>Ga0265292_1002021_pt1 | contig 15301 bp, 13 predicted proteins | sample Munlanlewell296A_FD_189080 | JGI IMG/M metagenome (GOLD analysis project Ga0265292, IMG submission 189080) | Leachate microbial communities from a municipal landfill in Southern Ontario, Canada - Leachate well 296A | ecosystem: Engineered > Solid waste > Landfill > Unclassified | place: Canada... | reverse complement strand
CGGCAAAATGACCCGCCGGATAGTTTGCCAATGGGTAGCTCCCAGCGCCAGCGCCCCTTCTTTATAACTGCGAGGGACCGAAGCAATGGAATCCTCAATGATTGATACAATAGTTGGCATGGCCATGAAACCCAACAAAATTGATCCGGTCAATGCCATCAGCCCGCAGGGCAAATTAAACAGGTTTTTCAACCAAGGCGCCAGAACCACAATCCCGATAAACCCCAAAACAATACTTGGGATTGCGGCCAAAAGCTCGATCCCAGTTTTTAAAATATCTTTCAGGCGCGCGGGAGCTACTTCAGAAATATAAATCGCGGCCGCCAAGCCAAACGGCAGGGCCACCACCACCGCCCCAAACGTAACCCACAAAGACCCCAAAAGCAGCGGCAAAAAACCAAATTGAGGCGGCTCGGACAGGGGATACCAATTTCTGCCCCCCAAAACCGCAAAAATGTTTACGCGGGAAAAAAATACGGCGCTTTCACGGAACAAAAAAACAAAAATTAAAATTACAAACAGGACTGCCGTCAAGCCGCTCAAAAAAACCGCGGCTTCAACCAGTTTTTCGAAATAACGTTTTTGCATCTTTCTCTGCTTCCCGCTTATTGTTTGTGCGCTTATGCGGTTGCGCCCTATTTTATCGGCACAAAATCCATTTCTAAAACAATCTTCTGCCCTGCCGGACTTAACACAAAGTCCAAAAATGTCTTTACTTCGCCCGATGGAACGCCATCGGTATAAAAATTTAATGGGCGCGCAATGGGATAAGTACCATCGGCAACCGTAAGATTAGTAGGAACAATAAAACGGGAATATTCATCCTTGGCCACCGCCACCACCTTTAATTTATTGGTCAAGTAACCCAACCCGATATACCCCACCGCCGAAGGATTGCCGGAAACTTCTTCTACAATGGCCTGGTTGGAAGGCATCATCAGCACTGCCGAGCCAAATTCCTTAACACTTTTTTTGTCGCCCAACTTAACCACTTTTTCCAGGAAAAATACGTGGGTTCCGGAATTTCGGTCACGGGACAGGGCTACCATCCGGGCATTTTGCCCGCCTAGCTCTTTCCAGTTTTTATATTCTCCGGTAAAAATTGCCGAAAGCTGCTGCAGGGTTAACTGACTGATGGGATTTTTTTTCGAAACCACCACCGCAATCCCATCTTGCGCTACCCGATATTCCTGCGGGGACACGCCATAGGATTGTGCTGCCTCAATTTCTTTTTTTGACATATCGCGCGAGGTCATAGCAATATCGGTTGCCTGGCTGATCAGCGCCGCAATCCCGGTGCCGGATCCCCCGCCGGTTACCGCCATCGAAGCGGCCGGATATTTTTTCATAAACTCTTCGGCCCATACCTGAGCCAGGTTGACCATGGTATCCGAACCTTTAATCTGGAGGGCTTTATGCGAGCGGGAACAAGCAGGAATGAGGCAAACTAAAGCAATCAAAATGAATAAACACAAAGATGTCTTTCTCATACACATAATTATCGCTGATAATTGTTACAGGAATGTTACGGGGGTGTAAATTGGGGGTAAACTCTTATAATCCGCCGCTTAACCAGCTGCCGTAAAAACAAGCGTAAACGTCGATCCCTCCCCCTCCACGCTCTCCACCGTCACACTGCCGCCATGGATATTCATAACATGTTTTACAATTGCTAAACCCAACCCCGTCCCCCCTAATTCGCGCGAGCGCGCGGCATCGGTACGATAAAACCTTTCGAAAATTCGCGACAGGTGACGCTCGGCAATGCCAATCCCTTTATCTATAATTTTAACTACAATTTTATTGTCCGTTTTATTGCAATAAATATCAACGCGGCCGCCTGCTTTATTATAATTAATCGCATTATTCAATAAATTAACGATTGCCCGATAGACGTGGTCCTCAATCCCGCTGATTGACTTTTCTCCGCCGTCACAGTGTTTTTCAATGATTATATTTTTCTGTTTAGCCGATTCAGCTACTGTATCCAGCGCGCGGTTGACCAACATCTCCAAATCCAACCTGACAAATGGGCCCAACTCTTTTTTTGCTTCCAAACGGGATATTTCTAAAATATCATCAATTAAGGCCGAAAGATTATCAGAATGCTTTTGAATCTTATTCAAGAAATTGCGGTTAACGGCCCGATCATCCACCGCTCCGCCCTGCAATGTTTCTACCGCACTACGGATCACCGTCAACGGGGTCTTAAGCTCGTGCGAAACATTGGCCACAAATTCAGAACGGTGCCGCTCCAGTTTCCTAATTTCTGTCACATTGTACAAAACCGCCACCACCCCAAATAAATTTCCGGCGCGGTCTTGGATGGGACTGGCATGGGCAATAAATTCTCCCTGGATTGGCATAATCATGCTGATTTCTTTTTCCACGGTGTGTTGGGCCCTTTGCGCTTCTTCTACCAGGTCAGCAATTTCGTTATTCCGAATGCCTTCCCTGACGGTTTTGCCCAAGATATCCAGCTCGAGGATGCCAAACGTTTTTTCTACCGCCGGGTTGGCCAAAATAATCCGGCCATTCTGATCAACCGCCAAAACCCCTTCTGCCATGCCCGATAGGATGGCCGCCATTTGTCCTTTTTGTGCATTAATTTTTTGGAAATTGTCGGCTAGTTTTTGGCTCATTTTTTCCACCGCTTCTTCCAAGCGCCCAACTTCAAAACGGGAGCGGTGCAAAATGACTTGGGGAAATTGGCCCTCTGCAATTTTTTCGGCAATACCGGTTAAACGCGTCACCGGTTTGCCCAGGATTTGCGCCAGAACCCCGCTGGCAATAATTACCGCAATCATGGCAAAAACAAACGCCGCCAGCAACGATTTGTAAAATTTCACAATTACTGACGCGGCCCGATCCTCTGCCACGGCCAGGCGCAGGCAACCCACTACCTTCCCTGCACTGTTCTTTAATGGAACCTCAACTAAAACTAATGCCCGATCCAAACTGGCACTGCGGCGTCTCATCACCAATGAATCCGCCAACACTTTGCCCCGCGCATCCAGCACCGTGATCCGGCTGTCGGAAATTTTTGACAATGCTACCGCTTTTTTTTGCAAAGCCAAAGCGTCCCCGCCGGACAGGATACTTACAAAACTGCCGGACGACAATGCCGCCTGCCGATACAATTCAGCAGAAACCAAGTTGCTGGTTGAGGCCTTGATCCGCGGCGCGGCCAAAAGCCCAAAAACCAGCAAAGTCAGCGCCACAATACCGATGAAGGAAAAAAATAAAATTGATCTAAAATTATTAAACATTGCTTTGCCTCTAGTCTCCGGGTTTTCCTATTTTACCGCAAACTTATAACCGAACCCCCGCAAAGTTTTGATATACTTTCCCGCTTTGCCAATTTTTTCGCGCAAGCGGCGCACGTGCACATCTACGGTACGGGTTTCAATCGCGGTATTCATCCCCCAAACCGCGTCCAGCAAGCGGTCGCGGCCAAACGCCTTGTCCTGGTTTTCCGCCAGATACTGTAAAAGCGAAAATTCTTTGGCAGTCAGCGCCACGGTTTTTCCGCCAACTTTCACTTCGTGTTTTTCAATATCAATTTCAAGCATTGGAAACCGCAAAATTGATTTTACGGCACGTTCTTTGGCGCCATAGCGTTTTAGGACCGCGCGCACCCGGGCAATTAATTCTCGCATGGAAAAGGGTTTGGTCATGTAATCATCGGCGCCAACCTCAAACCCAACCACTTTATCCACTTCTTCGCCTTTAGCAGTTAGCATGATGATTGCGATGCCGGCCGTTTTGGGATCTTTTTTTAGTGTTTTGCAAATATCAATGCCGGACATACCGGGAAGCATCAAATCGAGGATCAGCAGGGCGGGGACTTTTTCTTGCGCGGCGCGCAGGCCGTTTAACCCGTCGTAGGCCTTGGCAACCTTAAACCCTTCTCTTTTTAGGTTATATTCGATCGCCTCGGCAATATCTTTTTCGTCTTCGATGATTAGGATGTCTGAATTATTCACTATAAAATTATAGCATATTTCAATTCGCTAATAATTTATTAATGAATGCAAATAAAACGCGGTAGTAGTTTTCCCGGCGCTGGTTGAGGCCGATGTCCCCCCGGTTACGCTTTGCATGTCCGCCGAAAATTTAATGTCATTACTCAAATCATAAATCACGCCGTAAAATAGCCGGTCAAGCTGGTTATTAGCCGTATTAACGTTTGGATCATAATAATCTTTACGCGCAAATAGCCGGAAAGCTGCCGGCAAGCCCAACCACGCTCCCGCACTGTAACCATTCACCGTGGTCCCGGTTAAATACTCGCCATAAACCGTACTCCAATCGTTTTTAAACGCCAGGGTGCCACCCCAGCGGCTATCCGTTGCAGTTAAACCCGAGCTGGCCAAACCTACGTTATTGGAGTATGCCCCCAAAATCACCTCACCTACCTCTTCATTTTTATATAAGCTGGCGTTCAGGCGCAGATCCAAATTTTTGGCGCTGTTGCCTTCGGTGGTGGCGTAGCCGGAACCGTTGAGGACAGTCGCATGGTATTCAATTTCCGGCAACCCGGCCACGCTAATCTTGCCTTTTGCCCCTAAACCAAAATCCGCCGAGCTCATAACTCCTTCGTTATCAACCAAACTCTTGGCAATCCAGCGCAGGCCCATGACCTTGTCATCCCAATCAATCCAGACTGTGTGCTGCAAGCCGATTTTACCGATCAAATCATAAGGGATTGGCTGGAGTGACGCCGAAAGGTTGATGGGGATATCAACATAAGCATACTTCAAATAATCGAAAAGATTTTTTCGGGTATCATTGTTTAATCGCGCCACATCCAAAGTAATCCGCGCCGAAGCTCCGGATCCTAATTTTTTCTTTACATCAATATATGCACGCTCAACATCAAAGTTATTGGCCGTGGTTTCGCCGTTTTCCGTATATTTCTGCCAGCGAAAAAATACCTGCCCGCCGATTTTCGCATCGCGATTATCGGCCACTTTTTGAGTATCCGCATAGCTCATTCCGGAAAACATAAACAGCGCCAACATTATCCAAGCCAGAAAAACTTTTCTTTTCATCACTAACCTCCTTTAGAATCGTTGATAATTGATCGAAAGAATTATCGACGAAGAAGGCTACAGTTTGATGAAGGTAACGTTACAAATGGGTAAATTTTTTATCTCTGCGCCTTGACTAAGGCGGCGCAGAAAATGTAAACTTTCTGGCATGCGGCAAAACTTTTTGGGCTGGCAAAAGATTTCCCTACTTCTTTTATTCCTCATTTATGGTTTAAGTAGCGCCGCCGTGGCGGAACTCCGTGACAAGCTCATGCAATATACCTACGCAGACACCCGTCAACTGGTGATTTTGGTAGAAGATGCCGCTACATTAATCGAACAACAAGGGGAGGCGGCCTTTGCTGCGTTTGGCAAGAAAAATTCCCGTTGGCTTAACAACAAATATTATTTGTTTGTGTACGACATTCCCGGCAAGTGCGCTTTTCACCCCGTTGAACCATCGCTGATAGGACAGGATATGAGTAATTTCCGGGATATTGAAAACCGCCCGGTAATCCAGATGATAACAGAAGTCGGAAAAAGCCCGGCACCCGACAGTAGCGGCTGGGTGTTTTACTTATGGGAAGACCCCGCGCGCTTATTTCCCTTTTGGAAAAGTTCCTATGTGCGCAAGGCCATCACCCCCCAAAACAAAGTCTACCTGGTTGGTAGCGGATCGTATAACATAAAACCCGAAAAAAAGTTTGTCCAACAACAGGTGGATAAGGCCGCGGCCGAAATGCGCCAGCTGGGAGGAAAAGCGTTTATTAAAAAACTAAAAACCCAGCATGACAATTTCCATTTTATGAACAGTTATCTGGCAGTAATGGACGCCAACGGTAATTTCCTGGTAGATCCGAATTTTCCGTCACTGAATATAAAGAGAAACCTCTTAAAGATGTTCAAGCTCCACGGGGTAAACATCGGCGATACCGCACTGAAAGCATTAAAAACAAAAGACCAGGTATGGGTATGCTACGTTTGGCCAAACGAAGAGAGCGGAAAGCTGCAACGCAAGCTTGCTTACATCAAAAAAGTATATTCTGACAACGCAATATACTATATTACTATGGGCTTTTATCCCGCAACTCCAATTTGGATGAAATAAAGGAAACAATTTATGGCAAAAAAACCAGCTAACTTAATTTACGGCCTGGAAGACCGCCCGCCTTTGCTCACGCTTTTTTTCCTAGGTCTACAACATATCTTTTTGATGTCGAGCACGCTGATTTTACCGGTAGTTTTAATCAGCGAGATCGGCGGCTCATTTGAACAGGTTTGCTCTGTGGTTGCCATGACCATGATTGCCTGTGGAATTGGCACAATTGTGCAGGCCATGCGCTGGGGGGGCATCGGGTCCGGCTATGTTTGCCCGAATTTGTGCGGACCTAACTTTTTTATTGCTTCCATGGATGCGGCCTGGCTGGGGGGATTACCCCTCATGCGGGGCATGACCATTGCTGCAGGATTGGTGGAAGCCGTTTTTTCGCGCTTTGTTGGCAAACTAAAGTTTCTGTTTCCTCCAGAAATAACCGGGCTGGTAGTTTTGATGGTAGCATTTAGCTTAATCCCGCTGGGGGCGTCAAAATTTCTGGGGATTAATTATCAAGGAGAACCAATTCAGATAAACTGCCTTTGGGTCGCGAGCGCAACCCTTTTGATCATGGTTGGCATCAATGTTTGGAGCAAGGGAAAACTCCGCCTCTACAGCGTTTTAGCCGGGATGTTCTGCGGTTACCTGTTATCTTACGCTGCCGGACTAATCACATCAACTCAGTTAAACCACCTGATGAACGCCCCACTGGTTGCTTCACCATTTTTTGGGTCAATTCTTAATGTAACATTTCAATGGACGCTCCTGCCCACTTTTATCATCGTCTCCATTACCGGCGCACTAAAATCGTTTGGCAACCTGATCATGTGCGAAAAAGTAAACGACGAGGAATGGAAAGAGCCGGACATGCAAAGGATTTCCAACGGACTCACGGCAGATGCAATCTGCGTTACTGCCTCCGGGCTGCTGGGCGGCATGGCCTCCGATACTTCTGCCAGCAACGTAGCCTTAAGCAGCGCTTCCGGCGCCACCAGCCGCACCATTGCATTTATGGCCGGCGGACTTTTTATTTTCCTTGGGTTTTTCCCAAAAATAACCGGGATCTTAACACTGATGCCAATGCCGGTAATGGGAGCCATTTTGATCTTTGTTACCTGCTTCATGATTATGTCAGGGTTCCAGATTATTTTAAGTTCAGGGGTAAACATAAAAAAGACGTTTGTGGTGGGGGTCGCGATTATTTTTGCCTTCAGCTTGGACCTGCTGCCATCGCTATATGACGGCGTACCGTATTTATTGCGGCCGCTTTTCGACTCATCTTTGACACTAAGCACAGTACTGGCCATAACGCTCAATCAAATATTATCGCTCCATGAAGAGCAAACAAAGAATAAAAACTGAAGTCCTAAAACTCAAAACCCAAACTTATCCAACAACAGCAAAATTCCGATCACTACCAAAAACAGGCCGCTGATGATTTTGATGGCGCCGGCATATTGATTAAGCTTGGTTAAAACGGTCATGATTTCGCGCAAAAACAAGGCGCAAATAAAAAACGGGACCGCCAATCCCAGCGCGTAACCAGTTAACAACATGACCCCAATTGGCAGGGTAGCAATGGCCCCGGCTAACAATAAGATTGAGCCCAAAACCGGTCCCACGCAGGGGGTCCAGCTTACCGCAAAAACAATGCCGGTCATAAATGCTCCCGCCCTCCCGGGGGATTTCCTCCCTAAATCAGCGCGGCGCCCAAGCGGCAGGAAAGTTAAATTTATCAACCCCATCACATACAAACCCAAAGCTATAATCAATGCCCCACCTAAAATGCGCACCAGTTTTTTTGCGCCAAATAACCAGGCCCCGGCTAATCCCGCGGCCGCCCCTAATAGAATAAAAACCAAAGAAAAACCAGCGATAAAAAGCAGTGCATTGATAATCATCTGTTGTTGCGTACGCACAGTTTTTCCAGCAGAAAATTCGGCGTAAGAAAGCCCGGCGATACACAGGAGATATGCCGGTACAATCGGCAAAATACACGGCGAGAAAAACGAAAGTATCCCCGCCAAAAAAGCAATCGGTAAAGTTACGGTTTCCATGACAATTTTTATCCTACTTCTTCATCAACTCTTCTATCCGATTTACTGCCGCCGGGCTGGCCCAATTTAACATCCCGATGTGCCGCTCAACCAGTTTGCCTTTTTTGTCAATGATAAACGTAGCGGGAATGGCCGTTACACCGTATTTGGCGGATGCCTGATTTTGGGTATCGAGTAATACCTTGAAAGTATATCCACCCTTGATTAAAAAATCATTTACTTTGGCCGGGTCCATATAATCGACGCTGACCGCCAAAATAATAAAATCGCGGCCCACCATCTTATTGTGCAGGCGCTGCAATGCGGGCATTTCTTCGCGGCAGGGCGGACACCACGTGGCCCAAAAATTTAATAAAACTACCTTGTTTTTATAATCAGAAAGGCGGATGTCGTTGCCAAATAAATCTTTTAAGGCAAAATCGGGCGCCTTTTTATTTATGTCGGAAAATTGGCCGGATTGGATGGCTCCACCCATGGCCAACCCACCCGCCCCGCCCAGCATGCAGAAAAAGCAAACCAAGCAAAACAAACAAATTATTTTTTTAGGTTGCGCTGGTAGCATTTGACAACATGAGAATATCACAGCCGGAAATAAACTGCAAAATATTTACCGAAAAGCCAAGCGCCATTGCCATAAAGAAATTACCACTGTTCGTCCCACAGCGTCTTGGCACTTTTAAAATCTCTTTGCTCAAGATACTGAATGATAACGAAAAACAATCTTAGCGCTGCGGCATCGCCCCGAGGACAGTGGCGAAGGGCAACGCCTATATCTTCCAAGAAAAACCCTGCCGATTCGGATGTAACGCGCGCTTTCAGTTGTCCAAGCGCTTCCAACATTTTCGTTTTGTCCGGCAAGTTATTGCGAGCAGGTCGCGTGGGAACAGGGTGGCTGGCCGGTGGATTGGAACTTGGGGGGCTGGAGGTAGTCGGCATTGGTGGTTCGGCCAAGGGTTCAGTTATTGGCGGGGAGACCGGTTGATTTGGCGCGTCTGGAATTGGCGTGTCCGGAATTGGCTTATCCGAACGAGGCCTGCCCGGATGTGGCGTGTCCGGAAGAGGTGCGGAAATTGCTGGCGGTGACGCGACAGGCACAGCAACTGGCCGTGGTAAATCTAAAATATCACTCTCCACTTGAGATTGGGCAATGGATTCCGCTGTCTTTACATTAGAGGCCGTAAAAGCTAATGGATGCGGGCTTAAGCCAGCTTGATGGAAAAGCAGCGCATTGGTAACTACCGTCATGACGTTTAGGCTCGCTACGCGATAATTAGTATGGTCGAGAATATTTATGCCTTGTTCTGCTAGCTGTTGGGCAAGTGCTTCGCCAGCTTGTTCCAATTGTGCGGCAACTAGGTCATTTTGATATATTCGTACTCTGGCAAAAAACAGCAGGATAAAATTTTGGAATAATTCTTCCGGTAATAATGGGCGTAAAGTTTCGGCCACAGAAGCCAGCAGGCCTTTTTGTTTTAGTTTTACAAGCGCTTGGCGGGCGGCCGCGGCAGGATCTGCTACCAGCTGGTCAGTGCGATAAGCCGCTTTAAATGCCACCAGGGCTTCCGGATAGGAACCCCCGGCCAGGGCGCATTCCAGCAAAAATGCTTCGGTCATTTCTTTTTTGATTAATGGAATCAGCGGAGCACAGGCGCGGGTCTCAAACAGCGGGTTGCCGGGAACCGAATCAGAGGTAATGCAGGCAGAATATGCAGCGTATAAAGCATGCCTCTTTGTCGCTAGGTCGCCGGATTGAAAATATGCTAAATATCCGGTGAATGCTTGATAAAAACCCGCGACGATACGGGTGATGGTGTTTTGTTCGGTTCCGGCACAAAGCTCGTATGCATGTCTCGCGTGTTGCACTGCCAGTTCAAATTGCCCATCAATAATAAGCCCTCGCGCGGTTTTTAAATATGCCATTGCGGCAGAGTGCGCTGATATGGCGGAGATGCTGATTCCCAACCCCAGTTGCGCTGGTTGATAATCGAATAATGCCTGGGTCACGACAAAGCGCTCGGCCATTCTCTCCGCTTTTTCTAATAATGTTTTAGGTTTAACCCCAACGCAGTTCCGTGCGCGCGCCTCAAATGCTCGAAAAGGAAAAATTCTTCCCGCAGAGGTCTCGATTGCCACCTCTTGCAGGCCCGCCATCTGTGCTATCATTTCAGCGACGGGAGGCCCCGTTAAAATACGCGCAAAGGACAGGCTTGAGTTTTGATTCAAAAAGAGGAGCGCGGCGCGGTCCGGGTCAAAGGTTCTGCAATGTTCAATGATTGGAGCAAGCCGTTTTTTCTGGGCCGCCAATTCAACGAACCGGGTAATCACTTTTTGGCCGGTGATCTCACCTGACAAAAAACCGATAAAATGCTGGCGGGCCTCCGGTTTATCAGGTAATTTTGCCTTCGGTTTATCAGATAATTTTGCCAAGGTATAAATTAGTGCTGCAATTTCACAATTTCTGATAAATCCAGAATTTAAGCTTTTGCCTGCCACCGCACGGCAAATATATCTTTTTCTTGCATCTGGATCAGCCACAAACGGAGTAATGGCAGTTTCAAATGCACTGACCCGACCTCTGAAATGAGCAAATTCTTTGTCAAATTTCTCTCCTCCAAAAGTAAAATAATAATTTCCCAATCTGGCCTGCACAATAAAAAGCAATCCCGCGTCCGCAAATGCGGCCAATCTTCTCTCGGTTTCCACTCCAACGGCCATGTAACCATGTTTCACCGGCAGAAAATTATCCAAGGTATCTGCTAGTAAGCCAAAGCGGGTACTCAGATATTGTAGGCGCACATTAGTTCTGCCTGAACAGGTGTGTACCATCGCAGCAGGCAAGTCTCCCCTTGCCATATATTGGCGTCGCACTTTCTCCGTGGTATATCTTCGTCGTATTCCTGTAAAAAATTCGATTATCTGCAAGAAAATTTTCCGGTTTCATATTACTTTGGCTTCCGGTAAAATATCCCCATGTCGCACCTGCCCCCCTGGCTCATCAAAAAAGTGCCCAAACGGCAAAACATTAAAAAAATCCAGGACTTGCTGGAGGGAACACCACTGCGCACGGTTTGCCAGTCAGCCAAGTGCCCCAATATTGGCGAATGTTTTTCGAGGAATACGCTGACTTTCATGATTTTGGGAAATGTTTGTACTCGGAGTTGTCGCTTTTGTGCCGTAGACCACAGAACACAAACTACAGACTACAGACCGGCCGCCCCATTGCCCCCCCCTGACCCGCTAGAGCCGCAATATCTTGCCGAGGCCGCAAAAAAACTCGGCTTAAAATATGTCGTCATCACATCCGTCACGCGCGACGATTTGGACGACGGCGGCGCCGGGCATTTTGCAAAATGCATTACCACTTTAAAAGATCAAATTCCCGGCGTTAAAGTAGAAGTGCTGGTGCCGGATTTTCAAGGAAATTTAGCGGCACTGAAAACCGTCGTAGAGGCAGGGCCCGATGTTTTAAATCACAACATCGAAACCATTCCACGTTTATATGCCGAAATTAGGCCGCAAGCAATTTTTGCGCGATCGATCAATCTGCTGCGCCATGCCAAAGAATTATCCGCCGCCAAGGCCGGCAAAAACCGCATTTACACAAAATCCGGCTTTATGGTAGGATTAGGAGAGAAGCAGGAAGAAGTTTTTGCACTTTTAAAAAATTTACGGGACGCGGCAGTCGATATTGTAACCATCGGTCAATATTTGGCTCCCTCCCCGCAACACGCTCCGGTAAAAGAGTTTGTCCCTCCGGATGTGTTTGGAAAATACCGGGACCGCGCCAAAGCATTGGGGTTTTTACAGGTTGCCGCCGGACCGTTTGTGCGAAGCTCGTACCAGGCAGAAGCTGTTTTGGAACAAAGTTTAAGTTAAAAAGGTAACTTAACTATGGAAAAAGCCGAACGTTTAAAAAAATTGCCGCCTTACGTTTTTGCGCGGCTGGATGAATTGAAAGAAGAACAGCAAAAAAAGGGCGCTAACTTGATTGATTTGGGGATGGGCAATCCCAATATCCCGCCACCCCAAGACGTAATTGATGAACTGATAAACTCATTAAAAAATCCCGAAACCCATCGCTATCCCAGCTTCCAGGATACGCTGGAACTGCGGCAGGCCATTGGCGCCTGGTGTAAAAACCAATATGCCCTAGATATCGACCCCGCGCGCGAGGCGCAAATTTTAATTGGCTCCAAAGAAGGGCTAATCCATTTTGCGTTTGCGTTTATCAATCCCGGAGACATCACGCTGGTTCCACAGCCCGCTTACCCGGCACATCTCAACGGCACAATTTTGGCCGGCGGCATCCCCTATGCCCTCCCCGCCACCGAAAAAAATAATTACATGCCGGATTTTGACGCAGTTGATCCCGCCGTCGCAAAAAAAGCTAAACTACTGATTTTATCTTATCCCACTAACCCCACCGCCGCTTTTGCCACGCGCGAATATTTTGAACAGGCCGTAGCTTTTGCCAAAAAATACAATTTAATTCTGTTGCATGACTTTGCCTATGCCGAAATCTATTTTGACAAACGGCCCTGCAGCATGCTTGAAATTAAGGGCGCCAAAGACGTGTGCATTGAATTCCACACCTGCTCTAAAACTTTTGGGATGGCGGGATGGCGGATTGGATTTGCGATTGGCAACCAGTTTTTGGTTGAAACCCTGCGCCAGATAAAAACCAACCTGGACTACGGGCTGTTTCCCTCAATTCGCAAGGCCTCGGTCAAAGCGCTATCGCACACCAACGGCTATATGGACAATATGCGCAAAACCTACCGCGAACGCCGGGATATTTTTGTCGGCGGCTTAAATGGCCTGGGTTGGGAAATTAAACCGCCGCTGGGCACCATGTACGTCTGGTTCAAAACGCCGAAAAACCTTAACGCGTCCAAATTTTCCATGCTTTTGCTGGAAAAAACCGGAATCGTAGTGGCGCCCGGCACTGCCTTTGGTGAAAACGGGGAAGGTTATGTGCGCGCCGCACTGGTAGACACGACGGAGCGCATTGCCGAAGCCGTCGAGCGCATCAAAAAAGCAGGAATTAGATTTGCCTAAAAAACCAATTATCGGTATCACCATGGGTGACCCGGCCGGCATCGGACCCGAGGTTTGCGTAAAAGCAGTTTCATCTTCTGAGGTAAATCATGCCGCTAACCCAATCATCATCGGGGACGCGCAATACATTGAAAACGCCGCCCGCCTCATAAAAAACAACTCAAAAATCAACGCCATCCAAAAAATTGAAGATGCGGTCTTTAAAAACTGGATCATCAATGTTTTGGATTTAAACAACGTTCCCGCCAACCTCGCCAAAGGACAAGTCAGCGCCGCCGCCGGGAAAGCCGCCGTCGAATACGTATTTAAGGCAATCGAACTGGCAAAAGAAAAGAAAATTGACGCCATCACCACCGGCCCCATCAATAAAGAAGCCATCCATAAAGCCGGCTATAAATACCACGGCCACACCGAAATTTTGGCGGAAAAAACCGGCACCAAAAACTTCTGTATGCTTTTCGTCTCGCCCGAAATCTGGGTTTTGCTGGTTACCACCCACCTTCCGCTAAAATCAGTCAGCCAAGCTCTTAAAACCTCAAAAATCCTGGAAAAAATCAAGCTCGCCAATGATTTTATGACCAGGGTCAACAAAAAATCGCCGCGCATCGGCGTGGCCGGGCTCAATCCCCACGCCGGCGAAGGCGGGATCTTTGGGACCGAAGAAAAAACTATCATCCGCCCCGCCGTGGAAAAGGCCAAAGCGCTGGGAATAAAAATTGAAGGGCCCGTTTCACCGGACGCAATTTTTAACCTCGCCAAGGCCAACCTGTTTGACCTGGTGGTTGCCATGTACCACGACCAAGGGTTAATCCCGCTGAAACTTTTGGCATTCAATAAGTCGGTAAACGTTACCATCGGACTGCCGTTTGTCCGGACCTCGGTTGACCACGGGACGGGGTTTGATATTGCGGGGCGGGGATATGCGAACCCGTCAAGTATGATTGAGGCCATAAAAGTCGCGGCGCATTTTTGCCGTCAGCCGTAAAGATATTTTTTAATGCCAACCCTCAACCAAATCACCCAAGAATTATTGAATTCAATCGAGCGGCGGCCCCAAAAGCGCTGGGGGCAAAATTTTTTAATTGATCCCGCCATTTTGGCGCGCATCGCCTCAGCCGCAGATTTGTCCCCTACCGACACCGTCATCGAAATTGGCACTGGACTGGGGATTTTAACCAAAGAATTAGCCGACCGCGCCGGGCGGGTAATTACTTTTGAAATTGACACCGAATTATTAAAGCTTTCCAAAGAGATTTTAGCGCGCTACCAGAACATTGAATTTATCCGCGGCGATTTCTTGAAAAGCGACTACGCAAAGATTGTCCGCGGCCTAAATAATTACAAAGTTGTCGCTAACCTCCCTTATTACATCACCGCCCCCATTGTCGAGAAAATTTTTGAAGTTGAGCATCCGCCGGAAACGATAATTTTAACCGTGCAAAAAGAAGTAGCCGAAAGGATGGCCGCACGCCCAGGCAAAAAAAGTTATGGTTCATTTGCTGTCTTCTGCCAATTCCACGGAAAGATTGAGCTGGTATCGTTAGTGCAAAAAACTGCGTTTTTCCCGCAGCCCGAGGTAAGCTCGGCAATCGTAAAAATCACGCCGCATAAAAATCCGCCATTGGTCGGCGCCCAAAAAGAAAGGTTTTTTGAGGTAGTGCATGCCGCCTTTCAGCAAAGGCGCAAAACCATGACTAATTCTCTCAAGAAATTCGACATTAAGGATTGGCCGGTCAACCCGCAGAGAAGACCGGAAACCTTGTCGATTGATGAATTTATTGCCGTCAGCCGCGCCGCGTTATGATTTCGTGATATAATTCTCAACAATTATTCGTTTTGGAGAAAAGTTATGCCCAAAATCACTGTCATCGGCGCGGGTAATGTTGGCGCCGAATGCGCAAAAAAATTAGCGGAAAAAAACCTGGGCGAAATCGTACTGCTGGACATAGTAGAAGGCCTGCCGCAGGGTAAAGCTCTGGACATGCAACAGTCCGGCCCGGTCTGCGGATTTGACTCAAGCATCCGCGGAACCAATGATTATAAAGATACGGCTGGCTCAG
>Ga0265292_1002020_pt1 | contig 15309 bp, 11 predicted proteins | sample Munlanlewell296A_FD_189080 | JGI IMG/M metagenome (GOLD analysis project Ga0265292, IMG submission 189080) | Leachate microbial communities from a municipal landfill in Southern Ontario, Canada - Leachate well 296A | ecosystem: Engineered > Solid waste > Landfill > Unclassified | place: Canada... | reverse complement strand
CGCCGGTCTTCATCTCGGAGATGGCGCCACGGTGGAGCACGATGCCGCCGAGGATCTGCACGTCGAAGGGAACCATGTCCCATTTAACCTTCTGTGCGCCGAGCTCGAATTCTTTTCCGAGGAGCAATTCACAGCCACGCACCACCAGGGCAAACGCTTCGGGGAGCAGATCATCCACGCTTTCGCCACTCTTGATCCGTTCCTTGAACTCCGTGGTTTTCTTCGGGAGATCATCGAGCGTCAGCCGCTTATACGCATCAGTCTTCCGGACTGCGTTGACCTGCTCGACTTTCGGCCAGAGTTTCTTGAGCTCCTTCTCGTTCGGGTCGCCGAGGATTTTGTTCAGTACTTCAATTATTCCCATGGGCTGCCACGATACCAGAGGAAGGGAGTTTTTGCGCGAGCCAGTCTCTTTGCCACGCAGCACGGGCATCGTGCCCGTGTTCCGGGGCACGATGCCCCGGCTCCGTCACTGATACGGAATTAAGAAAAACTTTTCCGATTCGCTCAGCTCAATAGGGCGGATGCCGATCGTTGCGTCCTGATTATGGTTCCCTGTACGGCTTCGTCGAGTTTCCGTTCTTGTTCCTCGTGGGTGAGGGATTCTGATATTGTGTCAATTTTTGGAATGATAGGGATTTCAGTGAATTCCATGCTGATAAGGGGGAAGCGGAAGAATGGTAAGCTTTTGTTCTTAAATTGTCCACATTCGAGTCAGCCGCTTCTGCCGTACCAGGGAACAAGTGTCCGGTTTTTTTTGAATTCACATTTTTTCAATAATTCCGGAAGCACATCGGCAACCGGACGGAGTTTGGTCGCCGGCTTCAGTCCCGGCAGTGTTTTTTTGTGCTCTTCGATCAGCTCGCCGAGATAGCAATTAGCAATTAGCTTGTGGCTTTTGGCGGCAAGTTCGTCAATCGAAATCAATATGGGATCCGGCCATTCCTTTGAAAGTTCTCCGAACCCGCGGATGAAGAGGAGATTTTTTTTCGTGGAGTGAAGCCAGATGAAACTATGAGCTATGAGCTTTGAGCTTTGAGCACGGGAAAACCATACATCGCTGAGGTGAATTCCGGCAAGCGGGATCTTAAGCGACCAGCTCAGTGCATTGGCCAGACTTATTCCGACTCGGAGGCTCATGAAGCCGCCGGGGCCGGTCACGGCGGCGATGTGCGTGAGATCTCCGAATGTCCAGCCAGCCTCCTTGAGCAGAGCTTCGATTTTCGGCAATAAACCAGATTCATCAGTATGGTCGTCAATTTTAACCGATCTGACTGTTTGGTTTTCGGTTGCAAGAGCGAACAATTTTTCATGGCTTGCGAGATCGAGGAAGAAAACTTTCACGAATGCTAAATGGCTAAATTGTTAAATTGTTAGCAAGCAATAACGTACGGACTCACTTGTGAACAATAGAGCAATTTAACAATATAACAATCTATCAAAACTCCAATGCCATCTCCCAGGCTTTCGGTTGTTATCCCGACGTATAAGCGTGCCGACACTCTCACTCGCTGCCTGGAGCATCTGGCGCTGCAGACGTGCGTCAAAGAAATAGAGGTTATTGTCGTAAGCGATGGACATGATGAAAAGACGACAAGACTTTTTCAGAGTCAGCAGTGGCCGTTTCCCGTTCGGTTCTTTGAGGTCGAAAAGTCGCACCAGGGAGTTGCGCGAAATGAAGGCGTGAAACATGCGAGAGGAGAGGTCGTTCTGTTCATTGGTGATGACATTCTCCTCGCGCCCGATGCCTGCAGCCGGCACCTGACCGCGCACCGAGGCCATAGCAGCGGCCCAATCGCGGTACTTGGGTACACCCAGTGGGATCCGCGCGTCGGGATCACCCCCGTGATGCGCTGGCTGGAACGGACAGGGTGGCAATTTAAGTACCCGTCCATCGCCTGCTACGGGCACGGTCTCATCCCCGTCGGCGTTCAGCACCGGTACACCTACACGAGCCACGTAAGCGTCCCGCTTGCGATCGTGAAAGCACACCTCTTCCGTACGGACGTCCACCTCTATGGATGGGAGGACGTCGAGTGGGGGATGCGCCTGCGTGACGCTGGTGTACGTCTGTATTACGAGCCGCATGCCCGTGCACTCCATGAACACCGGATCACACTGGAAGAATCACTCCAGAGAATGGAAGTGCTCGGCGAATCGGTGCATCGGCTTGCGAAGCTCGTGCCCGACTTCGACCGCCGGCCGCGGGGACTCAAGCTCCTTCTCTATAGAATCGCGGCATTGTTTCCGACGATGGCGGGAAGACATCGGAGAGCGTTCTTGAGCGGACTTGACACAGGTAAATTAAAGGCGAACAATTAATCCCCTGTTTCTTTCCCCAGATTTTATGCTCTCTGAAAAAGCTTCGGGCGGCGCCGGCAGAGAAACCGCTGAAAAAAGACCTGATGCTGGAGATGTATGCGCCAAGATTGAAGCAGGAGACATGGCTGCGGCTTTTGAGCTTCTTGTTGGACTCAGCCTCGAAGATCTCGCCGCTTTTCTATTGATTTCTCCCCCTCAATCTAAGATGGCTGCTGCAGATTTCTTGCGGATAAGCATTCCAGAACTCCAGCGTTTACAAGACAAAAGGCAGGGCTATGTAACTGCCCGCACTCGCGCCTTTGAGTTGCTAAGAGCAGGAATACGGCAGCTTGAGGCTCAGCGATCTATGCCCGATGCCATTCAAACTGTGTTAGCCGCAGTGCGGGGAGAGACGTTCGAGTTGGGTAGGGATGTTGTGTGAGGTGCAAGCACAGGGCAACCGGCACGGCCACGGTCTTTCCGGTAATGTTGCGTCCTGGCGCGGAATCCTAAGGGGAATATTCTCTCCTCGATTTCTTCGGCTTCTTCGGAGCCGGGGCATAGTGCCCCGGTATGTTACGGTGATTTTGCATAACCGGACTATCCGGGACACGGCGTCCCGGCTGCGGAGGTCGTCATGTCAATTTTTTTCCTTGCAATAGCCTTCTCGCTTGCTAAGCTGTATCCAGATTAACTTGCACTGTTCCTTATCGGGAACGGTGATTTTCCCAGACTCTTATGCGCGCTTCCTTCATCGCCGCAATCAACCAGCTTTGTTCCGAGAGGAACGTGAAGCCCGATGACGTCCTCGAGGCCGTCCGGCAGGCCATCGCCACCGCGTACCGCAAGGACTTCGGGAACAAGGAGCAGGAGATCCGCATCGTGCTCCGTGAGGACCAGGACATGCCCACGGTTCTCCTCGTGAAGGAGGTCGTGGAGGAAGTGCTCAACGAGAACTTCGAGATCAGTCTCAAGGATGCCAGGCGCGTGAAGCCGGACGCCGATGTCGGCGATGAGATCGAGATCGATGTCACGCCGGTTGGCTACGGCCGCATCGCCGCGCAGGCGGCCAAGCAGGTGATCATCCAGAGGCTCCAGGAGTCCGAGAAGAAGAGCCTCTTCGAGATGTTTAAGGATCGCGAGAACGAATTACTGACCGCGACCGTGACCAAGGTGGAGCCCAATTGGGTCACGCTGGAGGTCGAAAGCATGACTGTTTCGCTGCCGTGGAAGGAGCAGATTCCCGGCGAGCATTACTACACCGGCAAGCGGCTCCGGGTGTACCTCGACAAAGTCGAGCTCACGGGCAAGGGCCCGCAACTGCGGATTTCCCGTACCCATTCGAACCTCGTCCGGAAGCTCCTGGAGCTCGAGATCCCGGAGATCCGGAACGGGGACGTAGCCATCATGGCCATCGCCCGCGACGCAGGAATGCGCAGCAAAGTCGCCGTGAAGAGCAACGACCAGCGGATCGATCCCATCGGCGCGTGTGTGGGACAGAAAGGCGTCAGGATTCAGGCGGTGATGGAAGAGATCAACGGCGAGCGGGTGGACATGATCGAGTGGTCCGAGGATCCCATTCGTCTCATCTCCACCGCGCTGCAACCTGCGTCGATCTCCGCGGTCATCATCGTCAATGCGGAGCCGCACGAGGACGAGGAAGGCCGTCTCATCAAGAAGCGCGCGGCGGTCTTCGTGGAGGAGGCCCAGCGGCCGATGGCGATCGGCAAGAAAGGCCAGAACATCCGGCTCGCCACGCAGCTCACGGGATACGAGCTCGACATGTACAACTATGAGGAACTCCCGGCGTTCAAGGCGAAACTCGCCGAGCTCAAGGGTGAGGAAGTGGCGGTGGCGGTGCTAAATCCGCCGGCGGAGGAGGGGAAGGAGGGCATTGAAGGCAATGAGGGGAGTGAAGGGGAGAAGGGGCACCCCACTTCGCTCGTCGAGCTTCGCGGGGCAGGGGAAAGGCAGGAAGGTGAGGAAGAAAAAGTAAGTGAGGCTGCCAAAGAAGAGTCCACGGAGGAGAAGAAAGAGGCGGCTTAAAAGAGCTTATAGGTTTCAGGTTTCAGGTTTCAGGTTTCAGCTGTTAGAAAATACAAGAGAAAAAATGCGCCTAAATTCCCTAAAACCTAAAACCTAAAACCTAACAGCTAACAGTTAACAGCTTTAGGCCGCTACAATCCTTGTGATGAAATTTCCGCCCCTTCCCCTCCTCGTGCTCGACACCGAGACCACGGGTTTCGTCCCGGGCATCCACCGTGTCATCGAGTACGCGTGCGTACGTATTCGTGACGGGAAAATCGTGGAGGAATATGAGCAGCTCATTTCCGCGGAGGGGGACGAGATCCCGCCGTACGTGCAGGTGATGACGCACATCCGCCCGCAGGATCTGGAGGGGCAGCCGACGTTCGGCGATATTTTCGAGAAGATCGAACGAATGGTTACCCCCGATACGATCATCGTGGGGCAGAACGTGAAATTTGATGTCGCGATGCTGCGGGGGGAAGGGTGGGACTTAAGTGATGCGCAGGCCATCGATACCGCGATGCTTGCGTCTCTCGTATTTCCGGAACTCAAGAGCTATTCCCTTGGCTACGTCAGTGCCGCTCTCGGACTCGACCACACGCCCAAACACCGTGCGCTCGGTGACGTGCGCGCGACGACTGCGCTCTTCTCGAAGTGCTGGGAACGCCTCGCTTCCCTTCCTGCAGAAGACCGCAGTGCGCTCGCGGAACTCTCGAAGCGCGGATCGGAGGGATACCGACGCTTGTTCGGGGAGCTCGTCTCTCTCCCTGCCCGCCCGCAGAGCCGCCCCGACTGGCTCGCGGCAAAGAAATCGTCTCCTTCGGCCCTGGTGCCAAGTCCGCCGCTCGCGCTTCCCCAGCCGCAGACCGGTACCGTACAGCTTTGCGAGGAACCGCTCCATCCCCAGTTCCTCGTCTCCGTTATTCCGGGATCGGACGCGCGGACATGGATCGCCGTGAAGAACCTCGACGCAACACTCCGCAGGCTGCCGCCCGGCGGCGAGTTCACCGTTCTCCCGTCGCCGGATTCCTTCCTCTCCGGTGAGGCCAGGGAGCGTTTTCTCGCGCAACCGCAGTTCACCGCCGACGAGCTGACGCTCGCGTGCAAGCTCCATCTCTACGCCCCGCATCTCAAGTCCGATCTGCCGCTCCATGGCGAGGAGTATCAGGCGTGGACCGCGAAACTCGCGTGCACGGCGGAGAGCACGGAGTACCTCGAGCGCCGCAATCTCGCTGTCAACGGTCCGGTGCTCGTGAATCATCACGAGCTCCTCCTGCTCCTGCGTTCGCCATCCCCCGTCATCCCGTCCGATGCGCACATCATCGTGGATGACGCCTCCATGCTCGAGGATACGGCGACGCAGGCGTTCGGCTGGACATGTTTTCTCGCAACACTGCGCGCGGCCGCACAGGGCGAAACTCTCCTCACGAAATGCACTGATCTGATCGAGCTCTGGGTGGAGAAGACACGTTCCGGTCTGGATCTCAAGTACCTGACGGAGGCCGATCTTCAGACGACCGAAGCTGGGCAGATCCGTCGGCTCATCGGGGAAGTACTCTCTACTAAGCTCCTTCCCGCGCCGCGCCGCGCGCTCGAGGATTTGCTTCGCATTCTGGATGCGGCGAATCTCCCCGGACGCATCGTGTGGATCGAGTCGTTCATCGACGGGAGCAAATCCGTCCGCTCCGTACCGGAGGATGTCCGGGTCCTCCTCTCGGAGATTCTCTACCATCGCTTCCCCGTGACACTCCTCATCCCGCAGCACAGCGCGGAGTGGCTCACGCCTATCCTTTCGGGAGACGAGCGGTCAGCTGTACTTCCGCCAGTGTCGTTCCCGTTCGCGAACGTCACGCTGCGCATGCCGCTCGATGTCACGATTGACGGTATTCTGGGGTCTCCGGAGGGCAAGACGATGCTCTTGGTCTCGAGCAAACGCACGATCGAGGATCTCTACGTGAAGCATTTTGAGCAGTGCGAGACGGCCGGGATCACGCTCCTCTGTCAGGGGTTCAGCGGCGGGCAAAGCCGGATGCAGGCGGAATTCGCACTCGCTGATTCCCCCGCGATTCTCGTTGCCACGCCGTGGATGTATGAAACGATGGAGTTGCCGCCGGCAACACTTGATCGGCTGGTGATGCAGGTGCTCCCCTTCGACCATCCTTCACATGCCGTCTTCAGCAAGCGCGGCCAACGCTACAGAAACCCGTTCAACGACTACACGCTTCCGCGCCTCAAACACCGGCTCTTCCGGCTGATGCGCACCTTCTGCCGCCACGCGAAAGACGGAGGAGTCGTCGATGTTCTGGACGACCGTCTCCGGACGAAGCCCTACGGGAAAGAAGTGGCCCGGTATCTGGAGTCAATTTTACCGTCCGGGAATGAAGGAAGGCCAAAACCGTCAGGCGAACAATTGCGCTTGGTGTAGCGGGGATTCACGTTCTGGCACCCCGGTTCTTGACACGATTACTCAAATGAGTAGCATAATCACATGTCCATTGCCGAAGCACCTGCGGATTTTGTACCTCAAACAGAGCAAGCAGCTCAAGCGACAGATCTGCTGCAGTTCAGGGTGACTGATTCTGGAGGAAGGCAACATGAATATTCTTGTGCTCGTACCGCTGATGCTATTCAAGCTATGTGTCATCAAGCCATTGGTGATTTGAGCGGAAGAATATTGGCTTCTTCTCTGCAGCGGCAGCTGATTGTTCCGGCCAGCACACTCCAGAAACAATTCGAGGAGGAGGAGGAAAGAGCAGGGGACTCAATCGGCTCCTCTCCCGCCGAGCACGACGAAGATCGTCCGCCAGAGAATCCACATGTCCAGACCGGCTGACCAGTCTTCGATGTAACGCATGTCAAGGAGTACCTCTTCGGAGAAGTCCAGGTCCGACCGCCCCGAGATCTGTGCGAGGCCGGTGATGCCGGGACGCACCGTGAACACACGACGCTGGCGCTCCGTATACTTCGCGACTTCTTCCGGGAGATGCGGGCGCGGACCCACAAGGGAAAGTTGACCGAGGACGACATTCAGGAGCTGCGGGAGCTCATCCAGGCTCCAGTGGCGGAGGAAACGCCCGATAGGCGTGGTGCGCGGATCCTCCTTGATTTTGAAGAGCGGGCCGTCGCGCCGGTGACTCAAATACTCCAGATCCTTCTTCTGCTCGTCCGCGTCCACGCACATCGTCCGGAATTTCAGGAGAGAGATGCGCGTCTGGCCGTACTGTCCCACGCGTGTGCTCACATAGAAAATCGGCCAGCCCGAGGTGAGGAGGATCAGAAGAGCGATGAGCAGGAGGAGCGGACTCAGGATGATCAGGAAGACCGAACCGAGGAGAAGGTCGCTGCTGCGTTTCCAGACACGCCCCCATCCGTCCAGAGGAGTGGGCTCGAAGCGCAGGATGGGCGTAAAACCCAAACGGCTGATGGAGAGCTGGTGCGGGACGTCGGTGAAGACCGGCGGGAGGAAGGCGTAGCCGATGTGGTGACTGCGGCAGTAATCGGTGAGATGGGCGGTTTCCTCACTGCCGGGATTCGGGTCCGTGTGGAGCAGAAGGTCAATCGGCTCATGGCTGTGCGCATCTGTCACTTCCTCGATCCCTCCGACATGCCCCATGTATCGGAAGCGCACATCTCTTACGAGGCTCTTTTGTACGCTCTCAGGAAGTTTCCTCCCTCCGCACGAGAGAACCGAACGCGTGCCGATTCCGCAGCGGAGGAGCATGCGCTGAGCCATGAGGATGACGGATCGCTCGGCGATGACGAGGATCGTGATGAGCGCGGTCGCCTGCAGGAGCAGTGCTCGGGAGAAGAACAATTGTCTCTGGATCAGGAAGAACCAGGCAATGACGAGAGCGAGCCATATGCCCGAAATCACTACGATGCGGCCGATCTCGCGCCACGGCCCCAAGGTTGTCTTCAGACTGTAGAGCCCGGCTACGGCAGCGAGGAGGATGTATGTGCCTGCGGCCGGCAGGGCGAAGTAGGTGAGGTAGTACCCGAATGTCGGAAGGCTGGTGGCGTTCGGGAGGAGGCTGATCCAGGGGATGAGGTCTTTGTTCTCCGCTCGCAGCCAGTACGCGAAGAGCAGCGCACCGAGGGACGCGAAGATATCGCAGGGGATGCGCAGGACGCCGAAGAGGATCTCCGATCGCTTCATGCAGCTTTGAGCTTATATCTTTTAGCTTATAGCTTCTACCACGCTAGCTTTTCGATAACTCTGGAGCCGCCTCGGGGAATTGAACCCCGGACCTACGCATTACAAGTGCGTTGCTCTACCTCTGAGCTAAGGCGGCATGGCAGGAGTAAGAGGAGTATAGGTTTCCTGGTCGTCAAAGGACAAATAAAGAAGAATTAAGTGCGGATTTCACTTGCGTAGGAGCCTTCCAGTACTGACAATGAATGTCCTGTTCTTTTGATGGTCGCCCCGCACACGCGGGGAGGAACGTCCGGACAGCACGGAACACCTAGTGGGTAACGCCCACCCATGCAACGCATATACGGCAAGGTTGCATGCGGACCAGTGCCACAGAGACGAGCTCCCTCAAGGAGTGTGAAACGTCCCCGATTGACGGGGTTGGCCCCGGGCGAGCCGGGGCATCACGGCAAACTCTAGGTGCTGCAAGGAGGATTTGGGTGGCAGGAACTCGCGATGGTTCCGTCGCACCAGCTACCCCTCCGCTACACCCCGCGAAGCCGAGAGGCGAAGTGGGGTACGATCCGCTGAGCAATCCGCGGGCCAGAGAGATGACCATCTCCGCGCGCAAGCGCGTGAACAGAATCCGGCGTACGAAGAACAGGCGCAGGTGCGGGGCAACCCGCACTTTTGCGATATGTACCGCAGTCGCTTTACGTGCCAGAAACGTTAATAACCTGAAAAAGCGTATTGAAGAAGTGAAAGCCGAGAAAACCAAGCTAGCCGAAAAGATAAAGGTGATGGAGCAGCGGATAAAGACGCTTGAAGAAACAAACCGAATACCTGTACCGGAAAGTGCCGAGAGCGTCAGCGAAAAGATGACAAAATTCAAGGCCAGACTGGCGAAGTACAAGGAGTTTGAACTGGTTCCATATGAAAGAAGAACCGAATGAATAGCTTTCCAAAGCAAAAAAATTAGATCATAGAATCTAATCATGAAATGTAAGTTGTTTTTTACATTATAGAATTATATCATAAAATACTTTCATCATCCGTGATGGAAGGGAATCGTCTGAGCAGCGATCATTCACATGAAAGGATGGCAACTATGAGCACTGGATTTCGGTGCGTCAACTGTGGTGAGTTTGCGCAGATGGGCGCAGACCCGTATCAACTGTGCCTGAACTGCTTTAACGCAGGACACAGGCCGAGCCAAGGCTTGGGACACTACGTCGGCTTCGCCTGGAAACGGCTCGGCGACGAGACGTTCCTACTCGGCTTCAAGGGTGACATCGACAACAACCACTGGCACATCGCCCCCGACGGCACCGTGCTGTCAGTCAAGGAGGGGGGTCTCCACCTGTTTCGTCGCACGGATGTGACGAGGCACATTCGGGAGATCTGCCCGGAACTCAGCATCTCTGTCCCCTGGCAGGGCTAGAAAAACTGCTGCTCAGACGGACCCCAACTCGTTGTTGGGGTCTTCTTTTAAGATGGCAAAATCGTAGGTGGATTTCCACTACAGCGTTCAATACGAATCATATCAATAGGACATTTTCTCAGTGTCAGTCCTTTAAAGACACAATCAATAAAAACGGCTGCTTCCAAAGAAATGCCATCAAAAAGGACATTTTCAAATATACAGTTCTTAAAATTACTACAGGACAGACTTCCTCCGCGTATTTCACAGTTCCGAAACATATAGCCATTAAATTCTTCATCAAGAACTCCATTGCCCAATGATAGGCTGCCCGTAACAGTCTTCGATTGCGTATATATCTTCTCAAATGAACTAGGCATATATTTAGTTTACCATATTTAATTGACCTTAACCGGAGCTTCAAACTGGTTCCTGATAAGCTCTCATAGGTAGCTCCATCCTTCGCGCAGCGTTAGGATGCCGACCGTAGCAGACGAAGTCAGAAGAAGTCATTCTCTTTACAAACTCGCTGCGCTACGGATGGCAGGTCATCAGAAGCACAGGAGGGCTGGTTACGCCGCGATTGTTGCCGGATGCGGTCAGATCACAAACGTCAACGCATACATCAGTCCGATTCCCGCGGAGATCAGCGCGAGCTGCAGTACGGCCCGCCCGGCGTGCGTATCTTTGTGGAGCTCGGGCAGGAGGTCGGTTCCTGCGATGTAGAGCAGGTTGCCGGCGGCGAAGGCGAGGAGGAATTCGCTCAAGTGTTCGACGGTCCCCGTTGCGGCGATCGTGAAAACTGCGCCGAGGATCGCCGTCGTACCCGAGAGCGCGTTCCAGAGCAGCGCCCGCGTGCGCGTGAACCCGCTGAAGAGCAGGAGGGCGAAGCTGCTGATCTCGTGGGGGATTTCGTGGAGAGCAACCGCCAGTGTTGTGGCGATACCGACGCGGACATCGACGAGAAAGCTCCCGGCGATGAGCACGCCGTCCACGATATTATGGATTGCGTCCCCGACCAGATTCATGACTCCCACGGGGTGATAGTGGGTCTCCGACGGCAGGATGTGACAGTGGTGCCAGTGGATGAATTTCTCGATGCAGAAGGAGACGAGCACGCCGCCGAGAATGGCCGGGGCCCCGCTCCGCAGGACGCCGCGGTCCGCGAGCTCCGGAATAATGTGGAGAAACACGTCGCCGAAGAGGACACCCGTGGATACGCTCACGAAGGAGAATAGGAGGCGGCGGATCGTCCGCTCCGAGACGCAGAAGAATGCGATGCCGATGAACGAGAGGGCGCTCACGCCAACGACGCTCCCGAGAATGAGGACGTGGATCGCGGAAAACACGCTCTGCATGGTACCTGTTTCCCCGCCCCCTTACGACTCTCTCTAAAGGCAGTGAGGGCAGTGAGGAGCTTCACTGACCGCTGACGCTCTCGGCGGATTTCGTTTGATCCGAAACCAGCGGCACCGTGAGCGAGAACGTCGCACCGATCCCCTCCCGGCTCTTGAAGGTGAGCTTGCCGCCGATGCTCTCTGCGGCGATGTGGGAAATATACAGGCCGAGACCGCTTCCCTCCGTGTCCGACAAACGCGCATTCGTTCCCCTGAAGAGTTTCCTGAAGATGCTCGGTTGCTGGTTTTCCGGGATGCCGATCCCCGAGTTTGTGATGGAAATGGTCGCGCTCCTGCGCGACCGGTTCACGGTGATGCGCGTCTTCACGGCCGAGGTCTCCCGTCCGTACTTGATCGCATTGCCGAGGAGGTTCTCGAGGATGAGCTGCAGCAGGCCCCGATCCGAACGCAGCTCGACCGTCGCGCGTTCCTGCGGGGAAATTTCGATTCTCATCCGCTTCCGTTCCAGTTCCAGCTTGAAGGACCCTCTGATCTCTTCGAGGAGCCGGACGACGTCGATGATCTCGGGATTCAGCTGGACCTTTCCGAGCTCGAGGCGGGACACGTTGAGGAGGGCGTTCACCAGATGGACCATACGGGCGTTCGATGCCGCGACTTCCTCGACGTACTGCTGCTGGCCGCCCGTGAGAGGTCCGGCATCCTTCGTCATGAGCATTTCCAGGTACCAGCGCATGGAGGAGAGAGGCGTGCGGAGCTGGTGCGAGACGAGCGAGATGAATTCAGATTTCATGTGGTCGATGCGGCGTTCCTCTGTGATGTCGCGGAACACCGCGACGGTGCCGATGCACTGCTGGCCCCGCATGATGGGAGTTGCCCGCAGATGGAGCGCGTTCAACGTCCCGTTGCGCCGCTTGAGGGAGAACTCCGGATCAGGGGAAGGGTTGAACCGCTGCTTCGTGCTGAGGACGGACGTGATGGGGTGGTCGGCCGTCCGCACATCCTGTCCGTTCTGATCAACGATGCGGAGCACGGCGGTATAGAGAGGGAAGCCGGAGTCGCTTAGGCGCCATCCCGTCAGCAGTTCGCCGGTTTTGTTGAGGTAGATCACCTGACCGCGCCTGTTGGTCACGAGGAGTCCGTAGTCGATGCTCTCGAGGATCGCCGCGTCCTGCGCATGCTGGGAGCGGAGAGCCTGCGTGCGCTGCTGCACCACTTTCTCGAGATGGTCGTGCGCCTCCCGGAGACGCCGCGTGAGGTTGTAGGCCGCACGGTCGACGATCTCGAGCTCGTTTCCCGTGAAGATCGAACGCTTAAACCGCCAGCGGCGCACTTCCAGATTGTTGAGTTTCCGCGCGAGCTCCTCGAGAGGACTCACGATCTGTCTCGCTAGGAAGAAGACGCTCAGCGAGAGGAGCGTCACCAGGATCAGGCCGCTTCCCACGAGGTTGGCTCCGAGGCGGATGATGGGCTCGAAGAGCTCGTATCTATCGAGCTGCACGATGATCCCCCACCGTGTTGATGGGATCGTGCGGTATGCCATGAGAACGGGGATACCGGAGTAGTCGAGGGTTTCGGTGGCCCCCTCCTTTCCTCCGAGCGTCTGCCAGAGGACGGTGGATCGCTCTCTCGCTTCATCGGGGATGCGTGCCAGCATCGGGCTTTCTGCATTCTCCTCCGAGTGCAGGAGAATGAGCTCGCCCTGCCGCTCCGTGACCAGGATCACCTGCGCGGTTTTCCCGAGGTACGCGGTTTCCAGGAGGCGTGCGGCGAACACCGTGGGGTCGAAGACGGCGACGAGCTCCCCGATGCGCTGCCCGCGCGAGTTCATCTGGGGAGCGACGATGAGGTAGGCCGTCCAGCCGCGATCCGTGAAAACGGGGCGGAAAAACGTCCAATCTTCAGTCGCACTCTCCTGTACGATTGACGCCTCCGTGAGAGGCGAATCACTCTTGTGCGAGAGGAGCGTCACTTTCTTCGCCTGGTCGATCTGGTACAGCTCCCGGAATCCAACGAGATTCTGGATCGACGGGAGCGTCGTGAGCAGCGGGTCGCGCCCCAGAATCGACAACTGTTCGCGCTGCTTCGAGATCGTCATTTCGAAGAAGTTTTCCTTGGAGGAGGCGGCGAACTCGAGCTGTGCGATCGTCCTGACCCTCAGCTCGTGACCGGCTAAGAAAAATGTTGCTATCAACACCCCGATGACAGTGATGGAAAGGAGGGTGAAAGATTCGAAGAAGAGCGCGCTCCGAAGGGACGAACGGCGATGCCCGCTCATGGCCGGAGGAGTTTCCAGTGAAATCATAGAATCCTCTTATTATAGCACAAAAGTTGGCGTTGAGCCATCCAGAAAGCAGAAGGAACAGAAGGAACCGAGGGGACCGAAGTACGAAAGTATTACCTTAAGGAACCTCGGTGCCTTCGGTCACCTCGGCCACCTTCAAAAAAACCTCCGGTTCACGGAGGTTTTTTGGGTTTGAAGGAATGGCCGGAAGTTACCGGGTGACCGTGATCGAAGCACCCTGCTCCTGGTTCGGAGCGGCGACTGTCACGCGCTTCGTCGTCGCGTCGCGCAGGATCGTGTACTTCGTCGTGACGCCGGCAGGAGCGGCCTGCGGGTCGTTCGGCAGGGCGACGAGGTAGGCGCCTGTGAGCACATTGAGGCTGATCAGGGAGCCGCAGACCACGTTCACACCGCTCTTACAGATTTCCGTCGAAGTTCCGGTGATCGTCGACGGCAGGTTGCCGCTGTTGTCGATCGAGTACTGGTATACCGCATTCAGGATGGTGTTCACGTCGGAGCGGCGCTGGGCGTTGCGGGCGTCGCCGAGCTGCTTGGTCGGATTGATCGCCACGATGACGATGGCGGCGAGGATCGCGATGATCCCGATGACGAGGAGGAGCTCAATGAGCGTGAACCCTCGCCTGAGCGAAAGGGTGGACATGGAAAGAAGAGGGGGAAGAACTAAGACTCTGTGAGAGAACTCACATGAGGCGGATACGAGTATAGCCCAACTATGCACAGCTTTTCCTTCAGGAATTCTTGGACAAATTGCCAGAATGTTTTGTGTAAGAAAAATAGTTACACAAAAAACCTTCCCCGTGTACACGGGGAAGGAGAAGAAATTTCTTCCTTAGCGGGTTACCGAGATCGTTGCGCTTTGCTCAGCGCCTGGAGCAGCGACCGTAATGCGGCTGGTGGTCGCATTCTTCACGATCGTGTAATTCGTGCTTGTGGCGGTGGAGGTGTTCGGATCTATCGGCAATGCGACGAGGTAGGAGCCCGTGAGCAAGTTCAAGTTCACGAGACCGGTGCAGTTGATACCTCCAGTGCTGCGGCAGATAGCCGTCGCGGACGTGGTGATCGCCCCGGGCAGGGTGCCGTTGTTGTCGATCGCGTACTGGTACACCGCGTTCAAGACAGTGTTCACGTCGGAACGACGCTGCGCGTTTCTGGCGTCGCCGAGCTGCTTGGTCGGATTGATCGCCACGATGACGATGGCGGCCAGGATCGCGATGATCCCGATGACGAGGAGGAGCTCAATGAGCGTGAACCCCCGCCTGAGCGAAAGGGTGGACATAAGAATAAAAGGGGAGGAACTAAAGCATGGAAAGTCCATGCACTGGACACAGTGTACAACCAGCAAGTTTTTCCATCGGCCTCTTGTCTTGGCAGCTACTGGAAATGTTGCTGTATATGAAACGGTATTTCCTCTGTATCAGCAGGGGAATGTCTCTCCTGCCTGTGTGCAGACGTCATTGAGACAGTGGTACCACCGATACTGGTGAGTGGTGCAGGTGGGGGCGGGACAGGTGACACATCCGCCCGCTTCGCTCTGGTCATCGGGGAAGAGGGTGACCGTGGTCTCGAAATGCCGCGAGTAGATCGTCGGCTGCACGAGTGACAAGACGGTCGTGAGGTCGAAGGAGAGGATCACGTTCGTATTGTCGATGTTCCTGAATCTGAGATTCTGCACGCGCGCTTTCGTATTCAGGAGCGAAAATAGGCTGGTCTTCTGCACAAGGAGGAGGTTCCCGGAACTTGTTGCTGCGAAGATGGTCGGATACTCGGC
>Ga0265292_1002018_pt1 | contig 15351 bp, 14 predicted proteins | sample Munlanlewell296A_FD_189080 | JGI IMG/M metagenome (GOLD analysis project Ga0265292, IMG submission 189080) | Leachate microbial communities from a municipal landfill in Southern Ontario, Canada - Leachate well 296A | ecosystem: Engineered > Solid waste > Landfill > Unclassified | place: Canada... | reverse complement strand
TTAACGTTATTAATTCCCTCCTTTAATTAAAAATTCCTTTCCGCTAACACTATTCCATAACTGGTGGGTATTGGTTAGACATTTCGGTGAAAATAAGCACAATCCTCTTGGTAATTTAGACCAGTTGACAGTTGGCAGTTGTCAGTTGTCAGTTGTCAGTTGTCAGTTGTCAGTGAATACCCTAGATGTAGGTAACACAGAATCAAAAAAAGATAGTGGTTCTTAACCACCATCTTTAGAACTATTCTCTTCTCTATAGCAGTTGTCTCCACGCATCTTTACACTAAAAAAGCAAGTAGAAATTCCATAAGCCACCGTCCACGATGGTGGTCGCCAGACCACCGAGCCCCCCCAGCAATGCTAGCAGCCCCTGTCATGGCCCAAGCGCCGACCCAGAGGTAGAAAAACGGCAGCTGGCTAGGCGCCGACCCCACCGCAACCACAGGCGTACTATGGCCTATCAGGCATACTACGGCACGCCGATGAATCTATTCGTCCCCCAGTCTAATGGTGGCCGAAGGCCACCGAACGCTTAGGCTATAGCCGCCTTAGCCTGGCCCCAGTACCGACCCAGAGGTAGAAAAACGGTAGCTGGCTAGGCGCCCGCCCCGCCGCAACCACAGGCATACTACGGCACGTTGATGAATCTATTCGTCCCCCAGTCTGATGGTGGCCGAAGGCCACCGAATGCTTAGGCTATAGTCGCCTTAGCATGGCCCCAGTACTGACCCAGAGGTAGAAAAATGCCGTCTGGCTAGGCGTACGTGTTGGCGCAACCACAGGTGTACTGGACGTACTCCGAGGATTGCGCCAACCCGCACAACAACGCCAGACGGCATTTTTCTCCGCATGCACAGTTCCACTGAATCCTACTGAAATTTGACCTCTTTGCCTTGGATAAACAGCCCTACCAACGCCGAATTGCCTGAACTGTCCACACTAACTTCCGCTTCCAGGGAAGACCTCTCTTTTTCGATGGTCCGGCCCTGGTCTTGGGGGACAAAGTAACTCTCGATACCATACTGTAAATTGAGGACTTTGTCACCACTATTGTAATATATGACAACTCCCTTGATAGCCAGAGTTCCGCCACTAGGCCTGGTATGGGATACAGAATCAGCCACCCAATACCTGCCCTGCTGTTTGAGGACTACATAAACAGTCTCATTGTTTTTAAAATCACTGATGTCAGCAGGTATCGTTTTTAGATTAAGGTCAGATAAGTCATAATTAAGCACTACGTAATCGCCCCTGAATAAGTCCCAGGGGTCAACCGGCTTTGTTTTAAGAAGTATCTTTGTTCCATAAGCCAGGGTGGACCATTTCATCCCAATCATAACAACCAGGACTATGATTTGCAGGACCACAGCCAGAGTGAACCACAGTTTACGCCGCATAATTTTTCACCTTCATTTCCTGGACAATTTTCCTCCTGCGCCGCTCCAGGATGGTTCCACCTATCAGCAGCAGCAGGCCGCCAACAATGAAAAATACCGATTTGTCCAGCATATCCCAGAAAAAATCAAAATACCGGGCAATTACATCCAGGACAAAAAATATCAACCCAAAGTTAATCAGTACCGGTTCTTTATTTACATAGCCCATGACGATAACAGCCACAACTGAAGCGAACAATAGAATATTCGTATAAGCAACGAATCCGGTTCTGCCCATCAAAAACCCGGTAAAGGCCACAACACTTACAGCTGCAACAACAATCAGCATAAAAACGGCTTCTCTGAAGCTTTCCTTTTTTGCCCGGTCTCTCCTAAGCAGTAAAACTGAGGAACCAAACGCCAGGAGCGCAACTATACTGAAGGACGTCGTAAAAAAGGGAGAGACAGTAAAAGTCCTGATAAAAGATTCCTGGGAATATGAAAACCATTTAAAGCTGACGATGAAGGAGGAGAGAAAAAAGACCAGCAGGCCGACAATCTGGAAAGGAGTTTTCATCACGGCAAGCCTCTCTGCTGTTTTCTGGAGGCATCCCAGGCCGTAAAACAACAGTCCTAAGGCCATGTTAACAATTCCAATATATACGATGGCTTCCGAGCTTTTAAACGAAATTGCGGTGTTGATAGCCAGCCAGACTGCCATCCCCGGCAGCGTCAGACCAACGGCCAGTCTGGATTTTAGTCTATAGGACAGGATTATTATCACTGCCATAAGAGGCAGGTACATATAGTTGCTGTTCTGAAACCCGGTCTGTTCAAGGATTGTCGCCAGGGTCAGCAGCAGAGAAGCTTCAATCAGTATTGAAAGCGAACTACATACCACTACAATCGGGACTATGCCGATGGCCCAAAACAGCACACCGTCGGGATAATGGGCGTTGATGTGGAATATCTGGGCTACCAGCCATATCCCGGCCCCATAGAGGATAGAGCCCAGAAAAATAATGGCTCGCCCGACCCGGGGATAGTTTTGTTTCTCGAAAGCCAGGTAATAACCAACTGCGTAAGATACAACTATACTTCCAAAAACCAGGGACACCTTTACCCATTTGGGGATAACCTGCCAGTTTGCGGCAAAAAAGGTAATGACCCCAACACCTACCAACAGTGCGCCAAGTACGGCCAAAACTGTTACAAGCTTGCCGCCCCGTTCAGCCTCATCGTTTTCCCGCATTGCCGTATACCTGTTTAAGATAGTCCCGACCTGGCCGTCATCAATAAGCCCCTCGTTTCTCCATGCAGCCACTTCACTCTCCAGCCATTGCAGCCACTTACCAGGCACCCTCTGCCTAGTCATGCGGATCACCTCCATCATGAAAATATTCTACTTAAAGAAAAGATATATTCCCAGTATCATCAGCAACAGAGCCCCAAACCTAACAGGGTCAGCGGGTATATGGCGAATACCAAGCATTCCGAAATGGTCTGCTACCATGGCAAAGGTCAACTGGCTCACGATAATTATACTGGAAGCTGCCGTTATGCCCAGTCTGGGGATCAGAAACGTGCTGCCCATAACAATTATAACACCCAGAACCCCACCCAGGAAGGCATACCAATCGGCATTTCGAAGGACGCTAAAGCTCTGCCTGCTAAATACCAGATAAACAGCCAGGATAGTCACTCCGGCCACAATGTTCACAACCAGGGCCGTAAGAGGCAAATCGGCGGTTTTGTTGAGGTTGCTGTTCACCAGGACCTGACTTCCACCTGCAATTCCCACAACTGCGGCAATTATAATATAAAACACCAAAGCCATGTCATCCCTTCCTTCCGCCAGTCAATGATAAAAGTAGTATATGTTTATTTATGCAAATTGTTGCCAAACCCCTTCTAACTTAAGCAAGCAATTTAAAACAGATATTACAGAGTACTGTCAACTGTCAACTGTCAACCGTCAACTGTCAACTGTCAACTGTCAACTGTCAACTGTCAACTCGTCTCAGCTGCCCGTTCCCCGGTATCTCCTGATTCCAATGACCCAAACCCAATAAGAGAACGCAAAAGATATGATACCTATAATGGGAGTCAGCAGAGCATAGCCAATGTATTCATACCTGTGCATCAAAATGGCTGCAGGGTAAAAACCTACAAAGGCAAATGGTAAAACCCAGGTCAGGATAAACCTTACCGGTCCTCTGTATATTGTCATCGGATATCGACCGTAATTCGATAGGTTGTACACCATCGGCATCAAGCCCATGTTTCCTTCTGTCCAGAAACCCAAACTGGCCAGGAACGTGTAAACTCCCGCATATATCATTGTTGCCCCAACTACAAGCACGAGGGTCAAAGGGAAGTCCCACCATGTTGGAACCAGGCCCATCGCATTCCCGGAGTAAACCATGATGACTATCCCGGTCACAGTCCCGATCAGCAGCTCCGGGTTCATAGTTTCGACCACTACCTGAAACCAGGCGTTTAACGGGCGGAGGAGGACCCGGTCCAGTTCCCCTTCCAGCACGTATTTTTCGGGAACATCAAACAGGTGGTTGAGAAAACCGCTGTAAAGCCCAAACGGAATAAGGAAAAACCCGTATATAAAAAGGATCTGGTCCCTCGTCCAGCCTTTGATAGCAGGCACCTTCGTAAAAATCACGAGAATAAAAATCAGGTTCACCGACTGCTGCAGCAGGTCAGAAAAAGCATAGATGAAAAAATCAGCCCGGTAGGCCATTTTCGTTTTTATATACTGAGCCATGTAATGAAAAAATATTATTATATGGTTGGCGGCATCCTGCCGCCAACCGGATTGTTTACTCATGGCCCTAACCCCCCTGGATAACAACATGCTTGACGGCAAAGCGCCAGAATAAAACACTAACCAGCCCCAAAAAGGCGACCCAGAAAAGTTGCAGCAGGATTACTTTTAAAACTGCGCCCCCGGTTATTTTACCAAGGTAGATAAGGTTGGGCATATAGCTTACAGTCTGAAAAGGGAAAAGTTTAATGATATCCCTGGCCCAGCCCGGATAAAAACTGATAGGCAGTAAAAGTCCGGAGAACAGGTCCATAACAACCCGTTTAGCCCTAAAGATTCCGCTTGTACTTTGCGTAAAAAAGGCGCAAAAACCTGCTATCATACTGATTTGAGAATTAATCACAAATCCCCCGATCACAGCAAGTAAAAACAGCAGTCCGGCCTGCCAGTCCGGCGGCAGTCCGAATGGCCGGATAAAATAGATTACCGTCCCGGCGGGTACAGCAAAAAACAGGATGCGAAAAAAGGCTTCCCCAGAAGCCCTGGCATACTTGACCATCTGGTAACTGTAAGGCCTGATAAGTTCCAGGGCAATTTTCCCGTCCCTGATCTCAACTGCCACCCTCCGGTCAAGGTTACTGAAATAAAAGGACCTGGCCACCCAGGCGACAATTACATAAGTTATCATCTCTTCCTTGTTTAACCCGCCAATCGCCCGGCGGCCTGAGTAGATAGCATCCCATAGGAAGAAATAGGCCCCGATTTGAATTGTGTAATTGAAGATTCCGGTAAAATATGATGACCTATAAGCAAGGTTGTTGACAAATTCCATGCGGACCAGTTCCAGATAAAGTAAAAACCGGTTGCCGAAACCCACTGGGCGGCTGCGTCCCGGCAAATCATGATCAGGCATGGGTATCCCCCCAGTTCTCTATCATGCAATATTGTTCAGGTTTACAGCCCTCGTAAATCTTTTTAACAATATCCTCCATCTTATCATGGCCCCACTGGGCATAAAGATTATCCACCGACCCGTCATACAGCATTTTACCTTTATCAATTATAGCTACCCGCGGGCACAGCGCCTCTATATCTCCCAGATCATGTGTGGTCAGGATAACCGTTGTTTTGGATTCACTGTTAATTTCCTTAAGAAACTCCCTGATTTTGGCCTTGCCCAACACGTCAAGCCCGATTGTCGGCTCATCAAGAAAAAGGATGGCCGGGTTGTGCAGGAGAGCTGCCGTCAGGTCACACCTCATCCGCTGTCCGAGGCTCAGTTTACGCACCGGCAGATGAAGAAAACTGCCAAATTCCAGAATATCATCAAACTTTTTCAGCCTGGCCTTAAACTCTTCCTGGGAGACGTTGTAAATCCGGCGCAGGAGTTTAAATGATTCTATGACCGCGATATCCCACCACAGCTGGCTGCGCTGGCCAAAAACAACCCCGATACCTCTCGTGTATTTCTCACGCTCTTTATACGGAATAAAGCCGTTAACATTAACCGAACCTGCAGTTGGTACAAGTATTCCTGTAAGCATTTTGATAGTGGTAGACTTGCCGGCTCCATTAGCCCCGATATAACCAACCATTTCACCCTCGGCCACCACAAAATCAATACCGTCGACGGCCCGAAGGGTCGTGTAATCACGTTGGAATAAATCCCTAAATGCCCCCATCACCCCTTCGCGGCGGCGGAATATCCGGAACTCTTTCGTTAATCCTCTGGCTTCAATCAGAGCCATCTCACTACCTCCGCTGTCGTCGATTACATAAAAAATGCGGACGCATCGCATCCGCCTCTAACCGCGAATCCCGCGGTTTCTTTAGTTCACCAATCAGAAACTACTTACAGCTTCTTTTTTTCCCTTTAAATTTAAATACCAACTGCACAGGGGCGGGATAGTACCTCCTGCATTCCACAACCTTGGCCGTTTCCGCCTGTTTGCAGTTTTTAAGGCACTGTTGGCAGAGTTTGTTCACCGGCTCATCCCCCTACATACAGCTTTATTCAAGTTCAACTTTGGAGGTCCAACGTTCCCTTCTCAACCTACCACCGTCACTCTGTAAGTGAACATCGATTTTAACCTGATCACCCGGTTTAGCGTTTCCGGGGAGCATGCTTTTGGGAATCTTAAAGGAGTCTTTTCCCCATTCTATTATAGCCCATTGACCTTCTATTTTCTCAATTATATTGTACAATCTAAACCCACCCCGGTGTATATTCCGCTTTCTGCTAATCCTGCTTTTTTCTTATTTTAGCACAGCATGTCCCTTTTGTCATTACAAATCTGGCAAAACAAATCTGGCAAAACCTTTTTTCCTGAGACTCCATTAACGCTTACTTTACATTCTATAATCCACGTTCCACTCGTGGTAAATTGATTCGTCCCGCAATCCGGGTGTTTCATCGGCCTTTTTGAAGGGTCCTAAGAGCTGAGTGATCGTTTGGGCACTTATTTTCCATTGTATTTTTCCGGTACCCCTGATGACATTGAAGGTTACCCTGCGGTTGCTTACCTGTGTTCCGTCACGAAGGCCGAAAGAAACCTTGGAATCAAAACTCTGGGTGTCATTTTTTACTCTGGAATTGGAAATCCCGGAAACAGCCAGCCATTTAATAGTGTTAAGCAGTCGGTTGATCTCCGTTTCGTTTAGTTCGGGGGTAGGCGCGAACATCCTTGAGGCCAGGTTAAAATCACCTTGTTCCATCGCTACAAGCATTATAGTAATAATGCGCTCCGGCTCGGCCTTGACAAGCATTTCATCCACCACTCCGGCGGCCTTCCAGACCATCAACTGATGGGCCAGGTCTTCCCCCTTGGAATGGGTTTTGCTGTCCCTGAAATGGACACAGAAATGACCGTTAAAGTCGTTCCCTTCGATAGCCCCGGCCCCATGGGGCATGCCGTTCATAGATGCGGCAAGGCGGCGTCCGTTAACTTCCACAACTATAGCCCGCCTTTTCCAGCTCCACCTTCCCCCATAGATTTTTTTCAGCATCGTCGTATCCGCTGCTGTAACAGGTTGTACGTCTGCGTGATTACTACCTGCCCTCCGCTGAACAACAAACGAGTCACCAAATTCAAAATCAACAACCCTGGCCTTGTCAAGTTTCCGGAAGATCTTATCGACATCGTCCCATGTTAAGAACTCACCATATGGATTCTTTTCTGCCAGCTGCTTTAGAGCTCCATTGAGACAGTTTCCGGCGTCAGGCAAAACCATTATCCGTCCGGTCTCCGGTTCAAACAATTTAGCGGGATTATCGAAGAGAAAAGTTTGGATACTTTTCCTTCTTTTAATGACAAGCTTATAATTGCCTGCAATCTGTTCCGGGCCAATGTTTTTGGCCCTGGCAATCTGTTCCCCGATTTTCTTTAATTCGGCGCTGTCCAGTACCGCTACCTGTCCACGGTAGGCCCCGGTTGTTAATTCCAGAGAAATTATTTGTTCTCTGGAATTACGCACACCCCGGAAAAAAAAGAATATAAATAAACAAGAGACTGTTATCACCAGGATAGCTTTTCCCCTTGATTTGCCAAACAAAAAGGCAGTAACTTTCACCGGACGTCCCCCCGATACAAACTACATCTTATAAGAAAATTTATTGGGGAGCTGTCCAATTTATGCATAGTAACATCCGGCGTGTCACCATATTAGACTCTGTATCATATGATAATGTAGTATTAAATGGCTGCTGAAGGGAGCTGGTGTCATAGGGAAGACGGCGCTTCCAAGAATTATATATAAATAATCTGAAAATAACTTTAGCAGGAGGGGATTGTTAATGGCCGATGTTGACGGCAAACTGGAGCAGGAAGTAAATGCTCCGGCCAAATTTTCTTTTCGGGAAATTATTACTAAAGCTATCTGTGGGACAGGAAAACAGAACTTCCAGTATACTGAGTACCTGACAATTCCGGTTGGGCGTATTCCGACCAGTATTCTGGGTTCATCTGTAACGAGGCTTAAACTGACCGAACCATTAGTAACTGAAATCGCCGGAGATGGGAAGAAAAACGTCAGGGTAAGCGGGACTTTTGACATCAATGTTTGGTATGCATACAATGACGACCAGGCTACAGATGTGGCCAAAGAAACTACAAAGTTTACGGAAGTTATTCCTATCACCGATATCAGTGAAAACATCATCGGTCAGGTTGACGCTAGGGCAGTACTAACTAAGACGCCCCAGTGTTATAAAACAGTGATTACAGAAAAGAACCAGATTCAGATTGATGTAGAATTAGGGATTTACGCTGAAATTGTTGGAGAGACCAAGGTGTTCGTCCAGGTTTATTCCGATCTGGAATAGTTCCGGCATTTGGAAGGGAGGATTGGTATATGACCACCGACCGCCCCGTTATTCGGGAAATCATTACTAAAGCGGTTTGCGGTAGAGGTACTTACAAGTATCAGCGGTCAATTGATTTGGAAGTACCTGTAGGCCAGAAGACTATTCAGGTTTTGGGTAACTTTGTTTCAAACGCAGCTCTTGATGAATCAACCGTAGCTGCTCAAACCGGGCAGGGAAAAACTGTCCGCGTTAAAGGCCACTATGATGTCCACGTCTGGTATGCATATGACCAGGATACCAAGGCCGCTAAAACTACCGTTACGTTTATCGAATACATCCCAATACAAACATATGGAGGGGAAAGCATTTCAAACATTAAGGCTTTTGCGGAAATCATCCAAAAACCCCGCTGCCGTAAAGCTTATGTTAAAGTCCTGGAAGATAAAACTGTTATCAGGGTTGAAACAGAACAGGAGCTTGCCGCTGAAGTAACTGGATTAACGAAACTGAAAGTTGGCCTAGTCCCTGCGGCCGCCACAACTGTCTCACCTATTATGGGCAAAGAGCTGCTGCCTCCACAGAAACAACCTGCCGCTGAGTACATACTTTCGACCCCAAATTATTACCTCGACCTAAAGTGTGAAGAAGACCTTCCGGAAGAAGATGACGAGGATTATGAGCAGTATTAAGACGAGTTCGCCGGATAAAATTAAATAAGCGTCATAGGTTCTGCGTTGGAACGACGCTTTTTTTTTGCCATTAACTCATTGTTCATAATCCACATACAATAGTAATAACTCTTGATGAAAAGAGGCGGAACTCTTGCTCAAGCTATATAAGGTAAAGGTTCTCTGTTCTTCCAGACTACCGCAGGGCTGGATTACAGGATCAGTGGATCTCCGCAGGAATTTGAATCTTAACCTCGGCCAACAGCTCTACCTCAGCGCTGGGAACCGGAAGGTACCAGTCCAATACGCAGGGGACCATGATTCGAGTTCCATCCTATCCTTGTGTGTGGCTAACAATATCCAGGAATGCCTGATGCTGCCTTTACCCTTAACCTTGAACCTGGCTGTTGACAGTAAAACTAACCTGTACCGCCTGGGTCCGTTAGTCGGGATTTTTGCCAACCGATTTGATAAGCTATCTAAGCCGTTCGGTGAACAAACGTCCTTTTTCCGTAAGCTTGGGGCGGCGGCGAGCAGACTGAATTCCTTTTGCTTCGCCTTTAGTCCCGGTGATATTGACTGGGATAACAAGGTCATATACGGGTCAATCCCTCCCTTGCCCAGCGATGAATTAAGCGGATGGCAGACAACAGCGGTTGCTTTTCCGGATGTAATTTATGACCGGGGACTGTTCCCCAGAGGAGCCCGGCGGGGAGCGGCAACTGCAGTTAGGAAAGTACTGCGGAAATACCCGGGGGTGAAGTTTTTTAATCCGGCTTTTTTTGGCAAATGGAAAACTCACCGGCTCCTCTCCAAACATGAAATACTTTGCCGGTATCTTCCTGAAACCAGGTTATACACTTCTATGGCAGACATCTGGGAAATGCTGGCCAGACACCGCACAGTATATATAAAACCCTGCGGTGGAAGCTCAGGAAAAGGGATTATCCGGATAACTTCTGCATCAGATTGTTTTACTGTCGGTTATCGTACCACCCGCGAGCTGAAGACAGTAGAATTCAGCGACCGGAACGACCTGCAAAATCACCTCTCCGGCCGTATGGGAAATCATAGATACATCATCCAACAGGGCTTAGATTTAGCTAAAATCAACGGCAGTCCCTTTGATGTAAGAATCCTTATGCAAAAAAACCATCAGGGACGATGGCTTCGTACAGGAATGGCTGTAAGAGTGGCCGGAAAGCAGAACTTTATTACGAATCTGCACGCCGGAGGCCACGCTGCCAGAATTTCCGACGTACTGCCGGAGGCTTTTGCCAATCCGGAATTAATCCACAAGATTTTAAGTGAAATCAAAAGGCTGTGTCTCCTTATTGCCTCCTGGGTTTCCGCAGAATACAACCCTCTATTCGGCGAAATTGCAGTCGACCTGGGGATAAATGAATTAGGGAAGGTCTGGATTATTGAACTTAATGCCGTGCCCGGGCGGAGCGTTTTCAGGCGAATTGGGGCCACCGGGATACAGTCCCGGGCTGTTTCCCGCCCAATGGAATACGCGTCTTTTTTAGCTGGGTTTACACCCCCATCTAATAAAGATTAAAATCTAAATTTCCTAACTGATAGAAATAAAAGGAGGAAAACACCCGATGCCTCTTATCAGTATCTCATCAATTGAAGATTCCTCACCCAAAATCATGCTTACCTTTGAAGAAATGGAACGGTTTGGCCTAAAACCAGGAGACTTAGTTGCTGTGAGAGCCGGCTCAACAGTAACCGAAGCTGAAATTGAGACCAGCCAGACCGGGAATCACATTTCTATCGGAACATTGAGGGCACTGGGACTTCCCATGGTAAAATTTATGATGTTAAAGAAGGAATCGTCACTCAGCTTACAAGTTGGTCCTTTAGTAGGGATTATGGTCAGCCGGGGGAAAAAATATAAACACCCCCCATATTCTTCACAGGGAAAACTGCTTTACAACTTCCTGGATTACAGCAACCATGTCAACTACCTGACTTATGTTTTTACACCAGAGGAGGTTGATATTGTAAACAGAACTATTTCCGGTTTTTTTCTCGATACCGGACTTGACGGCCAATCTCACTGGCGGCAACACAAGTTTCCGCTTCCAGATGTAGTATATAATCGAATTCTTTACCGGAGCATCGAAACAAAGAGGCTGACGAAACAGATCACATCATTCCTGTCAAACAGTAAGAACATAAAATACTTTAACCCCAAATTCCTTAATAAATGGGAAACGAATACTATCCTGTCCCAGAACCCCAAATTATCAGCACACCTGCCGGTAACAAAAAAATACGAAGGGCCGGCTGAAATGGTCAATTTTTTGGCAGAATTTAATACTGTCTACTTGAAACCGGTGCACGGGAGTCTGGGCAAAGGTATTTTACGGCTTTCTTTACAACCTGACGGATACGCCTATACACACCGGGAAGGAAAAAAGACTGTCACCGGGATTTGGCATACCCCGGACGAGTTCGGCAGCGGGCTGAAAAAATACACATATGACAAACCCTATATTATGCAGCAGGGTTTAGACCTCCTCAAATATCGGGGCCGGGTCTTTGACATCCGGGTGCTGATGCAGAAAAACGGGGAAGGCCGCTGGGTTGACACAGCCATAGTAGTTCGCGTAGGACCTGAGGGCGGTATTTTCCCGAATGTGGCAGCCGGTGGGGAGCCAAAAAGCATTGAGTCCATTTGGTCGGAATTGACTTCAGAGGATTGGCTGACCAGCCGGACATATTTATTAACGAAACAGGTCTGTCTAATATCCGCCGATATGCTCGAAAACTCCCTCGGCACATTTGCTGAGATTGGCCTTGATATAGGCGTCGATGAAGCAGGTAATGTCTGGATTATAGAAATAAACTCGAAGCCTTCCCGAAAAGTATTTCCGAAAGACCAGTTACACCTAAAAAGGACATCTATCAAGCTGCCTATCGATTTCGCAGCATACCTGGCAGGATTCACGCCTGACAAGGAACAGAATCTGCCTTGAAAGCCGGAACCGTTCTGCCAACCGTCAAATTCATCAAAGTACGATGGGGCGGGATATTGGGGGAACAGGAAAACCGCGTTTACCTACCGCCCCACCTCTTAAAGAGCTTAGGACTGGCCCCATGCGCAACGGTCACATTTAAGACAGGAAGCCTTTGCCGTGTGGTAACTGTTGGCCTCGTTCACTGCAGCAGTGGGGTCTCAGAACCTATTTTTTTCTTTTCACCCGACTTGGCCGGCGACTGCCAGCTGCCTGTGGGCGCGGCAATCACTCTAAAGTTTGATCAAACCGCCAGTATTTTATATGCGGGTCCATTAATTGGTCTGTTTAGTGTCCGAAACATACTGCCCGATACGGAATTCGGAAGCCAGGAAGCTATTCTTAGAGCGTTAGCAAATTCTTCGGCCACTTTGGATGGCCTGGTTTATGTTTTTTGTCCTGAGGACATCGACTGGGATGGGTGTGCGGTCACGGGCTACATTCCACTTTTTGAACAGGGACAGGAAGCGAGCGGGTGGCTGCCTCTGAGACTGCCTTTGCCTGATGTCATCTATGACCGTGTGCCGTCAAGGTCTGTCGAATCAAGACCGGAAGTCCTGGAAGCAAAATCAGGGCTGATGATGCGGCCGGGTCTGTTTTACTTTAATCCCATGTTTTTAAACAAATGGGAGACCCATCTGGCGCTGCAGAACATTCCCGAGGTTTCAGAATACCTGCCACCCACCAATCTGGTGGTAACTCCGGAAGATATTAAACACTTTTTGTCACTACATAACCCGGTGTTCCTTAAACCTTCTTCCGGAAGTTTAGGGCGGCGTATTATCAAGGTTGAAGCAACAGATAACGGCTGGTTCAGGTACATGTACAGGTCAAGGGAAAAACAGACGATTGAGGGAACAGCTGCAGATTTTACCTCCCTGATGAATTCTCTCAGACCTGTGATGGGCAAAAGAGATTATATCGTCCAAAAGGACCTGCAGCTGGCCTTGTTTGAAAAATGTCCTTTCGATATAAGGGCGCTTGCTCAAAAAGATAATAGAGGGAACTGGCGGCGGACTAAAATTTATGTCAGGAAGGCAGCTCCTGGCAGCTTCCTTTCAAATCTCAGTGACGGAGCCCATCCTTGGGCTATCACAACCGTTCTGAAGGAAGTTTTTAACTGCGACTTTCTAGCGGGGGAAGGGTTGGGAGAAGAAATCCGGAACGCAGTTAAAACTATTCCACCCGCTCTGGAACAGGGTACCGGTTTGATTTGGGGAGAATTGGGGATAGACTTGGGAATTGACCGTAACGGAAAGATATGGTTAATAGAAATCAACTCGAAGCCGTTCCGGGCCCTCGTTTCAGACAGGGGTTCGTTAAAGGTGATAGAACGCTCACTTATGCGTCCACTTGAATTTGCGAAGTTTCTAGCCGGATTTTACCGGCACTCAATAGGAGGTAACCCATATGGAGGTAGAGCCTATCCTGGGAATCCTGAGCATTCCCCGCGCGAATAATAACCCTTTTTTGGGAAACCAGAACGAATCCTTCACAGAAATCCTCACCGTCGCAGAACGAATGAACTGTGTCGCTTTTGTCTTCAGCCCCTTTGACGTCGACTGTAAAAAAAATGCGGTGTGGGGCTACCGGTATAATTGGAAATCCCCGGCCGGTGAGTGGGAGCGGCGCCTGTACCCCCTGCCAAGTGTCATATATAATCGAATCCCGAACAGGACGATGGAAAATCGGGAAGATATTAAATACTTATTATCCGGACTTAAACAAAAATACGGTCCACGTTTTTTTAATCCGTGTTTTTTGGATAAATGGGAGACTCATAAAATACTATGTAATAGTAAGTATACAAAAGATCTTTTACCTGAGACCCGAAAGCTGGACCGACCCGAAGTTATCAACGAAATGCTCATGTTATATGATGCGGTTTATCTTAAACCCTGTGCTAACAGCCTGGGTAATGAAATCCTTAAAGTCTGTAAGAAAAATCGCAGCCAATACTATTTTATTCACCAGAGTCTGAACCAACACCGGCGTGAGGGGGTGGTCACCCACTGCAGTGAGCTGGTCTTGGAACTACCTCAGTCCGAAGAACGGACCGAGTACATAGTCCAACAAGCTATACCCCTCGCCAAGATCGGAAACCGGCCCTTTGACCTGAGACTGCTCGTTCAAAAAAGCCATGATGGGAAATGGCGTAAAACAGGGATGGCTGCCCGGATTGCCGGAAAAGAAAGCATCACAACCCACGTTTTTTACGGAGGCGCCCGGTCCCCCTCCCAAAAGACTATCCGAGTGGCTGCCCAGAACTGCGGTTTCTCAATCAAAAAAGTCAAAAACCAGTTAAAATATATTCAGTCAACTGTTCCCAAAGTGATTGAAAAAGCTTATAGAGCATCGTTTGGCGAACTTGAAATGGACGTCGGAATCGACAGGTTCGGTAAAGTTTGGTTCTTGGAGGCCAACTCCAAACCATTTAGGTTTGACGAGAAATTAATCAGGGCGAAATCACTGGTGCGGCTGATTTATTATGTCCGCTACCTTGATGCCCTGCAATAGCAGCGGCGGCCAGGAAAAACGGAGGTGACAGAATGAACCTGGTTTTTCTCTATAACAGCCAGTTTGCGGAGTCAGCATTGATAGAGACATTCAAAGATTCTGTTCTGACAACAAAACCTGTCACCGGTGGCCATGTCCTTCTCCGTTGGGGCAACCCTAACGGCGCTGACGAGAATGCCAGAGTCGTTCTAAACAGGAAACAACCCCTGAAGAACTGCCTGGACAAGGAAAAAATCTTTGAAATTTTAAAGCTTAACAGGGTCAGACGGCCCCGTTTCGTTGTACCTAAGCCTGACTCCCATTACCCTTTGATTGGAAAATACTTTAATTCAACAAATGGTCTGCCGCAGGAGAAATTGGTTACAGATTTCTCAGAGGCCCAGGATTCAGGAGCTGACTTCTTTATTGAGTGTATTAATACATTAAAAAAATATAACATTTATCTATTTAATCTGCATGTCTTTTACATGACGAAAAAGGTACCTGTCAAAACAAATACCAGGAAACAGCCGTTACCCATGTGGGTTTATGAAGAAATCCCCCTTGACCTCGACCAGGATACGCTGAAAGTCTGGCAGTTAGCCCAAAGGGCTGTCCATCTTCTGGGACTCGACTTCGGTGAAGTACATGCCGGCATAGATGCCCTGGGCCGCCCGGTGATACTGGATGTTTCCCCGGTTCC
>Ga0265292_1002017_pt1 | contig 15365 bp, 11 predicted proteins | sample Munlanlewell296A_FD_189080 | JGI IMG/M metagenome (GOLD analysis project Ga0265292, IMG submission 189080) | Leachate microbial communities from a municipal landfill in Southern Ontario, Canada - Leachate well 296A | ecosystem: Engineered > Solid waste > Landfill > Unclassified | place: Canada... | reverse complement strand
TCGCTACACTTTTTTGGAATTGGAAAAGGATTTGGGGCCAAAGGGAGACATCACGACGGCGGCGCTTTTTGAAGCGCATCAGAAAGTGAAGGCAAAAATCGTGGCCGGAGAGGCCGGAGTTTTGGCTGGAATTCAAGAGATCAAATATTTTTTGCTGGAAGGTGACGCAAATTTCCGACCGAAAATAAAAGGAAGTTTTGAAGTAAAATTTCTTTTTGAAGATGGAGACAGTTTCAAAAAAGACGACGTGCTGATGGAAATCACCGGAGAAGTGCACGATTTGCTGGGGGTGGAACGAGTGGCTCTAAATCTGCTGATGAGGATGAGCGGCGTGGCCACATTCACAAAAAAAATCTGCGAGATGGTAAAAGACTATGAGGTGCTGATAACGCCGACGAGAAAGACTCTGTGGGGTCTGCTGGACAAGAGGGCGGTAGTTCTAGGCGGTGGCGGGACACACCGATTGAACATGTCGGAATCGATCCTGATCAAAGACACGCAGAGCGATTTATATGGGAGGGATATTGAAAAAATACTGGAAGTGACTTTGGAAAAAGTGCCGGAGCTGGAACCAAAATTTGTGGAAATAGAAGTGGTGAATGAGGATGAGGCGATGCGGGCCGCGAAAATTTTTAATAAAAACAATTCGCAGACGGTGGGCGTGCTGTTGCTGGATAATGTGGAGCCTAAAGAAATTAAAAAAGCAGTGGAAGCGATAAAAAAAGCCGGATTTTATGATAGTGTTTTGCTGGAGGCGTCCGGAGGTATAAATGAGAAAAACGTTTTGGAATACGCGAAGACAGGTGTAGATATCATCTCGATGGGGTCGATCACAAATGGCCCGAGATCGCTGAATATGAGTTTAAAAATCGTAGAATGAAGTTGATTTTAGTGAGACACGGGCAGACGGTGGCGAATCTGGAAGGGTTGACGCAGGGCTGGTTTGAAAGCAAACTGACTGCTCTTGGCCGAAAAGAGGCGCGGGCTTTGGCAAAAAAATTGAAAAACAAAAAGCTTGATGTGATTTATGCCAGCGATTACAGCCGGGCGATTGATACCGCAAAAGCGATTCTTAAATTTCATAAGGGGCTGAGACTGAAAACTGATAAAAGAATCAGAGAGAGGAATCTGGGAATTTATGAAGGGATAAAAATGAGTGATCTGGGATTTGATGTGCTGCATCCCCCACTGCGCCCACCAAAGGGGGAAACTTTCGCGCAGATGAGCAAAAGGGTGATGGAGTTTATAAGAGAGATTGCAAAAAAGTATGAAGATGAGACTGTGCTTTTGGCCACGCACGCCGGCCCGATCTACGTTTTGCTGGCGAAAGCGACGGGGATGGATTTTTTGAGTTTAAAAAGAAGGTTGCTGTGTCCGAACTGCTGCGTGCATAGGTTTGAAGTGGATGGGAGAGGGAAAGTGAAGAAGATGAGGGTGAATGAGGTGAGGCATGTTGGGAGCGCACTCGCTTCGCTCGTGCGTGGTGGTGGGCGAGGAGGGATTTGAACCCTCACGGCGTAAGCCACCAGCTCCTAAGGCTGGCGTGTCTGCCAGTTCCACCACTCGCCCTTGATAAAGCGGTTTTATTCTACTGGGGCGGAATGAATTTGCAAAGCAAAATAGGTTTGACTGTTTTTTGGCCATGGTGTAGGCTGATCCCCTTTTGACCGGTTTATAAAATAATATTGCATTAAGATCAAATTTCTTGCTTGACATGTTTAGGACAGAGGGATATCTTTGTAGCCACGAAAGTAATCTAAAAATAAACTATGGCCCAAGCTACACAAAATCAGTCTCTTAATCTTCCGGAAATTGTTGAGGAAATGTTTATGGTTCTGACCAATAAAGAGAAGGATGTAATAGTCCAAAGGTTTAGTTTGGACAACAAACCGCGCCGAACGCTGGAAAGTATCGGGCAGCATTTTTCCGTGACGAGGGAACGCATCCGCCAGATCGAAAAGATCGCTCTCGGCAAACTGCGACGCACGGTGCAGACCACAAGACTAAGCACAATAAATGATATCGCCAACCGAGTGATCGGTGAACACGGCGGTGTGATTTTGGAAGATAAATTGATTGCCAAGATTTTGAATGAGATCGGTTCCAGAGAGACGATCGACGGAAATATCATCCGACTGGCTTTGAGTATCAATCAGGGCTTGGCCAAAAATGAGAAGACCAACGTTTACAGCCCTTACTGGAGACTCAAAGATATAGAAGACGCGATGGTGGACGCTATCACCGCGGCCGCGACCAAGGCGATGAAAAAGAAAGGAGATGTGGTGGACGATGACAAGATGGTGGTGCAGGTGAGACAGATTATGGGAGACAAATTAAAGAATCTTGCCGATCTGCTTGTGATCTCCGTATTGGAAGTGGATCGCAGACTAAAGAGGGTGAACGATGGTTTCGGCCTGATGAGCTGGAGACATATAAATCCCCGCAGTATCAGAGACAAGGCTTATATTGTATTGAAGAGAGAACGCCGTCCGATGCACTTTGTGGAGATCGCCAATAAAATTTCCGAGGCCGGTTTTGATAAAAAAGTGGTGACGACACAGGCAGTGCACAATGAACTGATCCGCTACGACCAGTTTGTGCTGGTGGGACGGGGTCTTTACGCTTTGAAGGAATTTGGCTACGCCAAGGGTACAGTTTCCGATATTATCGAAAATCTGCTGGCCAAGAAAAGTCCGATGAGCAAACAGGACATCATCGACGGAGTGCTGAAACAACGCCATGTCAAAAAAGGAACAATTTCTCTAAATCTTCAAAAACATCCGCAGTTTGTGAGGGTTGGACGTGCCGTTTACAAGCTGGATTTGAAAAGGAAGAAAAATTAACCTAGAATGCGGTCATGACTGACTGCATCTTTTGTAAAATTGTTGCCAAAGAAATTCCGGCAGAGTTTTTGTATGAGGACGGGGTTTGCGTGGTGTTTCGGGATATCCGGCCAAAGATGGCGACGCACCTGCTGATCATTTCCAAAAAGCATATTCACAGTATTGCCGAAATGGAGGAAGGCGATGAAAAAATCGTCGGACACATGGTGAGGGCCGGCAAAATTCTACTGGCAAAAATGGGGCTTTCGGGCTACATAATTCAAATCAATGTGGGGAAAGACGGCGGGCAGGAAGTCTTTCATCTGCATATTCACCTACTTTCTAAACTCTCCTAATGTCGTTCGCGAATTTACATGGGCACTCGCATTACAGCCTGCTGGATGGATTTGGGACTCCAAAGGATATTGTTAGACGGGCCAAGGAGCTGGGTTATCCGGCGGTCGCTTTGACCGATCACGGCGTGACGCACGGGCTGATCGAATTTTATAAGGCGGCGAATGAGGAAGGCATCAAGCCGATTTTAGGTTGCGAGCTTTATATCGCTCCGCGGGGGAGATTCGACAAAGAGGGAAAAATCGATACAAAGCCTTTTCATCTGACGGTTTTGGCGGAGACCAACGAGGGATATCATAATCTGCTGCTCTTGGTGACCAAGGCGCATTTGGAGGGTTTTTATTATAAGCCGAGAGTGGACTACGGTTTGCTGAAGGCCTATGGAAAGGGACTGATCGCTTTGAGCGGTTGTATGGCGGGACATTTGCCGAGAGCGATTTTGTCGGAAAATGATGAAGAGGTGGAGCAAGTGATCAAGCAAAATTTGGAAATTTTCGGGAAGGAAAATTATTTTTTTGAATTGCAGGATCATCCGCTGATCGAGAGTCAAAATTTTGTGAATGAGAAACTGAAGGAGCTTTCAAAGAAACATAAAATTCCTCTGGTGCTGACGAATGATTCGCACTATCCCCGACCGGAGGACAGCGATGTGCATGATATTTTGCTCTGTATTCAAACGGGGGTTTCGGTGAATGATGAAAACCGGATGCACTACACGGGAGATTTTTCGATCCGGCCGATTGAAGATTTGAAGGCCGCGGTGAGAGACTGTCCGGAGGCAATAGACAATACTTTGAAGATCGCCGAGCGCTGCAATGTAGAGCTGGAATTTGGGACAAATTTGATTCCTTCTTATCCGACTCCGCAAAACGAAAAAGCGGATGTTTATCTGCGAATGCTTTGTGAAGAAGGTTTGAAGGAAAGATTTGGAAAGAAAAAAGTGACCAAGGAATATCTGGAGCGTTTGGATTTTGAGCTTGGCGTTGTGAGCAAGATGGGTTTCGACACTTATTTTTTGATTGTGTATGACGTAGTGAAATATGCAAAGGATCATGGCATCGTGGTTGGACCAGGACGTGGTTCGGCGGCCGGTTCGATCATGGCGTGGTCGCTGAAGATTACTGATCTGGATCCGATCGAGCACGGACTTATCTTTGAACGATTTTTGAATCCGGAACGCGTAAGCATGCCCGATATTGATATAGATTTCGCGGATACGAGACGTGATGAAATTTTCAAATACGTGATCGAAAAATACGGACGGGAAAATGTGGCGCAGGTGATCACTTTTGGAACGATGACAGCAAAGGCGGTTGTGCGCGATGTGGGTCGGGCGCTTGGTTATCCCTATGCGGAAGTTGATGAGCTGGCAAAAACTGTGCCGGCACCGATTTTGGGAAAACATACGCCGCTGAATATTTCGGTAAAAGACGATCCGGATTTACATAATGCGTATACGCATAATCCGAGGTATAAGGCTCTGCTGGATTTTGCTGTGAGACTGGAGGGCACGGTGAGACATGCCGGAACGCATGCCTGCGCGATCGTGATCTCGGAGAAACCGCTGACGCAGTACACGGCCATGCAGTATGGAGCCAGAGGCGGGGAGGAAATTATCACCCAGTATTCGGCAAAACCTCTGGAGGATTTGGGACTTTTGAAAATGGATTTTCTGGGATTGCGCAATTTGACGATCATCGAAAAAACTTTGAATTTTTTGGAAAAAAGTGAGGGCAAAAAAACAAACATTTTGGATATTCCTTTTGATGACAAAAAGGCTTTCAAGCTTTTTCAGGATGGCCAGACCACCGGTGTTTTTCAGTTTGAATCACCGGGGATGAAGCGCTATCTGAAGCAGTTAAAACCGACGGTTTTTGAGGACATCGTGGCGATGGGCGCTTTGTACCGTCCCGGCCCGATGGAGTGGATTCCGACTTACATCAAAGGTAAGCACAACGCCAACAAGGTTGAATATCTCCATAAATCTTTTAAGCCGATTTTGGAAAATACCTACGGCGTGGCGGTTTATCAGGAGCAGATTTTGCAGATCGCGCGGGATTTCGCAGGATTTTCCTTGGGAGAAGCGGATATTTTGCGAAAAGCTGTGGGAAAGAAAATTCCGACTTTGCTCGAAGAACAGCGGGAAAAATTTGTGAGAGGGGCAATCAAAAACGGGCACGATGAGAAATTTGGCAGAGAGGTTTTTGATCAGGTGATCGAGCCATTTGCGGGCTACGGCTTCAACAGGGCCCACGCGGTTTGCTACGGACTCATCGCATATCAGACGGCTTATTTGAAGTCGCGTTATCCTCTGGAGTTTATGACTGCGCTGCTAGCAAGCGACGAGGACAACATGGATCGGGTGGTTTTGGAAATCAAAGAGTGCGTGGAAATGGGCATAGAGGTTTTACCGCCGACGATCAATGAGTCGCTGAAACATTTCACTTTGGTCGGGAAAAATAAAATCCGTTTCGGACTTTTGGCGATCAAAGGCGTTGGTGAAGGACCGGTGAAAGAAATTATCGAGGAACGCAAAAAAAACGGTCCATACAAATCTCTGGAGAATTTTGCGAGACGGGTTCCGGCTTCCGTATTCAACAAAAAGACTTTGCAGGCTTTGGCTTACTGCGGAGCTTTGGATGAATTTGACGACAGAAATCAGATAGCCGAAAATTTTGAGGAAATTGTGACTTTCGCGAAGCATTGCCAGCACTCTGTTTCAAACGGCCAGACCGACATCTTTGGTGACATGTCTGACGAGGAAAGTGGCGACGTCGGTTTTCATTTGCACAAGGCTCCGAAATCCACCGCGGCCCAGAAATTAAAATGGGAAAAGGAATTTTTGGGCATGTATATATCCGGTCATCCGCTGAAGGGGCTGAAAAAATACATTCATAAAAAGGGCAATCTGATCGGCGAATTGGAGGAAAAAAATATCGGAAAAATCGTCAAACTGGTGGGCGTGGTTTCGGGAATCAAAAAAGTGCTGACCAGATCAGGGGAATATATGGTGACATTTTTGCTGGAGGATCCAACGGCGAGGGTGGGAGCGGTAATGTTTCCGAAAGTTTACGCGAAACTTGGGAATACGATAGCCGAAGACGCGGTGATCGCGATAAGCGGTAAATTTGAATTCAGACGGCAACAGTATCAGGTCTCCTGTGACGCGGCAAAGTCGCTTTCGGTGGAGACGATGGTGGAAAATGCCAAAGAGTTGCGAGCCTATGATGAAAAAGAGCAGGGTGATTTCGCAGTGCGAAAAATCGACGATATTCTGGCGGAAAAGAGGCAGACGGTGGAGTCGGAAATGGTGAAGGCCGAGGATAATCCGATCGAAGATTTTGATGTTGAGATTGCAGCGTATGTGATTCGGATTCCGGCAAATGTGGGGAAGACGGTTTTGGCCCAGCTTTCCGAGCTTCTGCAAAAATCGCAGGGTGAAACGCCGGTGGAGCTACATATCAACGGCTCCAAAAAAATCAAACTTCCTTTTGGGGTGAAATTGGACAAAGATTTGGAGGAACAGATAGCAAAACTGCTTAAGTAACTTTCAATTTAGGGCTAAAAATGGTATAATTTCTTGATTTAATGGGATTTTTATGTCATTACCAGAGGTTCCAAACAAGCCGCTAGAAAAGATCGACCAAAAGGAAAAACCCCCGACTGACAATCGCAAAAATCGCGATGTCTTAAAGTCAAATTTGGGCAGGGCAAAATCGAGAAGTTTTGCGGAATTGAAAAAAGGCGTGGACGAGAGGTCGAAAACTGTGAAAACGGTTGGCGGAGTTTTGGGAAATTCAGAAGATTTTTTGGCTATGGCTGACGCGAAAATCGACGAGAAAGATGACAAGATGAAGATAGATTTGGATTTTGATAAATTGAATAAGGGAATGGATGGAAAAGGAGTGAAATTGACGGAGCTTTTTACGCCTGATTTTCATGAATTGAATGTGGGCGGAAAGGCTTATACGAGAGGAATGAAGGACGGGAAGCTGGCTTATTATTCAAAAGACGGAGAGGAGGTGCCGATGGACTCGTTGAAGGGAAAAATGAGTTTTGATTTTTCAGAGTCGCAGATGCTAAGTCTGACGCGTTCGGAAGTGGAAGAGATGGTGAGACAGGAGATGGTTTTTGAATTTAGAAAGGCGATGATAGTTGAAGAGGCGAAACAAAATCTTCGAAGCACGCAGGTGCCCGAATTGATGGGAGGAGGCGGAGGCGGATCTTCCGGTTATTCCAGAAAGATGTCATTTCCAAAACGATCAGGAGGTGGAATGTCGAAAGCATCAAGCTTTGAGGGGCTTAGACCGATGCCCGGTTCTTATCGTGCTTTTGACAGAACTTCCGACGTGAAACCTCCGACTGAAATGAAAAATCGAATTGGACGTAGTTTGGGCTCTCTAAAGTCTTCTTTGCAAGAAAAGGGCGTGCCGGCGGATGTAGCTGAAAAGACCTGGATCTATTCAAAAAAACTCTATGACAATATGCTGCGAAGACAGGGAACCGCTTATGAAAGTATGGTCCCGATTGAAAGTGTAAACGGACATAAATGGAAAATCAAAAACGACTGTGTCGGAGCGGCCATGAAAAATGCCGAAGGCTTGCCCTTTGCCGCTTTGCGCGGACCACAAGGTGGAAAAAGATTCGCTGACGGTTTTTATTGGGGAAACAACGATCCGTATCTGCAATCACTGATGCCGGATGATAAGAAAATTCACGAGTCCTACCTGACTCCGGAAAATGCCGATCAGGAAATTGGGCAACATTTGGCCAAAGGGGAAGCGGCTTTGATTCAATTTTGGAATCATGTGGCTTGGGTTTACAAGGACGCGGACGACAAAATTATGCTTGTTCATTCTGGAGCGGATGTGCGTCCGGGACAGGTCACTTTGAATGAAGGCGAGGAAGCGCCTCCCGGATATGAGCAGGTTTCAGGCAATGTCTATCGTAAGCTTCCCGGATCAAAAGTAAATGAGGTTCCGCTGGATTATTTTTTGGCAAAAAGGATGAATAGTGCCAGAGGTTACTCCCCTGCCGGAGGACGAAACCGTGTTGAGATTGTGGCGATGAGCGATTTGGTTCAAGCCAATATGGGGAAGCCGTATTTTGAGACTCACTACGCGGAGATGGAGAAGGACGTAAGAGCTCCAAAAAAAGTTTAGTGTTTTAATTTAGCCGTTGATAATTCCGCCGCTATTCTCTAAGATTGGAGAGTATTTTTAGACGAATTTTATGTATAGAACTCATACTTGCGGGGAATTGACGGAAAAGAGCGCGGGGAAGGTGGTGACGCTGTGCGGATGGGTGCATCGCCGACGCGATCACGGGGGGATTGTTTTTATTGATCTGCGGGACCGCTACGGGCTGACACAAATCGTGTCCGATCCGGAAAAGTTTGCTGACGCGCACAAACAAATGGATACAGTGAGACCGGAGTTTGTTTTGCAAATCGAGGGCGTGGTGAACGCGCGGCCAAAAGGTCAGGAAAACGCGAATCTGACCACGGGCAAGATCGAGGTGGACGTGCAGAAGGTGACCATTTTAAATCCGGCCAAGACTCCCCCATTCGAAATAGATGGGGATAAAGAAGTTGGAGAGGAGTTGAGGCTGAAGTATCGATATTTGGATCTGCGTCGGGAGCGAATGAAGAAAAATCTGGTGCTACGACATAAGGTGATCAAATACATCCGCGATTTCATGGACAAGGAAAATTTTTTGGAGGTGGAGACTCCGATTTTGATCAAGGGAACGCCGGAGGGAAGCCGTGAATACCTGGTGCCGTCGAGGCTTTATCCTGGAACTTTTTATGTGCTGCCGCAATCTCCGCAACAGCTGAAACAGCTACTGATGGTGGCCGGTTTTGACAGATATTTTCAGATCGCGCGATGTTTCCGTGACGAGGATCAGCGCGGTGACCGTCAGCCGGAGTTTACCCAGCTGGACGTGGAGATGTCTTTTGTGCGTGAGGAAGACGTGATGGCCGTGAATGAAAAACTTCTGATTGAACTTGTGAAAAAGTTCGCGCCGCAAAAGAAAATTCAGAAGACGCCGTTTCCGGTGCTGACATATGAGGAAACAATGAATCTGTATGGCAGCGACAAGCCGGATATCAGGTTTGATCTGCCACTTTCGGATATCACAGATATCGCGGCGGACTGCGGCTTTGGAGTGTTTAAGAGCGTGGTGGAGGCAGGCGGAGTGGTAAAGGCTTTGAAAGTGGATGGTGGAGCAAAATTTACACGCAAAGAGACTGATGAATTTGAGGAGGCGGCCAAGATTTACGGAGCGAAAGGTTTGGCATATGTGGTGATTGAAGATGAGCTGAAATCCCCGATTGTGAAATTCTTCAAAAAGGAGGAGATGGATGAGATTTTGGAGAGGGTTGGAGCCGAAAAAGGCGACATCGTTTTTTTCGTAGCGGCTGGTTTTGAGGTGGCTTGTACGGCTCTGGGAGCGGTACGTTTGGCCGTGGGAAAAAAGATGGCTTTGATCGACGAAAATCTTTTTGCTTTTACGTGGGTTCACGATTTTCCGATGTTTGAAGTGGACAAAGAGAGTGGGAAACTAAACGCAGTGCACCATCCTTTTACTTCGCCAAAAGATTCAAAAGAGTTCTTGGAAAATCCAAAAGGCGCGACCGCTCTGGGCTACGACATAGTTTTAAACGGCAGTGAGATCGGCGGAGGCTCGGTGAGAATTCATGATTCCGCGGTGCAGGCAAAGGTGTTTGAAATTTTGGAGATCAGCAAAGAGGACGCCGAGCGCAGATTTGGGCATATGCTTGAGGCTTTTCAGTATGGAGCGCCGCCGCACGCCGGAATCGCGTGGGGACTCGACCGGCTGGTGATGATTTTTGCGGATGAACCGAATATCCGCGAGGTGATAGCTTTTCCAAAAGATTCAAAGGCCAAGGATCTGATGCTTGGAGCACCGTCGGTGATGCCTGCTGAACAGCTGGAGGAATTGCATGTGAAAATCGATTTAAAAGACAAGCGATAGTTGTCAGAGCGTGGTTTTTGTGGTAAAATGCTATAATTAAAACAAAAAATGAATAACTGGATCCTCATTTCCGCGCTGGTGCTTGTCGTGGCAGGACTTGTCGCCGCGATTTTGACTTATGTGCGGTTTCGGATGAATCTGGAGCGTTCATTCAATATGGTCTTTTTGGAGATCAGAGTGCCAAAAAAGGAGTCCAAGGAGGACCGCGAAGTCGAAGGCGAACAATATTCCACCCAAAAGGATTTCAAGGAGATCGCTGGCGGCATCATGATGCAGTTTTTTGACTCGCTCTATAGCGTCTATACCAAGGAGTGGTACAACCTGTTTACAGCGCAGGATTTTTTGTCTTTTGAATACGCGGTGATCGACGGAATGGTGCGATTTTTCATCGTCTGTCCCCGTAAATTGCAATCGATTGTAGAGAAGCAGCTGACCGCATTCTATCCGGATTCCTATATCGAGGCGGTGGAAGACTACAATATTTTCAAGCCGCATTCGAAAGTGGTTTCGGCCTATATAGTAACGAAAAAACCCTACTGGCATCCGATCAAGGCCTATCCACGGATGACTGCTGATCCGCTGAACGGACTGGTGAATTCCCTTTCCAAGATCGGGAACGATGAAGGCGCGGCGATCCAGATGATGGTGAGGCCGCTGAAGGACGGATGGCAAAAGAAGGGGCGCAAGGAAGCGGCCAAAATTTTTCAAAATAAAAAAGGACATGATGTGCAATGGTATAATCCGATCAGCTGGTTTGCGGTGCTGTTTAATGTGATGGTTTCGGGAGACAAGGCTCTGCAAAATATGGATAAAGACGGCGTAACCACGCGCACTACTCCGATCACCGACGAGGAAGTCAAGGCAATGGAAGAGAAAAATTCCAAATCCGGTTTTGAGACGATCATCAGGCTGGTGTCCTCGGCCCCGACCAAGCAGGAGGCGATGAACAATCTGATCTCGATGAGGGGCAGTTTTTCGCAATACAACACGGCAAACAGCAATCAGATGGAATACACGCACTGGCACGGAAACAAGCGGCTGGTGACGAATTTTATTTTCCGGAATTTCCGCAGGGGCAGCTGGCAATGGCTGGAACGCAGACGGATGATTTTGGCTTCCGATGAACTAGCGAGCATTTTTCATGTGCCGAATATCAGATTTAACAAATATCCATGTATCGCATGGCAAAATTTTAAAATCGCGGCGGCGCCGCCAAATATCCCGACGGAGGGAATCTTGCTCGGCCACAACATTTATCGTGGCGATGTGAAAGAGATCAGAATGAAGCGCGAGGACAGGTTCCGACACTTCTATGTGATCGGTCAAACGGGAACGGGTAAATCTTCGATTTTGCAGGTGATGATCCGGCAGGATTTAAAGAATGGGGACGGAATATGCGTGATCGATCCGCACGGCTCGCTGATCGCGGATATTTTGCCTTTTATTCCACGGGAAAGGGCTGATGATGTGATTTATTTTGATCCGGGGGATATGGAGCGCCCTCTGGGCATGAATCTGCTGGAGGGAGACACTTGGGAAGAGAAAGAAATGGTGGCGCTGGACGCCATGAATATCATGATCAAGCTCTTTGATGAGGAAGTATTCGGGCCGCGTATTCAGGACTATTTCCGAAACGGCTGTCTGACGCTGATGTCCGATCCGAACGGAGCGGCTTTGACGGATATAGTGAGGCTGTTTACGGATGATGATTTCGCCAGACTGAAGCGCCAGTATGTGACAAATCCGATTGTGGCGTCGTTTTGGGATCACCAGATGGCAAAGACCGGCGCCCGTGAAAAGCAGGAGATGATCCCCTACTTCGCGGCCAAGTTCGGCCAATTCGTGACCAATACGATGATGAGAAACATCATTGGTCAGACCAAGTCGGCGTTTGATTTCACCAAAGTGATGCAGGGCAAAAAGATTTTGCTGATGAATCTGTCAAAGGGAACGACCGGTGAAATAAATTCCAAACTGCTTGGTTTGATTATCGTTCAAAAACTGCAGATGGCTGCGCTAAAGCGCGAAAAACTGCCGAAAGACCAGCGCACCGACTTCTTCCTATATATCGATGAATTCCAGAACTATGTGACCCCGAGTATCGAGGTGATCCTGTCCGAAGCCCGAAAATACCGTATGGGTCTGACGATCGCCCACCAATACCTAGCACAGCTGGAGGAAGGCGGGACTTCTTCAAAGAAAGGCGCGGACCTGAAGGGCGCGGTGTTTGGAAACGTGGGTTCGATGATGTCCTACAAGATTGGAGCGCAGGACGCCGAGTTTATGGGCAAGGAAATGGCTCCTGTATTCAGCGAGCAGGATCTGATCAATATCGACAAATACAAGGCGGTGATGAAGCTTTCGATCGATACCCAGCCGAGCCGACCATTTACAATCATTCCGGTAAATCCATATACAGAACAGGGCGACAAGGAAGCCGCCGAGGCGTTTAAACAGCTTTCCCGCCTCAAATACGGCCGCGACAGAGAGTTCGTGGAGAGAGAGATTTTGCGCAGAATCGGGGCAATTTAGAAGACCATATTTTCCATAATTTGCAAGTATTTATGAGGATTGGGGTCTTTTTTTGTGCTATACTGTTAAGATTTGAAAAAATCAAAAACACAAACAAAAATGAAAACAAATATAAAAAAGGTAGTTTATAGATCTCTTTCAACTCTGGTGGCGAGCGTGATGTTTATTGCCGTCTTTATGCCTTCGACAAGTCAGGGTCATCTGGTTATAGCAGATGCGCTGGACGAAGGTGTGCAGACGCAGACATTCACCATTTCGGCATACTATTCCCCACTACCCTGCCAATACCGCTACGCTACGGGCAGCTACTCCAGCGATATCCGCCTAAATGGCGGCGGCGTGCATGGGGCGGACGGAACGCCGGTTTATCCGGGGATGGTGGCGGCTCCAAAGACCTACGCCTTCGGCACCAAACTATACATCCCGGGAGTTGGTATAGTAGGCGTGCATGATCGCGGCGGCGCGATAGTGACTGCCGGAAACCGGGGCCAAAGCTACGACCGTTTGGATATTTGGATGGGTTATGGTGACAAGGGCTTAAAGAGGGCGCTTTCATGGGGAAAAAGAACCGTGGATGTGACTATTTATGGAATTACGGATTCCGTGGTAGAAGACATCGCTTTGGACGGTTATACCGAGGAGGAAGCCATTCCAAATGACTGTGACCTCGTAGAGGAGACGCTGATGGCCGAGGGTATCACGGATACGGCTACGGCGGCCAGCACGCAAAATGTCGGGCTTTTTGCTTCAAATATGGACAGGGGTGCCAGCGGTGAAAATGTGACCAAACTGCAGAATGAATTGAAAAAGCTGAACTATTATAAAGTGGAACCGAGCGGTGTTTATGACGATCTGACGGTGCACGCGATCTACAAATTTCAGCAATCACAAGGGATCGTCGCCGATGAAAATACGGCAGGCGCCGGGGTTTTCGGTCCGATGACGAGAGGTAAAATCAACGAAATCGCGGAGGACCGGGAAATGACTCTGGCGATGATCGAAGGAGCCACTTCCAAGGTGATGAATGCGTTGGTGGCGAGTGAGTAGGGGGCTGTTTTAGGGCATCGGGTTGCTATTCACCTCTGTTGCTATATTAAAATATTGCGGGACAAAAGAAAAGCAAAAGATAAAAGTTCAAAGACTAAACTTTTTCGACCCTTAGCGCGACGCGCAGCGAACCATCAGCATCGGGACTGCACGCACTCTACTCGCGGATACCACCGGGGTTGGCACCATATAACGGGCGGCCGGTTTTTCTGGCACATGTCTCCGCCCCTTGTTCCGGGGAAGGTTTCGCTTGAATACCCTTGGCATCATCAACATGATCTGTATCCGGTGTTGTAGCAGAACTTAAGTTCAACCCCAATTGCTCTGCCATAGCCAAAACCACTGCGGCCTTGTCATCGCATGGTCTCATCCTGCCTAATGTTTTTTCGGCTACTTCTCTCGGAGTCAGCGGTACTTCATTTTGTCTTCTGTCCATATTGGTGTGTTTTATTGATTAATTGTTTATGGTTGTTTAAATTATAGCTCTATGTCCCCCCATGTCAAGGCGAGATCACCCTTAGGGCGACAAAGGCAGTTTTCCTCCAAGCAATTTTTTAAGTTCAGCTTCTAGTTGGTAGATTTTCTTTTGAATTTTTAGAATGGCAGTCGGAGGCTTGTGTGCGTGGCCATGTTTTTTGTTGCCGTTGGAAAAGCGGGTTTTTAAGGTGACGAGTCGGTCGCCTTCGGCGCGTTTGTCGGCGTAAAAGAGGATTTTTTCGTCGAGAGTTTTGAGGCTGGAGACAGAGTGAAATCCGTGTTTGGAGACAAGGCGGGCGAGGTCAGGATAGCCGTCTTTTTTGAGGATTTTGGTGAGGGCTTTGGTGTGTCCGATTTTACCATATTTGGCGCGAATTCTTTCCCAGATTTTCATGTCCTTTGCGGTGACGCGTTGCTGGAAATACTTGAGATTTAAATTTTGAAAATCGCAAACGCGTAGAGCGTCGTGGATCTGTGCGGCGTTGACTACAAGCTTGGTGTCAACTTTGTGGCCACGGGCATTTAGGGCTTGGCAAAGCGATTTAGCAACTTTGGCCACCATTTTCATGTGAGCGATCACATGTTTAGGAACGTGAAATTTTCTGTATAGTGATTTTACGGGAATGGTCATCGACATATTCTAAAAAAATATCGGTTCGTTTTTGAGGCAGAGCTTTTTTGAGGCGGTCAGCCCATTCGATAACCAAAATATTTTTTGGGTTTTCGAGCAATTCCTCGAGCTCGCAGGCGAGGAGCTGGTCGATTTCCTCGAGGCGGTAGAGGTCGATATGGTAAAAATTTTGGTTTTTGAGTGGGTAATGGCGGATATATGTATATGTGGGGCTCTTGATAATGAAGTTGTCGAGACCGAGGGCGGAGGCCAGACCTTTGACAAAAGTTGTCTTGCCGGAGCCCAATTCCCCATATAGGCAAAGGATTCCGCCTTTTTTTAATGAGGCGGCGACTTTTTTGGCGTGGCGGTGGGTTTCCTTTTCACTTTTGGAGACGGGCATCGTTGATTTTTAGCGTCAAATTTGATATAATCATACGATATAGAAAACAAAAACAAAATGAAATTGAATCTGGCCAAGCACCACTGGCTATTTGCCGGCACAATCATCGTCTCCATACTGG
>Ga0265292_1002016_pt1 | contig 15379 bp, 13 predicted proteins | sample Munlanlewell296A_FD_189080 | JGI IMG/M metagenome (GOLD analysis project Ga0265292, IMG submission 189080) | Leachate microbial communities from a municipal landfill in Southern Ontario, Canada - Leachate well 296A | ecosystem: Engineered > Solid waste > Landfill > Unclassified | place: Canada... | reverse complement strand
CAACACACCACGCAGTCGTACTAATTTGATCGCATCGGTAAACGAAATTGCCTCAGCCGCAACCAGAGCGGAATATTCACCAAGCGAATGGCCTGCAACCATTGCAGCATCCGCAGGTTTCAGCAAATTCCACAATGCTATGCTGTGCAGAAAAATTGCCGGCTGTGTGTTCTTCGTTTGCTTCAATTCCTCATCAGGACCTTCAAAGCAGGTCTTCGAGAGAGAAAATCCCAGCACAGCATCCGCTTCGTAAAAATATTCCTTTACGACCGGGTATTGTTCGCACAGGTCTTTACCCATACCAACATATTGCGAACCCTGTCCCGGAAAAATATATGCTACGCTCATAATCAATTCATCTTGCTGTTTCTCTTAACACAGTTTACATTGCGTTTAATATGCCCACTTCACATACACTGCTCCCCAGGTGTAGCCTGCACCGAAACTTGCAAGAATGAGATTCTGACCTTTTTTCACTTTCCCTGCATGCCACCACTCCGACAGACAGAGAGGAATAGTTGCGGCGGTTGTGTTCCCGTATTTGCTGATGTTGATCATCACTTTCGATTTATCAAGTCCCATGCGGTTTGCGGTTGCATCGATGATGCGCAGGTTCGCCTGATGTGGAACGAGCCAATCAACATCCGCGCCGGTCAAATTATTTCGTTTTAGAATTTCCTCTGAAACATCTGCCATGCCAACTACGGCCACTTTAAAAACCGACTTTCCATCCTGATAAATGTAATGCAGTTTGTCTTCCACCGTTTGGTGTGAAGGAGGATTTAAACTTCCTCCCCCTTTCATATAGAGGAAATCGCCGCCAGTGCCGTCTGAATATAATTTATGATCAATCACGCCGAGCGATTCGTCCGAACTCGGTTCAAGCAACACTGCACCGGCTCCGTCACCAAACAAAATACAGGTGTTGCGGTCGGTGTAATCCAGTATCGCACTCATTTTATCTGCGCCGACAACAATAACTTTTTTATACGCACCAGTTTCCACTAACTGAGAGCCGACCGACAACGCATAGACAAATCCCGAACAGGCGGCGGAAATATCGAATCCCCACGCTTTATTTGCACCGATCTTTTCCTGCAGTACGCAGGCTGTGGCCGGAAAAAACATATCCGGCGTGACGGTAGCGAAAATAATCACATCAATTTCATCCGCTGTAATTCCACGGTTCTTCAAAACCATCTGCACTGCGGGTACAGCCATGTCCGAGGTAGCACCGTTTTCCATAATGCGGCGTTCGCTTATGCCGGTTCGCGTACGGATCCATTCGTCATTGGTTTCTACTAATTTTTCTAGGTCATGGTTGGTCAGAACCTTTTCGGGAACATAGTGACCGACCGCGGTAATTGCTGCTCGTATGTTGTTCATTGTCCTTGTAATTTCTCTTGTATGTGTTGGTTGATCTTGTAATTCACCACCTCTTCCGCACGGAAGAGCATGTTTTTGATCGCCTTCGGGGGTGAACCACCGTGACCGATAATTGTAACGCCGTTTACCCCCAGCAGAGGAATTCCGCCGTGCTCTGTATAATCCATATCCTTGAAGATCTCTTTCAAGGAACCCCGCAGAACGCCGATCATCAGTTTATTCATGATGCTTTTATCCGCAAATTTTTTGAACTGGTATTTCAAATACCCAGGGATACTTTCCGCAAATTTCAACAGTATGTTGCCAACAAATCCGTCGCACACAACCACATCCGCATGTCCTTTCAGCACATCACGTCCTTCAATATTACCGATGAAGTTGAACTTCGCTTTCCGTTCGGAAATGTATTTGAACGTCTCCTTCGCCAGTTCGTTTCCTTTTGTCTCTTCTTCGCCGATGTTCAACAGTCCTACACGCGGATTTTTTTTCTTGAACATGTACTCGGAGTAGATACTTCCCATCACGCCGAACTCGAACAGAAACTGCGGGCGGCAATCAGATACAGCGCCGGCATCAACTATCAGCGTCGGTCCTTGTTCGCTCGGGAAAATCGCCGCAACCGTCGGGCGGCTGACGCCGGGAATTCTGCCGAGGATCAATGTGGATGCAGCAGTCACCGCACCGGTGTTTCCCGGAGAGACAAATCCGTCAACCAGTCCCTGCTTATGCATCGTTACCCCTTTGACGAGCGAAGAGTTAGGCTTTGTCTTAATAGCCACAACCGGTGAATCGTGCATGTCGATCACATCGGGAGCATGGACAATGGAAAAGCCCAAACCGGTGACATCGAGTTTTTGCAGTTCCGCTTTGATACGCGGTTCATCGCCGACGAGTACGACATGAAATCGGCTGCCGCTTTCGCGCAGGCATTCAACAGCGCCGTGGACTTCATTCACGGGAGCAAAATCGCCTCCCATAGCGTCCAGCGCAATACGGATTTTCTTCGCAAGTTGAGTCAACGTAATCGAATGGTTTGTGAATGGTTATGTACAAAAAAGCCACTGCGGAATACACCGGCAGTGGCTATGAATGTTCCCAACATTCTTACGCTTGTTTCTTTTCTTTAATCACGCGTCCGTTGTACATCAGTTTTCCTTCCGATGTCCAGACAGCGCGGTGACTTAAATGCGCTTCGCCCGACACTTTATCGATGGCAACAGTCGGATTTTCCGCTTTATAATGTGTGCGACGTTTGCGTCCGCGTGTTTTGGAATGTCGTCGTTTTGGATTTGGCATTGCTACGTTCCCTTCAGAATAATGTGTTAGTTTTTTTCAGTCTTTCCTAAATTTTTCAGTTTTTCCCACCGTGCATCAACAAGCGGTTCTGCCGTTAGTATTTGCGCGGGTATTTCACAATTGTTTCCGCAAAGCAATTTCACCGGCACCGACAGAAGGATATACTCTTTAATGGAAGAAGAAAAATCGATCATATTCTCATCATTCCGGAGAAGATGATAATCGTCATCCTCTTCGGTTTCTTCCGTATGGTCACAGGAATAGACCGCAGTATATGTTGTTGTTATAATATCAATAAATTCGTCTGCACAGCGGTCACAGATAAAAACGCCCTTGACAGAAGCATTCACTATTGCCAGAAACTGATGAATACTTTTCTCAAGGGTGATGTTCGCTGTAATGTCACCGGTGAAGTTTGAATCCAACCCCAATTCACCGGCAGATTTCGCCAGAACATACCGATGAACACCCTCTGACAGCCCTGAAATGTTGATTTTCATTGTTGTACTCCGGCCGTTTTTCAGAGAGAATTGCCGTTTTTCTTCAAAATTTCAAAGAATTTGTAAAAAAGGTAGCACAAATATAGAAAGAATGAGGGAGAGAGTCAAGAAATTGGTACAAATGGCAAAACACTTTAAGCATTCGAGTGTAGTCGATAGATTTTCGAATTCTCTACTGTCCGGCAAAGCAATGTTGTTTAATCGTTATACTTTTTGAATATTTCTTTCAAAAATTCGAATACTGTGACACATTCAAAATATTCTCTTATTGTCCTCCTGATGCTTGCGCTATCCGTGCGGATAGCCCTCATCACTTCATCAAACCATTCTTTGCGTTCCGATGAGATCGATTACCAACAGCTGGCCGAGAGCATTCGGGAAGATCACTCATATTCCACGCATTCAGGTGCGACAGCATATAGATCTCCGGGATATCCGGCATTTATTTCCGTACTGATGTCGGCTGTTCCGGCAATATCGTTTGTGCTGCTTATTCAGGCACTGCTGGAAACTGTTACGTGTCTGTTATTATACCGCATTGGATCAATCGTAGCAAATTCGGCGACAGGATTTATTGCCGCAGGTATATGGGCATTTTTTCCCAGTTCTCTGCTTATGCCGGGACTGCTGCTAAGCGAAACTCTCTTTACAACGATTCTCATAGGTGCTCTCTATACTATCGTCACAACTCCAAATCGAACCGTTATTCTCGGCATACTGTTCGGCCTTACTATCCTGATCAAACCGCAGATGGTGATCGTCACCGGTGCATATTCAGTATGGCTGCTGTGTAATAAAGAATGGAAAAAATTGTTCGTGATTGTCAGTATGATGTGTGTGCTTGTTCTGCCGTGGATTGTTCGCAATATTGTTGTGATGGGAGAACCGGTGATCTCCACCAACGGTGGAGTAAACTTCTGGATCGGAAATAATCTCGATGCCAATGGCAGTTATAAGATTCCGAAAGTCAATCCGCTGGATTCGATTGCTAAAGAAGTAAACAGAAATTCAGAAGGATACAGAGAAGGATGGAAATTTATTACCACACATCCACTGCACAGCGCTGTTCTTGCGGGAAAAAAGATTGCCTATCTCTGGTCTTCGCAGCATTACCTGTTGATGCTGTCACGTGATGGCATCGATCCGAGTCTATCATACCGGGAACATGTGCGGACTCTTTCTTTGGGATCGATCGTATTGATGAACCTGCCATATATTCTGCTGGTAATATATGGTATAGCCGGATTCTTTTTCATATCCATGCACAATACCAACATCCGGACACTTCTGCTTGTTCTTATTTTTCTTTGGATGATTATTCACTGTCTCTACTTCGGCTCAGCACGCTTTAATTATCCTCTTCTTCCGATTCTGGCATTAACTGCATCAATCGGATACCTGCATCGGCGTGACCTGCGCCTTCTCGATAATCGACAACGAATCTTGTTCACCTTGTTGGCAGGAATATTCCTGGTGGTTTTAACGGCCGAATTGCTGATGACAACTCTGTAGAACAGTTCCGCCCTCGAATGGAGGGCGGAACGACGGTTCGAAGAATCGGGCAGAACTTACGCCTGTTCCAATGCCGGCTCACTCACCGGTGCTTCTTCTGCCGGTGTTGAGACAGCGATACCTTGTTTTCCCAGCTCATCGTGCACAAAATCAACGGCTTCTGCAAGTGCATCGGCGAATTTTTCGAAATCTTCCTTATACAGGAAGATTTTATGCTTCTTAAATTCGTCTTCCGCAATTTTTTTACTCTCCGTAATCGTAATGTAAAAGTCCTTCTCGGATTTCGTCGCCTTTACATCGAAGAAGTACGTGCGCTTACCCGCTCGTACACGTCTGCTAAATACTTCTTCTTTTTTTTCCGTCGATTGTATAGTAGAAGTTTCCAAATCTACCCCTCCTGTATTTGTTGATTGTAAAAAATTGTGCAGCGCTTCTGCACGTTGTATACATTATTCGTTCCATGCCTTACCGTCGGCGCGGCATAGTATCATTTCATTACTTCCGAATCACTGCCACCTTCGATGATGCCACCTGATCTCCTGCTTTGTTATGGGCGACGATAATATACACGCCGCTTGCAACACCTCTACCTTCGCCATCACGGCAATCCCAAAATGCTCTGCCTCCGCCCTGCGCGGGAAATTGTTTGATCATTTTCCCATTCAGCGCAAGCACCTTAACAGTGCAGTCGTCCACCAGTCCCCGGATCTCGACTGATGAGTGGTTGGCAAGATAAACCGGATTTGGTGAAAGTTCAATCGTTGAAAAAGTATTTTTTGTTGTAACCGCGGCGATTTCAAGGCTGGAAAGCCCTTTTTCCGTTCCGATATACACAATCCCCTTTTTCCAGTCGATTGCCAGTGAAAAAATGTTGTTCTCCACCAGTTTTCCCTTAGTATTTTCCACGGAATAGTGCTGCAATAATTGCGTCCCGTCCGGCGATAGAACAAATACTCCGCGGGAAGTTCCAACCCATTTGTTATTGAGTGGATCGACGGCAAGACAATTGATGAATAAATCGCGTACAGAGAAATCGTACACTTTCGAGATTCTCTGTGCGGGATTGAGCGGTTCATTAATAATTGTGATTCCTACTCCGGTTCCGAGCCAAATATCCCCCTCCCGATCCATCACAAGAGCTTGTACACGGTCATCAGTAAGACCATCACTCTTTGATAACATACCCCAATTGTTTGTCAGACCACCGATATTCCGTTTACTATTATGATAGGCAACAATCGCTGCATCCTTTCTGCTGATCAACGAATTGGTAAACCATTTTGTGTTGTTCCGGTCTATTACCATTTCATACATAAACGCATACTCCGATGGAGCAGGGAGTCCGGGAAAACTTTCCCAATTGGAATCGGGTTTCATTTTCCATAGGACTTTATTCCTGTCATTAGAAAACATTGATGTTAACCAAACGTTGCCCGAGTCATCCACTGCCGCCTTGGAAGGAACGGTATATGACGGTATTCCACTCGTCGTGGATGGGAGGCTGCCGATAATTCCCGGAAAATCATAATCAAACCGCCGAACAACGATGCCGTTCGCATTCACCAAAAGAACTCCTGTTCCCCATGTGCTGATCCATTTTGAATTATTGGGTCCGACCGCAACAGCGTAACAGTCATTCACCAGCAACAGCGGCGTATTATCCTTGTGATAATTCGTCCATCGGTTACCGTCGAAACGATAGAATCCCCATCCACCGGAGTGTCCGCCCGATGCCGACCAGAGTTCGCCGCGTTCATCCACAACCATTTTATAGAACAAATTGGAATTCGGTCCGTTTGGATAATACATTTGCCAATGTGAAGCTTCGTTCATTGATCCGATACCGGTCGAAACGAAACCGAGAAATACTTTTCGGTCGGCGGTGACGGTACCAGCGATGACGGAGCCAGGTATTCCTGCAGAAAGAACGGAAAGTCTCTTTCCAACATTAAGTGATAATAGCGAATTCCCTTCCACAAATACTAACGCCGTATCGAGTGCAGCAATAATTCGTGTGCCGTATAAAATCCCATTCGCGATACTCCAGCTGCTGCCGTCAAATTGTAACAATCCCGATCCCGTAGAAGCATACAACGTTCCCTGAAATTCAGAAAATGTATTGGCGTTCGTAACGGACACCGATGTTACCTCCCATGAAGCAGGATCTGCCAGGTTCACTGCGCCGGGAATCGACGAAATAATTCCACTGTTCGTTGCAAGGAATACTCTGTTCTGAAACACGCAGACAGCGGTGACGTTCGGTTGGGAAATATTTGATGAAAAACTAATATACGTATCCGAAAATTCGAATTTTGAGACAGAGAAGACAGCAACACCGAACGCTGTAGCGATATACAGATTATCTCCACTCTGATAAAACGCATTAATCGCACGGTTCACTTTTGTTGAAAGTGCAATATCGGTAATATATCGCCATTGATGTGTGGCGGGATTATACACATCAATATTGCCGGATTGTTGACCGGTCCAGATGCGACCGGCACCATCATGCAAAATGGCGGTGGCATCATTGGTGGAAAGCCCGTCGGAATTAACAAATTTTTGGAAGGAAGAATCGGACGGATTGTATTGAAAGATGCCACCGGCAGTTGCCGCCCAGAGCGTTTGGCCGTCCGATGTCATAGATCGGACAGACTTCATATCGGTGTAATTTTTCCAATCACCGATTCCGGCACTGCTCTTGATAGGGGAAAAACAGCAGCACACTCCTAGCACAAAAACAAACGTCCAACGACTCATCATCACATCAGTTCCAGCACGCATGCGAAAGACTCCTTTCATTCGGAATGATTATAGAGTGTATCGAAAGGTCTTTCGTCGTTTCCTTTAATTTATGAAATAGTGTGAGAAAAAAGGTTTGCCATTTCTATCGCACCGAGTGCCGTATCGTATCCTTTATTGCCGATCCGTCCGCCGGCACGTTCCAATGCCTGTTCGAATGTGTCTGTGGTTAACACTCCGAACAATACCGGAATACCGCGCTCATACGACACTTGCCCAATCCCCCGCGCACATTCCTGACAGATATAGTCAAAATGGGGAGTTTCACCACGGATCACAGCACCAAGACATAGTACAGCGTTATACTTCTTTTTTCCCGTAATAAACGATGCTACTTGCGGCAGTTCGTATGCTCCGGGACAACGGAAGACATCCACATCCGTCGCACCATTCTTAGTAAAACACTGCAATGCTCCGTCCAGCAGTTTTTGTGTGACGGATTGATTGAAGGTGCTGACAATAATTGCGAATTTTTTATTTTGTGCGCTTACGCCGCCTTCATACACATGCGGGACACTGTCGGTAGCCATGTTCTGCAGATTCAACGCCTCTATTTGTGAGATGAGTTATTGGAGAATAGCCGGTGTTTCATCATATTCACACGATCTTCTTCAATATAAAAATTTCCGAGCACTTCGTCATCATTTTTTTTGCCTCCGTGAAAATCCGATCCGCCGCTTTCCAATAGGAAATATTCGTTCACCACACCGCGGTAATATGCTGTATGGCTTGGTTGATGCGACGGATGAATCACTTCAATGCCGTCCAATCCGGATTTGATTGTATGATGCAGTAATTCTTCCGTCGTATACCGTCCAGGGTGTGCAAGAAACGAAAGACCGCCAGAAGAAGAAATTAATTTGATTGCGTCGGTAATGGTCAATTGAAATTTTTTTTCGTATGCTGGTCCGCCGTTGCCGATGAATCGTTCAAACGCTTGATGGTAAGAATCGATGTACCCTTCTTCGACCATCGCCGATGCAATGTGTGGACGACCGACCGCACCTTTGCCCGCCCGTTCCATCACCGCTTCAAACTTCAGCGGCACATTGATGCTGTTCAATTTTGCAACAATCCTTTCGGCACGTTTCACTCGCTCCATTCGGAAAAACTCCAGATATTCCAACAGCCGAGGATTTGTATAATCGACAAAATATCCCAGGATGTGAACATCTTTATCATCCACCAATGCGCTTAGTTCAACACCGGGTATCACTTCCACTCCGAATTCGTTTCCATACTCGATCGCGTCTGGAAATGAATCAACACTATCATGGTCTGTAATGCTGATGATCGAGAGTCCACGTTGCTTGCACTTTTTAATCAATTCGTACGGAGAGAATAACCCGTCCGAAAAGGTTGTGTGCATATGCATGTCTGCTTTAACCGCCATACGAACCGGGATGAACTAAGAATGGAGTGATTTGAAATTTTCGTAATCGTTGATAATAAGTTTGCTGCCCTGTAACTGAACGTATCCTTTTTTTATAAATTTGTGAATCATACGAGAGATCGTTTCACGTGATGTGCCTGCCATATTCGCTAAATCCTGCTGTAATGGTAGTTCATCGATCTCCACCTTCCCTTTGCGGAATACGCCAACGTCATCTGCCAGTTGAAGCACCACATTTGCGACACGCCCTGCTGCATCCTTTAGCGAAAGACTTTTAATTTGCGCATCCGCTTTGCGGAGTCGGCCGGTGAGTTCTCGCAATAGCCCGATTGCCACAGAAGGATAATCGGTTAACGATTTCAAGAAATCGCCGCGATGGATCATAAATAATTCGGATTTAGAAGTAGCAACAACACTGGCGGAACGGGTAGAACCATCCAGAATAGCCATTTCGCCAAAAAAATCGCTTTCGCCCAAAATAGAGAGAATTACTTCGCGGCCATCGTCGTCCATCCGAACAATCTTCACTTTGCCCGAGATAATGACAAAAAGGGCTGCACCGGTCTCTTCTTCCAAAAGAATGATGCTTCCCTTTTTATATTTCTTTCGAACACCTAGCGCAGCGATATGCTCAAGATCTTTATCGCTGAGTTCAGTAAAAATGGGAACATTACGTAGGACTTCTACTTCTTCGATCATTGGGGTCACCGTCAAAATAATAGTTTTTATGAACGCGCCTAGACTGCGTCAATATAGAGGGTGTTGTGATGAAAGTCAAGATGACCCGCAGAACTAAAAATCATCGAAAACAATAGATATTTTTATCTTCTGCAGCGACAATGAGAGAATTTTTCCAAACCAAAGGAGTTGTTTTTATGCGGCTTTCCAGATCGTGTCTCCAAATAACAGTTCCGTCTTCCGGAGAGAGAGCATACAGATGCTGATCGAGTGATGCAACGAAGATTGCTCCCGGTGTAACGATAGGAGTTGTATTAATTGCACTTTTCGATTGAAATTTCCAGCGAAGCGATCCATCCAACGATGAAAATGCGGTAACCGATCCGTCTAGGGATGGAACAAAAACCATTCCGTTACCGACCGCAGGACTAGACATGATCTTATTGCCAATCGAAATTTTCTGATGGAGTGATCCTGTCACCGCGTCAAGAATATACAAACAGGAATCGCGCGAACCGACAAAGAGCTTTCCCTCCGACGCAGTCAATCCCGCAAAAACGGCATTGCCGGTGGAAAATTTCCACCTTTCTTGCCCATGATTGATGGTATAGGCAAACACTTCGCCGGACGAATTAGCGCAAAAGACCAGATCATTCCATGCACATGGCGAAGAACGGATCGGAGATCCAGTATTGACTCTCCATTTCGTTGATCCGTACGCTGCTTCGAAACAGTGGAAGGAACCATCCAATCCCCCAACGAACAGGAGATTTTCCTTTAATACCGGAGAGGACGCAACACCGCCAGCATTTTTTGCCCAACGGATACTGCCATCGTGAGTATCGACGGAGATAAGATTCTCTTCCGTTGATTCTATTCCAAAGATCACATACCGCTGATAGACAACCGGCGACGAGGAAATAGGAGAGAAAATTTTAATATAGCGAATACGTTTTCCTGTAGTAAGATCAACGGCATGCAGTTCCCCCTGCATGGTGCCAATGATGAGCACATTACCAACAATCACCGGCGACCCATTTCCAAATCCTGCGGATGCATCATACTCCCACGCAAGCGACAGAGGAAAGGTAAACGTCGATGAATCGGTGAAATCTCTGGCGGCAGTCCGGCCGAACATCGGAATATCATACGATGTCGCTTGCAGTGTCATTTTTAACCGTAATGTAGAACTACATCCGAAGACAGATAAGAGCGCTACGCAAAGAATTCCCAACGAAACAATCTGAGAAATTATCTGCTGACCGGTGAGCAATTTGTTTACTTTTCTGCTTGTCTGATGTCGAGATAGCATTAAAAATCCCACCCAAAGAAAAACTGATAAAAAAGTCCTGTTTGAAAATCGTTAAAATCATTGATAATTCTTTTACCGACATCATACCGCAGTACCAAAAATCCGCCGATATTCCACCGCAATCCCGCTCCGATGCTCCCCAGTGTAGATCGATATTTTTTATCCCACGCCGCACCAGCATCAATAAATGTTGCCGCGCGGAATGATCCGAATCCAAAATTGGCAAAGGGGAGCTTGATGGCAAGCTGATCAATAAAGGGAAACCGAAATTCGTGACTCATGAACCACAATTTTTTTCCGCGGATGGACCAACGCTGGAATCCTCGCATATCCCAGCTTCCCCCCATAAAAAACCGGCGCGCTTCTTCCCCTTCGTTCATCATCACCGTAAATCGAGAAGCTAACGACGTACGTTCGCCTGTTCTGTTATACATGCGATAATCGGCGATGGCAGTATAATATCCGACATTGCCGTACTGCACATCCTGCGTATATGCAACTGTGGTTAAAAAACGTGAACCATCGATCGGACCGGTTTGCATCCACAATGAATTATCATGAACAAAAGTGACGGAATTTGAAAGAATCAACGCTTTCCGCGGATGATAGCTGATATAATTATCTTTATCAGAATTGCTGAAGGTGATCCCTGATTCAATTCTCTGGAATTTGGACAAGGGATAACTTAACACAAAATAACCGCCAAAGTTTCGTTCATAAAAATACAGATCGGGATCAGTCAGATCGTACCGACGCCCTGCAAAATGAAAAATTCCCGACGCATAATTCATTCGTTGACCAAGTGATACGCGCGTAACGGCAAGATTAAAACTGCCCAAAAATTCATCGGATGTCTGGGCATTATTATATACGAGAAAGTAGTATTGATCGTTTCCCAACACATCGCTGACGGCAAGAGCCGCACCGCCAGAAGTCCCGAACACTGGATCAGTAGAGACCTGGCTTTGTGCGATATCCAGCGAATATTCTCCTTGATATTCTTCGAATTTTACCGTCGTATCGGTGCTAATTGTCTTAGGCTGCCACGAAACGATTGATGCCGGAAGCATCAGTTCCTTTCTTACGCTTGACGTATCGATCCGAACTGATGCCTTCGGCAATGTATAGACCTTAAACCCATAATTCTCAAATCCTGAAAAGAGAATTTCATCCTTATCCGTCCATTGCGGATCGAATGCTGCACCGGTAAAATGAGTCACCTTCACCGCCGTCGAAATCGGTCTGCCGATCTGCTCCGAAAGAATCGACCAGATATTTTGCGCTCCGTCGATATTCGACGTAAATGTCAAATATTTTCCATCCGGTGAGAACGAAGGAGAATAATAATTATGTTCGCTGTTCGTAATTTGACTAACAGACCGTGATGCAATATCAATCTGATAAAGATTGTACACATCTGCGCGATTATATGGTGTTCTGTCTGAACTGAAGATGATCCTTTCTCCATCGGGCGACCAAATAGGATCTCGGTCATCGTACGGATCATTTGTCACCCGTTTCAGTTCCTCACGGGGAAGATCATATATATACAGATCCATTTTCCCGGATTTGTCACTGGCAGCAAAAACAATTTTGGTGTTATCGTTCGACCAATTGGGGGATGCATACACAACCAGTCCGGGAAAATGCAGCGTGCGAGTCAGTTCCTTTTCTTTTACGTCATAAAGATGAAGTACATCGGTTTCTCCTTTTTTTGTCACAAACGTCAGCAATCCGTTTTTTGAAATGTCCATTTTACTTTGAAAGACGTGGAATGCTTCGAAGTCGTCGGTTTTTTCCCCCTGAAGCACCAGTTTCGGTTCTCGTTCCTCCTCGGTATGAGCGCTCAGGTTCACCTTATAAATGGAAGTGTACCCGGTATGATTTCCGATAAAATAAATTTCGCGTGTTGTATCATTCAGAAAGTACACCGGTTTCGTGTTGAATCCTTTCTTTACTACTGTTGTAGAGATCTGGCTGGTGAAATCGCTGTATGCCAAAACGGGATAATACCGCTTTTTAAAAGCATACATCCACTCTTCATCCAATTCTTTATAATTTTTCCCAATGGTCGCCTTCATCACCTCGCTGAAGGAAGAACTTCTCCAGAAATTTTCCATGAGAAGCATTAGTTTCTCTTCGCCATATTTCTCCTCGAGGTATTTCAGAATATACTGTCCTTGTTTATACATCAAGAATGTGCCGTAGATTGTTTCCATGTTTTGTAGCGGGACAATATAATTATTCAGTACAGCATCACGGATGAGCATTTCGGACTGATCGTCCGCCAACGTAGACCACACCTCGGCCAGTCCTTCCGTAAACCAGAGCGGCGGCATACGGTCCTGAGGTAAACGGTGATCTGTCAGCACACGAGAGATTTTACTGTGCATAAACACATGCGTCAATTCGTGACGGATCACGTGACGAAACCGGGCTAACGATCCATCGGACGGAATAACAACACGTCCCTTCATAAATTCAAAAAATCCGCCAACCCCTTCGGGAATAAAACCGTCTGTAGTATTGGTCTGCTGAAAATGAAGGTGGGATGAATAAAAAATGAGCGGAACTCGGTTCGTCATTGAATGATTAAACCGGCTTTCGAGCTGCTGAAATGCCTCCTCAGCAAAGAAGGCTCCCTGCTGCGCCAGCTCCTTCATTTCAGGATAATAATAGATATCCAGATGCTCTGTGTGGAGAATTTGCCAATCAAATTCCGTGTATTGAACTTTATTGTGTCCAAAATAAAAATATTGCGCGGAAAGCGGAACTATCGTACCAACCATGAACAATATGAAAAGGATCGAACGATACATAATGAAAACTACATTTTGGCGGGGAAAGTTGCAACTATACAATCGTTAACAACAAAAAATGAAAAAAGCACGGAGGATATCCATGCTTTTTTGAAAAGGAAATGACCACATTATTATTTCACAATTAGCATCTTTTTAACATCAACATACGTTGTATTGTGTTCCGAGCTGTTGGCTTCAATTTTATAAAAATATATACCCGATGGTACGGCTGCAATCCATTGATATTGCTTCCAACCAGCAGATTGATGCTCGTTCACTATTTCGTTGACTTCTTGACCCAGCAGGTTGTAGACGGTAATTCGAACCGTACTTTCATATGGCAATCCGTAGAAAATAGTTGTTGTAGGATTAAACGGATTGGGAAAATTCTGCTGCAGTATATAGTCTTCGGGCGCATTTGCAAAGGACCGTTCAACAACGGTCGTTCCATAATTTGTCGTAATATAAATCTTCTTATTTGCCTGACTGGCAGTAACAAATGAAATGAAACCGTTCCGGACATTCAGACTGCGTTTTCCGTAGACGACACCTTTTTGAGTAATTTCAGTTTCTATTCGTTTACCATCTTCGGTAAAGACAATGACATTGTATTGCGGATTTTTATAATAGGCATACACCGGTTTCCCGGTTTTAAGATCGACTGTTGCGGGATAAAAATTCGTTGAATATTGGTTGAGCGAGGAATCTTCATCAATCGGCGAAAAGGCAGACGAATTAAGTATGGTATGACAGAATTTTTTCTTCGTATTGCTGAACCATATAAAATGCACAGCATTATTGTCGTCAATTTCAAGTTGTGTATGTTTTACCGCCCCTAAACCGCCTCCATACCCCGGAATGAGAATTGAAGAAAATACTCCTCCGTTCTTCCATGCATAGCGCGGATTATACGTGCTAATATCGTTCCAGACCATATACTGTATGACTGTCAGCCGCTGACCTAACGATACTCCGTCGTCAGCTGTGGGCGGATTATTATCAGATGCATTAAGTTCTTGAGAACGGACCCACGACGATCCGGATTTATGGGCAAAAAGATAATAGTTCTTATAATTGGTAAGATTGGAGGAAGCGGATACGTAGGCAATGACAATTTGGTCTCCATCCATCACTATCTGCGGCCGGCCATTCACCCATGCGTTATAAATATTACTTGTATTGTCCGTAGCAACGGTGGAATTGGTTGAAATCTGCGAAACCTCAAACGATCCGTCCCCTTCAGGATCTCCGGCATACATGACAGCATAATTTCCGGTCTGAATACCGCCATTCCTATCACGTTTTACAAAATAAGTTATATGCGGATAATGGTTTTTATCTAAAACAATCGACGGACAAATCTTTAATTCATTTGTCAACGCACCCGGAACAGGAATTTCAACAGTAGCAACGGAAACATTGTTATATACCGAATACATCAGTTTGCTGCTATTATCCTTTTCGTCGATCCAGGCGATGTGAGTCCTGTTGTTATCGTCAAGAACCGAAGCAACTTCGGCGTTTAACGTTGCAATAGCAGTGATATTGGCGGCAAATTCCACCGTTGAAAAGTTCAAATTTTGAGAAACAAGAACTTCGCACATTGCAGCGATGCAAATCACTATCGATTTCAAACGTGCCCCTTTTTTTTTGACGAAATACTTCAGAATGGTTGACTGCAACAGTATTTATTCAATTG
>Ga0265292_1002015_pt1 | contig 15380 bp, 12 predicted proteins | sample Munlanlewell296A_FD_189080 | JGI IMG/M metagenome (GOLD analysis project Ga0265292, IMG submission 189080) | Leachate microbial communities from a municipal landfill in Southern Ontario, Canada - Leachate well 296A | ecosystem: Engineered > Solid waste > Landfill > Unclassified | place: Canada... | reverse complement strand
CGCTCATTTTTATAGACCATGCCTAGACATGGTTTCCCATCATTATTATCGGCCGAGAAGGGGTCCTGAGTTGCTCCCGGCATCATAATTATATGAATATTTTGAGAGAAATTGCAGCGACAAGAATTTACCGTTGGATATTAATAAGTTAGGCGAGGCCTATTGCGCCACATCCACCTTGGGCGAACTGCCCTGCTGTGAGACAGAGCCCTCGCCCTTATCAATCGGGGCTGGGGATGGAGGCTGCGAAGGAGGGGCCTGCTCGCCGCTATCCCCTGAGGCAGGACTCGGTGGGGGTGGGGGCGATGCCGGAGGCGTGGCAGGAGGGGCTTGTACTTCGCTCACTCCCTCGGGTGGGGTGATGTAGAAGAACCGCTGTTCCTTTATCTCCCGCCGCGCGATCTTGTCTCGGAGCGTGATCGTCACCGTATATCGGCCTGGCATCGCCTTGTCGGGGAGGGCGATGTTGTTCTCGAAGCGTATGAGTCCCCGCTCCGGCAGCTCCTGGTTGAAGTCATTGATGTTCTCAAGCTTGAGTCCCACAGATCCGTCCGGGTAACGGATGTTGAGATCTTCCTGTATCCAGGCCTTGCCAGCCTTCACGCCAAATCCGCCCACATCAAAAACCATGAAGAGCTGTTCGCCCGGCTGGAATATGGAAGGCTTGCGCGTGATATCGGCGCTGCCGGCCGCAAAATTGAACGTCTTGATGCCGAGATTCTGGTCCTTGATCCCCTGGATGTCCTTGCCCGTGCCGCTGAGATCGATCGAGGGGAGGAAGTTGACCTGGAACTCTCCGGACATGAAGCTCGAGCGATTTTGAAGTCCCCCGTAGCAGATGGCTGCGGTGATAATTACGATTGCTCCCAGCGCTGCAGCGCCTCTCCATTCCCTGGGGACGCAGATCACTATCGATCCTGCGGCCGTATCGCCGGGCCGCTGCTTTCGTATGGAGAAGAGCGCGGTGAAGAAGCCGAGCGGGTTGCAGTCAAACGCGCGCCACAGGTTGCGAACGAGCGCGGTAGAGAGGCCGATGGCGGAACCGTCCTCATGGCAGATGGCCAGTCCCAGAACCCATTTGCCCGGCGAAGTGCCCGCGAGCCATTCCGGAAGCGTGAAAAATGCGATGAACACCAGCGGCGACCACACTACGAGGATCATGCTGAGGAGCGGCTGTTCAGGGGAGAGCAGGAGCCCGTAGCCGCATGCAAATGCCGCGAGCAGGACGAGGTCGAGAAGGAAAGCGATTGCGCGCCGGGATGCAGACGAAAGCATTTCAATCGATAGCGCGTACTGCCGCTGCATCCTCACAAGCCTCCTTATCACGACAGTGCCTGCAGCCATGTCGCCCAGTCTTTTATGCCATGCAGACCATTCCATCGCCGCGATCGGGATGAGAATTGGAGCGAGCAGCAGATCGATCGGCAGCAGGAGGGTCCTCACGATAGCGGAGAGCAGCGTCGCAGGCGAACCGTCTATCTTGCGAACCGAGAGATGGCAGAGAAGCTTGCCTATACTCGCCTGGAAGGTAAATTCAGAGAGCGTGAACCAGAGAAAAGCTACCAGCAGGAAGGTGACGTGGAAGATGATGCCGTACATGCCCGACGCCGGGATCGGCCCCGCGGCCTGGCCAAGCGCGACTGCGCGGAAGGGCAGGAGCATGAGCCAGTAAATGAAGTAGAGAAAGGCCACATCTATGGCAAAGGCCGCATAGCGGTCTTTGAGGTCCGCTATTGCCAGCCCTTCAGCCTCCGCATGCTCGTGAGTCTCCACGGGCCGCGCAGGCGGGGCGCCTTGTTCCCTGGTGAGATCCTCATCAAACGACGTCGAGATGTCGCCCACGTCGATGAGGTCCGTCTCCCCGATTCCCCTCTCATCGCTTCCCATATCAGCTCCTGGAGGCGCCAAATGCAGCATCGATACGCTGTTTGGCATAGGCTACGTCGTCGGTGATAATTCCGTCCACGCCTAGTTCAATGCAGAGATCGAATTCATCGGGCTCGTTGACAGTCCACGCGTGCACCTCGCACCCAAGCGCCTTGATCTTTTCCATCATATGGGGCGAGAGCGAGCGCAGCGAAGAGTGCAACGCCGAAATCTTTTCATATTTAGCAAAAAAAGCAGTGGCGAAAAAGGGAAAAGGTCGCCGCTTGATGATCATTGCGCGTGAGACCTTGGAATGGCGGTTCTTAAGCTCGTGGATGATCTGCTTGCACGACGATGAGACCACGACAGGGCCGCGCATTCGAATGTCAGAGACCATGCCGCCTATGAGCTGTGCCGCTGAAGCCTTCATGCCAGGCTGGGACTTGATTTCTACGATGGTGGTCACATCATAGCGCGCGACCATTTCCAGGACCTCCGCCAGCGTAGGCATTGTCTGGCCTGCCGTGGCGGCGCTGAAGTGGCTTCCTACGTCCAGACCGCGCAACGTCTCAAAGGGGGTTGCGTGGGCATAGCCGTGGAAGTGGGTAAGGATGGAGAGGTCGTCGTTATGCGTGATGATCGGGACCTTGTCGCTTGTGAGCAGCACATCGAGCTCTATGCCGCCGGCGCCCAGCTCCAGCGCGCGCTGAAAAGCGGGAAGCGTGTTTTCCGGCGCCTCCCGCGATGCGCCGCGATGCGCTATTACGAGGGGCTTCCTCCGGCTTTGAGATACGTCGACAAGCGTGGCGAAATCGAGTCGTTCCATGAATTCTTATATAGCACACGTAAACAGGCGTGTCGACTCAGGTTGGGTCCATGTTGCCCAGCTCAAACTGGCATACGGCTATAGCTGTGATAGCTGCTGTCTCGACGCGCAGTATCTGCTGTCCGATGCTCACCGCTACGGCGCCGGCCCCCTTTGCAAGCGAGGCTTCCTCGTCCGCAAACCCGCCTTCCGGACCTATCACTATAACAGGGCCTGCCTTATCCAAGGCACGCCGTTCATTCAGGTCGCGCAGCGCCGAGCGAAGCCCTTTTTTGAATTCGCCCTCATATAGGAAGAGGCACGGGCCCAGGCTGCCCATGTTGGCGCACAGCCCTTTGAAATCGATCGGCGCGTCGACCTGCGGCAAAAAAGGGAGGCCCGACTGTTTGGCGGCTTCGACGGCGATTTTTCGCCATCTTTCGAGTTTCCGAGCCACATCGGCCTTTATTCGAATTCTCTCCGAGCGCATGGAGACAAAGGGCATGATTCGGCGGCAACCGAGCTCGATCGCCTTTTCTATCGCCCATTCGAACCGGTCGCGGCTGGCAAGCGCGAGCGCGAGGACTGGCGGGGTGACGCCCTTGCGGCGAACCGCTTCCCGCTCGATCAGCGCCCGTACCGCGCGCGGCGATGAGAGCGTGATCCTCGCGTGGAATGTCCGGCCGGAGCCGTCGGACAGCATGAGCCAGTCGCCGTCCCTGAGCCTGAGCGACTGGGAAATATGTTTTGCATCGCCGCCTCGGATTTCTATCTCGCGGCCCGGTTCCATGACCTCATCCACGAAGAACTGTGGCATGCTAGCTCCTTCGCATGCAGGTAAAAGCGCTCCACTCGCCGTCCCGATAGATCACGGCGTCAGCGAACGACTCAGAGTACGCTGCCGCGATCTCCGCCTCCTGATCATGAGTTATTCCAGATAGTATCAGGAATCCGCCCGGAACGGTCTTTTCCGCTATCTCCGACTTAAGCTCAAGGAGCGTTGAGAGGAGGATGTTTGCGACGACTATGTGGAACCGTCCTTCGATGTCGCAAAAATCTGAGGCTAGCTCTACGTCGGCGCATCCGTTCTTTGAGAGATTCTCGCGAGCCACCCGCAATGCATCGGGGTCCACATCAGTAGCGGCTATTCTCTTGATGCCCAGCTTTCTACCGAGGATCGCAAGGATACCGCTCCCGGTTCCCATATCCAGCAGGGAACATTGAGCAGAGTCCACGTCGAGGGTGACCCTTGCCAGGAGCTCGGCGCAGAGCCGGGTGGTGGGGTGAAGGCCGGTGCCGAATGCCATGCCCGGGTCGAGCTCGATCAGGGATTCATCGCCCTTTGGCGAATAATGTTCCCAGCTTGGCGCGACGATGACATGCGGAGCGATCTCAAAAGGCTTGAAATACTGCTTCCATTTCTTGCTCCAATCGCCTGCCGGCTCGCTCTTTATCTCGATTCCGGCCTTTCTTAGGGCAGGTATTGCCTCAAACGCCGTGCGCACCGCTTCGAGGAGTGCCCGCTTGTCATGTCTCTCTCCGTCAAAATATGCCTTGAGACAGTCCGGCTCTTCGACAATTCCGTTGCAATCGAGTTCGTATAGTACGCCTGAAGCCTCATCCATCGCGGAGGCATCGGCGGCAATGCGGAGTTCGAGCCAGGTATTTTTTTCAGTCATAGGTCATCCGTTCATCAGGGAGTTGTTTGACCGTGGCGTGTAGCATGTGTTATTTTGCCCTGCAAGTTGAGAGGAGGATGCATGGTTTATTCTTGCCCGCGCTGCGGGGAGAAATTTCAGTCGGAGTCAGCAGGGGTGGTTCGCTGCCCTTCCTGTGGCGGAGAAGTGCAGGTACTGGAGACGGGGCTCAGGGGCGCGCCCCTGGACATGGAGCAGAAGGGCGCATGGGCAGAGGCTTTTTTCGCGACGATCAAGGATGCGATCGCCGATCCGGTAATCTTCTTCCAACACGTCTCCGAAGGCGATGGTTGGCTCCGGCCGTGGCTCTTTTCACTTGTGATCTCGGGATGCGTTTTTCTGGTCGCCGCTGCGTATCAGACGGGATTCAACATCATGGCGAGCGGCGCGGGCTTCGGTGGGGCGCTGGCACATGGTGTAGGCACCCTCTCAGCGCTCCTCATGCCTTTATCGGTCGGTACGCTCATCGCATTCGGCGTGGTGGCAGTTCCGGTCGGCACTACCATGGCGCTGCTCATACAGGCCGGGGTCTATCACCTCTGCCTCATGATTCTGGGTGCAGGAAGGCGCGATTTTGTATGCACGTTTCGCGTCACCTGCTACTCGATGGCGCCTCAGGTGTTTCAGATCGTGCCGTTCCTGGGAGGGTTCATCGCGTGGGGCTGGCAGATGGCGCTCGCCATAATCGGGCTCAAGGTGGCGAACCAGACCACCTACGGCCGCAGCACCCTGGCGGTCTTTCTCCCAACGATCCTCTGTTGCGGTGCCCTGATCCTTGTCGGCTCAGCCGTGGCAGGCGGTGTATTCGCGGCGATCATCGCGGCTTCAAAATGAGGGAGAGATATGGCGATTAAACCGTTCGCAGTCGGGGTTGACCTCGGCGGGACAAATCTGCGCGCAGCGGCAGTGGATGATGCCGGCAGCATCCTGGTTTCGCGGTCGGTTCCAGTCGGCGACAGGTCGGCAAAGGCGGTGATAGCAGAAATCGCAGACATGGTTCGTGCGATCGAGAACGAGCTCGGCATGCGGCCTGCCGTCGTCGGCTGTGGCGTGCCGGGCATCGTGGATTCGGAGCGCGGCGTGGTCTATGCCTCTCCCCATTTTCCGCAGTGGCGCGACGAGGCCCTGCGAGATTCTCTCGCCGACGAGGTGAAACTCCCGGTCGCCATGGACAACGATGCAAACTGCCATGCGCTTGCAGAGGCCATGCTGGGCGCGGGCAAGGGTAGCCGCAACGTAATCATGCTGACGTTAGGCACCGGCATCGGCGGCGGCCTCGTATTGGATGGAAAGATATTTCGAGGCGATTGCGGATTTGCGGGGGAGGTCGGCCACATAGTGGTGGAGCCTGAAGGCGAACCATGCGGCTGCGGCGGCCGCGGGTGCCTGGAGCGTTATGCCGCGTCACACGCCTTCCCGTTACATGCGTCACGCCTTCCCGATCCTGCGCGAGATGCCCTAGCCGCCCAGGCCGGAGTCCCGATATCAAAGCTCACGCCGGAGATCGTCGCGCGACTGGCGGACGACGGCAATTTGAATGCGATTGCGCTCTGGGAAGATTTTGGCCGTTATCTGGGCGTCGGCATCGCTACTTTGATCAATGTGCTGGGCATTATGACCTTCGTCGTCGGCGGCGGGATTGTGAGATCCTGGGAACATTTTATCGAGGAGACGAAGAAATCAGCGCTGAGCCACACCTATGCACGCCATGCGCAGTATCTTCAGATAAAGCGGGCTGCGCTCGGTCACGACGCGGGAGTTATAGGCGCAGCCTTGCTGAGGGCGATCTAACGAGGTCTCTTATCGCGTTTCTGCAAATCCCTTGAGCCGCATCTCGTCCATAACATCCTTTGCCGCCGGGTCCGCTCCTATTGAGAGCAGGGCTTGTTTGAATTTTTCCACACCACTCCAGCCCTGATCAAACAGCACGAGTCGCGCCGTAGGAACGGGTTCGGATAGCGCGACGGTCTTGAGGGATTTTACCCATATGGCCGAGACCTGATTGAGGGTGGCGGCCTCGTTCGAGGTGAGTATCGCGGCCGCTGAGAGTCCGCCGTCCGCGATCTTTTTAACGCTCGCGAACAGCTGCGGCGACTGGGCAATCGAAACGTCAGCCGGCAGCTTTGGAAATAGCGACTTCTTCACGAATTCAAGCGACAGGGGCTCACTCGAGATGATCTTTGTGCCTGGTTTGATCTCAGACAAGGCCGACACCAGGGCGTAGCGCTCGGTCATCTGGCCGCCCGGAAGCGGGAGCACCGCCAGCAGGGCCTTCGCGTTGGCCAGTTTAGCGATGTTCTGCGACCATGCGGAGAAGCTTATGATCCCGACCGCCGGTTTCTCCTTCATTATATATTGCAGGCCGTCGGCGACGCCGTTGAAGTAGCGCCCGGAGACGGAGTCCGGCGCTATCTTCTTATTGACGTAATCGAAGAATGCGTCGAGCACGGGCTGGCCTTCGACCGTGGAGCCGGCTTCGCCGGGATACCAGAAGATCATCTTCACGGCGCGGGCCTGCGCCGATGTCGTCATCAACAGCGTGATGAGGCTGATGAACAGCAGCTGAAGCGATGCCTTCCTCATGATCCCTCCCTTTGTCGATAGAGGCCGGACGATATGAGATGGCAATGATCTCCTTGTCAAGGACGCGATGCAGTATGATTTGGTTTTGACTGCACCTGTAACGTATGGTAATTCCGACAGAACTTTTCAGGGGGAACATGGACACCAAAGAGAAATCCGAGATCGATTCGAGGCCATTCGACCTGTCACTCATCGTGCCTTTTTTCAACGAGTACGAGAACCTCCCGCGGCTCTACGAAGATGCGGTGCGTTCGCTGGAGTCCATCGGAAGGAACTTTGAGATCATCTTCGTGGATGACGGCTCGACGGACCGCAGCGCGGAGTTCATAAGCGAGATCGCGGGCAGGGATCATCGCGTAAAACTCATACAATTCACCCGCAACTTCGGACAGACCGCAGCCATGGCAGCGGGTTTCGACAACGCCAGGGGCAGGGTCTATGTTGCTATCGACGCGGACAACCAGAACGACCCGGCGGACATCCCAAAACTGCTCGATAAGCTGAATGAGGGCTACGATGTCGTTTCAGGATGGCGCAAGCAGCGCAAGGACCCGTATCTCACGCGCCGTCTGCCATCATTGATAGCCAACAGATTGCTCTCGGCCGTCACGGGCGTGCGGCTGAGGGACTACGGATGCTCGCTCAAGGCATATCGCGCTGAGTACATAGACTCCATACACCTCTACGGCGAGATGCATCGGTTCATTCCTGCGTACGCGCACATGGCCGGCGCGCGGGTGGCCGAAGTAGAGGTCGGCCACAGGCCGAGGACGAAGGGTAGGTCGAAGTACGGCCTCATGAGGGTATTCAAGGTGCTGATGGATCTCATGACCGTAAAATTCCTTTCGAGCTACGCCACAAAGCCGGCTTATCTCTTCGGGGGCGTGGGTTCGATCCTCTGCGTCGCCGGCGTCGCCTCGGCGGCGGAAGTCCTCGTCGAGAAATTCCTCAAGGGGACCTTTGCGCACAAGAACCCGTTCCTGATGCTCGCCGTGTTTCTCTTTTCCCTCGGCGTACAGCTCATACTCATGGGATTCATAGCGGAGATGCTCGTGCGCACATATCACGAGTCGCAGGGCAAGCCGATCTATCTGGTGAGGAAGACGGTCAACATCGTTCACTCCAACGAACGGGGTTAGCATGTGTGGAATCTGCGGAATCATTCACGACGATCCCTCGCGGCCTGTGGAGCGCGACGTGCTCATGCGCATCAACCGGACGATGGTCCACCGCGGCCCGGACGACGAAGGCTGCTATACGGGTCGCGGGTCCGGGCTCGCGATGCGCAGGCTCAGCATCATCGACGTGTCGGGCGGCCATCAACCGATGGCATCGGAGGACGGCGGCATACAGGCGGTCTGCAACGGCGAGATCTACAACTTTCAGGAGATCCGCGCCTGGCTGATTGAAAAAGGTCATCGCCTGCATTCGAGATCCGATACCGAAATACTCCCTCACCTTTATCAGGAAGTCGGGGCGGAGCTGCCGAAGCGGTTGAACGGCATGTTCGGCTTGGCCGTGTGGGACGAGAAGGAACGCGTGTTGCTGCTTGCTCGCGACAGGATGGGCAAGAAGCCTCTCTTCTGGTCGCATTGCGACGGCATCCTGATATTCGGGTCGGAGCTCAAGGCCCTTCTGGCGCATCCGGATCTAAAATGCGGGATCGATCGCACGACCCTGGCCAAGTATCTCGCGTATGAATACATCCCTGCGCCGCATACGATCTTTGAAGGGATCAATAAGCTCGAGCCGGGGCACATGCTCATATACAGAAATCGGTCGGTGGAGGTGAAGCCGTATTGGGAGATACCCCTGGGCGAGGAAAGGGGGGACATCTCCGAGGATGCGGCTGTGGAGGAACTGCGGCGACTGCTTTCCATCTCGGTGAAGCGACGCCTTGTGAGCGACGTACCTCTCGGGGTTTTTTTGTCCGGAGGCATCGATTCGTCTACGGTTGTGGCGATGATGTCCAGGCACATGAGGCCGCGCGATATCAAGACCTTCTCGATATCTTTTGCCGAGAAGTCCTTCGATGAATCGAGCTTCGCCCGCCGGGTGGCCGATCACTTCGGCACGGATCATCGCGAGCAGGTCTGCACGCCGGATGATCTGCTGGCGCTCATGCCTAAGATAAACGAGTTGCTGGATGAACCCTTTGCAGACCCCTCGATAGTTCCCACATATGCGCTCTCCAAGTTCACGCGCGAGCATGTGACCGTGGCGCTGGGGGGCGACGGCGGAGACGAACTCTTCGCGGGATATCCGACGTTTCAGGCCGAGCGCGCATCCAGATTCTATCGAAGCCTGCCTGCTTCTCTGAGGCAGAGGGCATTGGAGCCGCTGGCAAAAAAGTTGCCCGTATCCGACGAAAACATAAGTTTTGATTTCAAGGTCAAGAAGTTCCTCAAGGGCGCCGGCATAGCCGATCCGGCAGAGAGGCACATGGTATGGATGGGCGCATTCACCTCTGCGGACTTGGGAAGACTTCTGGCTTATGATCCCGGGGCCGATGTTTTCGAAGATGCGCGTCGTTACGAGCGGGCCGCGTCCAGCGCATCTTTCGGAAATCGTCTCCTCTACATATATAAGAAGCTATATCTGGCAGAGGATATCCTGGCAAAGGTGGACTGGGCTTCCATGGGCGCCTCGCTTGAAGTGCGCGCGCCATTCCTGGATCACGAAGTCGTGGAGTTCGTGGCCAGGCTACCTTACCGTCTCAAGCTCAAAGGCTTCACGATGAAGTACCTCCTCAAGAAGGCTGTCGGCAAGCTGCTGCCGCACGGCATCGCGGGCCGGGGGAAAAAGGGTTTCGGCATTCCGGTCGCAAAATGGATCAGGGGCCCGCTGCGCGAGATCACTTGCGACCTCCTCGCGCCCGACAAGATTCGGAGCGAGGGCTTTTTCAGGCCGGAAGCGGTCAAGGCGCTGCTGGACGATCATCTCGCCGGGCAAGCGGACAATCGTCAGCAACTCTGGACCCTCTTCATGTTTGAGCAGTGGCTGGATAAATGGGGCCGCCGCCCGCTTGCAAAGTGACCGTGCATTGGCTACCACTTGCCACAATACGAAAGGATACGAAAGCCATGCCAGAGCGAGCGTATAATCCTCAGGAGATCGAGTCCAGGTGGCAGAGATACTGGGAGGAAAACCATACCTTCAGGGTCGAGCCGGCCGAAGGCATCAAAAAATACTACCTACTCGAGATGCTGCCGTATCCGTCCGGACGAATCCACATGGGCCATGTGCGCAATTACACGATAGGCGATGTGGCGGCGCGCTACAAGATGATGAACGGCTACAAGGTATTGCATCCCATGGGATGGGATGCGTTCGGCATGCCTGCGGAAAATGCTGCGATAAAACACGGAGTGCATCCCGCAAAATGGACTTATGACAATATCGCATACATGCGCGGCCAGCTGAAGCGGCTCGGCTGCTCCTATGACTGGGAGCGCGAGTTCGCGACCTGCGATCCTGCTTATTACAAGTGGGAGCAGCTCATCTTCACCATGATGTTCGACAGGGGGTGGGCCTACAAGAAGACCTCTACGGTGAACTGGTGCCCGTCCTGCAAGACGGTGCTCGCAAACGAGCAGGCAGAAGGCGGAGTCTGCTGGCGATGCGACTCTGCCGTGGAACTGCGCTCCATGTCGCAGTGGTATCTGCGCATCACGGACTATGCCGAGGAGCTGTTGCGCGACGTTGATGATAAGCTGACCGGCTGGCCCGAGCGGGTTCGAACGATGCAGCGCGAGTGGATTGGCCGCAGCGAGGGTGCGTTCATCGACTTTCAGGTGGAGGGCCGGGCCGACAAGATCAGGATCTTCACGACGAGGCCGGACACCCTCTTCGGGGCCACGTTCATGAGCCTCGCGTGGGAACACCCGATGGTGCGCGAGCTTGCCCGGGCCAACGGCCGCGAAAAGGAGCTCCTGGAGTTCGTCGCGCGCTCGTCGAGGATAGATCATCAATCGCGCCTTGCAGGCACATATGAGAAGGAGGGCGCGTTCACCGGCGCATACTGCATTAACCCCGTGACGGGCTGGCGCATGCCTGTCTATGCGGCGAACTTCGTGGTCATGGATTACGGCACGGGCGCGGTAATGGCGGTGCCGGCGCATGATCAGCGGGACTTTGAATTCGCGAAAAAATATGGGCTCAATGTGGTCGTTGTCGTGGCGCCGGACGGCGAGAAGCTCGATCCCGCGACGATTGAGTGCGCCTGGGAGGGAGAGGGGACTCTCGTGGAGTCAGGTCGGTTCACAGGCATGAGATCGATTGATGGAGCCAGGGCCATCGTGGCGCATCTCGAGGCAGAGGGCCTTGGCGGTCCGAGCGTCACCTACCGGCTGAAGGATTGGTGCATCTCCCGCCAACGATACTGGGGCACGCCGATTCCCATAGTGTATTGCGACTCCTGCGGGGCCGTGCCGGTGCCTGAAAAAGATCTCCCGGTCGTGCTCCCTCAAGATGTGGAGTTCACAGGCGAAGGTGCCTCGCCGCTGGCCAAGGCCGCGTCGTTCGTCAACACGAAGTGCCCCAAGTGCGGAGGCGCGGGTCGCCGCGAGACGGACACGATGGACACGTTCATCGAGTCGTCGTGGTACATGTTCCGCTACGCGTGCCCCAAGTTCGATAAGGGCCCAGTGGATAAGGATGCGATACGCTACTGGCTGCCGGTGGATCAATATATCGGCGGGATCGAGCATGCGGTCGGGCATTTAATATATTGTCGCTTCTTCACCAAGGTGATGCGGGACCTGGGGTTTATCGCGCAGAGCGAGCCGGTCGCGAACCTCATGACGCAGGGCATGGTCTATAAAGATGGCGCGAAGATGAGCAAGTCAAAGGGCAATGTCGTCGATCCCGACGACATGATCGCGAGATTCGGCGCCGACGCGATCCGCGTCTTCATACTTTTTGCGTCGCCGCCTGAAAAGGATCTGGAGTGGAGCGATCAAGGCATAGAAGGCGCCAGCCGGTTTGTGTGGAGACTGTGGAGGCTCATCGACGCCTGGTGCGCCGATCATGCAGAGGCCAAAGGCTCTGAGGAACTGGCGCGATGGCGGCACAAGACGATCAAGCGCGTTACAGATGATGTCGAACGCTACCATTTTAATACGGCGATCTCGGCGGTCATGGAGTACCTCAATTTCCTCCAGGGGCTCGAGCTGAGAAATATTCCGGCGGACGCGATCGAGACGCTCATACTGCTCATGTCGCCCTTTACTCCGCACCTTGCGGAGGAGCTCTGGCGCGCCGCAGGCCGAAAGACATCCGTGCTCTCCGAGCGCTGGCCTTCTTATGATGACGCGAAGATCGCATCCAGCACCCAGACGATAGTGATTCAGGTGAACGGAAAACTGAGGGACAGGATCGATATCCCCGCCGGAACGGCGGATGATGACGTGAAGGCGAAAGCGCTTGCCAGCGACAAGGTCGTTGCCGCTATGGCAGGTAAATCGGCTCGGAATATCGTCGTCGTTCCGGGAAAACTCGTGAATATAGTCATCTGAGCGTATGCCGAAGATAGATATAACAGCGCTCGAACGTGAGCTCGCGCAGGGCAGGATTTGCCCCGTATACGCGATCGTGGGCGAGGAGTCCTACCTCGCGCAGAATGCGCTCGGCTTTATCAAGGACGCCGTTGCGGCACATGGCGGAAACGACATGTCGGCAGTAACCTTCTCGGCCCGCGATGCATCCGCTGAAAACATAGTGAATGCCCTGAGGACGATTCCTCTCCTCGGCGGCAGGCCGCTGGTGATACTGCGCGACGGCGGCGAGCTGGCAAAAGAAGGGCGCAAGGCGTTGATGGAGACGCTCACCGCGTATCTCGAGAGTCCCGTGGATTCGGCCACGCTAGTGCTGGTTGCGGAAAAGCTCGACGGCAGGACGCGCCTTGCCGCCCTGGCTACAAAGCAGGGCTCGTTTGTGGAGTGCAAGCCGCTCTTTGACGACAAGCTGCCTTCATGGATAGGCATCGAGGTGAGACGGCGTAACTGCCAGATGTCGCACGAGGCGGCGCGTTTTCTTGCTGATCTCATAGGCAACGACCTGGGGCAGATAGTGCAGGCCATCGAGCGGGTCATCCTCTACGCCGGCGGCCGAAAGGTGCTGGAGCTCAAAGATGTGGAGGAGGCTGTAGCAGATACCCACCAGCGCGACATTTTCGACCTCACAAACGCGGTCGGCGAGAGGAAACTCTCCCGCGCGCTTTCCTACCTGCATAACCTTCTAGAAAATGGACAGCCGCCGCCGCTCATCCTGCATATGCTGGCGAGACATTTCAGGCTCCTCGCAAAGGCGAAGGAGATAGCCGGAAGGGTGAGCGAACGGGGCGAGGTGGCGTCGTATCTCGGCGTGAATCCCTATTATGCTAGTGATTATCTGGAGCAGGCGAGGAATTTCTCAAAGGGCGAGCTGCGCGAGAGCTTTCGTGCGCTCTATCGCTGCGACCGCGAGATAAAGTCGAGCAGGTTGCCGCGCGAACGCATACTTGAGCGCGCCATCATCTCGATCACACAGAAGTAAGGCGCGGCCCATAAAGTGGGCAGCGCCCCTCATTCTTGATTCATTTTTCTTTAAGCGATCAGGCCTGGCGCGCGGCAACCGACTTGGTGAGTCTGGATACAAGTCTGGCGGCCTTTCTGCGGTGGATGATGCCCTTCTGGCCCGTCTTCATTATAATCGGGATCACCTTGGTGAGAGCCTCTTTGCTTCCGGACGTGCGCACGTCTTTGATGGCGCTCTTCATCCGGGACAATGCGCTGCGGTTCCGGGCGCGGTGTTTCAGGCCCTGCCTGTCGCGTTTCAGGGTCGACGCGTGACGGCCCTTTGCTATCTTTTTCTTCAGTTTGTCGATTGCCATGAAGCTCTCCTTAGTTGCAAATCAAGGGCGGCACGGCTATCATGCGCGCCTTGGGTTGTCAATATGTGATAGTGGGCGGGGGCAGGGATGAAGGGTGAAGAGGCGCATATCAGCAGGCGGGTAGGTGTGGTGAGCTTCTACACCCTCATATCCAGGATCCTCGGGCTTGTGCGGGATTCCGTCCTCGCCTGGGCTTTTGGCGCAACGAGCACGGCTGATGCCTTCTACGTGGCGTTTCGCATACCCAACCTGCTTCGCAGGTTCGTGGCCGAGGGCGCCCTCACCATCGCATTTGTTCCCATATACACAGAAAATATAAAACGCTCCAGGGCAGCCGGAAAAGAGGCGGCCTCCATCGTCTTCACATATCTATCCCTATTCCTGGCAGCCCTCTCAGTGCTGGGGATCGTCTTTGCGCCATGGATCGTGAAGCTGATCGCGTGGGGGTTTTCAGCAGAGCCTCAGAAATTTGCGCTCACAGTGCACCTCACGCGAATCATGTTTCCGTATATCATGCTAATAAGCCTCGTCGCACTTGCGATGGGCATCCTCAATTCGCTCAAGCGATTTGCGGCACCCGCTGCATCGCCAATCCTGCTCAACGCAGGCATAATATTCGGAGCACTGGTCCTGGATCGCTTCTTCAAGCTGCCGGCCGAGGGGCTGGCCGTGGGCGTCCTGATCGGCGGCATATTGCAGCTGGCCCTTCAAATACCATCGCTCGTGCGAGAAGGAATGCTGCCGGGCATCAATTTCAACTGGCGGCACCCTGCGCTCAAGGGGCTATTGCTCCTCATGGTGCCGTCCGCTTTCGGCGCGGCGGTGTATCAGGTGAACGTCATCGTTGTGACATTTCTGGCATCATTTCTGCCCGAAGGCAGCGTGTCATACCTGTGGTATGCGGATCGCGTCTCCGAATTTTCTTTGGGAATCTTCTCTATAGCTGTCGCTACAGTGGCGCTCCCGTCGCTCTCAGACCACGCTGCCGAGAAGGATGTGGCGTCGTTCAAGAATACAATGAATTATGCGCTGAGGCTCGCATTCCTCATCGACATCCCGTCGGCTGTTGGCCTCTATATCCTGGCGCTGCCGATCGTGCGTGTCCTCTTTATGCGGGGCGAGTTCACGGAGGCCACCGCGATGGCCACGGCCGGCGCGCTCGGGTTCTTCGCGCTCAAGATCCCCTTTGTCTCCGGGGTGCGCAACCTGGTCCCGGGTTTCTTTGCGCTCAAGGATGCAAAGACGCCGGTGGCCGTAGCTGCAATCGCAGTTGTGGTCAATGCCGCATGCGCTTATTTCCTCATGAAGCCAATGCTGCACATAGGGCTTGCTGCAGCGCTTGTCGTATCTTCAATCGTGAATTTTGCGATCCTGCTGTGGCGGTTCAGGCTCAAGGTCGGCCCCATAGGTGCAAGAAAGATCCTATGGTCTATCGCCAGGACGGGATTCGCGAGCGCGGTGATGGGCGCTGTCCTCATGGCAGCCATGCGCGTGATTCCTAATCAGGCAGCGTGGCCGTTCTGGCCGCGGGTCACAGCGCTCCTGGCGATGGTAGCCG
>Ga0265292_1002014_pt1 | contig 15382 bp, 10 predicted proteins | sample Munlanlewell296A_FD_189080 | JGI IMG/M metagenome (GOLD analysis project Ga0265292, IMG submission 189080) | Leachate microbial communities from a municipal landfill in Southern Ontario, Canada - Leachate well 296A | ecosystem: Engineered > Solid waste > Landfill > Unclassified | place: Canada... | reverse complement strand
CCTGTAAGAAACGCCTCCCCAAAATCTTTTATTGTATAACAACAACATATTAACATCCATCTGGAACGAAGCTCCGTCGGATTTTGCAAATATGGATGGTTGAATTTCGAATATCGGGTTCGAAAGTTTAAAAAGGTAACCGGCTGTTGCATAATAGTGCCGCTGCATATGCATCATAGCGCCGGAACCGAAATCCACCACGGGTTCCAGTAAATGGGTGCTGGAAAATCCGGCATATAATTTATCGGTATTATAGAAAACGCCGAGACCCATATCGAAGGTCATTGATGTAACCTGTTCATCCGGAATAGAAGGATCCTGACTGGCCGGAATATGGTTGTCGCTATCGGGGATAACCCATTTCCCATTGAGGGCCCTGCTGAGCAAACCAATATTCAGCCCGATTCCCAGTTTTCCCTTGCCCAATTCGAGCCGGTAGGCATAATCCAGCATAAAAGACATGTTTTTCTCAAATCCGAGCCGGTCGTCCATAAAACTAAGGCCAACGCCACTGGGGATTCCAAAAGGCTTAACCGGTGAGTGAACACTGAAAAGCGTGGTTTTTGGATTTCCTTCGAATCCCATCCACTGCTGTCGGTTGATCATACCGGCACTGAGCATTCCCTGACTTCCGGCAAAACCAGGGTTAACAGCCAGATGATTAAACATATTATGGCTGAACTGAGGATCTTGCTGTGTAAAAGCATTGACACCCGCTAATCCAGCCAGGGAAAGTAAAATGAGAATTTTCATCCGGAAACTATTCATGCTCAAATTTAAGACAGTAAAGATAAGTGAAAAAATAAATACACAGCAATACCAATAACGCAAAGGGTTTGCTTTAAGTATGCAATAGTTGTCATGATAGCCTGCGGTAATGATTCCACCAACGGTCCGGGATTTCTCCATCACTGGCAACCTGGTAATCTCTTGGAGAACAGGCTACATACAGGGATCGTGGATATTTGGTGTCCGGGTAAGGAACCTCCACCCACCATCGGCCAGAGGCAGGACTTTTATAAAAAGTAAGATTAAACCCCGTTTTTGGTAAGTTGATCAAATACTTCTGATAGAGCCTGATATCGCTGAAGGGGTAATCCGATTTACGTTGGTTGATTCCCTGCAGGAAATGCCAGATCACCTGAGCCGCTAATGCTGATGTTTGTTCTCCACGGTCGCGCCCGGGCTGAAATCCGGCCAGAGCAAACAGGCTGAGTTTGTCGCTCAGGCCCGCAAATCTGGCCAGCTGGCAGGATTCTTCAGCAGTAAAACCGTTGGCTGAAGGGAAGGTAACACCGGGGGCTTCGGTTTGCCGGATGGCGTTCATAGAAAAAATCAGCAGGTCGGAATTCCGGAATACCGGTTCAGATTCCCTCAAATCGTCACGTAAAGCACCCAGCCTGTGAGATTCAAAAAATAATTCTCCAATCCGGTCGAAACTCCCGGCATCATTCAGATAAGATTGATATCCCAGGTGAACGAAATCATAGAGGCAACCATCCGGATCAGAAATCAGTTCATTCAGGTAATGACTCCGGGGCGACTGGTCTTCCGGCATGATATCGATAACCGAATCGATAACGGCAAGATTATATGGAGTTTCCAGCCGGGTATAGGCCTTACCGAAGGTTAACACATCATGCGTATCGCGTCCAATCAGTACAATAATTTTATGGGCTTTCCCCAGCTCTGTGATCACATCCATCAGGCCAATACGAGTATCGGCAGGGGTTTTTCCCTCCCGGAGATTGCCTACATCGACCATATCCCCCACAGGCAGCACTGTTGAAAGACCATATAAATAAGAACGGATTTCGTCGGCTAACCGGGGGTTGCCAATTCCGGCCAACACTATCTTTGCACCGTCTAAATCGGGTGGACTTCCTTGATTACGATATATCCCGGTGGACTCTTTTACCGGATTGAGTATTCGTTCATCGGTATGAAAAGCCATTGGTCCCACAGGATCAAAATAGAGCAGGATTTCCTGTAATGATGGCATATCCTATTATTTTTTATCGCTTGAACTCTTAGCAATCAGGGCTTTGCAGTCATCCAGACTCAATGCGGCAGGATCCTGACTTTTCGGAATTTTAAAATTTTTCTTCTGATAAGAAATGTACGGACCGAACCGGCCGTTCAATACTTTCAGTTCTGGCTCCTCCGGAAACTCCCGGATAACCCGCATCAGGTCAGCGGTTCTTTTTTCCGTAATGATTTCTATGGCACGATCCTGATCAATGGTCATCGGATCATCGACACCCTTTTTAAGGGAATAGAATGCACTTTTATGCCTGATATAGGGGCCGAAACGGCCAACGCCCACTGTTATTGCCGAATCTTCGAATTCGCCGACCGACCTGGGCAGGGCAAAGAGTTTGATGGCTTCTTCCATAGTGATGGTTTCAATCAGTTGACCTTTTGCCAGTCGTGCAAATCGCGGTTTATTATCGTTATTGGCTTCGCCGATCTGGGCCATCGGGCCATACCGGCCTATTTTCACCACAACCGGCTCGCCCGTTTCGGGATGATTGCCGAGCAATCGTTCCCCGGAGCTGCGGGATGAGGTTTTTTCGGTTCGGTCAACTTGTTCATGGAAAGGCTTATAGAACCGGTGAATCATTTCATACCAAACCATTTTGCCGTCAGCAATGGAATCGAATTCCGCCTCAACGCTGGCGGTAAAATTGTAATCGACGATGTTGCCGAAATGCTCTGTCAGAAAGTCATTTACTACCATCCCGATATCTGTCGGGAAGAGTTTCGACTTCTCAAAACCGGTTTTTTCATTCTTGGTAAAACCGGTGATCTTTCCGTTTTTCAGTTTCAGCCCGTCGAGTTCCCTGATCGTTCCCTGTCTGTCTTCCTTAACTACATATTCACGGGTCTGAATTGTGGAAATCGTTGGTGCAAAGGTTGATGGACGACCGATGCCAAGTTCTTCCAGTTTTTTAACCAGACTGGCCTCGGTATACCTGGCCGGAGCATGCGGAAACCGCTGCATGGCTTCGATGGATTCCATTTTCAGTGCCTGTCCCTGTTTCAGCGGTGGAATCAGTTCAGATCCGTTTTCACCGTTTTCATCATCCGAGCTTTCCCGATAGACGCGGATAAACCCATCGAAGAGCAGAACTTCACCGGTAGCGACGAGCAACTCCTTCCTGTTTGATATCCGGATATTGACCGTCGTTTTTTCCAGCAAGGCCTCACTCATCTGCGATGCAATGGTTCGCTTCCAGATCAGTTCATATAATTTCTTTTCGTTAGCCGGTCCGGTGATCTCGTGGTGTTCCATGTAGGTAGGACGGATAGCTTCATGAGCCTCCTGGGCACCTTTGGATTTTGTTTTATATTGCCTGGTTTTCAGGTACTTCTCCCCGAATTCGCTAATAATTTTCTTTTTCGCGGTATTGAGTGCAAGATCCGACAGGTTTACCGAGTCGGTTCGCATATAGGTAATCTTACCTGCTTCGTAAAGTTTCTGCGCCAGGGACATGGTTTGAGAAACGGAAAAACCGAATTTCCGGCTTGCTTCCTGCTGCAAAGTGGAGGTCGTAAATGGCGGTGCCGGAAATTTTTTCAGAGGCTTGGTTTCTACTCCATCCACCAGAAAATCAGCAGATTTACAACTTTCAAGAAATGCAGCAGTTTCTTCACGGGTCGAAAATTTACGGTCGAGTTCAGCCTTAAGCTCGGTGATATTAGCATCCTGACCGGCTACTTCAAATACCGCAACAACACGGTAAACTGGTACCGAATTAAAATTAAGAACTTCGCGTTCCCGCTCAACCAGAAGCCTGACGGCAACACTTTGAACACGGCCTGCGGATAAAGATGGTTTCACCTTTTTCCACAAAACCGGGCTCAGCTCGAAGCCAACGAGGCGGTCAAGCACGCGACGGGCCTGCTGTGCATTAACCAGATTCTGATCAATCGGCCTGGGGTTCTGGATAGCTTTCAGAATCGCCTCCCTGGTGATCTCGTGAAAAACAATCCGCTGCGCCTTGTCGGCGGGAATGCCTAATACTTCTGCCAGGTGCCACGAAATGGCTTCCCCTTCACGGTCCTCGTCAGACGCAAGCCATATCTTTGCCGATTCATGGGCAAGTTTTTTCAGCTCAGCAACCACCTTCTTCTTATCCGCGGAAATAATATAATGGGGTTCGTAATTCTTTTTGATATTAATTCCGAACTCTTTTTTAGCTAAATCCCTGATATGCCCAAAGCTGGATTTTACCAGGAAGTCCTTCCCCAGAAATTTCTCAATAGTCTTAGCCTTAGCAGGTGACTCTACAATTACAAGATTCTCAGCCATTTTGGATTGGTTCCTTTAAAAAAATCGCACAAAGATTAAATAATTTTCTGAAGTATAGATGCGTTTTCTATTGTAAAAAGGAAAAAGGGAGCGGAAAAAAGTTTAGTATGAGTGCTTGTTACCCTGGCGATCCACCTCACCCCCCAGCCCCCTCTCCCGCGTTCGCAAGCTCACGGGAGAGTGGGAGTCAGCTCCGGCATGATGTTGTGATAGCTGGAAAATGCATCAAATAATTAGTCATATGAAAATGTTAAATCAGAAAAACTGATCGTTTATTTTGTAATAAAACAGACATTCCGCCAATGCTCTGCGCCCCCTCTCCCGTGAACGGAGCGCTAGCGGAGTGAGCGCGGGAGAGGGGGGCGGGGGGTGAGGTGGATCGCCGGGGTGAAAAGGTTCTTGCTTTAATATTAACTTTGCAACGGAAATATTTATCTGATTATGGAACAGTCTGATCAAACAAGAAGATATCTTAAAATATTCTGGTGGGTTTTTGGAGGAGGTGTAGTTTTTGTTTTACTGTTTTTTACCATGATTTCCAAAGGTTTACTGGGATTCATGCCCTCCTTTGATGAATTGGAGAATCCTAAGCTGATAGAAGCTACGCAGGTGATTTCAGAAGATGGGGTTCCATTGGGTACCTTTTTCTCTCAACAGGAAAACCGCGAAATTATTCCTTTTGAGCGGATCAGCCCTTACATGATTGATGCTATTGTAGCTATTGAAGATCAGCGATACTACCGGCATTCAGGTATCGATTTCAAAGGATTGCTGAGAGTGATGGTAAAAAGTCTGATTTTACGGCAGGATACCGGCGGCGGAAGTACCATAACCCAGCAGCTGGCTAAAAACCTGTTTCCACGGGAGGATTATCACAATCCGATCAGTTTTGCCGTGCGGAAATTCCGCGAATGGGTGATCGCAGTGAAACTGGAGAAAACATTTACCAAAGAGGAGATTCTTGCCCTTTATTTGAATAAACTCAGTTTCGTTAATAATGCCGAGGGAATTCAGACCGCTTCATGGGTCTATTTTAATAAAGATGCCAGTCAGTTGGAAATTCATGAAGCCGCTATGCTCGCGGGTATGGCCAAAAACCCTTCGCTTTATAACCCTGTTCGTTTTGGGTTGAAGAATACCCTGCCGCGACGGAATACCGTACTCGACAAAATGAAAGACCGTGGTTATGCCGATGCAGTTACCATCGAGAGAGCCAAGGCACTGGATCTCGGACTGGATTACCACCGGGTCGACCATAAAGTTGGCAGGGCTACCTATTTCAGGGAATATCTCCGTGGGGTATTGACAGAAAAACGCCCCCAAAGCTCCGCAGGTGCAGCTGCCTGGGATGCTAATCCGCTCAGGGGATTCTGTTATAAACATCTGAAGCAGGATGGAACTTCCTACAATTTGTACCGCGATGGGCTCAGGATTTATACCACCATTGATTCCCGTATGCAGCAATATGCCGAGGAGGCCGTGGTGGAGCACCTGAAAAAAGATTTGCAACCCACTTTCGACAAGGAATTGCGGCGATTACGGCGCAGCCCGTTTTCCAACACTGCAACTGATGAGAACATCAGTACATCCATGAATTCAGCCATGGGTTGGAGCGAACGGTATCGAATCCTCAAAAAGGAGCAGAAATTATCCGATGAGGAGATTAAAACACTGTTCAATACACCTACCCCGATGAGTATTTTCAGTTGGAAAGGTGAGATTGATACTGTATTAACCCCGATGGATTCAATCAGATATTATAAGCGATACCTGCGGTCGGCCTTTATGGCCATAACCCCTCAAACCGGATATGTTAAGGCTTATGTTGGCGGTCCGGATTACCGGTATTTCCAGTTTGATCAGATCATGCAGGGGTTACGGCAGGTGGGTTCGGTGTTTAAGCCGTTTGTTTATACCGTTGCGATGGAAAACGGTCTCTCACCCTGTTATGAAGTTCCAAACGTTTCAGTCAGTTTCGTGGGTAACTTTAACGGGGTTGAAGGCAATACCTATGAACCTCAGTTTTCCGATACCAAAGAGCTCGATGGCCAGATGGTGACCCTGAGGACCGGAATAGCTAAATCCCTTAACCAGATATCAGCCTGGGTAATGAAGCAATACAATCCTGAGGCAGTAATCGAAGTTGCCCGAAAGGTGGGGATAAAATCACCCATCGAACCGGTAATCCCGATTTGCGTTGGAGCAGTCGATCTTCCGGTTTACGAGGTTGCGGGAGCTTTCACGGCTTTTGCCAACAAAGGCATTTGGGTGGAACCGATCATGGTGACCCGCATCGAGGATAAAAACGGCAATTTGCTGGCCACATTCAGCACGCACGAAGAGGTTGCCATGAGTGAGGAAACGGCTTACAAGATGCTTTACATGATGGAAGGCGTAACCAGTACAGAAGGAACAGCACGGCGCCTGCGCAATAAATATGAATTTACCAACCCGATAGCCGGCAAAACCGGCACCACCAATAATTATGCAGACGGATGGTTTGTTGGAATAGTTCCTAACCTGATCGGGGCTGCCTGGACCGGCGCGGAGGATAAGATGGTGCATTTCCAAAATCACGACAACGGCCAGGGAGCGAACATGGCTTTGCCGATCTGGGCTCTTTTTATGAAAAAAGTTTATGCCGACAGTACGCTGAGCGTTTCACAGGAACCCTTTGAGCGCCAGCTCTATATGTCGGATCCCCTGAATTGTGACGGAATGCAGCCACAGGGAGCTAAACCAGGGAAGAGAAAAAAGTCGGATTTCGACGAGTTCTAGGAAAACAGCTCTTTCAATAAATCACCCAGATGCCTGATCGGCACCATTTCGATCTGGAATCTTTTTAGATCGATTCCCTTTTTATTAAAGGTTGGTATAAAGATCCGTTTAAAACCGAGCCGGCTGGCTTCGGCGAGGCGGTTTTCAATGCGGTTAACCGGGCGTGCTTCGCCTGAAAGGCCTATCTCTCCGGTAAAACAGAATTGTTGATCCAAAGGCTGATTTTTGTCTGAGGAAAGAATAGCGGCAATAACGGCCAGGTCCGTTGCCGGATCAGTAATCCGCAGCCCGCCGGCCATATTCAGGAAAACATCTTTGGCAGCGAGGCGGAAACCGGCCCGTTTTTCCAGAACAGCCAGCAGCATATTTAGGCGGCGCGGATCGAAGCCGGTGGTCGACCGCTGTGGGGTGCCATATACCGAGGAGCTTACGAGCGCCTGTGTTTCCAGCAGGAGAGAGCGTTGACCTTCCATGGATACAGAAATGGCGTTCCCGCTAAGCGACAGATCCCTGTTAGCCAGCAGAAGCTCCGATGGATTCGTCACTTCACGTAAACCCTGCGAGTTCATTTCAAAGATCCCGAGCTCATCGGTTGAGCCAAACCGGTTTTTACTGGCCCTCAAAATCCTGTATTGATGGTGCAGATCGCCCTCGAACTGGAGAACCGTATCCACCATGTGTTCCAGTACTTTTGGCCCGGCCAGAAGGCCTTCTTTATTGATATGTCCAATCAGGATGACCGGTGTTTGGCTCTCCTTGGCAAATTTCATAAGATCGGTGGCACACTCCCGGATCTGGCTGATGGTGCCTGCCGATCCGTCGACACGCTCGGTAACAAGCGTCTGGATCGAGTCGACAATGAGCAGTTCAGGCTGAAATTCATCCAGTTGCCTCAACAGGTTTTCCAAAGAGGTCTCACTTAAAAGATAAAACCCGTCATGATCATCGCCGATGCGCTCAGCCCTGAGTTTCAATTGTTCCAAACTCTCTTCGCCTGATACATATAATATCTTTTTATGCTTGAGGCGCAGGGCCATCTGCAGGACGAGGGTCGATTTTCCGATGCCGGGTTCTCCGCCGATCAGAACCAGTGATCCCGGAACCAATCCATCTCCGGTTACCCGGTCGAATTCCCCGATACCGCTTTTAATCCGCTGAAAAGCCAACCGGTCGATTTCGGGAAGCCGCTTTGGGGTTGAATGACTGATTGATTTTGGCTTTCCCGACCGTGCCGATTTAACAATCACCTCTTCAATATAAGTATTCCACTCCCCGCAACTCGGGCAACGGCCGATCCATTTTGATGAATTAGCTCCACAGTTTGAGCAGGAGAAGAGGGTCTTGGCGGACATGGTTAGAGGTTAATGGTTAGAGGTTAACCAGCCGGTTGGTAAGGGTATCGGGGAATACGAGCGAAGGCTTGAATGTTTTGGCTTCTTCAAAGTCCATCATGGCATAAGAGATGATAATGACCACATCGCCAACCTGAGCTTTGCGGGCAGCGGCACCATTCAGACAAACATTACCCGAACCCCGTACTCCTTTGATTACATAGGTTTCAAGACGTTCTCCGTTGTTCAGGTTTACGACCTGAACTTTTTCGTTTTCAATGAGATTGGCAGCATCCATCAGGTCTTCGTCGATGGTAATACTCCCGACATACTGGAGATTGGCCTCCGAGATGGTTACCTTGTGGATCTTTGATTTACAGACTTCTATAAACATTTTTTGCCTTTAAAGCCGCTGCAAAGTTAAACAAAAAAAATTCAGGTCAGTTTTAAACGACTGAAGTGGACAATTTGTTGCAAAGTGGGAAATGATATAGAAAACCACGGAGACTTGGAGAACAGTAGAGTAGTTAGGAGATTTTAAAGAAATGATAACTATGAAAACGTGGAAGATTTCTGTTTTTATCCTGTTCACGGCTTTTGCAATGCCCTGTTTTACAGCGGCTCAGCAGGCTCCGTTTAATCGTGGAGTGAACCTGACTGGATGGTTTCAGACCGATGGTGTCAGGCAGATTCAATTTAACCGCTATTCCCACAAGGACTTCGAGAACATCAAGTCGCTGGGATGCGATGTAATACGGCTTCCTATTAATCTGCATTTCATGACCAACGGTCAGCCGGAATACCGGATAGATCCGCTGTTTTTTGATTTTCTCGATCAGGTAGTCACCTGGGCTGAGGATCTTAACCTGTTTCTGATTTTGGATAATCATACGTTTGATCCTGCTGCCAATACCGATCCGAATATCGGTTTCATCCTCGAAAAAGTATGGCTTCAGATGGCATTGCATTTCAAGGACCGGTCGCAATACATCCTGTACGAGGTTCTCAATGAACCGCACGGAATTGCCGATCAGTTATGGAACACAATCCAGCTCAACGTAATCAATAAAATCCGATCTGTCGACACCCGGCACACGATCGTTGTTGGACCTGCCAGTTGGAACAGTTACAACAATCTGGCGAATCTTCCCCGTTATACAGATAGTAACCTTCTTTATACCTTTCATTTCTATGATCCCTTCCTGTTCACCCACCAGGGTGCAACCTGGGTCGATCCTTCCATGGCACCACTTTCAGGGGTGCCTTTCCCGTACCGGGCCGACAGCATGCCGGTATTGCCGGCCTCGCTGAGCGGCACCTGGGTTGGGGATGCCTTCCGCAATTATCCGAATGGTAACCTAACCCAGCGGGCAAAATTGAATGTATCAGCGTTTTCTGATGGATTTTATTTTTTGCGGGTATTTGGCTGTGGAATGATCCGTTTTTGCAAAATGTGGCCGTTTTAAACCCGAACATTGTCCATCAGCCTCACCTCACCGGCCTGCACGGCAATAAAGCAGCGTATATTCTCTGATTTTGACCAGCTTGTAACCGGGTTGAGGGTAGCTTCATCGGCAAATTCTACATATTCAACCTCGAGAAGTCCGGTGTGATTAAGGGTTGAAATAATGAATTGCCTGAGTTGTTCCGGACTGGCGGAGGTAACTTTTCCAGCAGCCTGGGTGAGAGTCTGAAAGATCAGCGGGGCCGCACGGCGGTGGTCCGGCGTTAGCCGGACATTACGGGAACTCATTGCGAGACCGTCGGGTTCCCGGATGATCGCACAGGGAATAATTATTATGGGAAGCTGTTCGATACCGACGAGCCGCCGTATAATCGCAAGCTGTTGAAAATCCTTTTCCCCGAAATAGGCGGTGGCGGGTTCAACTATCCTGAAAAGCTTGTTCACAACCACGCCAACACCGTTAAAATGGCCCGGACGAAACCTGCCCTCCATCACCTCGGCCATAGATCCGAAATCATACACATGGGTTTCGGCTTTGGGATACATCTCAGCAACCGCCGGGGCAAAAATAAAATCGTCCTTTTTTAAAAGAGGTTTCAATAATTCAAGATCGGCCCCAAGATTTCGGGGATATTTTTCGAGGTCGGCCGGATTATTGAACTGGATAGGGTTCACAAAAATGCTGACGGCAACCCGGTCGTTCTCCCGGGTGGCCCGGCGTACGAGCGAGAGGTGCCCTTCATGGAGTGCACCCATCGTCGGAACAAAACCGACTGTCAGATGTTGATTAGAAAGGGAATGAACATGCTCCCGGGTGGCATTTATGGTTTCAAATATCTTCATTTCATATGAAAATGGTTTGCGAAAGTAGCCATATTTGATGTTCATAACCCATTACTATTGTTAACAAGTATAGAATTACTTCAATTTTTACTACCTTTGCGTTCAGAAAGGAAAAATCCGACAGGATGAAAAAGCCCAGGGTTCTTTACATATCCCAGGAAATCACGCCCTATCTACCTGAAACTGAGATGGCTACAATTAGCCGTTTTCTTCCGCAGGGTATTCAGGAGCGCGGACGGGAAATCCGAACTTTTATGCCACGTTTCGGTATGGTCAATGAACGCCGGAACCAGTTGCACGAAGTCATACGCCTTTCGGGTATGAATCTGATTATCAACGAAACAGATCATCCCCTCATCATCAAGGTGGCCTCCATTCAGGCCGCCAGGATGCAGGTGTATTTTATTGACAATGAAGATTATTTTCAGCGGAAGGCAATCTTAAACGATGAGCATGGAGTTGAATTTCCGGACAACGACGAACGGGCTATCTTTTTTGCCCGGGGTGTTTTGGAAACAGTCAGGAAATTGCGCTGGACTCCCGATCTCGTTCATTGTCATGGCTGGTTTACTGCATTGATCCCGCTATACCTAAAAAAGGTATTTTATGATGACCCCTTGTTCGGCCACGCCAAAGTGGTCTATTCTTTATATCAGGATTCTTTTAAAAAACCTCTGAATGAGTCGTTTAAGCAAAAAATTCTGATGCCGGGTATCAAACCGGCTGATGTCGACGTTATAACAGTACCGGATTTTGTGCATATCAGCCAGATGGCCATTACCCATTCAGATGCGGTGATGATCGGCAGTAAAGTGCTTAACCCGGAAGTCGAATCATTTCTGAGAAAATCGGGTAAGCCATTTCTGGAGTACCAGGAACCCGAAAGTTTTGTGGAGGCTTATTCGACTTTTTATCAGGATGTACTAGGGGTCTGATTTTATTACATTTAGATACATGATCAATACTTTTTTACGCAAAGCAGGCATAGGACTGTTATCCGGAAGCCTTGTATTCTTGTCGTTTAACGGCTGTACCAATAGTGATGAGATCGGATGGAACCTGACCCCTCCGGGCGACCGGTTCCACTATATTGTGGATTCAACTACAGTCGTTTCTGCAAGTACTCTCCGGCAGGATTCCATCACTACCGAGAAAAGGACCTCTTCACTGCTTGGTTGCATGAATGACCCGATTTTCGGGCGGTCAACAGCCAACCTGCTCGCACAGCTGCGATTGTCGTCGAATGATGTTGATTTTGGTGCAGACCCGCAGATCGACTCTGCCATGCTTCTTCTGAAATATCAGGATTATTACGGGGACACAACAGCACTTCAGAGTATGCGAATCTTTGAACTGACGCAGAATCTTTTTTTCGATTCAACCTACTATTCCAATCAGAATATGACGGGTTTTTATGATCCCGCAGTGACGGTTGGAGATTTTTCCTATTACCCAAAGCCCGATCAGGATTCCATCCTGATCCGTTTATCTGACGAGTTTGGCAACAAACTGCTCAATACCGATACCGCCAACTTGTCGAATAATACCGCGTGGCTGGCCTTTTTCAAAGGATTGTATTTCGAATCTCAACCGGTAGAGCAGGGTGGCTCTATAGTCTATTTCGACTTCACGGGAGGGAAATCAAGGCTTACCCTGTATTATCATAATGTTGCTAACGATTCTCTTAAATATGATGTGGTTATCAATTCGAATTCCAGCTGGGTCAACCTGTTTAATCATAATTTTTCAGGCACACCGATCACGAACCTGATCAACGATTCCGTCGACACCCATCCGGAAGTATATCTGCAGAGTATGGCCGGTTTGCGATCACATCTGAAATTGGAAATACCGCAAGCCATTATGGCTAAGATTAATGACGGGATCACCATTAACAAGGCAGAACTGATTATAACCATTCCTGATGATCCGACGGTTAGCTCATTCGGACGGCCAACATCGCTGAGGGTTTTCAATGCCGGGGCCAGTGGCAAAAACGAATTTATCGACGACCTTCTGCTGGGTGAAGCCTATTACGGAGGCACTTTTAACGCCAAAACATCAACCTACAGGTTTAATATCGGCCGGCATCTTCAGAATATCCTCCATCCCGATCCGGATCAGCGTATCGCCAATAATGGGTTGTTCCTGGTGATAACCGATGAACGAACGAGCGGAACCCGTCTGATTTTGAAAAACGGTACGGTCAACGGCGGCATGAAACTGGTAATCACTTATACTCCGCTTCAATAATCTTTTGAGCAACTCCTATGTGCGGAATTGTCGGATATATTGGTACTCGCGAAGCCTATCCCATTCTGATCAACGGATTAAAGAGACTGGAATACCGGGGATATGATTCAGCAGGGATTGTGCTGATCGGTGAAGGTTTCAACGTTCAGAAATGCAAAGGTAAGGTGGCCGACCTGGAGCGGATCGGCATCTCCAGGCCTAAAACCGGCACCATAGGCATGGGGCACACGCGCTGGGCCACTCATGGGGAACCCAATGAAGTGAACGCTCATCCGCAGAGTTCATTCCGCGGCCATTTTGTGCTGGTTCACAACGGAATTATCGAGAATTATGCCTCCATCAAGCGTCATCTTAAAACCCGCGGGGTGGAATTCCAAAGCGAAACGGACACTGAAGTTCTCGTTAACCTGATCGAGCACCTGTATCTTGAAGGCGATTTGACGGCCGAGCTTGCCATCCTGATGGCACTAAACAAGGTTGAGGGAGCTTACGGGATCATAGTGGCATGCAAGGATGAGCCTGACCGGCTGTTTGCGGCCAGGAAAGGGAGCCCGCTGGTGATCGGTGTCGGTCATGGTGAGTATTTCCTGGCTTCCGATGCCACACCGCTGGCTGAACATACGCAGAATGTGATTTATCTGAATGACGACGATTTCGCAGTGATCAGCCGTAATCAGCTCCTGCTCCGGACGCTTCGCAATGTTGAACACCAGCCTGAGATCCGCGAACTCGACCTTTCGATTGGAGAGATTGACAAGGAAGGATTTGCCCATTTCATGCTCAAGGAAATATTTGAACAACCGCGCGCGATTCAGGATACCTTCAGGGGCAGGGTACTCCCGGATTTTTCCGGTATCCAGCTCGGCGGACTTCACGATGTTCTTCAGAAATTATATACAGCTAAAAGGATCATCATCATCGCGTGCGGAACCTCCTGGCATGCCGGCCTGGTAGGGGAATATTTCTTTGAAGAGCTGGCCCGCGTGTCCGTTGAGGTTGAATACAGTTCGGAATTTCGCTACCGGAACCCGATCATTCATCCGGATGACATCGTTCTGGCTATCAGCCAAAGCGGTGAAACAGCCGATACGCTGGCAGCCATCAAGCTGGCGAAGAAGCGGAATGCAACCGTTCTGGGTATCTGCAACGTGGTTGGATCTTCCATTGCCCGGGAAACAGATGCCGGAGTATATACGCATGCCGGACCGGAAATCGGTGTTGCCAGCACCAAGGCATTTACGGCGCAGGTCACCGTGCTGATCATGATGGCCCTGATGACGGGCCGGAACAACGGTACACTGACCCAGGAGAGGTACGAGGAGCTGATCCGTGAACTGGTTCAGATCCCGCAAAAACTCCGGCAGGTTCTCGACAAGGATTCTGAGATCCTGGAAGTAGCTAAAATTTTTCAGCATACCAAAAATGCCATCTATCTTGGCCGCGGAGTTTTCTTCCCAGTGGCACTGGAAGGGGCACTTAAACTTAAGGAAATCAGTTACATACACGCAGAAGGATATCCTGCTGCAGAAATGAAGCATGGTCCGATCGCCCTGATCGATGAAAACATGCCCGTGGTGATTGTTGCTGCCAAAGACCAAACTCTGGATAAGGTGGTTAGCAACGTACAAGAGATCAAAGCCCGAAAAGGCACCGTCATCGCCATCGTTACAGAGGGGGACCAGGAGATTTCCCGTTTGGCTGATTATGTGATCAGCGTACCTGATTCATTGCCAGAGTTTTCGGTCCTGCTTTCCGTGATACCCCTTCAATTGCTCGCCTATCATATTGCAGTCCTGCGAGGTTGTGATGTGGATCAGCCCCGTAACCTGGCCAAGTCGGTTACCGTGGAATAAGGCTCAAGGCGCAAGGTTGAGATTCGAATGAAGAGTTCCGAATGCCGAATTATAAGATTCAAGTACTTGTTAAGTAGGGACTTACACACTCAGGGCCATCAGTGGATAGTATTTACTACTTCTAAATCCCTAAATCTCGCACCTCAGAATTCGGAATTCTTCATTCGAATCTACAAATTCCTCCTTCATCCTTCTCTTTGAATTGCGCCTTATCTTTTATGGTACTGCCCCTCATAATACTCCTGATACTTCCCTGAAGTGATCCTCGTCATCCACTCTTCATTTGCGAGGTACCAGTCGATTCGAAAAATCAGGAGACAAATAGCACGAAAAATAAAATAACGGGTATATTCTCCCTGTTAAGATTTGTCCTGATGAATTTTAAAGCCTCTGTCAATTGATTTTCCACAGTTTTATGGCTGATCTTCAGTTCTTCTGCAATTTCTTTTATACTTAAGCCTTCAAGCCTGCTTTTTGTGAATACTTCCTTACGTCGCTGGGGCATTTGGCCAACAAGTTCAGTTATGTATTGATATAGTGAATC
>Ga0265292_1002013_pt1 | contig 15388 bp, 12 predicted proteins | sample Munlanlewell296A_FD_189080 | JGI IMG/M metagenome (GOLD analysis project Ga0265292, IMG submission 189080) | Leachate microbial communities from a municipal landfill in Southern Ontario, Canada - Leachate well 296A | ecosystem: Engineered > Solid waste > Landfill > Unclassified | place: Canada... | reverse complement strand
TGCCTATAATAGAATGAGTGGGGGAGAGACATGCGGCTTAAGGCATAGGGCACTACGCGCTTTTCCCTTAAGCCGTAAGCCTTACGCCGTAAGCCTTACGTTGTCTTCTTTGGGGGAATTTTCGTGCAATCAGCAGGCGACAAAAATCTCAAGAGCCCGGACCTGACGCCGCGCGCGTTTTCAGACGCCAGCGCTGCATTCTCGCGCAACGACTGGAGCGATGCCGAGGCGGCGCTCTCGTATATCCCCGTTAATCCGGACTCGAAGCAAGATCCGAGCCTTGCCGAGGCGATGGACCCCAACAAGGACGGCCTCCTCACGTGCGATGAATACGGGAAGGGCAAGGGCACACTCCCTGACAAATCATTCAGCGAGATCGAGTTCTCGCAGCTGCGCCAGATGGCGCGGATGAGCGTTGAGGATCCTGACGGTGCCAGGCAGATCCTTGGGATCTCGAATATCATGGTGCCAGGCACGACGGCGGCTGAGCGGGAAGCGGAAAAGTCGGCAGCGCACGACGTGGCATGGATGCTCATCGATCGCGCGGCAAAGCAGGATTACGAGGGTGCCAGGCAGAGTCTCGGGATGGCCGGGTTGATCTTCCAGCAATTCGGATATGCGGATGAGGCAGCGGCGTGCGAGCGGCAGGTTGTTAAGCGCGCGGAGGCCGCGGGCCGCAAGGAAGACGTGGCGCTGTTGCAGGGCCTTGCGGCGATGCGCGAGGGCAAGGTGGAGGTGGTGCGGCAGCGGCTGGGCGAGATCCCCGAAGGCATTGCCGGCCGTGAAACGCTCGCCGAGTATGTGCAACGGCACGATGGGCTCGAACGCATGGCGCCTGCCTTCATGGCCGCGCGCTCCATGGCCGAGATCAAGCTCAGCCGCATGCATGAGCGCAATCTCTTTGGTCACGAAGATCTCAAGGCCCGCGGCCAGCAGCTCGCGCGATTCTTCAACGCGTGGGAGCAGCGGCTTTCAAGTGGCGCATTCGACTCCACGGAGGCGATTCTCTCCGACATCTGGCAGCAGGATCCCGAGAGCCGGCGGTCGATGACAATGCTCTCGGGGATGCGTCCGGACTCCCAGGTCGAGCAGTTTGCGCTGGCAGCAGAGCACTACGGCGATGCCTGCGGCAAGGTGTATCACGCGCACGAGTTCGTGCTGGCTGATTTGGTGCGCATTGAATCCGACGTCGGCATAGGCACTTTTGGCGATCGATTAGATCTGCTCAAGAGCGAGGGCGACAGTGAGTTTGACAATACGCTTGTGGCTCAGGAGTTCGCGTCTCTTGCCAACATCTATCGCGACGTCCCGAAGTTCAAGGCATACGCTGCCGAGATCGGGAAGCGCGCGGAGATCGCCGACGATATCGTCAAGGACTTCATCCTGCCCGCTGCCGCGGGCGAGTATCTCGGGGCCGTGGCGCTGGGCCGCGTATCCCCGTGGCTCGCGCGTTTCGTCTCCCGGCTGCCGCTCGGCAACGCGGGCAAGGCCATCCTGGAGCGGCTGGGTGGCGAGGCCGTGCAGATCAGCGCGAGTTCCGGCGTGTTCACGGGCATCAACGCCGCGTCGGCGTTCCTCGATGCGCCACGGGGCGAGCATCTGCGCGGGTCGTTCCTCAAGGAGTGGGGCTCGCTCGCAGTCTGCATGACGTTTGCGCACCTGCTGCATGTGCCGCTTGGCCGCGTCCGTCAGCACATGGGCAAGGTGAAGTTTTTGGCCGATCCCAAGTCTCCGCCAGTTATCGTGAACCACCTCAAACTCCCGGCGCTGAGTCCATACGGGAAAGTGGCATACGGCCTGATCGATAACGCCGCGCAGACCACGGGATTTTACACAGGCGCCAAAGTCAGTCACAGGATCGGGTTGCGCGAAACGCCGTCGACCCTCTTCCAGGAGTGGAAGAATCTCCTGCTCTTCCGGGTCGGCGGCAAGGCAGCGGACAAGATGAGCGGCGGGCACCTCAGCCGCACGGCAGCAGAGGCCAAGGGCCGGCCGTACATGGAGGCATCGCGCCGCATCGCCCTGCGGCTGAGCAAAGAGACAGGTAATAACCCAGACGCCCTCTCCGAGGCGATCTATCTCTCATATGTGCAGGGCGACGTGGGCGGGTATGAACTCATCGGTGTCAGCGATGCCCTCGCGGGCAAGGGGAAGAAGGCCGGCTCGATCGATACGGTGCTCAAGGCAAACGAACTGCTCGCGAGCGCGGGTATCACGACAAAAGACAACAGGGTGCCGCTCTTCAACGGCATAAAACTGCAACTCGTGACGCCTGAGGCGCGCGATGTGTATCTGGAAGAGCTGCGGCAGCAGCGCGCGCGAAACGCGGAGGTCGCGGCGCCTGTGCCAGCGTTTGCGATGGCTGGTGAGGCAGGCCCTGGCAGCGGTCCTCGGCATGTCATTGATGCAGCGGCTGGAGGTTTAAGGCCCACGGCTGTTGCGGAGAGAGGCGAAACAAAGACCGAGAAGACCGAGGCCGAGTTGCCGGGCGAGATTCCCGCTGAGGTGAAAGAGGAGGTGCGGCGGTTGGTGGAGCAGCAGCTAAGCAAGCATGGGGAGTCGGTCGATGTTGCCATGGCGCTCATCAAACTCGGCGACCTCAGGGGCCTGGCGCTCCTCGAAAAGCTGCAGGGCGATGCGCGAGACGAGGTTCGCCAAGATGTCGCATGGGCCTTTGGCAAGATCGGCAACGAGCGTGCAATGCTTCACCTCGAGTCCATGAAGGGAGACGATAACAGTTCAGTTCGCTGGGTGGTCGCAAAGGCTTTTGGCGAGATCGGGGGCGAGCGTGCAATGCTTCACCTCGAGTCCATGATAAGAGACGATCGCTGGGATGTTCGCTGGATGGTCGCAAAGGGCTTTGGCCAGATCGGCAACGAGCGTGCAATGCTTCACCTCGAGTCCATGATGGGAGACGCTAACAACTTTGTTCGCAGCGCGGTCGCAGAGGCCTTTGGCAGGATCGGGGGCGAGCGTGCAATGCCTCACCTCGAGTCCATGATGGGAGACGATGACCAGCCTGTTCGGAGCGCGGTCGCAAGGGCCTTTGGCAAGATCGGCAACGAGCGTGCAATGCACGACCTCGAGTCCATGATGGGAGACGATGAGGGGGCTGTTCGCAGCGCGGTCGCACAGGCCTTTGGCCAGATCGGGGGCGAGCGTGCAATGCACGACCTCGAATCCATGATGGGAGACGATAACAACTTTGTTCGCTGGGTGGTCGCAAAGGCTTTTGGCAAGATCGGGGGCGAGCGTGCAATGCACGACCTCGAATCCATGAAGGGAGATGTCAATGAGCATGTTCGCTGCGCGGTTGCAGAGGCCTTTGGCAAGATCGGGGGCGAGCATGCAATGAGGAACCTCGAGGATATGGCGGCGCATGGCACAGACGTATTAAAGGGCTTGGCCTTTTTTATCGATCATTTCAAAGACCCTCAGGCGAAGAGTCAGCCCCACCCAGCCGGCAGGCTTGCTGGCATTATCCGCAAGGTCACCGCCGAGCTCGATCGCGTGCGCGAGGGGCAGAATCGCGGTTTCCAGAACCGCGGTGTGGATCGCGGCCGCAGGCCGGACACCTCCGGCGACGACTTCCGCGATATGCGCGAAGTCCAGCCTGGCCAGCCGCTTTACGGACGCCCGGTATGGCACAACGGCGAGGTACACGAGGTGGTGTACAATCAGAAACAGGGCCGCAACACGCACATCATCGTGAATCCCGAGGTGTACGAGGAGGCTGGCGGCGAGCAACTTGGCGTCGTGACCGGCACGCTCGCGGAGATAGCGCTACGCCGCGGCGGCCCGGTGGGGCTCATGATCGGCGATGGCAAGAACGGCAAGGGCGTTGCCATGACGACTTCGCGCGGCTCGCTCGAACACATCGTCATGCGCACGATGGATGCTGGTGGCGGCCGCGCGATGTCAGCACTCGAACTCCTGGATCAGGACATCGTGCGCGGCAAGCTCCCGCGCGGGAGCCGCGTCTTTCTCGTGAGCAATTTCCTCAATGAAGGCGATCTCGAAGGCGTGGGCCGCGTGCTAACGAATTATCGCGCAATGGGCATCGAGGTCGTGCCGATACAGGTGGGGAATCACATGACCGTGCCGGAGAAAGTGGTCGATGTGGGTGGGCGGCGGTTCAAAGTGGACCTGAGTTACCAGAAACTCCGTCTGCTCATGCCGACTCGCATGCGCGAAATGGAGGCGGCTGATTTTCTGGTGCGTAACGGCGGATTTTCTGTGAAGGCGGGCAAAGACGCCACGAGCGAATCGATCGCACAACGTGTGATCGAGGGAACAGGTAGTAATTCCAACATGCCGAAGGCAAAGCGCATGCCGATAGAGGGTGTTGAATTTCGATTTGAAGGCGAGGATGTGCTAAAGATCGGCGAAACGATCCCCCCACGCGAGGTAATGACGGTTCTCGAACAAGTGGTCGAACATCCTGACCCCTATTCCTTGAAGGTCCTCTATAAGGCAGCGCAGGTATATGGCTATGGTGTGATCCTGGATTGGTTTGCGGGTGAGATGAGCAAGGGAGGGATTATCCGCGCGATGAATGGCGTCGTGATAAGAGGAATAGTACCGCGGGCGATTGTTGCGCTGGAATCTATAATAGCGACAGGGCTGGCTAGAAGGGCGCATGAGCAACATTTAACAATGCCTGATATTGATGCCTGGGGATGTCAGGATGGGGCATTCATAAAACTTTCGAATCGCTTGTTGTCACAAAAGTCAGCCCCTCAAGACGTCGACAAAACCAGGGGTGGTGCAGGTGTCAGCGACTATAGTGCCAGGATCAGCCAGCGCATCGGTGAAAGCGATCGCCTTGACCCGACGACGACGGGCGCGATGATACGCAAGGGAGAGGCCGCATTTCCCGTGTGGATGAAGCTGGATCAGCTGCTTGAGGGAGATGCGAACTATCTGCTGGATGGCGTGTACGGCGCATACGATCCTGCGCACGGGAGTTACACCGTGGTACCGGGAATCACCGTGGAGTCGCTGGCGGGCGATGGCCAAGGGCAGATGGTGCGCGGAAGGGTCGTGGGAGATGCGAATGTCGCGAGGATGCCGATTCCGCTGGGTGCACGGGTCGTGAGTGAGAGAGACGGAAAGGTGCAATTCGAGCTCGCGGATTCATCGCCTCCGTCTAAGTTTACGGACATGAAGCTCGCGGAACTGCGCGGCCGCGGTAAGGAACTCTATGGCGATCGGTACGCGACCCTCACTGAGACCGTCCCTCTCGACTCGATGCCGAAGGATGTGCAGGCCCTGATCAAGGGGCTGGAAGGTGCGAACGTGGGCGATGCGATCCAGCGCATCCAGTCATTCGTGCTGCAGAATATCAAATATCGACAATACGAAGGCGCTGCGGAGCAGGCGATACTGGAAGGCATTCAGCGGCGCGCCGCGGCTGGCGAACTTAAAGGCGGCGAGTATCTGCGGTTTATCCTCGCTGTGCGCGGCGGCGTCTGCGCTGAGCTCGCTGAAGTGACGATGTCGCTCCTGCGTTTGAGCGGGATCCCTGCGGCAAAGGCGCACGCCTACGTTGCAGATGGTAAAAAGGTCACGACAGAAACCCATGCCGTGGCCATGGCCGTGTTCCCGCGCGGCAATGGAAAGTGGTCAGCCATGCCCGTGGAGACCGCGGAGAGCTTCATGCCGCCGGATTTCGCGACCCTGCTGCGCCAGATGGCTTGGCAATTGCCGGCGAGCGAAATGAATGATGCTGTATCGGAGGAGAAACCGACGCCTGCTGCTGATGGGAAGACGTCCGCTGCAGAGGAGGGAGCAACTCCGTCACAAGCAACAGCAGAGCTGCTTGCAGCTGGCTCTGAGCCTTCCTGGATGGCACGCTGGGAACGCGCGGACGACGCTGGTCGGCGCGAGATGAGCAAGATGCTCGAGTATTACCATATGGCGCTGGCGTATCGCGGCCATAAATTCGGTACGGCCGATGTGGTCGATCTGATGCTGACACCCGATCAATACGAACGTTTCCGACCGATCGATCCCAGGCCGCCGACCTACTGGCTCCCGCTCATCCGCGAACAGGCGCCCACACCCGCAGACCTTGAGAGGTTCCAGAAAATCTTGCAGGAGAACGGGAAGTGATATGCCTGCTTATCTGATGGAAATAACGCTTTCTCGAGGATGAATACACCAGTCAAATTGGCCGAGAAGATTCATGCCGATCAATCCGTCGATATTGTATCGCGGCGGTAGATCAAGGGCGGCAACCTCGAAATCATCGAACTTTTTTCCGAATACTTCAAATGCCTTGATTTTGAGACGATATCCTTTTTCTTTTCCAATTACGGATTCAGTGCTGAACGGTTCGGTCGCGTCTCTTGCGGAATATCCGAGCGCATCAATTCGAGGCGTTCGGATGATAGTCATATAGGCGCCGGTATCCACGATGAAGCGCCCCGTAAATTGGAGGACTTTGCCCGTGATTGTAGCAATAACAAATGGAACGCCCTTTAAGAGCTCGTATTTGAAATCTGCCATAAGACGGGACCGACCGGGTTGTCAGGAAGGATATCGCCAGTAAAACGGATATCAACGCGTTTGCGGGATGTTATTTTCTTGAGCGCTTTTGTGAATTCAGCTTCATCAGCGTTGTGAGTGATGACTTCACCGGAAATGGAACCAAAAGGAGACTCCGTATCGCCTTTAGAATCGATGATGGCGACCCATTCATTTGGAAAGTCCTGTATTATCTCTTTCCACGTCATGTTGGCACTCATATTGCCTCCGACTCACATTATATGTGGGGCATCGTGCCTAAGTCGAGGAGATTATCAAGTGGCTCCTGCTAGAATGGCACATCATCCGGGCCGGAGCCTGCGTCGAACGGCGTGTTGTTTGCCGTGTTATTCGCCGTGCTGCCGGTGCCCTCGAACGCGGGCGCGCTGTTTTCGCGGCGATCGCCTGGAGGCGAGCCCAGGAATTGAACGCGCTGCGCCACGACTTCAGTCGTGTAGCGCTTCACGCCTTCCTTGTCGTCCCACTGGCGCGTGCGAAGGCTCCCCTCGATGTATACCGGCCGACCCTTGGAGAGATATTGCGCGCAGTTCTCGGCCATTGGCCCCCACACCACTATGCGATGCCACTCGGTGCGCTCCTGCTTCTGGCCGCTCTTGTCGTTCCAGCGCTCGGTAGTGGCGATGTTGAAGTTGGTCACCACCTGTCCACCGCCCGTGACGCGCTTTTCCGGATCCTGTCCGAGGTTGCCGATGAGTATGACCTTGTTCACGCTTGCCATTGGGGACTCCTTTTCTGAGGGTTGAATTGCGTGTATCGATCCTGCTGCCTATTTCTTCGCCTTGTTGATCTTCCGCTCGAGCGCCACTACCGTGCGCTTCCAGTCATCATATGATGCGTCATTCTTCCATCTTGGCGTAAGATCGCGCGCGGTCGTGAGTTCATTGCCCGCCCCGTCGATATCGCCCTGCATCAGAAGGATCTCGGCGAGGAATATATGATTCTCCGGATAGTCCGCCGAGACCTCGACCGCTTTGCGCAGATTCTCCTCGGAGAGATCGAGGTCGCGCGTGATGCTGTCCGGCCGTCCCGCGGTCTGGGGCAGCCGCATGTAGAGCTCGCCGAGTATCCGGTACGCGCCCGCATGATCGTAATCGGGTTTGAGCGAGATCACCTTTTTACAATCCGAGATCATGGACTTGACCCCGGTCTGATAGCCGATCACATGGTACTTGTAGAAGAGCCCGGTATTGACGGCGCGCCAGTAATAGCAGCCGGGTTCCTCGGGTGCTACCATGAGGCAGCGCTCGGAGATCTCCCTGCCGCGCATCGCCGCTTGTTTTGCCTTTGCGCGATTGGGGAGCTTCATCGCCTCCAGAGCTGCGTCGCGCGCGGCGTTCACCTGCTCTTGCGTGGTGAGACTCGAGCTGCCGGCGATCTTGGATTTGGAGACTTTGCCTGAGCCACAGCCGGCTAGCAATGCTGCGGCACATGCCATCGCCGCTATCGATCTCATGCCCATGCGGGCGCTCCTATCACGCATTGATCGCGTCTTCAAGTCATTTGAACCCCCGGCTGAGGGCCGATCTTGACACCTTCGCATCCATCCTTTAGGGTGCGCCTTCCAAAATAGTGATCGATCGGCGGCGTACCCAAATGGTTAAGGGGATGGTCTGCAAAACCATTATTTACCGGTTCGATTCCGGTCGCCGCCTCATTAACGGCAGTATAAAGGGTAAAGTTGGTGGGGGCGAACGTAACGTTCGGTGTTGCAAAAAGGCCCTGATTGCAGTTGAAGCAAGCTGCGATCGGGATTTTTTTTGAGTTGCCAGCTCACGGGGCAAAAGGGTTGGGTAGGCATAGCCCTCTGTGTTAGCTTATATTCTTGATTTTGAGAGGAGGTCATATGGGTTCAAGAATGAAATGGACTGAAATCAAAAATGCGTATCCTGACCAATGGGTTGCCGTGGTCAACTACGATACAGATGCAAAAGGAAACATCGAAGGAGAAGTCGTTGCCCATTCGATGGATAAGGATGTGTTTTATCGTGAAGCTGGAGAACTCCTGTCTGTCTACAAAACGGTTGCCATGCGCTATACCGGCGAGTGCATCAAAAACCCGGAGGTTCCGCTTCTATGGCAGATTACGCATACCGCCTAGATCACCGCTTGATGTTGGTTGAAGTCCGCCTGTCTGGACCTAATGGTACCTTTGACGCGGAATTTGTGCTCGATACCGGTGCGTCGTATACTATCATCGATTATCGTTTGGCTGAGTATCTTGGCTATTCCAAAAAAGATGCCTTTTCTCCATCGCGCGTCAGCTCGGCATTGGGCAAAGAAGAAGGCTACCGAATCAATATCGAGGCCATAGAGGCTTTGGGTAAAAAGTATTTCCCTTTCGAAGTGGCTTGCCACTTTCTTTATGAACAGGGAGTCGCGGGTTTGTTGGGAATGACTTTTTTGGAACGATTCGATTTCTGTATTTTTCCTTCAAAGCAGATCATTAAGACCGAATAAAACTTTTATGGGGGGTATTGCGCTTCAGAAAGGGGGTGGAGCAGAAGCAAGACAGTCTTGGATAAAAAATTACTGTTTGAATCATGCCCGGGTGGCGGAACTGGCAGACGCAAGGGACTCGAGATCGGGTCTGCTCTGCGGCAACGCAGAGACCAGCAACTGGGTGAATTCGGGGAAGCCCGCGCCTCGAAGAGAGGTGGGTAATCCCGAGCCGAGCCGCGAGGGGACGCATTCAGGGAGCGAATGCGGGTTTCGCGGAAGGTGTAGAGACTAGAGGGTGAGGCCCAACGATAATCCCTCACAAGCGCCCAGCATCCGTTCTGCGGATGAAGAGATAGTCCATGCCGTGAGGAAACTCGCGGGGCCATGTAAAATCCCTCGGGGAGAAATCTCCATACCGGTTCGATTCCGGTCCCGGGCACCAAAGACAGTTAAAAGTTGAAAGTTAAAAGTTAAAAGTCTGTGGATGGACAGGAGGGGCTCATGGCGCGTTTTGATCGCGGGCTGTTCAATCAATTCATAATCGAAAACCATGTGGTCGGTTTCTTCGATCAGCCGATAACTCTCAAGTCAGGCCGCAAATCAAACTGGTATGTGAACTGGCGCACCGTATCCGGAGACGCCTTCCTCATCGACCGCCTCGCCGATTTTCTGATCGACTTCGCGCGGGATGCGGCGCTTGAGCCCGACGCTTTCTACGGGGTTCCCGAGGGCGCATCCAAACTCGGAATCATCGCGACATACAAGTGGGCGAAACACTCGCCGGGTTTCGGGCCGGGAAGCCATATGCTCCCGATGGGCCGCGGCAAGGCCAAGGAACACGGGGCTCCGGAGGACAGATTCTTTCTCACCGCGCCGCGAGGCAGAATAGTGGTCGTGGAGGATGTGACGACGACCGGCCAGTCGCTGCTCGCAGCGCTCGATCAGCTGCGCGTGATCGGCGTGAAGGTCCTGGCCGCAATAGGGCTCACCAATCGAATGGAGCGACGGGATGACGGCACGAGCGTCGAGGATGCTGTGAAGATGAGGGGGGTCCCTTATCTCGAACTCAGCCGCGCGACCGAATTCCTGCCGGCAGCTTATCGCGAGTTCAAACCGGGCGAGCAGATAGGCCGCGAGATCGAGCGGGAGTTTGCGGAGTACGGCGTCGAGCCGCTGAAACTCATGTGACTGGTGATTAGTGACTGGTGATAAAGCTCAAGATCTACCCCACCCTGACCCTCCCCTTACAAAGGGGAGGGAACGTTCCCCTCCTTTGTAAGCCTGCCTGCCGGCAGGCAGGGAGGGGATAGGGGAGGTAGACCGTGTTGTTTACGCCAGTCATGAATCACGAATAAGGAGCTGCCATGATAATGAGTCAACCGAAGAGCATCATTCCAGCCTGCGACGTTGAGATCGAGCGCTACGAGGCTCTCATCAAGGCCACGGCGGATCTGGCCGGCATAGGCGCATACAAGCTCGGCTTCACAATAGCCCTCTCCATAGGGCTGCCGCGCGCGGTGGAGATCGCGCGCAGGTACACGCACAAGCCGCTCATCTACGATCATCAGAAGGGAGGCAGCGACATCCCGGACACGGGCAAATCATTTGCGCGCGTCTGCAAGGGGGCGGGCATCGATGCGGTCATCCTCTTCCCGCAGGCAGGGCCGGAGACCGAGCGCGCATGGATCGACTTCGCGCGCAACGAGGACCTCGGCGTGATCGTTGGCGGGCTCATGACTCACAAGAAGTACGTGCGCAGCGAGGGCGGCTTTCTTGCGGACGAGGCGATCATCGAGATGTACGAAATAGCGGCAGGGCTCGGCGTCAACGACTACGTGGTGCCGGGCAACAACCCCGTCGCCATCAAAAAGATCCGCTCCATGCTCGAGCGCGAGCGAGCGCATCCCGTGTTCTATTCGCCGGGCTTTATCGCGCAGGGCGGGGAGCTGGCCAAGGCAATCGAGGCGGCGGGCAACCACTATCACGCGATAGTGGGCCGCGGAATATACGGCGCTGCGGACATGCGCAAGGCCGCGCAGGAGTTCTGCGCGCAGCTGCTCGGGAGTTAAGAAGATCTACCTCCCCTGGCTCCTCCCTGCCTGCCGGCAGGCAGGCTTACAAAGGAGGGGGATTTTTCGGAGATTGCCATGACAAAAGAGATCGAGGTCCTGCTGACCAAAGAGAAGATCGACGCGCGCGTGGCGGAGCTGGCGCGTGATATCGACGAGGACTTTGCCTCCGGCGAAATGGTGGTCGTGGGCGTGCTCAAGGGCGCATTCATTTTTATGGCGGATCTTGTCCGCCGTCTCAAACGGCCGCTCACGTGCGATTTCATAAGGGTTTCGAGCTATGACAAGGACCGCAGCACGGGCATCGTGAGGATGGAATTCGACCTCACGCAGCCGGTCGGTGGCAAGAACGTCCTGCTGATAGAGGACATAGTGGATACCGGCACCACGCTCAGGCACCTGCTCAAGCACCTGGAGACAAAACGGCCGGCCGCGCTCAAGGTCTGCTCGCTCCTCTTCAAGGAGATGGGGACCGACTCACGCAGGCTGATCGATTACCTCGGATTCGATGTGCCGCGAAGATACGTGGTGGGCTACGGTCTGGACTCCAACGGCCTCTATCGCTCGCTTCCCTACGTGGGCGCGTTTAAAGAATAGTATCAGAGAATCAACCAGATAGATCCCCATCCCTGACACAGTCCCCAAACCTTCAGAAACGTTTCTGTCTATAAGGTATGGAGCAGATGACCCATATCAGCCGAGGAGGCCTGTCATGACCATGAAAACCATGGCGGCAATATCAATATTGTCTATCCTCTGCGCATGCAGCACCGGCCTTGAGATGACGGCAACAGTCGACCCCTTGCCCAGCGTTGATTTCGGCCAGCTTGAGCAGAGGACAACCGTGACCTCGCCGGAGGGTGGCGATCTGCTCATCATCAAGCCGAATATCAATTCGCGCGACGAGCTCATGCAGTATCGGGAGCTCAAGAAGGCGCAGGCCCTTCAGATACTCCAGAAGACGTGGGGCGCGAGCGGCGAGAGGCCATATTATCCGGCGATCATAACGATGGCCAGGCCCATCACCATAGCGGAATTGAACGACCTCATTTCCAGCTACAACCCGTCCGTGAAGAGCTCGCTCACAAAGTCAGGCAGATCCTCGATCGCGCGCCTCGAAAAGGCAGAGTTCGTGGCCGGCGTTGATAAGCTCGTGATCAACAACATTCGATTCAATTCAACGACAGGCAAGGGGCAGCTCTCATACGAGACCATGTCGGACGAACGACAGCTTGCGGATCTCGAGCAGGGCCTTGCGGCAAAAGAGAGTGAGCTGAACGGAATCGAGCAATATCAACTCGTGGAGGGGATCACCAGTGTCTTCGGCGGTGTGCACCGCGAAAACGTGATCTCGCTCTTTGACGATCCGCGCATCTTTCTGGCCGATATCGGGCCGGCTGAAATCTATGATGGGAAGATCGCGGATGCGCGCTGGGACGACGTCTCGGCGCTCGTGTCCAAATACCTTTCAAACTGAGGCATGGAGGTGACATGAATAGATCTCTTCTTCGTCTGTTCGCCTTTGTCGCTGCCTTATCGATTTCGTTCGCAATAATTGAAGAGAGCCCGGGCGCGAGTCCGCTCTGGTCTCCCTCACACAGGATCGGCCCGTCCGTATTCAAAGTCGTTCCTGAATCATGGGACGGGTTTGATTCATATGATGGCTACTTCTGGACATATCACTGGCTCCGATGGACTCCAAAGGAGCTCGATGCCATGCAATCGTTCCAGCCCGAGGGCAGGATGGGGCACTTTGAATTCAGGGGCGTCTATGAGTTTCGGAGGGTGACGAGCCAGGTCGAAAGCGACAAAGAGGGCAGCCCGTCGAACGAGCATTGGGACGGCGTGTGGGGCCGCAAGGAGTGTGCACAGATATGGTTCGTATGCGTAGGGAATATCATCCAGAATGTCTACGTCGAATACGTCACAACCCTGCCCGATCCTGATGCCAATGGGATTGAAGAGTTCGATCCCTGGTTCTCGAGCTTCAACTGGGCCCTGATAACTTTGTTGCCTCCTATCCCCGCGCCGCCGCCGTCGTGGGGTTTTGACATGTGCGAGATAAGCGACAAGCTCGGCGGCAGCGGAGGTTGCGACGAAGAATATGAGATCGCATATGATCCGTATGCGATCGCTGCGAACCGGTACTACTACGCGGCGATAAAATTCCGTGTGGACAGAAGCGACGGCCACGAGCCGACCAGATGGATCGTAAAACACAGCATAGAGGAGCCCATCATAGGCAGCATCGGGTATAACAGCTACAATCTGTGCGAGACAGATTATGGCTCCTGGCGGATCGATTACTCTTTGCCCGGGGGCTTTAGCGAGTTGGAACGAGAGAGGCTGGGCACATGCACCGATTATGACGGCGACGGTATACTGGATGAAGTGGATAATTGCATGGAGGTGTACAACCCCGATCAGAACAAAGATGCTTGCACAGTCAGCCCCATTCCGCCGTCCTTTGACATCGACAACGACGGGAAGATGGATTCCGTGGACAATTGCCCGCAGCAGAGCAATCCTGATCAGAAGGATACCGATGGTGATGGCAAAGGCGATCTGTGCGACGACGACGATGACGGCGACGGCGTGGCGGACAAGCAGGACGCATTCCCGCTTGATCCAACCGAATGGCAGGATTCCGACCACGACGGCACCGGCGACAATGCGGATTCGGATGATGACGATGACTGCTATGCGGATACGGTCGAGAATGCGCTGGGGAGCGATCCAAAGAATCCGCTCTCCCAGCCTGCCGACTTCAATCATAATTGCAATCCGGACGCGTACGATCCTCCTCCGCCTCCTCCTCCGGTCGATCCGGACGACGACGGCGACGGCGTAGTCAACAGCAAGGATGCATTCCCGAACGATCCGACCGAGTGGAGCGATAACGATAAAGACGAGATCGGCGACAACGCCGACACGGACGATGACAACGACAACTACCTGGATACCGTGGAGATCGCGCTGGGCAGCGATCCCAAGAATCCCAACTCCACGCCGCCGGACAATGATCATGACTATAATCCCGACGCCTATGACACTGATGACGATGACGACGGCGTGCCCGATACGAGCGATACGTTCCCGTTCGACAAATCTGAGTGGGTGGACACGGACAACGACGGGATCGGCAACAACGCGGATGTAGACGATGACGACGACGGCATGCCCGATGTCTGGGAGATCGCGAACAACCTCAATCCACTTGTGAACGATGCGAATCAGGACGCGGATCAGGACGGCTACACGAATTATGCCGAGTATATGAATGGCACGAATCCCCGCGACTGGTGCTCGCCGCCGCAGGTCCGACTCTGCTATGAATTCACCGGCGACGTCGGCGGGCAGTGCAGCGGGGCGACCGGAACGCACTGCGTTGCGCTGGATGAATGGACGCAGCCCATCACCATCGACGCGGACAGCAGGGATGGCGGGTGCTTTCAGAAGTTCAGGCTCGCGTCGGAATGCCAGCTCGACCTCCAGATATGCGTGGATTACGAGGGCGACAGCGCTGGCGCGGACCTGGGCCAGTGCGGGAATCACGGCATGCACTGTGCCTCCGTCAACCAGTGGACGGATCAGATAATGCTGGACATGGACGGCCGCAACGGCTGGTGCACGCAGCAGTTCTTCCTGTTGAGTCCGGATCAGAAATTCACGTTTGATCTGAGTTATACTGCGAACACCGGCGTTGATTCCAATGGTCAGTGCAAGAACACCGGGACGAGCAAGGCCTACAGCGAGTACGGCACAGGCACGGCGATCATAGGGCTGGATACGGATAACCGTGCGGGCGGATGCGTGGAGCAGTGGAGGCTCAGGAGGGGGACGATGTCGGTGCAGGCGTTCTGATCGCCCGCGCGATCACCTGCGCACGAGCAGTCGGTTGACCAGGTTTAAGAGGTCAGCTGTCTTATCCAGGGACTCGACAGACGCCTCGACTTCGCCCGAGATGGTATCCTCTTCATCGCGGCCAAAGCGCACGCCGTATGCAAACCCGGATTGCATCGGCACCTCGTAGACGATGCTTCCGATGCGCGCGATGGAGTGGATCTCGTCGTCGGACTCGACATCAAAGCGGAATGCGATCGCGCAATCGGCCGGAAGGGGCTCGTCCGTCTCGATTCTAAGCCCGCCCGCGCTCAGGTTGATGAGCCGCCCGGCGACCGGCCGCTCCCATCCCTCGGGCGTTGCCGTGGCCGCAATAGGCGGGGCAAAGGAGAAGCGGGGGAAGAGCCTGCGATTCACCTTTCGCACTCCCGCGGGATCGACCTTGAGACGGAAGGTGCCGGGCATCTGGTCTGGCAGCTCCTCCGACT
>Ga0265292_1002012_pt1 | contig 15394 bp, 9 predicted proteins | sample Munlanlewell296A_FD_189080 | JGI IMG/M metagenome (GOLD analysis project Ga0265292, IMG submission 189080) | Leachate microbial communities from a municipal landfill in Southern Ontario, Canada - Leachate well 296A | ecosystem: Engineered > Solid waste > Landfill > Unclassified | place: Canada... | reverse complement strand
AGTTGAAAGAAATCAATTCAGATAAAAGAATCAGTTCAACAAAGACAACTTATATCAGCGATGCCAATATTGAAAACGGAATTCGTGCATTAAAAGAATTGCCGATGAACGAAGGTTACATTGCCGCATGCGAAACGGTTTACGACCTTATTACATTGGGAAAAGCATTTGAACAGAATTTTGACGGAGATAAAAAAAGCATAACGCTTCACTACATTGAATGGAATCCCGGGACATTTTTAACCAATAACGTATTTCATGTAACCGAAGAATATAGTGTAATGCGAAGCAACAGCAAAGAGCATTACCGGCCCGATTTGGTTTTGTTCGTGAATGGAATTCCCTTGTGTGTGATTGAGTGTAAACGACCTGATATGAAAGAACCATTAGCACAAGCGATCAGCCAGCACTTGCGCAGCCAGCAGGAAGACGGCATCCGTGCTTTGTATGTTTATGCACAGGTGATTATGAGTGTTGCCACTCAGGAAGCAGCTTATGCTACCAACGCAACAACTGAAAAATTCTGGTCTAAGTGGGAGGAAGGGTTCAAAATTTTGAACCCATACAGCGACGAGGAAGAAATAAAATACAGAAACGACCTACTGGAATTAAAAAACCAACCGCTGTCTATAGAGCAGAAAGAGAAATTGTTCAGTGAACGGTTTAAATATGTGAGGCAATATTTTGATGATCTGGAAAAAGAAAATATTCTCCCCACCATTCAGGATAAATATCTGTTCGGGTTATGCAGACCGGATCGGTTGATGGATATTATTTTCAACTTCATTCTGTTCGATAATGGAGAAAAAAAGATTGCTCGATACCAACAGTTTTTTGCTATTAAGAAATCTATGCAACGAATCCTTCCGGTTGAAGGCGGAAGGAGAAAAGGCGGAGTGATCTGGCACACACAAGGCAGTGGAAAATCCTTGACAATGGTAATGCTTGCACAAGCTATTGCATTGGAAAAATCAATCCGCAATCCGAAAATAGTTCTGGTAACTGACCGGACTGATCTTGATATTCAGATTACAGGCACATTCCGCAAGTGTGGAAAGTTTGTTGAGAATGCCACAACCGGGCAGCGATTGGTTGAACTGTTAGAAAGTAAAAGTGATTCAGTGGTTACCACAATCATCAATAAGTTTGTGGCAGCTATGAAAAAAATAACCAGGCCATTGGAGAGCCACGATATTTTTGTTTTGGTGGATGAAGGACACCGGACGCAGCACGGAATATTCAATATTGAAATGCAAAAGACATTACCCAACGCTTGTTTTATTGCAATGACAGGAACACCGCTCTTCAAAAAAGATAAAAGTACAGCAGCAAAATTCGGAGGCATTATTGATGCTTACACAGTTGATCAGGCTGTAACAGACAAGGCTGTTGTTCCATTGTTGTACGAAGGAAGATTACCCAGGCAAATTGTTAATGCAAGTCCGCTGGATACATTCTTTGAAATGGTTTCAGAACCATTAACGGAATATCAAAAAGCAGATTTTAAGAAAAAATTCAGTCGCGCTGACCAACTGAATGGAGCTGAACAGAAGATTTATGCCATTGCATGGAACATTAGCAGGCACTTTCGTGATAACTGGCAAGGTACACGATTCAAGGCACAATTGGTATGTGATAAAAAAGTAAATGCAATCCGCTACAAAGATTTTTTAGATGAAATAGGACTTGTATCCACTGAAGTTCTAATTTCTCCATTGGATGAAAGAGAGGGTGAAGAAAGTGCTTATGAAAAATCCACAGATAAAGAAAATCGTTTCTGGAAGAAGATGATGGACGAACATGGTAATTCAAAAACATATGAGAAGAACATCATCAGCCGTTTCAAAAATCAGAAAGACCCGGAAATAATTATTGTTGTAGATAAGTTGCTTACAGGTTTTGACGAACCCAGAAACACAGTTTTATACCTTACCCGAAATTTGCGGGGACATAAACTCTTACAGGCAATTGCACGGGTAAATCGTATTTATTCTGATAAAGAATTCGGTTATATTATTGACTATTATGGTGTGATTGAAAATCTGGATGATGCTATGCAAATGTATTCTTCATTTGAAGATTTCGACGATGATGATTTGATAGGAACTCTCACAAACATCAACGATGAAATAAAAAAATTGCCCCAGAAACATTCAGAGTTGTGGGATCTTTTCAAAACCGTTTCAAACAAACGGGATGCAGAAGCATATCAGTTACTGCTTAAGGATGAAGCGGTTCGGGTTTTGTTTTACGATAAGCTGGCAGCATTCGCAAAAGGTTTGAAGCTGGCATTCTCTTCTATTCAGTTTTATAAAGAAGTAGATGAAAAAACAATTAATCGTTACAAAGAAGATCTGACCATGTTCCTGAAACTTCGTGTAGCAGTTGTTGAAAGGTACTCTGATGAAATTGACTACAAACAATACGAAGGACAAATTCAAAAACTGATTGATACCCACATCACTACTGGTAAAGTAGAAGTGATTACAGAATTGGTAAACATATTCGAAAAAGATAAATTTCAGGAGGAAGTTGAGAAAACAATAGGCAAAGCAGCAAAAGCGGATAAGATTGCAAGCAGAACTTCAAAACACATTTCTGAGAAAATGGATGAAGATCCTGCATTCTACAAAAAGTTTTCGCAGATGTTGCAGGAAACAATTACGGAGTATGAAGCGAAACGCATTAACGAAGTACAATACTTAAACAGGGTTCAGAAAATCATGAACAATGTTTTAGCTCACACCGACAGTGATATTCCCGAAGCATTAAAAGACAAAGATGTTGCGAAAGCATTTTATGGTTTATGTGTCGAATCACTCAGCGAAATAATTCAGGATACTATTGTCAGAAAAGAAATTTCAAAACATGCAGCACTAAGTATTGACGAGTTGATTCAACAAGCTGTTCTGGATAATAACAAACCAATTATTGACTGGCAATATAAAACGAATATCACCGGAAAGCTGCAAATTGAAATTGGAGATTATTTGATTGATGAAGTGAGAGACAAATACCACCTCAACCTTTCATTTGGGGAGATGGATGAAATTGCAAACAAGTGTATTGAGGTTGCTAAAATCCGTTACAGATAATGACATCCGCAATTCAATTCGGTTCAAAGCAAATAGATTTTCGTTTGGAATATTCGAATCGGAAATCTTTAGGCATTACTGTTAGACCTGACTTATCTGTTTTAGTAAAAGCCCCGACTGACACATCGCTCGAAAAGGTCAAAGAAAAACTCAGGAAGAAAGCACCATGGATAATCAGACAGCAAAGTTTCTTTCTTTCTTTCCACCCAAAGACCCCGGCAAGAAAATTTACCGGAGGCGAAACACACCTTTATCTTGGCAAACAGTACCGATTGAAAATTATGCAAACCAAAATTGAATCAGTAAAGCTGAAAGGAAAGTTTATTGAAGTAACAACACCAGACAAATCGAGAGTAAAACAATTAGTCAATGAATGGTATTTAAGAAATGCAAAAATAAAGTTTAAATCCATCGCCCACCAACTAATTGAACAATTTAAAAAACACAAAATTGAACCGTCATCTATTTTGCTGCGGGAAATGCCAACCCGTTGGGGAAGCTGCACACCAAAAGGTAAAATTATTTTGAACCCTGAATTGATTAAAGCGCCTAAAGGCTGCATTGAATATGTAATAATTCATGAACTCTGTCATTTAGTTCATCACGACCACACACAAAAGTTTATTGACTTACAAACGAAAGAAATGCATGATTGGGAAAAATGGAAAAACAAATTAGAAAAGTTCCTCGCATAAAGACCCGGGTTGAGACTTGAATACCTTTAAATAAAAAACCTGCCGCTTTTTGTCACGATAGGTTTCATTTTAAACACATTCAGGTTATACAGGTTCTTTCCTGAACAACTGATTGCGTGAATTTGAATAAAGAAACCCACCCCAAGCCTTTTGTCTTGCTCATGCCTTCTCCATCTCCACATTCAGCTCGCTTCTTTCACCATCTGCAATAATCACATTGGTTATTTTCTCTCTATAGCCCGGCTTGTTTATTACAACTTTATAGTTCCCTTCGGGCATGTTTTTTAACTGGATGCCTCCTTTCCTGGCACTCTTCTTTACGATAACTGTGTGTCTGTCGTTTTTTTCACCTGTTATTCTTTCAGGAGTGAATCTGAAAACTGCCCCTTTAACCGGTGTACCGCCTAACATCTCTTTTACAGTTGCTCTCAGCGACAGCATTCCGGCCCTTGTATAAACCAGCTTTCTGGCCGATTTATACCCAATGTAAAAATCAGTCTTCTCATACATGATTATTCCTGCCTCAAGATCTATATCCTGAAGTACGGAATAAGCTTTACCCATCAGTTCCCTGAGCTTCATCGTTGCCTGGCTCTTTTCGGTTATACCTAACCTTGGTTTTGTGAATGATTCATCAAAAGCATCAATCGCCCCCCTGAAGATCTTCTGAGACTCCTTAGAAATATCGTAATCCTGAAGGATTTCGATTTTTGTTTCAGCCTCATCATAAATTATTTCCACCTGACTTTTCAGATCCACATCTTTCATATCCTCAAGGTCGGAAAGACTAAAATGCACCTGGTAAAGAAGGCGAAGGTCATCAGTTACTTTTGCAAACGCTGCGAGCTTCCTTGAGGTATCTAATGCAATTGATATCAGGTTTTGCCTGCGGTGTTTCTTCTCGATGGCAATACCCTTTCGCGATGTTACCTGGTTCACGCTGGTCAGATTGATCTGGTCTGTTAAACTTTTAAATTCTGAAAAACTCTCTGTAAAATGAGGCACTTTCTTCATCACATCCTCATTATGAGTTAAAAATTCCCTTACAACAAGGTACATCTTAAGTTTACGTTCCTGTTTTGTTGTCATACCTCAAATTTTAATGAAAATTAATGAAAATAAATTAAATATATATACCATTTCGGGAGACCGTTTCTGCAAAATATTATTGATTCACGGCAGTTGATCTGTCATAAGATTATATTTTAACATCAGAAGAAAGAGTTTATGAGCCTCCCTGAAGCATTTCTTAACGATCAGGATCAATCTAAGTACTTTGTGTTGTCTTCTGTAACCGGACAGATTCGATTCCGGACCAGACAGATTCAATTCCAGACTCGGAAGATCCTTCCCGGCACCCCGGAGATGCTTTCCGGCATCCCCAAGTTCGTTCCCGGCGAGTGAAAGATTGATCCCGTCGACCAACAGATCGTTCCCGGCGAACCGGAGATTGTTCCCGGTACTCCGAAGATTAGATTGATAACCCACGTGATTCAATCGCGTAATAGAAAGATAAGTTTGCTTTATTAAAAAACTGATTTGTAGAGACCTGCAATTTATTTTAATATTGTTTCTAATATTTTTCACGAGACTTCAGGATGATTGCACTACAAAATTATTTCATAGAATAACATCGCGCAATAGCCCTTTCGGGCTATTAATCTGAACAATCTTGCTTTAGATTTCTGGTCTTTACTTGGAATGGATTGACTTAAGTACAACTCTGGATGGGTGATTGGGATTGCTTCGTCCCGCAGGGCGGGACTCGCAATGACATTGCATTTAAGATAGACTGTTGATGGGACACAAACGAAAGGCACAAATGCTACTTTAAAATACCAGTCATTGCGAGGAGGAACGACGAAGCAATCCCTTACTAACAAGTGCAAACATTCTAATGAAGAGATGCAGACCTTATGCAATCTTTCTTTAATCCTTTCACCCGGTAACGCCTCCTGCCCATACCACCGGGCCTATATCAAACAGGACTGGAATCATTTACCAATGAAAATATTCTATATTTATTGTCCGAAAAAATCAGATTATGCTCAAATCATTCCTGTATCACAATCTTACTGAAGCCGGCTGTGATGAAGCAGGAAGAGGTTGTCTTGCAGGACCTGTAGTAGCTGCAGCGGTTATACTCCCAAAGAATTTCAAACATCCTGTACTTAACGATTCAAAAAAACTCACACCTAAACAAAGAGCTCTTTTGAAGGATGAGATCATTAATTCAGCTATTGCATGGAAGGTGGCATTCGTTGATAATAATGAAATTGATGAAATGAATATTCTCAGAGCTTCAATAAAAGCGATGCACATCGCTATTGAAGCTCTGGAAACAGAACCGCAATTTCTGCTTATCGACGGGAATAGATTCTACCCATATAAAACCATTAAACATAAGACAATCATCAAAGGCGACGGAATATTTTTCTCAATAGCAGCAGCTTCAGTTCTGGCAAAAACATTCCGCGATGAGTTCATGGAAAAAATTCATAATGAGTTTCCTGAATATGGATGGAATAAGAATAAAGGATATCCAACCCCCTTCCACAGAGCGACAATATTAAAACATGGAATTACTCCCTACCACAGAAAATCTTTCAATCTTTTCGATACCCAGATGAAATTTGATTTTTGAATATCTCATTCTTAACTAATAAAGTTATCTTTGCCCGTTAAATTAAAACCTATCTTAATAAGTTCCATAGTATGAAAAAATTGTTTGCAATTTTAGTAATCCTTGTTCTCAGTTTTGGATTCAAAGTAAAAGCTGATGAGGGTATGTGGCTCCTGCCGCTTATCGAGAAATTAAATATGGGCAAAATGACAGAACTGGGTCTGAAGCTCTCTGCTGAAGATATCTACAGTCTTAATAAAGCCAGCATTAAAGACGCTATTGTGATATTCGGAGGCGGATGCACAGGAGAGATCGTTTCTTCACAAGGGCTCATCCTGACAAATCACCATTGCGGATATGGTTCCATCCAGTCGCATAGCACTGTTGAGCATGATTACCTCCGTGATGGATTCTGGGCAATGTCGAAGGAAGAAGAGTTAACAAACCCAAACCTTTCAGTTACATTTCTTATCAGAATTGAAGAGGTAACCGATCAGATTCTTGCAAATGTAAAACAGGGCATGAGCGAAACTGAACGCAGTACAGCTATAAATGAAGCAAGACAGATTATTGAGAGAAAAGCAGGAGAAGGAAATAATTACAGGGTACAGGTTGGGAGTTTTTACGGAGGAAATTATTTTTATCTTCTTGTTTATGAGAGATATAATGATGTCCGCTTAGTTGGAGCTCCTCCATCATCGATAGGTAAATTCGGTTCTGACACCGACAACTGGGAATGGCCACGCCATACCGGCGACTTCAGTGTATTCCGTGTTTACTCTGGACCTGATGGAAAACCTGCACCATATTCAAAAGAAAATATTCCTTTGAAACCCAAATATTATCTGCCTGTTTCAATAAAAGATCTGAATAAAGGCGACTTTGCCATGATCCTCGGATATCCCGGAAGGACTAACAGATATATGACCTCTTTTGAAATAAATGAACAACTTCAGATCGTACATCCCAACAGAATAAAAATCCGTGGTATTAAGCAGGATATATGGATGAAAGACATGCAGGCTGACCAGAAGGTAAATATTCAATATTCAGCAAAATATTTTGGTTCTTCAAACTATTGGAAATACTCGATCGGACAAAAAGGTGGTCTTGAAAGACTTAATGTAAAAGCGAAGAAAGAGGAGATTGAAAATCAGTTTAACAAATGGGTTGTTGTCACTCCCGATCGTAAAGCAAAATACGGAGAAGCACTTAATATGATAAAAACAGCGACTGAAGGCAGAGCTGAATATTACAATGCACTGCAATACCTGAACGAATGCATTCAGGGGTGCGAACTGTTTACAATGAATCAGGGTGTTGCTGCACTGATTACTGCACTCAAATCAGGAGATAATCAAAAAATTACAGAAGCTGTATCACAAATTAAAAACATCAGCAGCAGGTTTTATAAAGACTATAATCCTCCCACAGACAATAAATCAATGAAAGCTATGCTGAAGCTTTACAGGGCTGACGTACCTGCTAAATTCCATCCCGATTTTTATGTTAATGTAGTTGATAAAAAATTTAAAGGGAACATTGACAAATTTGTTGATGATATGTTTAAAAGATCAGTATTTGCCAGTGAGGCTAAACTGAATGCATTCCTCAATAAGCCTGTACTTAAAACACTTGAAACCGATCCGGTTTACCTTACAACTACTTCAATTTATAAGGTTAGAGAAGAAGTGTCAAAAGGATCGAGTCAGTTTGATGCAGGACTGACAACCGGAAAGAGACTATGGATTGCTGCTTTAATGGAGATGGCACCTGAGAAAACCCGGTATCCTGATGCAAACTCAACAATGCGTCTTTCTTATGGAACAGTACAGGATTATGATCCAAGAGATGCTGTTACCTATAAATATTACACTACTCTTCAGGGTGTTGTAGATAAATATAAACCAGGCGATTATGAATTCGATCTGCCGAAGCGACTTATTGATCTGAATAACAAGAAAGATTATGGAAGATATGGGTCTTCAAAAGGTTACATGCCGGTATGCTTCCTCACTACAAACGATATTACAGGCGGTAATTCAGGCAGCCCTGTAATGAATGGAAACGGCGAATTGATCGGATTGGCATTTGATGGGAACTGGGAATCTATGAGTGGCGACATTGCCTACGAGCCTGAACTGCAGAGAACAATCGTTGTTGATATTCGCAGTGTACTCTGGGTAATGGATGTTTATGCAGGAGCAAAACATCTTGTTGATGAAATGACTATCGTTCAGTAAATTTAGATTTATGCATTTGAGTTTAATCCAGATTTTTGCTTCATTCATGGTTTTATTTGCTATCATTGATATCCCTGGTTCTATCCCGATAATCCTTGATATCAAAGCCAAAACGGGCGATATTGAACCGGGAAAAACCTCTTTTGTTGCCTTTGGAATATTCATGGCGTTTTTATTCATCGGCAGTCCCTTACTCAGTGTATTTGGTATTGATGTATCCTCTTTTGCAATAGCCGGTTCCTTTATTATTTTTCTTATCGGGATGGAGATGGTTCTTGGAATTGAACTTTTTAAACACGATGCTTCTATTGGAGGATCAATTGTGCCTATTGCTTTCCCTCTTATCGCAGGTGCAGGTGCAATAACAACCATCCTTTCATTAAAGGCTGAATATCAGACAATTAACATTCTTATTGCTCTAATCCTCAATATGATAATTGTGTATTTTGTACTCAGACTTACCACTTTCTTCGAGAGGATCCTTGGTGTTGCCGGATTGCAAATCCTCAAGAAAGTGTTTGGAATTATTCTTTTGTCAATTGCAATAAAACTCTTTCTCACCAACACCGGTATAGTCCTGCCTCATGCCAAGTGAAATCACAATATATACCGATGGAGCTTCAAGTGGAAATCCCGGCCCGGGAGGATATGGTGTAGTTCTTATTTCGGGGAAGCACCGGCTTGAAAAATCGGAGGGTTTCCGGCTTACAACTAATAACAGGATGGAACTCATGGCTGTCATTGCGGGCCTGGAGGCTCTGAAAATACCAGGCAGCAGAGTAGTAGTTTATACCGACTCAAAATATGTAGCAGATTCCATCGAAAAAGGGTGGGTATTCAAATGGGAATCAAAAGCTTTTAAAAAGAAAAAAAACCCTGACCTCTGGATCAGATTTCTTAAAATATACAGGAAACACAAAGTCAGGTTTGTCTGGATAAAAGGACACACCAATAATACTGAAAATGAAATATGCGACCGGCTGGCAGTAGGTGCTTATTCAAGGAGCGAACTCCTTGAAGATACCGGTTATTCTCCTGTAGAAGAGAGCAATATATTACTTTGAAATTCAGGATTACTCAAAAAATATGTAATACCGATGAGGGGACAAAAAGAACTTTACGAGCTTTTCGAAAGACTGGCCATTCAATTTGAATATCACGAGCATCCACCCCTGGCTACAATTGAAAATGCTAAGATCCATTGGAAAGACTACAATTCAGGGAGGTGCAAGAACATTTTCTTTCGCAATCATAAAGGAGACAGTCACTATCTCGTTATTCTCGAACACCTGAGACAACTTAATATAAAGGACCTTGAAAAACGGTTAAAGCAGGGAAAGCTTACTTTTGCTTCTGACCAGCGTCTTAAGAAGTATCTTGGTGTCGAGCCCGGATCTGTATCGCCTTTCGGACTTATTAATGACAGTGAAAAGCATGTTCATCTTTTTATTGATGAAAAACTGAACGAATCCGACCGCCTCGCATTTCACCCCAATATTAACACTGCATCACTGGTTGTTTCAAAATCCGATTTCCTTAAATTTCTGGAATATACCGGTAATACCTTTGAATTTATCAGGCTCTACGAATAGGGTATCAGCCTGTATAAGTGTCTTTTTTATATGATCCTTCTGAAATTTACTATTTGGAAATAATAAAAATAGATGGGTTTTGCATCAAATTCATTTTTTATTCGTCATTATCCGGAAAACATTTAAAAATTAAACCCAACATGAACCGAGCCCCGATGCATCGGGGCGAGCTGCATCATACAATTAAAAACAATTATATTATGATGAAAAGATTTTTTATTTCTGGTCTGATTATTTTTTTGTTCCTGCCTTGTATTTTTGGACAGACACCTGACAAGAAACAATATAAGGCAACCCGGATATCCACTGCTCCTGTCATTAACGGAATTCTCGATGAGGAGGTGTGGCAAACTGGTGAGTGGATTGATGATTTTACTCAATTTGAGCCATATAACGGGGAAAAACCATCTCAAAGAACTGAATTCAAAATTCTCTTCGACGATGATAATATCTATGCCGCTTTCAAGGCCTTTGACACAAGTCCCGACAGTATTGTAAACCGATTAACCAGACGTGACAATCCCGATGGTGACCTTGTTGGTATAATCCTCGACAGTTTCCATGACCTGCGAACAGGTTTTCTCTTTGGTATAAGCTCAAGCGGTGTCAAGTACGACCAGATGTTCACAAACGACGGACAAAATGAGGATTCATTATGGGATCCAAACTGGTGGGTGAAAACTTCTATTAATGATGAAGGATGGGTCGCTGAGACGAAGATCCCGTTCAGTCAGGTCAGATTTGAAAAAAATTCCGGAGATACATGGGGTCTGGAGGTAGTAAGGGTTTTGTACCGCAAGAATGAAACAAGCTTCTGGCAACATATTCCAAAAGATGCTCCCGGAATAGTTCACCTTTTTGGCGAATTGTCAGGACTAGAACAAATAAAACCCAGAAAAATCTTTGATGTAACCCCCTATGGAGTTGCAAAGGCTGAAACCTTTAAGGCAGTGCCTGAAAATCCATTCATGGCAAAGGGTAAGTTGTCAGGATTAAATGGTGGTATAGACGCCAAGATAGGTATCACAAATAATATGACAATGGACCTGACAATTAATCCCGACTTCGGGCAGGTGGAGGCAGACCCTTCGGAAGTAAACTTATCGGCGTACGAAACTTTCTTCAGCGAAAAGCGTCCCTTTTTTATTGAAGGTAACAATATCACAAACTTTGGCCTGGGCATTGGTGATGGGGGTGTTGGGAACGATAATCTATTCTACTCCCGAAGGATAGGTCGTCAGCCACATGGATATCCCAACCTTAAAGACGGATGGAGTGCTGATGTTCCAACCAACACAACTATACTAGGGGCAGCCAAACTTACCGGAAAGACTAAAAACGGACTTTCACTAGGTTTCGTCGAAGCTATGACTGCTGAAGAAAAGGCTGAAATTGATACACTTGGCGGAAGAAAATACGAGACAGTTGAGCCACTTACAAATTACCTTGTAGGCCGGGTGCAGAAGGACATTAACGCTGGCAATACTATCATTGGCGGGATTTTTACCAGCACAAACAGAGATCTTGATGCTAATCTGAGTGACTTTATGCATAAGGCAGCCTACACAGGAGGAGCTGATTTTACGCAATACTTCAAGGATAAAAGCTGGATGTTTAACCTCAATGCAGCTTTTAGTGTTGTAGAGGGAACAAAAAATGCATTGGAAAATACACAGAGATCTTCTGCACACTACTTCCAGCGACCTGATAACGACTACACTGTTCTGGATACAAGCAGGACCTCACTTGTCGGATCGGGTGGAAGGATGCAGATAATGAAACTAAACGGACACTGGAATTTCCTGAGTGCAACAATATGGAAAACACCCGGTTTTGAAACAAATGACCTTGGCTACATCCGTGAGGCAGATCAGATTTTATCTGTCCTATGGGCAGGATACAACCAATGGGAACCTAAATGGATTTACAAGAGGTATAATATCAATGCAGATTTTTATGCCGTCAATAATTTTGGTGGTGACTGGGTCGGCGAAGGATTCGAATGGAATGCAAACATGGGGCTTAAAAATTATTGGAATGTATGGACCGGAGGAAACATAAGCAGCTCATCACTTTCCACCGGGATGCTTCGCGGCGGCCCGATGATGAAATTACCCGGAAGTACTAATGCACGTATCGGCTTCTCAACAGATAATCGTAAAAAACTGGTCTTTGATGTTTATGTAAATGGATCAAGAGGTAATGAAAAAGACTCAAGAAACCTGAATACCGGAATTGATATAACATATAAACCGACCAATTATCTCGTGTTTACCGTCAGTCCGGGTTTCAGCAAGTCATTCTCCGAACTTCAGTATGTATCCCAAATAGAGCACAATGGCAAGGATAAGTACATTTTTGCCAGCATCGACAGGAAAACCATTAGCACATCTTTCAGGGTAAATCTGAACCTGAGCCCGAATCTTACTTTCCAGTACTGGGGACAACCATTTGTTGCAACCGGAAAGTACTATGATCATAAATTCATATTTGAGCCGATGGCAGATAGATACAATGATCGTTTCTGGACATATTCCCAAAGACAGATCAGCCTTGATGGGAATCAATATAATGTTGATGAAAATATTGACGGAACAACTGACTACAGTTTCGATAAGAGAGATTTTAATGTACAGGAGTTTCTTTCTAACCTGGTTGTAAGGTGGGAATACAACCCGGGGTCATCAGTTTACCTGGTCTGGAGCCAGACCAGGAGCAGTTCAAACGGTTCCGGTAATCTTGATCTTTTCAATGATCTGGGCGATCTTTTTGATACAGGCGATAATAAACCTCATAATGTTTTTCTTATAAAGTTCAGCTATCGCTTTGGTCTAAAGTAGGCTGAAGGCGAAGAACCAATTATTTTAAGGCTGACATTTTCTGAATTTCATCGTATAATGCCTTAAAGCAATTTACCGGTGTGTTCACTACAGTTTCCGGTCTCCTGCCATAAAAGCTGTCAAGAAACTGCCCTGCACCCGACCAGACTGTCTGTACCATACCCATAAAACGATCTTTCATTTCAGGTGTGGAATTATCACGGAATCTTACCATATCCTGTGCCTGGAAAACAGCATTTCCGGGATTGCGCCACGGGCATGTAACAACACTCAATCCCTTCATTGCAAAATATACGGGGGTCTGATCAGGACGTTCATAATGCCAGTCGCAGATAATCACATCTTTAGGTATCATATCAACAGCCCTGTAAGTATTATTAAAACTTGCTTCCCATTCACCTAATCCTGTGGTTTTCCCATCAAGCAGACGGTCGCCCCACATCCAAAGCTTCCTCCCCTTAAAAGCCAGATGATTGCGTATAGCCGTAACCTCACCTGCAAAAAGTTCTGCTTTATCTCTGCCTGAACAGCGCGGACATTGTTCTTCTCCAATATAAAACACTTCATCCATTCCAGCATGAAAAGCCTCAGCCTCAAACACCTCGCATATTTCATCAACAAGGGCAAACACAACTTTATGAACATCGGGGTGAAGCGGGCAATAGCTTTTACAGTATAATCCATCGGTATTTGGCCAGGCATATTTCTCAGGCATCTTTACCAGAGGAGTCTCATCAAATTCAGGATAGACTCTCAACAAATTTCCTATCGAACCGGCCCACGATTGATGTCCGAGAAGATTTACCTGTGGAATTATACAGATATTGTTTTTTTTACAAACTGTTACAAGTTTTTTAACCTCATTTTTTGAAAGAGCTCCTGAATCTCTCAGCTCCGGATGGCTTTCGTACTGATAATTATAATCCACCCTTACGATCAGAATATTTACCGATCTCGGGGCAAGTTCTTCATCTATGAATTTAACAAACTCATCGAGATCCTTTGATTGTGGTGCAGCAATGCAAAAACCACGAACCGGGAGAATATTGCCGGGCAGTTCAGATGAAAATGCCGGCACCTGTGAAAAAGTCGTGCAGCATATAGCAAACAGGACGATTGAAAGAATTTGTTTCATCAGAGTACAGTATAAAATTAACAAAACGTAAATATCTTATTGATAAAGTTATTCAATTTTATAAGTTGAAGATATACTTAATGGGATTAACTTTGGTAATGGATACGAAGGATCAGATTTTTCCTTCAATATCATTATAGTTATTATTAAATACACTCTCATCCCTTGCAAAAAATCAGGCAATATTTGCTCCTAAGTCTTGGAATTTTCTGGCCTTTTCTGAAGGCTTCATCACAGGATTATTTTCAGCAGGAGGTAAATCATAAAATTCATGTTACTCTTAATGATACGAAGCATGAATTGAATGGATTCGAGTCTGTTGAGTACATTAACAATTCTCCTGACACTCTTGGGTTTTTATATTTTCATCTCTGGCCGAATGCATATTCAGACAATAAAACCGAATTAGCCAGAGAGATTTTCAGCCGGGAGGGGAAGGGAAAGTTGTTCAAGGATCCGGAGTTAAGAGGATATATTGATTCTTTGGACTTTGAAGTAGAAGGTTATCGCGTTCAATGGAACTTATTGTCAGGGTTACCCGATATTTGCAAGCTCATTCTTAATAAGCCTCTTAAGCCTGGTGACACAATATACATAACCACCCCTTTTCATATAAAAATTCCAAAAGGAGTAACTTCACGATTAGGTCATATCGGGGAATCATATCAGATCTCCCAATGGTATCCCAAACCAGCAGTTTATGACAAATCAGGTTGGCATCAGATGCCTTATCTGGATCATGGTGAGTTCTATTCGGAATTTGGCAGTTTTGATGTAAGTATTACTCTGCCTGCTAATTATGTAGTTGGTGCAACAGGTAACCTGCAGAATGAAGAGGAAAAGAAACTGCTTGATATGCTTTCTGCAGATACCTCCTGGATGAAAACACCGGACTCTGGAGGGGCAGATTTTCCGCCGTCATCAAATCAGATGAAGACTTTGCGGTATACGGAGAATCAGATACATGATTTCGCCTGGTTTGCTGATAAGAGATTCCATGTACTAAAAGGAAAAGTAAAGCTTCCGGACTCCGGCAGGGAAGTAACTGCATGGGTGATGTTTACTAATCAGGAAGCACGACTCTGGATGGATGCTATCTCATACGTAAATAATGCCATTTGGTATTTTTCAAAATGGAATGGGGACTATCCCTATAATACTTTTACAGCAG
>Ga0265292_1002011_pt1 | contig 15412 bp, 14 predicted proteins | sample Munlanlewell296A_FD_189080 | JGI IMG/M metagenome (GOLD analysis project Ga0265292, IMG submission 189080) | Leachate microbial communities from a municipal landfill in Southern Ontario, Canada - Leachate well 296A | ecosystem: Engineered > Solid waste > Landfill > Unclassified | place: Canada... | reverse complement strand
CCAAATCATTGAACTCAATTCTTGAATGCAAATTGTATTTCAAGTGCGAGAACCTTCAAAAAGTTGGTGCGTTCAAATACAGAGGCGCCAGTTTTGCCGTTCTGTCGCTCCCAAAAGTTGATTTCAAAAAAGGAGTGGCGACACATTCATCGGGTAATCACGCTGCTGCTCTGGCGCTTGCGGCAAAGATGAGGAACATACCGGCTTATATAGTAATGCCCCGCACAGCTCCGCAAATAAAAAAAATTGCTGTTGAAGGTTATGGTGCCAAAATAGTTTTCTGCGAGCCAACTCTTCAAGCCCGTGAAAAAGCGCTAGCAAAAGTGGTTACCGAGACCGGCGCCACTTTCGTTCATTCATACGATAATTATACTATAATAGCCGGACAAGCAACTTGTGCAAAAGAAATTTTAGAAGAGCTTGGTGAATTGGATTATCTGATCTCTCCGGTTGGCGGCGGCGGCTTATTAAGCGGAACATGTTTGAGCGCAAAATATTTCTCCCCGAACACAAAGATTATTGGGGCGGAACCGAAAGCCGCTGATGATGCATTTCGCTCATTGCGTGATGGTGCAATTCAGCCCTCAATAAATCCACAAACAATTTGTGATGGTCTGTTAACTCAATTAAGTGAAAAAACTTTTTCTATCATTAAGAATAATGTAAGTGAAATAATTACCTGCAGTGAGGAAACAATTATAGCGGCAATGCGTATGATTTGGGAAAGAATGAAAATTATTGTAGAACCTTCAGCCGCCGTTTCCCTTGCTGTAATTTTAGAGAACAAGAAAAAGTTTTTAGGCAAGCGTGTTGGTTTAATTCTTTCCGGCGGAAATGTTGATTTGGAAAAATTGCCATGGGGAAATGAATGAAGAGCGTAGAATGATGGGTGATGAGTAATAAATATTATTTAACAAACACTTCTAACTATGGCTTAAATATTTGAGTGTCGAGTTCTTTGATTATTTGATAATGTTTTTGATTAGCCGTGCACAATTCAAAACCGTTTATTACCGCAGTTGCAGCTATCAATGCATCGGCAAGTTCTAAAGAATGGCTCAAGTAGTGCTGTTCTACATAGAACATGGCTTTGGTTGAAATCTCTTCATTTATAAATAATATCCGCGCAGTCCAATTTCTTAAAGCTCCTCTAAGCAATGTAAGTTCTTTCTTGTTTCTCATCCCTTGAACTAATTCCATGTATGTAACAACCGAGATGAAAAATGAATCTTGTTTTTCCAATAATTGTTTTGCCTTTTCGTTCCCGCGCAAATACCAAATCAAAACATCGGTGTCAATCAACAGCATTGAATCTTCCTTTTCGAAGTTTTCTTACATATTTATTTACGTCTTTAACTTTCTCATTATCTTTCCAAATGCCGAATAGTTCATTTGAAGAATCGCTTCTGTTCTTTGCCTTTTTAATAGGAACGAGTTTAGCATAAGGTTTTCCGCGCATAGTTATTACAACCTCCTCGCCGCGCGATACGCTTTCTAATAGTTCCTTCGTATGGAATCTTAATTTTTTTGCTGTTGTTACCATTTTGAGTTCTTTTCTAAGTTTACACTTGGTAATATAAACTTGGGATTACGTAAAAGCAATTTAGAGACTTAATGTTTGCCGTTAAGAATGTTGCGCTCGTTCTCTCCGGCGAGAATATTGATTTGCAGAAATAGCCGTGTTTGTAACTATAAGCTAACTATTTTTTGCTTTACGCTAGAATTTGATTTCTTATTAATCACTCCGCAAAATGTTTTATTACTTTTCCAATATGCTCTTCACAAACTTTGCAAAATGGTTTTGTTCCTTTTGAAAACATGAGGCAGTCAAGCATAGAGCGGTACATTCCCTTTGCCGAATACCCTGCTCCTTCAAATGCGCCAACTTTATTCCAGTATTTGCTATTCATTAAATACTTATCAACCTCGTCGCTGTGAGATTTATCTTTTATGTTGTATTCGTTCTGGGCAGCATTAATTTCTTTTTGAGGTGCTTTATTACGCTTCAATTCTGCAATATGTTTATTCATCTCTCTTCTTTCTTTTTGCCATGCATAATCCATCTTATCATAATTTTCTTTTTCCCAAGGAGTTGGAATTTCTATTCCGGGTGTAACAAGATTTTTCCACTTCAAATTATTCTTATCAAGTAATCTGGTAATGTTCGGTTCAACGGGTTCTTGTCCTTGTGGATAAAACTCGTTGTATGCAACATCGGATGTATAATATTCATCCGCCAAACCGCCGAATGAATGACCGAACTCGTGTAAAAAAATGTAGCTGCTGAATTGATTATCTGAAACAAATGTGCAGTAGAAATTATAAATTCCCCCGCCGCCGTAACGCGGGCTGTTACACATAATATAGATGGCATCATACGGAACATGAGCAGCAAGATCGCGCATAATTTTATTTTCTTCCGTTAACACATAACGCTCTGAGCCGAGAGAATAAAATGTTGTGCCGAGAGTTGTGTTTTTGTAAATATTTGCGCCAGGTTCGTCAATGCCGCTTTCTTCAGAAGCTTTGAACACACCATAAATATTAAATTTGTTCTTGTGCGCCTTATACGGTTCTTGATTAAGAAAAACATTTGTAAAGCGTTTCAAATCTTTTTCAAATTTTTTCTGTTCGTTCGCACTGTATCCATCTCCGAGAATAACGACATCAACTTTAGTGTGCGGGTCCCCGCTAAAATGACTTTTATAAACCTTTACCGAATTATCTTTAACCGCGTCTTTGATAATATAGAGATCGCTTGGATCAATTTCTGTTGAGAATATTTCGTTAAGATTGTTTTGTCTATCGCGTTTCTCTAACACAAATTTGATCTTGTTTTTGGGAAAAGGAATTATGGCGCTTTCTTGATATGTGCGCTTGATTCCTTTTGATGCTGCATCACTCGTCTGGTATTCTTTGAAGTAGCTGTCAAATCCACGCGAGAAGATTAACTTGCCGGAAGTTAGGTCGTAAACTTTATGGTAATAGGCGCCGTTGTTAAAATCATCAACCAAGCTTTTCAAACTACCCGCCCATATTCCGTATTGATAAACTTGATCAATTGTTACCAATTCACTTGCCGCATTACCAATGTGGAAGTAATCAATGCGCATGGTTTGATTTGTGAAATAGTCGTTAAAACTGATTGGTTGTGCGTGAATAAAGGAAAGAAGGAAAAAAGAAAAGATGAAAAGATTAATAAAATATTTCATGGCTGTCTCGTAGTTTGTTTCTCTCTCAACAAAATTACGATGCGAAAAATCGAAATACGAATTTTGCATTCCAAAATGTTTGGACCACGGCGTTTAGAATTTGGTATTTGGGCTAGATTTGTCTCTGCACACTTAAAAATGAAATGTTTATCTTCGGCATGCAAATTAATCATCGAACAATGAAACAAACTAACTATACCATATTATTGATTTTTCTGATTGCGTCAGCCGTATTGGCTCAGGATGAAAGTAAATTCAAGATTGCACGGCTGAAATATAACGGTGGCGGCGACTGGTATAACGACCCTTCCGGAGAAGTTAACTTATTGAAATTCGTCGCGCAGAATACCAACATTAAAACAAATCCCGTGTATGAATTTGTTGATCTGACAAGCGGAAATATTTTTGCTTATCCGTTTTTATTCATGACGGGACACGGCAATGTTTTATTCTCTGATAATGAAGCAAAGAAATTACGTGCGTATCTTGAGAACGGCGGATTTCTTTATGTTGATGACGATTACGGTTTGGATAAAGCATTCCGGCGAGAAATGAAAAAGGTTTTTCCGGATAAAGATTTAATAGAACTTCCTTTTAGTTATGGATTATATAATTGCTTTTATGATTTTCCGAACGGAGTTCCAAAAACACATGAACATGATGGGAAACCTCCACAGGGTTTCGGAATTTTTGTGAATGGACGGTTGTGTGTTTATTATACGTTTGAAAGTAATCCAAGCGACGGGTGGGCTGATCCGGAAGTGCACAAAGATCCACCGGCTAAAAGAGAAGAAGCTCTTAAGTTTGGAACAAACATTGTTGTTTGGGCGTTGATGAACTAATGTTTTGCAGCGAACGGAAGAAGAAATGAATGAATAGTTATTTAGGCGAAATACAGCAAAAACTTCGCGCTGTTGTAGAGCGAGAGAAAAGAAGAGACAGTTTGAAGAGACTCTTCGTTTTCACCGCAATTGTGTGTACTGTTTTTCTTCTCCTTGTTCTTCTCGAAGCAGTTGGTAATTTTGATTCCAACTTCAGAACCGTTTTGTTCCGGGTATCGATTGCCTTGTTTTTCTTGGCACTCGGTCTGTACGTCGCGTTCCCCTTTGTAAAAGATATTCTCTATTACGTTAATCCGGATTATGTTGATACTGCTAAAAAAATTGGAGCGCACTTTCCGGAAATTAAAGATGAACTTGCAAACGTTGTTCAGCTTTTAACCGAAAACAACCGTAACTACTCCAATCAACTTATTGATGCCGCTTTTCAGAATGTTTATAACAAAACAGAGAAATTGGATTTCAACCGGGTTGTTGATTTCGCTCCCGCAAAAAAATATTTCAGAATCGGTTTGATTACGTTTGTTACCGGTCTCGTCGTTATCTCATTCGTTCCGGGGTTGAGTTCCGCCGCTTTTCGACTGATCAATTTCGACAAAAACTTTTCTCCTCCACCAAAGTTTGTTTTTGAAATTAATCCCGGCAACATTGAAATAGCCAAGGGTGAAAATATTTTCATCCGAATCAAAGCAACCGGACAACAACCAGCTGAAGTTGTTCTTTCAACAAAATTTTCAGAGCAATCAGAATCCTCCGAAAAGGTATTGTTCCCGGATTCACCCGGTTATTTTGTTTTTGAGGCGCGATCTGTAAAAAGCTCATTCGAATATTTCGCTTACGCTGAAAAAATTACCAGCGAGACTTACAAAATCTCCGTTATTAATCGTCCCATTATTACGGGATTTGAGCTGACTATCTCTCCCCCGGCTTACTCGCGCTTGCCGGAACAGACACAAAAAGATAACGGAAACATTACGGCTCTTCCGGGCAGCAAAATAAAATTGGTGTTGAATTCATCGCGTGAACTTTCAAAAGCGGTGGTGTCATTCAGCGACAGCATGAACAAATTAATGAAAACCGCGTCAACAAAATCTTCAGTTGAATTTATAGTCTCTAAAGAAACAAATTATCAAATTCTCATCGAAGACATAGATGGTTTTACAAACATTAATCCAATTACTTATTCAATTAATATTTTGCAGGATGCTGCACCAACAATAGAGCTTATCTCTCCTGCACAGAACATTAAGCTTGGACAGGAATCAAATATCTCGCTCATTTCTAAAATTACCGATGACTACGGTTTTAGCAAAATGAATTTGAACTTCCGGCTCAGTTCTTCGAAATATCGGCAGACAACAGATGAGTTTACCGGAATTCCCGTGACCATTTCAAAACAACTCAAAGAGGATGAAATTTACTTCGTTTGGGATCTCGCTCCGCTGGTTCTCGCAGAGGGTGAGGTTTTGTCTTACTATTTAGAGGTATTCGATAACGATATAATAAACGGGCCGAAATCTTCCAGGACTCAACAATTCACAATCACCGTTCCATCGCTCGATGAACTTTTTGCCGATGCCGAGAACAAACAAGAAGATGCCGCAAAAGATTTAACCGAAACTCTGAAAGAAGCCGAGCAGTTGAAACAAGAGATGCAAAAGATCAGCGACGATCTAAAACAAAACTCTAAAGATATTTCATGGCAGGAAAAAGAGCGTATTGAAAAAGCAGCAGAAAAATTCAAGGAAATCGGCAAGAAAGTTGATGAGATTTCTCAAAAACTTTCTGAAATGAAAAACGATCTTGCGAAGAACAATCTTCTTTCGGAAGAGACGCTTCAAAAGTACAACGAACTGCAAGAACTGCTTGAGAATATGAGCAGTGAAGAGATGAAAGAAGCGTTCAAACGCATGCAAGAATCTCTAAAAAATTTGAATCGTGATAATGTTCAGATGTCCATGGAAGAGATGAAGGCAAACGAGGAATACATCAAGAAGAGCATCGAACGCACTCTTAATCTTCTCAAAAGAATTCAAGTTGAACAGAAAACAGATGAGTTGTTAAAACGAACGCAAGAACTTGCTGAAAAAATTGATGAGCTGAAAAGCAAAACTGATCAATCTAATCTTTCGGATAAACCAAAGCGCGATGAACTATCTAAGCGACAACAGGATATCACCAAAGATCTAAAAAACCTTAATGAGGAAATGGACAAACTCGGCGACAAGATGAGCGGAATGAAAGATATGCCTAATGATCAGCTTGATAAACTTCGGAAGGAATTTGAAAAACAGAGCAACGAAAAACTCTCTGATGAAGCGGCAAACGATCTTCAGCAGATGCAAAAATCGGAAGCAATGCAGAACCAGCAGCAGCTTTCACAAAATATGAAGAGTTTGGGAAAACAGATGCAGAGCTTGCAATCAAGTATGCAGCAGATGAACCAGATGAAAACTTTCTATGATATGATGAAGATACTTAATGACTTGCTTGCGCTTTCAAAAGATCAAGAAAAATTGAAGAACGATACGGAACAATTAAGTCCATACTCAAACGAATTTTCGAAAAACTCCCGCGAACAGAGTGAGTTGCAAAGTAATCTTGGTAAATTATTGCAAAAGATGGGCGACCTTTCACAAAAAACTTTTGCGATAACTCCCGAAATGGGAAAAGCGCTTGGTAAAGCATTTTCGGATATGCAACAATCAATGAACGCAATGCAGAACCAGCAGGGTCCCGCGGCTGCGCAAAATCAGAAGAGCGCAATGTCATCGCTTAATGAAGCTGCAAGTCTGATGAAGGGGGCAATGGATCAGATGATGAACGGCGGCGGGCAGAGCGGCGGAATGATGAGTTTAATGCAGCAGCTTCAACAGCTTTCCCAACAGCAAATGAGTTTGAACCAACTTACGCAGATGATGAACCAAGGACAAATGTCGCAAGAGATGATGTCACAGATGCAGCGTCTCGCACAGCAGCAGGAAATGATTCGCAAGTCGCTTGAGCAATTGAATGAAGAAGCAAAACAGACCGGACAATCGAAACGGCTTGCCGGAAACCTTGAGAAGATTTTGAACGAAATGAAAGAAGTAGTAACTAATCTCCAATCTCAAAAAATGAATGATGATCTTGTAAAGCGGCAAGAAAAGATTTTATCAAAGCTTCTTGATGCGCAGAGATCAATGAACGAGCGCGATTACGAGAAGGATAGAAAATCCGATACCGGCAAAAACTTTACTCGCTCTTCACCTTCTGAATTGAATTTAGATACAGAGGAAGGAAAGAATAAATTGAAAGACGAGTTGATGAAATCTATCCGCGAAGGATATAAGAAAGATTATGAAGATATGATCAGAAAATATTTTGAGGCATTGCAAAAAGAAATAAAAAATTAGGTCTCTACACATTGTCAATAATTAGGGAGAAACACTTTAATGAAATATTTCACTATTCCCATTTTTTTCTTTTTTACGATTTTCGTTTTGTTAGATATTGATCAGAACTCAAGTATTGCTCAAACTAGTACCCGGAAAGATAGCACTGTTGTTGTTTTGCTTGGTACTGGTATGCCAAGACCCAATCCTAACGCTGCGAGTCCTGCAACAGCTGTAGTTTACGGCAAATATGTTTTCCTTTTTGATGCGGGTTCTTGCGTCGAACGTCAATTAGCTGCAGCAAATCTTCCTATCAATGGTGTTACGGCTCTATTTATTACTCATTTGCACAGCGATCATACTCTAGGTTATCCCGATTTAATATTTACTTCATGGGTAATGGGAAGAAAGAACCCAATGCCTGTATACGGACCAAAAGGGTTACAACGTATGACAGATAATTTAATAGCGGCTTATTCAGAAGATATTGACGTGCGGATAAATGGGCTTGAACATCAAACTACCGGGGGATATAAAATAAATGTTCATGAAATTGAATCCGGATTAATTTATGACAGCCTCGGGGTGCGTATTACGGCAATTCCAGTTCCACATGGCAATTGGAAAAAATCTTACGCTTACAGAATTGATACACCAGATAAATCTATTTTGATTTCGGGCGATACATGTTATTATTTTGTGATCTTGTTGAGACGCATAGCCATTCGCCTCAACCCTAACCAATTTATTCCCATCTAAAATATTTTGAATCGAAGACATCTGTTTATCTCTTTCTATTTGCAACTTTTCACTATTTTGTTTGTTGAAATTTTACTTTTTAACAAATGTGTTGTTCCTGAGGTTATATGAAAAAATTACTGTTCTTTTTTTTCCTTTCCTCTTTGCTCACCGCAAAACCCATTGAACTATCTCAGCTTGATCAACAGATTATTACATTTACTTTTAACGAACAGTATGATCAAGCGAAAAGATTATGTCAGGAACAAATCAATTTCAATCCCGGCTCACCTAAGTATTATTACTATCTCATAAACACAAAAATACTCGAGTACTATCAAAAGGTAGCGGAATTGGATCCCGAAAAAAGAGACGCGGGAAGAAAAACACTCAACAAAGAAATAATTGATTATTGTGAAAATGTTATTGATAAGCTTGACGAATCTAAACTGAGTTTGGAGAACAAATTTTATTACGGAACAATCCACGCCTATCTCGCGCGCGTTTACGGCGTTGATGCTTCCTGGTGGAGCGCCTTTAAAAGCGGGAAAAAAGCCAAGGGAATTATGGAGGAAATAATTAAAACTGATCCTCAATTTTATGACGCATATTTGGTGTTGGGAATGTTAGAATATTACGCCGATAGGATGAGCGGTGTTACAAGTTTTATTGCAGGCGTTCTTGGATTCTCCGGTGATAGAGAGAAAGGATTGGCTCATCTTCAGTTAGCTTATGAAAAGGGAAAGCTGACATTTGGACAATCTGCTCTCACACTTATTGAGATTTATACCAGTCTCGAGGGGAACGAATATGCGGCGTTGCCTTATTTCGAAAATTTTTTAAATCACTTTCCTAAAAACAAACGAACTCTGAACGCATACTGTCAGACACTAATGAATATTTGGGATTTAAGAAAAGTCGAAAGTATAATGAAGAATGATAAAGATAATTTGGTTGATGATTTCGCAAGAGCCAGATTTTATGATATCAAAGGGAATTCTGAACTCGCAATTCAATATGGAGAACGGGCGCTCCAAAATGAAAAGAATTTATACCGTGGCGGCGGAGCCGCCGCCCGCTTTATTATAGTTTTCAACAGCTGGCTGGTTGGAGATAACGCAAGAATTAGAAAATACGAGCCCACATTGAACGAGCGCTATCAAGAAGCTTTCGCAACAGTTAAAAATTATGAACGAGAGAGCAAGTGGTTACGCGAACTTTCGATTCGAATCGCCTCAGACAAAACAGTATCCGAAATCGAAAATTTTTCAAAAGCTAAACCCGGCTTTAATCAAGCAAAGGACTTTGAAGATCAATTCAATTTATTGCTCGGGACTTTTTATTTTAAGAACAATTCTTATGATAAAGCCGAGCAATCTTTCAATAAATCCATAACAGCCGCTAATGAGAGAGATAGATATACCGCAGTTAGATATTTAGTTGAAATCTACATGAGACAGACTTCAGATAAAACAAAAGTAAAAAATTTACTCGGCATCATTGACAACTTAGAAAACACCCGTCTTACTTATAGATCCAGAGATTTGGAAACGAAGTATAATCTGTGAAAATGGATTAAAAAGATTGACCTTTATTTTAATATTGACAAGAGGGACTTATTATGACCAACATGCCAAAACTTCTAATCGTTGAGGATGATGAATGGATCCTCAAAATATTCAGCAAAGTATTATCCCGAAACTTCGAAGTAAACATTGCCCAAACAATTCATGAATTTTATTCTTGTATAAAAGATAATATTTATGATGTGTTTCTTATTGATTTATCGCTTCGGGCAGACAAAAATGGTTTAGATCTGATAGAAGAATTAAGGCAAAATGAAAACTATCTTCATACTCCAATTGTTGTTGTTACCGCAAACGTATTAAGGAAGGATAGAGAGAATTCCCTCAAGGCAGGCGCAACAAAATTTATTGCAAAGCCTGTTGAGAACAGTATTCTTTTACAAGAGTTCTTAGAATTATTTCCGAACCCAACTAATAAATGATGTTAGAGATTTTCTCATCATCCATTGGTTAGCTCTGTAACAACATTTCACTATTGTCGGTTAGATTTTTTATTGCACTACAACTGTCCCTCTCATGCTTTGATGGATACTGCAGTAATATTGAAACGTTCCCTTTGTATTAAATGTAAATGAGAAAGTTGCACCATTACCTATATTGCCGGAATCAAAAACGCCATCCGGTGAACCTGGCGTTCCGCTTGTAACAGTATGTGTTATGTTATCTTTATTTGTCCATTTTATTGTTGTCCCGGCGCTAACCGTTATTGCTGAGGGATTGAAAGCCATTCCCTGCAACCAGACTTCATTGGTGCCGGGAGTTCCATTACTCGTACTACTTGGATTTGTACCATAATCATTTTTATAACAGCCGGTTAATCCGGCAATAACAGCAAAGCTTAAAACGGCGAGATAAAGTATTTTTTTTGACATTTTATTGCCCTTTCGTTTTGTGAAATACAAAATGGATTTCTATAAGGAACAATTTAGTCCATCTTTTAGTTGCACTTGGAGTGACTGTTCGTAAAAAAAACGAGAAGTGAATTGAGTTTCGAAAAGATGAATAACGATATGAGATAGAAGCCGCAACCGTAAAGTTGCGGCGGACTTTTAACTATTTGTTAGAATGAAACGCGACCCGGCTCCCTTCGCTATCAATGAATAATGCCATATCAACTTCATGCATCTGCATACGATGCATTAATGGATAAGAAAATACTTTTGAATAGAACTTAATTGCTCTATCCATATCGGTAATTAGTATCTCAAACCAATTGATAGCGTTCGACATATGATACCCTTTCCTTTGGATTATATTAACTGCCGAAGAACCCCGGCTTTAATTTCATGCCTGCCATTAAAACGATAAATCTTGTGATTAAGTTTAATTTCATTCAGCCGTTTAATCTCCTTCATTAATTGTTCTTCGGGAATGAATTCGTCTTTATCACCAACAACAATTGTAAGGTTGACCGAGTTTAAAATTGTCAGCGACGATTGAAGATTTACATCGGCGGGAATTCCACCACCCCAAAGAATTAAGCGGTCAATTTTTGATCTGCCTTTAGTTATCCATCTGCATGCAGTAGCGGTTCCTTGCGAGAAACCAAGCACGGTTATTTTGGCGTTGCGGAATAAACCATATTTAATCACTTCATCATAAACAGAATCAAGATAATTCACAAAATCATTGATCTCGTTTTCGCGTTCTTCTTTTATCATCCACGTAGCGCCGATTTTTCCGCCAAATCCTTTCAAGTAAAATCTATTCAATGCTTCAGGCGCAACTAACAAAGTCGACTCATTGACAACCGTTTTAAAATATCTGATAAATTCTTCTGCCAGTTGCCCGTATCCGTGAAGTACAATCCAAACGGAATTTATCTTTTCGGATGGTTGACCCATTATATAGTAGCGCGCTGTTTTAGAAATTGTAATTCTTTTTGATGTTGTTATCATTCTGTTCCTTAAAGATTCTGGATACTAGATACTGGATACTGGATACTGGATCTAGAATCCAGTATCAAGTATCAAGCGTCATATAAGCAGATCGTAAATAGTAAGCATATTAATTTTTACTCAAGTACTTCTATCTCATCGCCAACGTGTAGAATACCGTTCTCTTCGTGAATCAGGTTCATTCCAAATATTACTTTATTATTTACCATTCGATATGTTGCAAGTGTTTTTAACGGTTCATCATTCTTTCCGGCATCATCTTGATTAACAGTGGTTGTTGTACAGCGCGAACATGGCTTAACTGCTTCAAAAATCACTTCGCCGATTTTAAATCTTTTCCAATTATCTTCTTCGTACGGTTCACCGCCATCAAACACAAAGTTTGGACGGAAGCGATTCATGGGCAGCTTCTCTTCGAGCCGTGAATTCAAATCATCCAACGACGATTGACCAATGATTAGAAATGGATATGCATCTGCAAAACTTACTATTTCATTTTGAGCCGCATATGATCTATTCACAAACCTTTCTGTTTCATCCGGCATAAAAACCAGTCTGCATTTATAATCGAGCAGATCGCTTAGCCATTCATCGGCATATTTCCCAACTAACAGCGCTGTAACCAAATCATCCCAAATATTTACAATGGTGGTTTCGGTAATTTTAGAATTGATTGGAATAACGAGTGGAGAAATGTCTTCTGTCTTATGACTCAGAATTAATTTGTTGTGATTAATTTTTGTTTTTATCAGCGCCAACTGCGGATGCGTACGTTGCGTTATAAATTTTTCTTCCTCGTTTATAATCATCCATCTTCGGTCGTGTTTCAATCCGCGGTCTGTAACTTCACAGGATTGCAAAGAAATTCCGCCAAGAGATTTTACGGGATAAATGTTTAGTTCAGATAATTTGTAGTTCATCATAAAAATAAGTTATGAATTATGGATTATGAATTTGTCTTCAAATCATTTTGAGAAGTTTTAACGATAGCAGTAAGAATGTTGATTATCTCCTCGATTTCTTTTAACAGTTTTGAATAATCATGTTCTACCATTTTGCTTTTTGAAAGCAATCGAAGCCAATATTTTGTTTCTCTTGCTTCTTTTGATGCTTTGATATCCAGGATTGTGAAGAGCCAATTTTTCTCTGAGATCTCAACTTTGAATGTCTCAACGTTCCGTAACGCTGCAAGAAATGTTTCTTGAACGAGATATTTAGCGACCTCTGTATTGCTAACCCGTACAACGGCAAAACGGTAAAGAGTATCGAAATAAGTTTTAACCCATAGTTTGGGGTTTAATGTATATCTGGATTCACTCAACAATTTTTACTTCTCTTTAAACGCTTTTATATAATTCTTTGTGAACTCGCTCAGCACTAATTTACCGCTGATCTCTGCGCGTTGTTCGAGAAGTTCGTCCCAGTTTTCCGTGCCTTCCCAAAATACTTTTTTCATTTGAGAGATTGCTTCAAGATTGCATTCCGCAATTTTTCTTACGAGCGCAGAAACAGCTTCATCAAGATCGTGATTGTTCGCAAAAACTTTTGTGAATAATCCGTTTTGTTTTGCCCAAAATGCGTCATGCCATTCTGCATCAATAGACATTGTTATGAATGCCGTCTTTCCTATTTTTCTTTCAACCGCGGGACCAACTACAAACGGACCGATACCCAACATTAATTCGCTCAATCGAACAGAAGCTTCATTCGAAGCGAGGGTGTAGTCTGCAGCCGCCGCAATCCCAATTCCACCGCCAACCGCTTTCCCCTGCACGCGGGCGATAATAAATTTTGGACATTTACGCATAGCATTGATCAACCTGGCAAAGCCCATAAAAAATTCTTTGCCGCTTTTAAAATCTTTTATCTCCAACAATTCATCGAACGACGCGCCTGCGCAGAACGCTTTATCACCATCACTACGCAGAACAATTACATGTGCGTGTTTATCTTCAGCAAATTTGTTGATTGCGCTTGTAACTTCCTTAACCATTCTGGATGAAAGGGAATTGCTTTTAGGGTGTGAGAATGTGATAGTTGCAATTCCGTTAATGATGCTCGTCGAAACTTTTCCTTTCTTGTCCACTGTATTCTCCTTTCATTACATATTAATACTAACAATGCAATCAATACATAATAATGCCAATGCGTCAATTATCTTCAGAAAAAAATTACTAAACTGATGGGGAAAACTAAAGGAAAATATTTTATAAGGGATAGCTAGAGTCAAGTTCATGTGGATGTTTTCGCATGTGATTCTATGTTCAAGTTTCCATTCATATTTTTAACCTCTAAGCGGGACATCTTTTTGCGGGGAAATAAATCATTCAATAAAACTATTAGTTAAAAACTTCTAGAATTCTGTTGTTAAATTGTTCAACATAAATCTTAGTAAAATCTACTGCTTCGATTGAACGAGGAAAAATTTTTACAAAATTATTTTTTTCGATCTCCCAATTTTCCAAAATTACCTTTGCAATTGTAGAACCGGTATGAAATTCATGATTAACAAGATATTTGTATATCAAATCTTCATCCGGTCGTTTAAGTTGATCGATTTTAACATATTCCATATTTAAGTCTTTCTCAACGGAAGAACGTTTATTATAAATAAAAGCTAAACCACCGGTCATTCCGGCGCCGAAATTTTTGCCTGTCTCGCCAAGTACAATTACTAATCCGCGGGTCATGTATTCACAACAATGATTACCGACACCTTCCACAACTGCTGCTGCGCCGCTATTACGAACGGCAAAACGTTCGCCTGCTTTCCCGGCAATAAAAACTTCTCCACCGGTCGCACCGTATAATGCTACGTTTCCAATTATTGTGTTTCCTTCGAGTGATTTTCTAATTGTTCGCGGAAATCTAATTGTGATCAAACCGCCGCTCATTCCTTTACCAACATAATCATTTGCAACACCGCAGTGTCGCAGTTCGATATTATCAACTAAGAAAGCTCCAAGGCTTTGTCCAGCTGCTCCATTAAGTTGATACTGTATGGAACCTTTGAATTCGCCGGGACCATACAAAAAGGAGATCAATCCCGAAATTCTACTACCTACTGCACGATCCGTGTTTTTTAATTTTCTACTCACAATCGCTCTGCCGTGAGTCATAATGGCAGGAAGAACTTCTTCATTTATACCTTCGGCAAAATGTTGTTCGAACTTTGCTACCGATGTTTTTATTTTCTCTTTACAATCAAAAAAGAGATTTTGCGTTTCATCTTCTGCAATAAGAGGAGTTAGATCAATATTTTTTTCTTTCAGGAATCTTTTGTATTGATTTTTCTCTTTCAACAAATCATTACGTCCAATAATTTCATCAAGACTTTCAAACCCGATCTCCGAAAGAATTACTCTTATTTCTTCAGCAATGTTCTTAATGAAGTTAACAAGATTTTCCGGTTTGCCTTTGAATTTTTTTCTAAGCTCAATGTCTTGAGTTGCAATTCCTGCCGGACAAGTATTAAGATGACATTGTCTAGCCATCACACACCCAACAGCAACCAGAGCAGAAGTTCCAAAATCATATTCTTCAGCACCCAACATTGCGCCTATAATTACATTGCGTGCATTTTTCAATCCGCCGTCGATCCGCAAAGTAACCATACTTCGTAAACCGTTTTGAGTCAAAGTTCTATGGACCTCTGAAAGACCGATTTCCCAAGGCAGGCCTGTATGTTTTAATGAACCGAGCGGGCTTGCGCCTGTTCCACCATCATTACCGCTAATTAAAATTGTATCGGCTCCTGCTTTAACA
>Ga0265292_1002010_pt1 | contig 15414 bp, 15 predicted proteins | sample Munlanlewell296A_FD_189080 | JGI IMG/M metagenome (GOLD analysis project Ga0265292, IMG submission 189080) | Leachate microbial communities from a municipal landfill in Southern Ontario, Canada - Leachate well 296A | ecosystem: Engineered > Solid waste > Landfill > Unclassified | place: Canada... | reverse complement strand
TACGCCGTGCTCGCCAAACAGGGATACTTCCCAAGCGAGTGGCTGCACACGCTGCGCAAGATCGACAGCCGGCTACAAGGCCACCCTGATATCAGGAAGACGCCTGGCGTCGAGTTCAACGGCGGCTCCGAAGGCCAAGGCCTCTCTGGCGCCGTAGGCATGGCGCTCGCGGGCAAGATCGACGGGAGCAAGCACCGCGTCTATTGCATCATCGGCGACGGCGAGAACCAGTGCGGCCAGATCTGGGAGGCAGCCATGGCCGCTTCGCACTACCGCCTCGACAACCTGGTGGGCATCCTGGACAGGAACGGCCTCCAGATCGACGGGCCCACTGAGGAGATCATGAGCGTAGAGCCAGTGCCAGAGCGCTGGCGCGCCTTCGGCTGGAACGTCCTCGAGATCGACGGGCACGATTACGAGGAGATCATCGGCGCCTTCGAGAAGGCGCAGCGCGTCGCGGGCAAGCCCACGATGATCGTCGCGCACACCGTGAAGGGCAAAGGCATCTCCTACATGGAGGGCACGCTCTCGTTCCACGGCAAAGCGCCCAGCAAGGACGAACTGGTGAAGGCGCACACCGAGCTTGATATCGCGCGCAAGCGCCTTGAGCTGCGCAAGCAAGCTCCGCCCTCGACGGAGGTGCCAGCATGAGCACGTCACCCTCACGCATACTTGCCAAGCCAGACGCGCCAAAGCTAGCGCTTCGCGATGCCTACTCGCACGCGCTCGTGGAGCTTGGGCGCACGAACCCCAACATCGTTGTGCTCGACGCTGACCTCGCGCTCTCCACGAAGACGAAGCGCTTTGGTACGGTGTTCCCTGACCGCTTCTTCGACATGGGCATCGCAGAGTTGAACCTCATGGGCGTCTCGGCTGGCCTTGCGGCCGCAGGAAAGATAGTGTTCGCCTCCACTTTCGCGGCGTTCGCCACTGGTCAGCCGTACAACGTCATCCGGCAGAGCATCGCGTACGCGAACCTCAACGTGAAGATCGTCGCGACGCACGCTGGCCTCACGGTGGGCGGGGACGGCGCGACGCACCAGATGCTCGAGGACGTCAGCCTCATGCGTGGCCTCCCGAACATGAAGGTCTTCGTGCCAGCCGACGGCCCCCAGACGGAGGACATCATCAAGCTCGTCGCAGAGCTGGACGGTCCCTGTTACGTGCGATTGCCCCGCGGCGACACGCCCATCCTGCCCGAGGTCTATCGCACCGAAGTCGGTAAGGCTATCACTATCAGAGACGGGCGCGACGTCACGCTCATCGGCACGGGCACGATGGTGTACGAGACGCTCAAGGCCGCCGACGCGCTCATCGCGGAAGGCGTGGACGCGCGCGTCCTCCTCATCCACACCGTGAAGCCCATCGACAAGGACGCGATCCTGAAGGCCGCGCGCGAGACGAAGGGCATAGTCGTGGCCGAGGAGCACTCCATCTACGGTGGTGTCGGCAGCGCTGTCTGCGAGGTCACCTCCGAGAACCACCCCGCCCCCATCCGCCGCATTGGCGTCCGCGACACGTTCGGCGAGTCCGGCGACGAGAAGGACCTCATGAAGAAGTACGGCCTGACGGCTGAACACATCCTAGCTGCCGCGCGAGAGATCCTGAAGGGCTGACCGCTCGTTCGACACGCCGTTCTTCACCACGGAGACACGGAGAACGGAGGACGGACGACGGCGTGGAACGGTAAGGAGAGAGACGGAGTGGCGACTCCGCATGCGCCGCAAGTGTGCCCACGAATGCGGCTCATCTGTGCTCCACGTGTGCCACATGTGGATGCTCAGATGCGCGACTGGGCCGCTCGCCCCGTCTCTCTCCTGACCGTGCAACAGCGGAAGCCGCTCCGGTCTCCGCGTCTCCGTGGTGAAAAAGACAGTCGTCCGTGACACACAACGACGCTTACTGCGGCGGTCGCCGCTTGATCTCTGCCGCGAGCGTCACCCGCAAGGCGCGCGCCGGCTCGTAGGCGGGGTCGATGGCGAGGGCCTCCTCCGCGCGCACTATCGCCTCGGGCAAGCGGTGCAGCGCTGACGCGCAGACGGCGAGGCGGTGCAGCGTGTCCGCTGATGGGCCGCGCAGCGCCATCGATTCGGCGAAGCACGCTTCCGCCTCGGGCAAGGCATCCAGCGCGTCGAACACCTCGCCCAACGCGAAGGGGACGTCGCGCTCCTCCCCGATGGGAAAGTACGCATCACGCACGCGCCGCGCGGCGTCGAAGATGTCGAGGCGGACGCTTGGCGGCGCCGCGGCGACGCCCGCGAGGATCGTGGGCACGCAGATGTGGAACACCTCGCCGTCCCAAGCGCTCGACCGGAGCCACGCGAGCGCGCGCTCGATATCAAGCCGGTCCTTCTGCCGCTCCAGTGTGCGCTTGAGCACGAAGAAGTCCTCTGGGCCGCCCGCGTCCAGCTCGGCTTCGAACGCTTCCTGCGTGCGGCTGCGCAGCGCCTCGTCACAACCCCAAAGGAAACCGGCGGTCGCCAAGTGCGAGGGGTGGTGCGCAGGCAGCATCGCGTGGCCGCCCGTCGAGCGCGCGTGCTCGGCGAACGCGTGGAAGTTGACGTCCAGCGAGAAGCTGCCGTGGCGCTCCAAGTGCGGCGGCTCGAGGCCAAGCAGCGCTTCCTCGTGCACGTGGCCGCGGTCCGCTGCGAGCAAGAAGAGCCGCCCGCCGCAAAGCGCGCGTAGGTGCCCCACGAGGCGGAGTCCCGCGATGGGGAAGAGGAAGTGCCCATCCGCCATGCGCGAGGCCAGCGAGCGCAGGAGCGAGTCGAGCTCGGCGTCGCCATAGGGCGCGCTCGCGATCGGGCCCGGCTCGAAGGTGGTGACGAAGCGGCCCAAGTTCTTGGGGTCCCCCGATTCGAGCCCTTCTGGCAGAGTGAGGCGCAAGTGGCTCTCGTGGAGCGCGCCGCCAGCGACCTCGTAGAGGTCAGTGGGCACGCCGTCGAAGAAGTAGTTCGCCACGACCACGAGCGGGTTCGCGTCGCGCGCGTCTGGACGCAGCACGTCGCCACTCTCGATGAGGCGCACTTCACCAGGTTCCTCTGCGTCGAGCACCGCGAAGTCGAGGAGCCCCCTCTTCACGAACGGCGCGAAGCGCGGGTTCGCGCGCAGCGCCTCGATGGGCGCTCGCGTGAGGTCAGTGATGACGAAACGCACCTTGACTCCGGCGCGGGCGGCCCCGCCGCGGCGCGCTTCCAGCTCCCGCAAGAATCCAAACGCGAAGCGCCCGGAGCCAGAGCCAAGCTCCACGATGCTGATCGGCCTCGATGCATCCACCGGGCCCAGCCGGCCGGCCGCCACGTCCTCAAGGAACGCGTTCACCACGCGCGCCATCGCGCGCGCGATGAACGCATTCGTCGTGACGTAACTGGGCACGCCGCTCTTGGACCACGCGCGCGGATCGCTCGCGGAGAAGAACGCGTGCTGCAAGCGCCACAAGCGCGACTGGGACAAGCGCACGCCATCCTCGACGACGAACATGGGACCAGGACGAGGCCCGTCCCGAGCGTGCAGCGCGTCGTCAACTCGCTCTGCTGGAAGCTTCCGCCGAGCCACGACGAGCGCGAGCCGGCTGCCACCGGAAAACATCTCGCACGACGAACCACCCGACACGACTCCCGGGGAACTCCCTGGGGCCGTTCTTGGGCCGTCGAAGCGCGTTGGGTTCTTGGGTTCTTTGCGTCTTGGCGCAAGGGACGCCACGCCAGGAATCCAAGACACCAAGACCCCAACGAGCCCACCACAAGTGGCGAGCGTGGCGCGTCTGGCGCTCGTGGCGTTGTCCAATGCTGGGCGGCCAGGCGTCCTGACGATTCTGCACCGATCCCCGGGCAAAGTAGGTTCTTCACCGGGCTCTGCGGCCGGCCCACTGAATGCGTTTTTCACCGGGCTTACCCACCCATCTCCCCGCGAGGTCCGCGGAGGGGTCACGGGCGAGCGACGCCTTTTCCGGCCTCGTGCCCAGGCGCTCTCTTGGCCCCATCGCGCACCATCTTCACTTGCACGAGGAGGCGCGCTTTCCACTTGTCCCAATCGGCGTCCGTGACGACTTGCTCGACGAAGCTCGTGACGAGCGCGTCTGGAACGAGGCTGCTCGCCAAGGACTTGACGATGCTGCGGAACTCGGCTGCGTCAGCGGTCGCTCGCAGCTTCGTCACGACTTCGCTGTCAGTCCTCGCACGCTCGCCCAGCTTGGAGCCGACCGCGGAGAGGATGCCGTAAGCTTTCTTGACGTCCATCAGAGGAACCTCAGCGGATGGGTGGAGGCGGGCCCTTCTTCTTGTGCTTGTGTTTCTTGCGTTGCTCCGCGAGCTCGCCGCGCTTGCCCTTGAGCAGCGAGGGCGGGGCCTTGTGCTTCTTCTGTGGGAGCAGCGCGAAGCCGACGAAGCACGCTGCGACGACGAGGAGGAGCCAGTAGATCGGCTCGGCGAGGTCGTCGCGCGCGTAGAAGAAGTATGACGCACCGCCGATCGCGAGGCCGATCGCCGTGAAGAAGACCCACTCGTAGAGCCTTCCCCTGGGGTGCGTGTGGAAGAAATCGAAGAGACGCCCGATCGCGCTCTTGGGCAGTGCCACGAGGGCGCGAGCGCGGGCCTGGCTCTTCAGCGTTGCCGCCCGATCAGAACAACGCGTTGCCCAACGTGCCGATGGCCGCACCGACGCTTGCGACGCCCGCGCCGATGACCGTGCTCACGGCGAGCAGGATGCCGGCGAGGAGGAAGGCAACGGCGAGGTTGCCCTTGGCGATCTCCTGTTGCTCGTCCATGCCCTTCGTGACCTTGCCGAAGATGGAGAGAGCGATGTAGATGGCCGCGCTGGCGAGGCCCAACCCGATGAGGAGGTTGATGAGGCCGCCCAGGAAGGAGACGATGGTCGCCGTGACGCTCTGGTTGCCGATGTTGAGCACGACGTTCGTGAGGCTGCCAACGCCTCCCGAGATGACGGTGGCGTACGACAGGATGACGGCCGCGAGGATGACGCCCACCGCGGTGTTGCCGCGCTTGAGCTCGGCCATCTCGTCGATGCCCTTGGTGAACTTGTCGAAGATGCGGATGCCCGCATAGACCGCGAGCATCGCGAAACCTAGGCTCACGAGCACTTGCACGAGGGAGATGGCAAGGCCAAGGAGGGCGGAGTTGAGGGCGGGTTTGACGGGTTCGGCAGCCTGCGCAAGGAGTGGGTAGAGCATGGTGTTCAGGGTGCCGGGATGCAGGCCCCCAAAATAAACTTCGTGAAGGGTGTCACCCCCGCTGGCGACAACGCCCCGCTTTTCCCGTCGCCGAGCGGGTGGAGTCCCGATGGCGAAGAGGAGCAGGTTCCTGCCCCCCTGGCCCTTGGTCGGCGGGCACGAGGCATCGTCCGACCCAGCGCCTGCACAGGTCGCACGCGCACCCACGCCGAGCATCGAGCATCACTGGCTCTTGGTCATGGTGGCCCGCCCCGGCCCCCACGAGCCATTGCCCGTCGCCGGCGCGCGCGTGCTCGTCCGCCCGTACCCGCCTGGCGCCACGCGCCCGGGGGACGTCGTTGCGCGCGGCACGACGGGGGCCGACGGGAACGTCTCGCTCCTCCTGCCCGCTGGCCGCTACGCGCTCGCCGCACGGCACGCGGAGGAAGGAAAGTACGTCACCCTCACCCTTGAGCACGCTGGCCGAGCGGTCCTCCTCCTGGAAACGATGGGAAAGCGCGTCACGATCACGATCGAGACATCCTCCATCGATGGGCGCCCCTCGTCCAACGTTGCCGTCGAGGCGCGAACTCTGCCCGGGGGCACCATCGCCGCGCGAGGCGTCACGGACGATGAAGGCGTCGTCAACCTGAGCGTGCCGCCTGGAGCTTACGAAGTGGACACGGGCGGGACCGTGACGAAGACCTACGTGGAGACCGACACGCTGCTACGCCTGACGGCAATGCCTGGAAACGCTGCGCCGCAGCCCGAGCCCGAAGAGCGATCGCGCTACCAACAAAAAGTGCGCCAAGCCACGAACTACGTGGCCCCATACGACGTCGCTTCGGTGCGCGAAGACATGTACAACTGAAGGTTTCCCCCCGTAACCCCCACCGAACCCTTTTCCTGTGGGCCCGCCCTCGCGCGGCGCGTGACCAAGGACCAGCCCCTCACCTACGCCTCTTCCGGCGTGGACATCAAGGCCAAGGACGAGGCGGCCAAGGCCATCACGGGCTTGCTCTCGTTCGTGCGCAGCGGCACGATGGGGAAGCCGTTGGGCGGCTCGGGCCACTTCGCTGGCATGGTCGAGTTCGGCGAGTATGCGCTCGTCCTCGCCACGGACGGCGTGGGAACCAAGCTCGAAGTCGCCACTGCCATGAAGAAGTGGGACACGGTGGGCATCGACTGCGTCGCGATGAACGTGAACGACGCCGTGTGCGTGGGCGCCGAGCCCATCGCATTCGTCGATTACCTCGCCGTCGAGACGCCAGACCCGCGTCTCGTCGCCGAGTTAGCGAAGGGACTCAACGAGGGCGCGCGCCAAAGCAACATGACGATCATCGGCGGGGAAACGGCCGTCCTCCCCTCGCTCGTGAAGGGATTCGACCTCGCGGGCACCGTGCTTGGCTACGTCAAGAAGGACCGCTTGGTGAGCGGCGCCTCGATCCGGCCTGGCGACGTCCTCATCGGCGTGGCGTCCAGCGGCGTGCACAGCAACGGCTACACGCTGGTGCGCAAGGCCATGGAACGAGCCGGAATAAGCTATCATGACAAGATGCCCGATGGCTCGACCGTCGGCGCTTGCCTGCTGGAGCCCACGCGCATCTACGTGAAGGCCGTCCTTGACCTACTCCAAGCCGTGCCGCAGGGCAGCGTGCACGGCATCTCGCACATCACTGGCTCGGGCTTGCTGAACGTTCCGCGCCTCAAGAAGGACGTGCGCTACGTCATCGACGAGCCCATGCCAGTCCCCGCCATCCTGCAACAAGTGCAGCAGTGGGGCGACGTTGCGAAGGACGAGATGTACCGCACGTTCAACATGGGCATGGGCCTGTGCGTCGTCGTATCGGCCGAGCAAGCGGACACGGCGGTCCGCACGCTCGCGAAGCACTTCCCGGCCAAACGCGTGGGCAAGGTCGTCGCGGGCACGGGCATCTCGCTTCCCACCGTGGGCGTGGAGCTCACGGGAGCGAAGGCGCAGTTCTAGGGCCCACCAGTTTGAGGGCATGTGGTTGCATCCCGCCGTGTTTCTTGTACGCGAAGCCGCGAAGCGCGCGAAGAAAGCGAATCTTGCCTTCGCGTTCTTCGCGCCTTCGCGTACCAGAACAGGCCCCGCTCCAGCTTAACCGACTACGGATGGGCGACCACCGATCGTGCGACTTCGCCCCGCTCCCGACATTGTCGGGGAACGCTGAAGTTCTCCACCGTGCAGGGAAGCGTCAGTGAACTGTCATGGTCACGAACATGGTCCGCAAGGCACTCGCGCGTGATGAGAACGGCGTTTCCCCCGTCATCGGAACGATCCTGATGGTGGCAGTGACGGTCGCCCTGGCAGCGACGGTCCTCACCGTGATGAACGCGTACGGGAACAAGGCACCGGCGGAATCGACGTCCGCGAACTTCAAGGCGAACGCGGTCGACACGAACAATGACGGCGCGACGGACGCCATCAAGCTCACGTACATCGGCGGTCCAGCCAACATCACCGCGCAGGTCTCCATCAACAACCCGGCAGGCGATGGCACCATGGCGCCCACGCCCGCAGGAACGACCTGGAACGCCGGCGACTTCCGCATCTACGACGCTGCAAGCTCGGCTGGTACCTGGTTCGTCACCGTCAGCGTGCTTGGCGACACGGTCCTGGACTCGACCATCGTGCTCGACCAGTGAGTCTCGGCTGGCGGGGGAGAGCGAGCATGGCCCAACACGTTCCAATCCTGGACTTCATCCACGAGCTACGCGCCGCGGGCATCGAGGTGGAGTACGCAGACGTCCTGACGCGCCCCCAAGCGTATTGGGAGCGCTTGTCGGTGGACAGGCGAGCGCTCCTCTTCGCGCGCCTCAAGATGGACGTGCCGCATGATCCAGCGCTGTCGGTGCAAGTCGTCCGCCGACGCGCTCACACTGCCCAAGCGGAGAACGTGTTCGTCCGACTCATCCCCACCAGCGGCGAGTCCCGCGTGTCGCTCTCGCGCGCGCGGGACTCGCTCTTCTACTCCACGACCACGCCACCAGAGGCCACGACTCCATCAGGGGGATCGCCCTCGGAGATCGCTCCCCTTGAGGCCTTCCAGCCGGGGAGCGCGCGCCAAGAAAGGCCGCTCAGCGCGCTGTGCCTCCTAGACGCGGTCTGGGGAGCGCCCTACGATGCAACGCGTGACGGAGCGCTCTATGCCTCCGACGTCCCAGACGAGTACAAGCTCGTCGAGGAATACGAAGTCGAGCCAAGCTTCTCCTCGATCTCGATCATCATCCGCGGCGACTCCGAGAAACGCTATCAGGTCAACGAGCCGCGCCTGAGCGAGCTCGAGCTGGCCCTCGCCGCGACGCTCAACGAGCGGTTGCGCGACGCGCTGGTCTTCGACGACGGCGGACAAGGAGACGACCGGCCGCGCCACATCGCAAAGCACCTCTTCGCGCTCCTTCATGCGTACCGGTTCCGCGTGGACCAGCGGACCGCCTACAAGCTGGGCTACTACTTCCTGCGCAACTACGCGGGCTTCGGCCGCCTCGACCCGCTGATGCGCGACGCCGCCATCGAGGACATCAGTTGCAACGGACCCGACGTCCCACTATACGTCGTGCACTCGAAGCACCAGAACCTGCCGACGAGCCTTGTCTTCGAAGAGATGGAACTCAACAGCTTCACGATAAAGCTCGCCCAGCGCGGCGGCAAGCTGCTATCAGTGGCGCAACCCCTCATCGATGCGACGCTTCCCGAGGGCTCGCGCATCCAAGCGAGCCTCGGGCGCGAGGTCACGAGCCGTGGGAGCGCTTTCACCATCCGCAAGTTCCGCGAGGACCCGCTCACCGCTGTGGACCTCATCCGCGGCGGCACGCACACGCTCGACACGATGGCGTTCCTCTGGTTGATGGTCGAAGCGAAGCGCAACCTCGTCGTGATGGGGGCCACGGCCTCTGGCAAGACGACGACGCTCAATTGCCTCTCGCAGTTCGTGCCGCCCACGCTCAAGGTCGTCAGCATCGAGGACACCCGCGAGATCACGCTCCAGCACGAGAACTGGCTGGCCGCAGTGACGCGCGACTCGTTCTCGGGACAAGAAAGCGAGAAGATCTCGATGTACGACCTCCTCCGCGCGGCGCTTCGCCAACGCCCCGAGTACATCATCGTGGGCGAGATCCGCGGCGTGGAGGGCCTCACGCTCTTCCAAGCGATGAGCACGGGCCACACGTGCTTCTCGACGATGCACGCGGGGAGCGTGGAGAACGCCGTGTACCGTCTCGAGAACGCGCCCATCAGCGTCCCGCGCGTGATGCTCACGTCCCTCGACTTCTTCCTCCTGCAAGGCGCCGTCGAGGTCGCCGGCCGCCAAGTGCGGCGCATGCTCAGCTTGGTCGAAGTGAACGGGGTCGATCCTGCTTCGCGCAACCTCCGCACGAACGAGGTGTTCCGCTGGGACGCGACTCGCGACGCGCAGGAAGCCGCCAACGCCAGCACGGTCCTCGACCAGGTTCGCAACAAGCGCGGGTGGTCGCGCGCGCAGCTCGATGAGGAGATCGCCGCGCGCAAGAGGGTGCTTGCCGGTCTCGTCGAGCGCAAGGAACGAAGCTATCAGCAAGTCGCGACGGCCGTGCGGGCGTTCTACGCTGATGGCCGGAGCGTGCCAGCACCGCCTTCGGCCAGCGCCAAGGGAGGCGCGCGAAGGTGAGCCTTGTAGAAAGCGCTTACTTTCGCGTCTTCGAACCCTTCTGGTCATTCGACGCGGCCTCGCGCAAGGCGACGACACGGGCGCTACGAGCGGCACGCATCGGCATGCTGCCTGAACTGTACTTGACGCTCTCGTACCTCTGCGCCGCCGGCTTCGGCGCGATAGCGTGGGCCGCGACGAGTCTCGCGCTCGCCATGATGACGCCGGTCCCTGCGTTCCCCGCAGCCGTCATGGGCGCCGGGGGCGGCCTTCTGGGCTTCTTCGTCACGCGCTTGTGCTTCCTCGCGTATCCACGCACGGTCGCCGCGTCCCGCGCTCGCGCCATCGACCTCGAGTTCAGCTCCGTCGTGACGCTTTGCTACGCGCTCGCACGAGGCGGCGTGAACACGATCGGGATCTTCCGCGCGGTGGGAGAGGAACGCTCGGCGTACGGCGAGATCTCCGTCGAGTTCGAGCAGGTCATCCGCGAGATCGATCGCACCGGGAAGGATCTCAACAGCGCGCTCCAAAGCGTCGCGGCCACCACGCCCAGCGAGACGCTCCGCGCTTTTCTGGACGGCCTCGTCACGATCCTCAGTTCTGGCGCGGAGCCGCGCGACTACTTCAAGCGCCAAGCCTCAACGCAGCTCTCGGGCGCCTCGCTCCAACTAGACAAGGAGCTGGAGCAGGCTGGGCTCCTCGCGGAGTCCTACGTGAGCGGTCTCCTCGTCCTCCCCCTCCTCCTGATCGTCGTCTTGACGGTGCTATCCGTCCTCAGCGGGCAAGGCGCCACGATGGTCATCCTCATCGTGTTCGTGGTCATTCCAGGCGGCACCATCGCGTTCCTCACGCTCACAGAGATGCTCATGGTGGCAACCCCGCTATCGGTCCCGCGACGATCGCCGGATGCGCTCGCTGATTTCGGCATGAGCACGCTGCCCCGCGAGCTGCTCGTGCTGCCACCGCCCCGTGCGGAGACGCTTACCGACGTGTCCGAGGATCTCGCGCGAACTGGCCTCGAAGCCAAGGCCGTCAGGCGGCGCTTGGTCATCGAGTGGTTCCGGCGCCGAGTGGTGGAGCAATGGCGCGCCTTTCGCGACCGCGCGCTCGTTCGCCCCGCTGACGCGTTACGTGCAAGCGCCGTGCTCGCCGCCCTGATCATCGCTGGAGGAGGAGCCTTCCTGCTCTGGCGCCACGCGTCCGGTCGCGAGTTGAGCGTGGGCGCGACGACCTTGGGCCTCGCAGCCGCGCTCGTCGCCTTGGTCCCAGTCGCGATCTTCCAGGAAATGCGCGTGAGCCGCGCGCGCGAGGTTGACGCCCAGCTTCCTGAGGTCCTCGGTCGGCTCGCGGGCTTCAACGAGAAGGGCGTGAGCCTCCTCAAGTCATTCGAGATCCTTGGGCATTCGACCCAAGGAGACCTTGGTAACGAGCTCCGCGGCGTGGAACGCGACGTATCGTGGACCGCGAACCTCAAAGGCGCTTTGGGGCGCCTGCGCGAGCGCGTCGCCACGCGCCGTATGACGAAGCTGAGCGTGCTCTTCGAGCGCGGCATCGGCGCGACTGGCAACCTCAAGGAAGTGCTCGAGATCGCGGCCGCCGACGCGACAGTGAACGAGGGCCAAGCCGCCAAGAAACGGCAAGCCATGATGAGCTACGTCGTGGTCGTCTATGTCGTCTTCGCCGTCTTCCTCTACGTCATCTACATGGTCGTGGACCTCTTTTACGGCTCGGGCGGCTTCGCCACGATCGCGGCAAGCAGCCACGTGAAGGGCATCCACGTCGGCATCCCGCCCGTGCAAGCGCAAGTGCTCTTCTTCCACGCGTCCCTCATCCAAGGCGCGTGCTGCGGCCTCGTTGCCGGGAAGCTTGGCGAGGGACACATCCTGTCGGGCATCAAGCATGCCGCCATCATGAGCATCATCGCGTGGCTCGTGTTCGTGCTGATGGTGTTCCACTGAGCGAAAAGGCCCCCCCGGCCAATGTCCGAGGCCTTATGTTAGGGAACCAATCTCCCGATCATGCGTGAGTTACCCGCCCCCAGACGCTGGCCGGTACGGTAGCACGAGCTACCGCGAGCGCGGCCCCCAAACGCCCCGCAAGCGCATGATGGCGCAAGGCCGCAAGGGCCACTTCATGTACGACGCGAAGGCGCTCCTCCTCAAGGTGCCAGGCAAGATGGACGAGGCCGCCATACGCGCGTTCCTCGAATCGGTCTTCGCGCGCGGCACGCGCCACAGCACGGAGGACGCGCGCAAGTTCCTCGACGAGAAACTCGGCGACGAGTCACTGAGCAAGGAACAGCACGCGGGACTCGCACGGCTCATTGAACAGTACTCGTTCTGGCGGTGACGGCTGCGCCCTGCGGGCGCACCCGGCACGCTCCGACTCGACTCCGGCTCGCTTCGCTCGCCGGTGACCGTTGGGGGCCTGCGGCCCCCGGTGGCCACTCGTCTTTTCACAGGAATGCCCCTGTGGGGGCGCTCCGCTCGCGGCCGCTGCGGCGGCCGCTTCGCTGCGGCCCCCATAGGGAGTCCTCACATTCCTGCGAAAAGCCGAGTGGCCTCTCTCTTGATGTGGGCCGCGGGGCCATCGGAATCTTTAAGTCGTTTTGAGTCCCAATTGAGTCCAACATGAGTCCCGTTCCTTTGGCGGCCCTGCGGAGCGGGGACTTGCCCCGCACCGTTCGTCCCGACTCTCACCCAGCCCGCGTTCTCACGTTCCTCACGAAGCATCGTGAAGAAGCGTGGCGGGCCCACGAGCTTGCTGAGAAGTTGGGCACGGACCAGCACACGATGGGTGCCGCGCTGAGGCGCCTTCGCTCTCGGGGCCTCATCGACAAGCAAGGACCCTACTGGTTCGCGCTCTCCGAACAAGAGTCTGCCCAACTGCAAGCGGCCCTTGCGACAACTCTCGCGGCCAACGAGCACCTTGGCGCGGAAGACCCGGACGATTGGGCGCACAACCCACGATGAAGCAACGCTGGATCACGAGCTACAGCGGTCGGCTCTCCCACGAGCGGTTACAGCAAGCCCGCAAGAAGGTCAAGAGCTATCTCTGAGCGCACCGCGGGCGCGCCACTTAGGCTACCCCGAGGCCGGCTTCCGTCGCCACGCCAGGACGCCGGCACATAGCGCCACGAATGACACGATGAAGCTGGCGATGACGAAGGCCGGCTCGCCCGTGTCGCGCAGGCTCAACAGCGACATGACGGCGACGACCATGGCCGCGAATGACCCCGCCACGATCGCTGGCTTCGGGATCGTTCCGCGCCCGCTCGCCGCGAGGAGCAGCGCGAGCGCCCAGAAGGCGATCGCTACTACGATCACGAGGAGTGCGAGCACGAAGAAGGTCAGCGAGAACAGCTCTCCGGTCGCGCGCGCCATCGCCAAGTAGGTGCCAACGAGGATGACGGCGAGGCCGAAGCACACGAGCGCGGCTGAATACGCGGCCCGGACGGGGGTCATGCTTCCGCATCGCCTTAGCACTATAACGTCGCTTCGCACGGGGCTTCTTGTACGCGAAGCCGCGAAGCGCGCGAAGGAATTCTACCATGGCTTCGCGTCCTTCGCGACTTCGCGTACCAGAACGGGTACTCCACCACGCACACAGGGTGCGGCAGATGATATCGCGCAGCAACCGCCTGCAGCCGGTCAACGTGGTGGGTCAGCTTCGCGCACGCGGGGAACGCCTCGCTCGCGCGTCGCCGCGGACCTCGCCCTGCGGTCCATCCCCGCGCACGCGGGGAACGCCGCCCCCTGCTGCTCCGCCCCCAACAGTGAAACGGTCCATCCCCGCGCACGCGGGGAACGCCACACGAGCCTCAACCAAGGCACCACCTACTACGGTCCATCCCCGCGCACGCGGGGAACGCGTCCACTTCAACGAGTACGACGCCGAGGGCTTCGGTCCATCCCCGCGCACGCGGGGAACGCTAGCCTGTGGCGAATCCAGGAACTTTGTCCTTCGGTCCATCCCCGCGCACGCGGGGAACGCACGTGCCGGACGTGCGGGACCATGATGGACGTCGGTCCATCCCCGCGCACGCGGGGAACGCCGCAGCGGTGGGGTCGCAAGGATCGGGTGGATCGGTCCATCCCCGCGCACGCGGGGAACGCATGCCCGAAATGATGACCACAACCTACGGATCCGGTCCATCCCCGCGCACGCGGGGAACGCGCGTCAGGCAACTCGTGACTGATTCGGGGCTGCGGTCCATCCCCGCGCACGCGGGGAACGCTCGCCGAGATGTCCCTTGGATCGCGTGCATCGCGGTCCATCCCCGCGCACGCGGGGAACGCTGGGGCATATGGGGATAGTGGGGCTAATGGTGCGGTCCATCCCCGCGCACGCGGGGAACGCGTCGCCGCCGCTACTGCCGCCGCAGCCTACGTCGGTCCATCCCCGCGCACGCGGGGAACGCGTGGAGCTGGGCCGCGCCATCGCCGCGATCCTCGGTCCATCCCCGCGCACGCGGGGAACGCCACCAGCACGTATTCGAGGCCGGAGGATTGGGCGGTCCATCCCCGCGCACGCGGGGAACGCGTCCACGCGCCCTCACCCGACCGGACATCGAGCGGTCCATCCCCGCGCACGCGGGGAACGCGAAAGTGGCGACGAATTCGACCCACCCATTTTCGGTCCATCCCCGCGCACGCGGGGAACGCGATGAGGCTCAAGCGGAGGCTCGCGTCCGCTGCGGTCCATCCCCGCGCACGCGGGGAACGCATGACCGCAAGCTGCCGCTTCGGGTCCTGGCCCGGTCCATCCCCGCGCACGCGGGGAACGCCACGTCTTGCCCGTGCCTGGCGCCCCGTAGAACGGTCCATCCCCGCGCACGCGGGGAACGCGGCTTGGGCGCCGCGACGATCCTCGGGTGGATCGGTCCATCCCCGCGCACGCGGGGAACGCAGCGAGACCGGCGGCGACGGGCGCCACTACCTCGGTCCATCCCCGCGCACGCGGGGAACGCCAGTCCTCCTGCGGCCATGATCCATTGAGGCCCGGTCCATCCCCGCGCACGCGGGGAACGCGTCTGGGTCGGTGAGGAGTTCGACTTGGTCGTCGGTCCATCCCCGCGCACGCGGGGAACGCCGGGAACATGACGAGCATGACACGGACGGTGACGGTCCATCCCCGCGCACGCGGGGAACGCTCTTTGAGCTCGCCGATAATGTTCGAGAGGGACGGTCCATCCCCGCGCACGCGGGGAACGCCAGTGCGCCTCCGCCGTCATGGTGTCAGTTGGCGGTCCATCCCCGCGCACGCGGGGAACGCGCGCTCGCATCCGCTGACGCCGATTGGGTCACCGGTCCATCCCCGCGCACGCGGGGAACGCTGCGATGCGGGGCTCGCGGGCAGATTATCTGTCGGTCCATCCCCGCGCACGCGGGGAACGCATCCTGAAGACCCCCGCCGTGCTCACGAGGTTCGGTCCATCCCCGCGCACGCGGGGAACGCGTCGTACTTCGCGATGGCGAAGACGATGGCTACGGTCCATCCCCGCGCACGCGGGGAACGCACATCCACCTGGTCCACGAGTTCCGCTGTTGTCGGTCCATCCCCGCGCACGCGGGGAACGCCGCTACAAAGGGTGGGCCC
>Ga0265292_1002009_pt1 | contig 15423 bp, 14 predicted proteins | sample Munlanlewell296A_FD_189080 | JGI IMG/M metagenome (GOLD analysis project Ga0265292, IMG submission 189080) | Leachate microbial communities from a municipal landfill in Southern Ontario, Canada - Leachate well 296A | ecosystem: Engineered > Solid waste > Landfill > Unclassified | place: Canada... | reverse complement strand
TTTTTATTTCAAAAAGCAGGTCGCGAACAGCGGGCTTGTCAAAATCATTTATTAAAATATCAATGGCTTTAAAAAGATCGGTTCCGATTTTTAACATCAGCGATAAATATTTTGTGATGAATATTTTATCCGCGACATTTATAGAACCTCCGAATAAGCGTTTTTTTGAGGCGGTAGCGATGCTTTGTTTCTTAAGCGAAATGGGTTTTAAGCCCTGGGCCGCCAAAGACGCTAAAACCTCGGCAGTTGAAACAGCTTCAATTTCTCCCTCAATAATTTTCCCGTTTTGTTGCGCGGCTATGTAACTGAATTTCATAATAATTATAAATATAAATCCTAAATTCGAAACTCTAAATTCTAAACAATATCAAAACTCAAATGTTCTAAATTCAAAACGTTTGGAATTTTGGATTTTGGTCATTGGAATTTGTTTAGAGTTTAGTGCTTAGATATTAGAATTTGCGTGTTATTCCTCTCGTATCACACGCATCACTTCCTCGACCGAAGTTAAACCAAGCGCGGCTTTACGCAAGCCGTCCTCAAACATTGTTATCATGCCTTTTCTACGGGCTAAATTAGTTAAGTTAGTCAAAGAAAAGTCGGCCTTTGCCATCTCCGCTCTAATTTCGTTGTCTATTTGCATAACCTCATAAATACCCATTCTCCCCCGATAACCGGTGTTGGCGCAAACATTGCAACCCTTTCCCCTAAATAACGTTTTGGGTATTTGGTATTCGGTTGATAAATTCGATTCGGATTTTAATTTTTCAAGATTTTTTAAAAGATCAGCCGGGGTGGAATAAGATTCCACGCAGTTTGCGCAAATTTTCCGAACCAATCTTTGAGCTATTATTAAATTTAAAACCGCAGCAATCAAAAACGGCGGGATTTTCATATCGATTAAACGCGGGATTGTCGTGGGCGCGTCGTTGGTATGTAAACTTGAAAGCACTAAATGTCCGGTCAAAGCGGCATGAACAGCGATTTCAGCTGTTTCTTCATCACGGATTTCGCCTACTCCAATAATATTGGGATCTTGCCGTAAAATCGATCTTAACCCATTGGCAAATGTCACCCCGGCCAAAACATTTACTTGTGTTTGGTTAATATATTTAACCGAGTATTCTATCGGGTCTTCAATCGTAACAATATTAACTTCCGGCTTATTTAGCATATTCAAAATAGAATAAATGGTTGTCGTTTTTCCCGAACCGGTTGGGCCGCAAACCAAAATCATTCCGTAAGTTTTAACAATATTTTCTTTGACAATTTTTACGGTATCTTCAAGCATGCCGACTTCTTCCAAAGCAAGCGGTTTCTGCGCGGCCGGAAGCAAACGCAAAACAATTTTTTCGCCGTAAAAAGTCGGAATAATTGAAACACGCAAATCCAAAACCGATTCCGATAACTGATAACGAAATCTGCCGTCCTGCGGTTTATAATGTTCGTCAAGCTTAAGAGCCGCCAAAAGCTTGACTCTCGCCAAAATCGCCGGATGGACATCTTTTGGAATTTTAGCGATTTCATGAAGAACGCCGTCTATTCGAAATCTGACTAAAACCATATCCTCAAGCGCTTCAATGTGAATATCCGAAGCTCGAGTCGCGGACGCGTAAGCAATGAAATTTTCGACAATCGCCACAATGGGCATTTCCCGGGCAATCTTTTCAATTTTATCCTCTTTAATAGAGAGCGAGGTTTTAATATTTTCCTCTATTATTTTTTGAAAATCCGCGGATGACTGGCGGTTGTAGATGGCAAATCCCCTTTCCAAATCCGCCGGCCTTGCCAAAAAGGGTTTAATTTTTGCGTTTAGGGAATTTTCCAAAAAATCTATGGTTTTCAAATCACTGGGGTCTTCCATGGCGGCATCGTAAACACCCCCAGCCTCTTCTTTAAAAAGGACAACTTTTTTTTGACGGGCGAGCTTTTCACTAATTTTCATTAAAACATTTTCATCTATGGGATTAGCGCTTAAATTAACCGGCTCGACGCCCAAATAATTGCTAAGAAGCGAATAAAGATAGTCTGTCGAAAGAACGCCTCTGGAAACAAGAACTTCGGATAAGTTTTGATTAAGCCGGCTGGCTTCTTTTTCGATAACATCAAAATTATCCGAGGTTATTAATCCGTCTTTTACTAAAAAATCTTTCAGTTTTTGCGAAGGAATGGTTAGCATTAAATTACTTATTATTTTATTTAGCGTGTTTAGCGGGCTTTCTATTAACCAACTCGTTAACTAGAAAACTCGTAATAAAATAATACAGTTATTTTATATCTTAAATAATTGCCATATTGGCAATTGCGCAATCCACTTGCTTATTATTATAACAAAAATAGCGGTTGGTATCCACAAATAATAAAATGACACGCGCTCGCCTTTTAGAGTGGAAAATTTATTTAAAATCAGCGAGCTTAAAATAGAGGCGAGAAAAAGGGAAACAATATAAATAAAAATTCCCGGGAAACCGGAGAGAAATATTGCCAGCGCGCCGAAATAATACTCTTCAGGATAAAAAAACTTTTCTTCAAATTTCTTGTTGTAATATTTAACGGCTTTTAAAAATAAAAATGTAAATACCAATGAAACCAAATACGTTGCAAAAAAATGAAATAATCCATAACCGATAAAATAACTTATACTTTGATGCGGCGGAAGAAAAAGTTTTGTAAATTCCGAAGCAGGTCCGAATTTCCAAATTTTATACTGCAAATACGATAAATAAAAAGAATTGCTGAAAATTAAAATTATCGCTCCATAAAAAAAATATTTAAATATTTTTTCTTTATTTCGTGTCATTCTGAGGACGAAAACCGAAGAATCTAGAGATCCCTCGTCCGCCATAGGCGGACTCGGAATGACATCGCGCGCCGCATTATGTTCAGCGTGGCGCTTACCAAAGGAGCGCAGGGTTAGCTGCGCTCCTAAAGCTAAAATCAAAATTGTAATGGAAAAATAAAATACCATTACGAAAATTTTCTGATTAAAGAGTTACAGAAGTGCCGACTTCGTAGTAACAAGTGTTTGCAGTGAAATCAGAACAGGCGTTCCAATTGCCTCCGTCCTGAGTCATCTTGATTCTGTATTTACTGCTTTCCAATCTTCCGTTTAATTCAAATAAGATAGACACATCTTCTCCGGCGTACGCATAGTAATACGTTGTGCTGTTAGTAGGATCAATCGGAAGAACTGATAATGGCGATGAGCCGCCTCCAACATCATTAAAATTCACATTAACCCATCCTGCGCCATCAACCGTAGTTGAGGCTGTGGTTGCAATTGTCCCACATGCAGTTGAAGAAGCAAACGGGCAATTAGCCGCCGCAACAGTCCTTCGGTACGCCAACCCAGTGCCACCAAAGTTAGTGTCCGGACTTGTGCCAGTTGACAAGTGATAGTTGATGGCGGTTCGAAGAGTATCGAAATCGGAAATTCTCTGGCCATCTCGGGCTTGCCTCAAAAGTTCCGCCGGATTTAAAACCAAAGCGACAACCGAGGCCAAAATCGCGATAATACCAATGACAATCAAAAGCTCAAGTAGTGTAAAACCTTTTTTCATTTATTTTTTCGAAAAATTTAATCGACTTGTAAATTCTCATCTCGACCTTTTCAATATTATTTTTATTATAGCACAGGCCGCAAAAACTCAAATAGACTTATCCACACCCAGCCCCAGTTTTAATCAATAAAACTTCTACTAATTCGCTTTCTTAATTCGTGTTTGGTGCTACCGTGATGTTTTAATTTTTTCTCACGGTCTTTCGCGTCTTCTTTGTTTCTATAAATTTCGGCATAAATTATCGACCATTTCCCGTTTTTTCGATGCGTCGCTGTTGTTTCGCCAAGGTTATGTTGCGTTAAGCGTTGACGCAGGTTTTGGGTTATACCTATATAAATTTGTTTTGTTGTGCTGTGTTGAATAATGTAAATGTACCACATGCCTTTATTATACCAAAAATTAAAACTGGGGCTGGGCACACCCAACTGGAAAATAAGGGGTTGACAATCCACTTCTGGCGAGTAAAATATATGGGCTTAGAGATGGAAAGGACTTTAACAATCGAAGTGCTTATTAAAACTAAAGAAGTTGGAACTTTTTTGGTTGTCCCAAAAATGTCAAAAAATTCAGGCCGGCGAAGGATCTCTGGTAATCAGAAATGGTTGCTAGATTTTCTTCGCTGATAACTTGAAAATTTTAGACATTTAATTGAGAGTTTGATCCTGGCTCAGGATGAACGCTGGCGGCGTGGATAAGGCATGCAAGTCAAACGGACTATTTTTTGAACGAGGTGAGATTACATCAAATCAAGGAATAAAAATGGTTAGTGGCAAACGAGTTAGTAACACCCTGGTTACCTACCCCAAAGTCGGGCATAACTAGCCGAAAGGTTGGCTAATTCCCGATAGTCCCTGAGAGCGCAAGCTCGAAGGGTAAAGTCGCAAGACGCTTTGGGAGGGACCTAGGTCCTATCAGCTTGTTGGTGAGGTAACGGCTCACCAAGGCTATGACGGGTAGGGGTGCTGAGAGGCAGTCCCCCAACGACGAGACTGAGACACGGCTCGTACACCTACGGGTGGCAGCAGTCGAGAATATTCCACAATGGGCGAAAGCCTGATGGAGCGACGCCGCATGCAGGAAGAAGGTCTTCGGATTGTAAACTGCTTTTAGCTGGGAGGAAGCTCCGACCTCGGTCGGAGTTGACAGTACCAGCTGAATAAGGGCTTGCTAACCTCGTGCCAGCAGCCGCGGTAATACGAGGGGCTCAAGCGTTATCCGGATTTATTGGGCGTAAAGGGCGCGTAGGGGGTTTGGTGCGTCTGTTGTAAAATACCTTTGCTCAACAAAGGAACCGCAACAGATACGACCTAACTAGAGGATGTTAGAGGTAGATGGAACGCACGGTGTAGGGGTGAAATCCGTTGATATCGTGCGGAACACCAAAGGCGAAGGCATTCTACTAAGGCACTCCTGACCTTGAGGCGCGAAAGCGTGGGGAGCAAAAAGGATTAGATACCCTTGTAGTCCACGCCCTAAACGATGTCTACTAGCTGTTTCGAGTATCGACCCTCGGAGTGGCGTAGCTAACGCGTTAAGTAGACCGCCTGGGAAGTACGGTCGCAAGACTAAAACTCAAAGGAATAGACGGGGACCCGCACAAGCGGTGGAGCATGTGGTTTAATTCGACGACAAACGAGGAACCTTACCAGGGCTTGAAATTCTAATGAAAGATTGCTGAAAGGCGATCCCTTCTTTAAAAAACATTAGGACAGGTGCTGCACGGTCGTCGTCAGCTCGTGGCGTGAGCTGTTCCCTTAAGTGGGGTAACGAGCGCAACCCCTGCTGTCTGTTACAAGTGTCAGGCAGGACTGCCGTGTATTTCACGGAGGAAGGCGGGGACGACGTCAGATCAGCGTGGCCCTTTGATGCCCTGGGCTACACACATGCTACAATGGCCGAAACAATGGGTTGCCAAGCCGAGAGGCGGAGCTAATCCCACCAAATTCGGCCCCAGTTCGGATTGAGGGCTGCAACTCGCCCTCATGAAGCCGGAATCGCTAGTAATCGTGAATCAGCTATGTCACGGTGAATACGTTCTCGGGTCCTGTACTCACAATAAAAGCGCCGAGCAGGTTATATAACTAGATTGTTAAAATCAATCCCCGAGCACATAAAAAACGTTATGTGCTTCGGCGTAGCTAAAAGATAGCCCTAAATCGCGAGGTTTGGGGTGGAGGATCTGGAAGCAAATTACAGCCCTAATTTATCCGCCAGTTGGCGGAATGGTAATCGAGCTATGGAAGGGTGGTGAGCATAGCGAAGATTTTTAAGAACGCCATTTAGGGATGCAAGGAATAGTTTTATAACTGACCTCGGGAGATCTGATTGCTGTTATCATATTGTATATATTGTATATATGGTATAATAAAACTTACGCAGCGTCAGAAGTCAGCTGGAGCGTAGTACCGCAGCATATAAAGCGTTATGTGTTCGGGAAGGTCTCCACTCAATGAACAATGAAAAAACTAAGCGCAGATTACATAACAGGTTTAGTTGATGGGGAGGGTAGCTTTACTTTTTATATCCGAGATCCTAAGGATAATTCTTATAGGAAGCGGAGAGTAAAAGCAGAACCAAGGTTTTATCTGAAGTTGGTAGAAAAAGATAAAAGGATACTGTATCAACTAAAAAATTATTTCGGTTGTGGCAATGTTTATTTTCAAAAAGATAAACGTCCAAATCATCAAAATTGTTATCGTTATGAAGTAGCTAGTCGTAAAGATTTAGATGAAATAATAATTCCATTCTTTAAAAAGAATAAATTAAAGTTTTATTCTAAACAAAATGATTTTTCACTTTTTTGCAAATTAATGGATATGCTAAGATCTAGAAATCACTTAATGCAAGGTGGTTTACAGAAAATGTATCTTATTAAGGCAAAAATGCATTGAGCTCGCCGTATACGGGAAATCCGTCCGTACGGTGGCCTATATCACGCAACGCGTGATCGGCCAACCCGACCATCGCAAGATGGTTTAGGGTCGGGAACGTTAACTCTTAGTTTTAAGAGAACAATCGCCCGTCACACCAAGGGAGCTGGGAGTACCTGAAGGTCGCCTTTGGCGGCTCAAGGTAAGCTCAGTGACAGGGGTGAAGTCGTAACAAGGCACGCGTAGCGGAAGCTGTGCGTGGAAAAATTAAATTCGAAAATTGATCGATGTCCTTCGTCGCTAAAGCTATGAAGGGCACAGGTGTTAGTCGAGGAGCCTTATGTCTCGACTCTCCGATACAGGGTCGGAGTATTGGGGCAACCAAAAAATTTCCAACAACAAAAATCCAGACTTAAGTCTGGATTTTTGTTTGCATATCTGATAAATTAGTTACTATACATGATAGAGAAACCGAAAAAAATATTACTCATTGAAGACGAGCCGTTTTTATCGTCTTTATTAAAAAACCGCCTTCAGCGGGAAAAATTTGAAGTAATTATCGCAAAAGACGGCGAAGAAGCAACTAAATTTTTAAAATCTTTAACGCCAAATCTTATCCTTTTGGATATTATTCTGCCGAAAAAATCCGGATTTGAAATTATGGAAGACATAAAATCCGATCCGGAATTAAGCGATAAAATAGACATTCCAGTTATTATTATTTCCAACTTAAGCCAGCCTGAAGATATTCAAAAAAGCAAACAACTCGGGGCAATAGAATATTTTGTGAAAGCAAAAACCTCAATCGACGATCTCGTATCAAAAATCAAAACGTTTGTAAAATAAAATCTCCTCCGACCCGGGTCGGAGGAGATTTTATTGTTTGTGGACCTGGCGGGACTCGAACCCGCGGTCTTTAGTATGCCATACTAACGCTTTTCCTCTAAGCTACAGGCCCACTGGCAATCATCCTAGAAATTATTTCCAATTCTAATTGAATTTTTGTTCCCGCACAAGATATTACACAAACACCTTTATAATCCTTGTTTTTTGTTGCTTTACCAATCGTTCTCGGATCAGGCTTTGTCTTATAAAATTGTTTTTTAGACAACCCAGCGATTCGGGACCAATAGGCTGTTAATTTTCTAATGTCCTGATCTGCCCTGTAAGAAATTCTTGCGCGTAGATTAGATGTGGGGATCAAATAAACGCGGTTAAGTAATTTTATATACAGATTTATTATATTGGAATCGGAGCTACCGAGCATCAAGCCCCGATGCGTTTTCCATTTACTCCCCTCTCCTAAATACAAAATAGAAAGAACTATTTTTTTAATATCGTCGTCTTCGTGAAATTTTTCTACTAAAAATTTATTTTTGATTTCTACATTTTCAAAAAATTGTTTTTGTTTTTCTCTTAATGACGAAAGTGCGATTTGTCTTCCTTTTGCCATGTTCTTTTTATTTAATCTTTCTACTTTCCGAGCATAGAACTTTGGTAATTTTACATTTTTACACCAGTGAGAAATAGTACCCTTCGGAATATTAGTTCCAATTTCTTCTATAATTTCTTTATATGTATAGCCCTTACCGCGTAGGGATTTTACCCTCTCCCGAATACTATAATCGTACATAATTTAATTGTACTCCTAATCTCAACAATGTGCAATAATTCTATTGAACTCTAGTTTTAAAAATGATACGCTAAAGCTTAATTGCCCTCGTAGTTCAACGGATAGAATAGCACACTCCTAACGTGCGGATCGAGGTTCGATTCCTCGCGAGGGCACAGCAGGAAGCGTGCCAGAGTGGTTGAATGGGCCGCACTCGTCCTGAATAAAGCGGTGGGGTGGCTGAGCTTGGTTTAAGGCGCCACACTCGAAATGTGGTATGCTCGAAAGGGCATCGTGAGTTCAAATCTCACCCCCACCGCTTTGCACGGGATTGCGATTTGTTCTTCCTCGACAAGCTCGGAGACAAATCGGGAAAAATGCGGTAGTCGCCTAAGGCGACTCGGAGGTTTGAGTTCTCCCGCTTCCGCCAATTTAAATCGGTAATCTATTTAATAAAAGCTCCACCTTTTCCAATTCATCGCTCCCCTTTTTCGGCACCAGAAGATACCCCTGACGTTTTGCGAGCTCGTAAAGTTCTTTTGTTATTTTTACGTCGTTAAGGCAATAACTTTTTAATTCTTCAATGTTGCCGTCTCTATAAAGATTTGGCGCCTCAAGCCCATGATGAGTTTTTTCAAGGCCTAAATTTGTTTTCGCAAGATTATTCAAACTAACGCGTTTGCCGGTTTTAAATTCTATTTCGTCAAGCAAGTCCAGCCGAGGAATTGAAAATAAATTTATTTCCTTAGAATGTTTTTTTAACACAGGAATATCAAACCGGTTTATGCTAAACCCGATTATTAAACCGACGCCTTTTAAGGACTCGATAAAATCTTCTATTTGATGTTCTTCGTAAGCAATAAATTCATTTTTGTTGTACGAATAAACACCGATTAAGGAAACATCCAGGGCGTCAAAATTATCTTTTCCAACGTCGAAAAAAGTATTTTTTGTCTCTATATCGAGAACAATAGAATTGGTCATTACATAACTAATTAATTAATTTATGTGTGCCTGTCGGCCACTTTGCTGGCGGCGTAACTTTCGGGTTTTGTTTTTGCTTCGAAGTCGTGCGCTTTTATCATGCCAACCACTTCGGAAATCATTGTTTTAGTTTCACCGTTATTGCCAACGTCGGCGTGAATTTCAAAATTAAATGGAAGAGTTGTGGCTGATTTTAAAAACATTAAAACTTCTTTTGCCACCTCAATCGACAAAAGAACTTCGGTAATAATTCTATCTCTTAAAGTGTAAAATTTGCCATTCTCAGACCGTCTCCAAAAGTATCTTCCTCCATTTCCAACTCTATGAACCACAATCGCGGTCACAAAATCGCTGTCATTGCTGGTTTGTTGAGAATCCGTTCCGATAATTACCTTATAGTGGCGCCTCTGATCTTCCTTCATAAAACAAATCACTTCTTCAACCGCTTCACGGGCGCTTATCTTTTTCCCATTAGAATCATTAAAAAGGTCGTCGTTTTTCATGCTTTTGTTAATAAATTGGCCAGAAATCTGCCCTCTACCGCCAGTATCTTCGACGATTGAGCCTCAATTGTCAACCTTACCACCGGCTCGGTATTAGAGAAATGAATATTAAACCAAAACCTTCCTGATGGTTTTTTTATTTCCATTTTCAGTCCATCAAGCCGAGAAGCTGTCAGGGCAAATTCCCTGTATTTATCTTCTATTTTCTTCATGATCGCAGAGTAGTCACGCTTAGAATTTAGCTTAAAATTAATATCTCTTGAATAATACCGGGGTAATAAATCGACAAAATCAGCGAGCGAATAGGGCAATTTCGAAACAGCGTTAATAACTTGGATCGCGGAAAAAATTCCAGAATCAAAATAATAGAAACTTTTGAAATAATAGTGTCCGGAGTGTTCGACTCCAAAATCAGCCTTATTTTTTTTCATCAGCCGCTCAACGAAATATCTGCCGACTTTTGATTCAAAAAGTTTGTGGTTTGTGGTTTGTGGTTTGTGGTCGTTTATGATCCATCCGGTTCTGACATCTACAACAATTTTTTTCGGTTTTAAATGCCAAATAAAAAGCTTGGCGATAGTATCGGGGTTTATTTTTTTTCCGCGATTATCAATAAAAAAAGCTCTATCGCCGTCAGCGTCAAAAATAATACCCATATCGGCTTTTTGTTCTAATACGAAAGAAGCTATTTTTTTAAAAGCGTTTCCTTTTAAAGGATCAGGTCCATGAGCGGGAAAATTTCCATCCGGTGCGGAATTGATAATTTCAAAATTTGAAAACTTACTGTTTTTGAATATTTTATTAACAATCGGTCCAGTAGCGCCGTTGGAACAATCAATAACAATTTTTAAAGGCTTAATGGGCCTTAAAAATTTTATTAAAAAATTTATGTATGCGCTTTGGTGTTTATTCATCCCACACATAACTTACGCGATTAACTTATTATTGTTTTAATTTAATAAAGTTAAGCTGTGTAAATTTTTGTTATATTTTATAGAACCCCACGACAACCTCCTGAAAGTTATGGGTGGGATTCATCCGTTTTACTTTTTATTCAATAAAGTTCTTTTGTAAACATCCAGGTGGTTCAAAATTAATCCAGCTCCTTTAGCAACGCAAAAAAGAGGATTTTCAGCAACGTATGCATTAACACCTAAAGCTCTTTTAAAAAACTCTCCAAGCAAGGGTATTTGAGCAGTGCCCCCGGAAAGAATTATCCCTTTTTCCATAATATCAGCGACGAGCTCCGGTGGAGTTTCATTAAATACATTTTGGACAGAGGTTACGATGTCTAAAAGATGCCCGTGCAAAGCCTCGGCGATCTCATTCGAACTAATAAGGACATCTTTGGGCAAACCGGAAATTATATCTCGGCCCCTTACTCTAAAAGTTCTTTTATCTTTTGTTTGAAGAGCGGAGCCGACTTCAATTTTAACGGTTTCCGCCATTTGCTCTCCGATGGAAAGCGAATATTTCTTTTTTATATAATCGCTAATAGCAGAATCGAATTTATTGCCAGCCACTCTTAGCGACGCCCAAGAAACAATACCGCCCAACGATATAACTGCAGTTTCCGAAGTGCCACCCCCCATATTGACAATCATATTACCTGAATGGGAATTAATAGGAATGCCCGCGCCTAAAGCAGCTAAAATAGGCTCTCTGACCACATGGGCTTCCTTGGCGCCCGCCTCCTTGGCGGAGTTTATGACAGCCCGGCGTTCTGTTTGGGTAATGCCGGCTGGAACGGAAATAACAACATCGGGTTTAAAAAAATTAAAGGGGCCGATTGCTTTAGCGATAAAATATTTAAGCATCGCTTTGGTGATGTAATAATCGGCGATAACTCCGTCTTTTAACGGCCGGTATGCCCTTATGTCGGCTGGGGTTCTGCCAATCATTTCCTTGGCTTCTCTGCCAACCGCAAGAACAGTGTTGTCGGTGGAGCTCAAAGCAACAATTGTCGGTTCGTTGATAATAAAACCCTTTTTAGGGACAAAAACAATTGTGTTAGCCGTGCCTAAATCAATTCCAATTTTTCTAGTAAACATATTTTGAAATATACGTGATTTTGTTGAAAAATTCAAACGACGCGATATAATTGCAGTTGAATATGTCACTATTATCAAGACGGCTACTGCTGGTCCTTTTTACTCTAATTTTTATAACTGGCGGGTCGATTATCGTTTTGTACGGACTTGGCTGGCGGCTGAATCTGGAAAATTTTCAAATACAAAAAACCGGCGCGATCGCAATCCAAACAACACCCCGCGGAGTTGTTATAAAATTAGACAACAAAGAATTCTCGGATGATTCGAGCATAATTAAAAATCATACTCTCATCCCTAATCTTTTACCTAAGACCTACGCCGTCACAATAGAAAAAGACGGCTTTCAAAAATATCGCAAAGTACTAAAGCTCAAGCCGTCTCTAGTGGAAACAATAAACGCGTTTTTGCCGCCGAACAAATTTAAATCGGAAACTCTGGCGAAGCCAATAAAGGGGAACGCCGTAATCGATGTATCGACGGATTCTAATAAAATTATCACCCTGAATAGATTAAGCGATAATTTTTACCTTTATGACTTAACGAATCCAAAAACCTCTTTAAATATCGGGGTTTTAACGGCAAACATAATATCGGAAAATACGACTGCCTTAGAAATAAAAAAAGTTGGGTTTTTCCCTTTTGATTCCAATAGAATTATTGTTGAAACAAAAAATGGACTGATAGTTTTAGACACCGAGCGCCGGCAAAAAGAAAGCCTGATAGATGAAAAAATATCAGCGTGGAATATTAGAGGCTCAACTATATATTTCGCAAAAGCAAAAAAAGGAGATAAAAATATTGTTTCGTTTCTTTCCTATAACCTTGTTTTCAAAACTCAAAATATTCTCTTCGAAATAACTTCTTCTACCGCGAAATTTCCCATAAAAATCGTGAAAGCGTCCAGATCAGGAAATCGAATCGCTTTCTTGGATTCTGACGGGGGGTTATATTTATTTACGGAAAAAAATCCTTTGCCGGAAAAAATTGCTCACTCCGTCAAATTTTTTGAGTTTTCTCCAAACAACAGGGCAATTGCTTTTTTAGACACAAACGGCACCATAAATGTCCGCTTTATCGACGAGTGGGACGATATATTTAGAAAAAAAATTGGAGACGTATCTAGATTTGAACTAACTGAAAAGCAAGGGTTAGAAAAAATTTTCTGGTACAAAGACTCTCTTAGGCTGTTAGCGGAGAGGTCCAGCGAAGTCAGCTTAACGGAAATTGATGACCGGCCGCCTTTAAACCTTTACAACATCGAAAGTGGTTTCGACGATTTATTTTATGACGGAGAAAATAATTTTGTCTACATACTTCGCCAAGGGCAACTCCAAAAAGTCAGCCTTGAAAGTTAATGAAAGTTACTTTTTTAAAAATTAGATCTAAAAATCAGGTTAAAACTAAAGGCGTTTGTGGAAGCCCTATTAATTGATGATAAAGGAATTTGAACATCGGAAAATCTTGAGTCTTTCTTAATATCCTCTCCAAAAGCCGATATTCTTTCTTCACTTGGCGCTTCCCCTGTTATGAGGATCGAGGAACCGGCAGAAGAAAGATAAAATCTTTTTATTGTAATGTCGCTCCCGAGCTTTTCAATAAGCGCATTAAGAACCGGAGACCAACGGGATTTATTAGAATACGCGTTACTTATTAACTCAACTTTTTTGTTAAATTCTTCGGCCTGCTGGGTCAATTCGGATATTTTTTGGCTGTTGGGATTTAAACTTAGCGCGCCTAGCTGTTTTTGCAAATTATCAGAGTTAGAACTCAAAAAAACATCTAAACCGATAAAGACAAGCAAAACAAAAGCAAGAATCGCGAATGAAATATTTCTCCAAATTCTTATAAAACCAATAGTTTGATAATTACCAAACTTAACATCAGTATCGTCACTCGACAAAGAAACGATATTATCTTGAGAACGCGGCACCAAACCGCGAAGAGCTACCCCTAAAACGCTGTACCAGCTAATCGCCAATTCTTTAAATTGCTCAAGCGAAAGATTTTCTGATTTAATATTTGGAGCCCCTTCAATAAGCGCCTTCAAAATATCGTCAATCATACTAGGGGCAATAACTAAAATCTTTTCGATCTGCCCTCCAATGTGATTTTCATGAAAATTTAAAACTTTTCTAGTCTCGGAAACAATTAATTTTTTGAAGGAGTCTAGATTAATCTTTTTTTCTGTTCCATAAGCCGAGAGCCATGCCACAAAATGAGCAAAATATAGATTGCCGTTTTTAACAATTCCATATGTCAATCCGTCTCCGCTAACCCTTAAAAAAAGATAGGTTTTTTCTTTGGCGATTTTTTCGCCTAATTTAACTATGACCCTTGAAAGAGAAAGCGCCGGAAATTCAAAAGCGGCAGTTACAAAACCAGCTTCTTCGATTACTGACTCAAATTCATTAACGGTAGTTTTTGAAATAAACGCTCCGAAAATTTCCAGCTGGTTTCCGCCACTTAATTCTTTTTCCCCTATTAATTGCCAATCGCTGTAAACACTTTCAAAATCAACAGGCGAAGCCATTTGCAAATTTAACTTGGCGGCTTCGTCTATTCCGCTTGAGGCTATTGCCGGAAGACTCAAAAGCGAGGAATAAATATTACTATCCGAGATGCTTATAACCGCATATATTTTTTTCTTTTTTTTGGGTGTTATTTTAGCGTGGAGATTTAAAAGCATCAAACGCAAAGCATCTCTATTTTTAACTTTTCCGTTTTCTACTATAGAAGGCGGAAGTTTTAATGAAAAAAAATCAACCTTTTTTTCCTTGATTAAGACGAAGCGCAAATAGGAGTCGCTGATTTCCAGTCCGCCAATCGCGGGTTGAGGATTTAAAAAATTTAAGATCTTTTTAATTTTTTCCATTTCCTTTTGACGTTTATATTATTTTAACAACTAAAGCGATAAGTAACAACGTAAATCATCTTAAGGAAACGTGAAATTTAGTTTTTAAAATTGAAATAATTTTCTCCATCTCCTTGTCAACCTCTTGGTCGGTTAAAGTCCGGTCAGGGGCTTGGAAAATAATTCGGAAAGTATAGCTTACGCCGTCATTAATGGAAGAATTTGATTTTGTTAAGTCGTATTCGTCTATCAAATCAACGTCTTCTATATATTTCGTGTTTATCAACTGAATCTCCTCAATAATATTTCCAACTTTTGCGGATCCTGAAACGGCTATAGAAATGTCCCTCATCACAGAGGGAAATTTTGAAAGCGGCCGGAATTCATGCTCTCCTTCAATTAAAACCAGGAGTTCGTCCAAATTGATTTCCGCTGAAGAAATTTGTTTTTTAGGAGAATCATATTTTTTTCTAATACTGCCCAAAAACTTATTTCCTGATTTTATAAGCAAAACATTTGTTTCGGATTCGATAAAAGAATAGTCAACCAAGCCGATTTTCTTAAATAGCGCGGAAATAGTCCCTTTAAATCTAAAAAATGTTTCGCTATTTTTATCGGATAAAATCATCCCTAACGCCAGCATTTCTTTGCCGGCTTGGAAAACTTTGCCGATTTCAAAAAGAGATACGTTTTCAAAAAACCGGCTGTTGTCGCTTATATTTTTGGCAAGGCCGATTTCTAAATTAGGCCTTAAATATTTAAACTGGCTACTAATGGGATTTTCGAGTTCCACTAATTTATTTTTAGCAAAACCGAAATCAAACTCCCCTTCTTTGTCGGAAATAAAGGAATAATTAAGAGTTTCACTCAACCCGAATCCGGCTAAAATTTTTCTGATTTTATTTTTTAAAACTATTTGGTCCTCGAATCCGGAAGGTTTTAAAAAAGCGTACGGCGGAACTGATTTTAATTTATTATAGCCGTATAATCTG
>Ga0265292_1002008_pt1 | contig 15434 bp, 14 predicted proteins | sample Munlanlewell296A_FD_189080 | JGI IMG/M metagenome (GOLD analysis project Ga0265292, IMG submission 189080) | Leachate microbial communities from a municipal landfill in Southern Ontario, Canada - Leachate well 296A | ecosystem: Engineered > Solid waste > Landfill > Unclassified | place: Canada... | reverse complement strand
GGGAAAATGGGGTATTTTTATTGGCGCCGATACGGTGGTTGTCCATCAAGACAAAGTTTTGGGGAAACCAACCGATTTTTCGGATGCCATTGATACCCTGCGCAAATTGAGTGGCAGCGACCACCTAGTAATCACCGGCTTTTGTGTTATTAATGCCGCCACGGGAAAAACAGTTAAAACCAGTGAATCGACCCGGGTTTTTTTTCGTCACCTAACCGATGTGGAGATAAAAGCTTACGTTGATTCCGGTGAACCAATGGATAAAGCAGGTTCATACGGCATCCAGGGTCTGGGTTCCGTACTGGTGGATAGGATTGAGGGTTGTTACTTCAATGTGGTAGGACTTCCGTTAGCTAAACTGGCCTTAGTCCTGAAACAATTTGGGATTGAGGTTTTAGGGTAAGTCTCTGGTTATCTGAAGGGATTCTTATGATGGATTCTTTGGAATACAGGATTAGAATTAAAGAACTGCCGGAGGACCTAAGGCCCAGGGAAAGGTTGATCAGGCAAGGTCCCGAAGTCCTAACGGTTGTCGAACTTCTGGCAGTGCTTTTGCGGACCGGGACCAGCTCAATGAGTGCCCTTGACCTGGCGGCCCTTTTGTTGGCTAAGTCGGGCGGACTTTTAGGAGTGACCGAGAGTTCGGTTGAAGAACTTTGCTCGATTAAGGGGCTGGGCCCGGCCAAGGCTGCTCAGTTAAAGGCGGCCATCGAACTGGGGCGAAGATTGTCAGCTGAGGTTTCCGGACCCAGACAGTTAATCAGGACTCCGGTTGACGTGCACAATCTGCTCAAAGAGAGAATGCGTTACTGTGACAGGGAACACTTTTTGGCGGTTTTTTTGAACACCAAACACCACGTTATTACCGTGGAGACAATCTCTGTCGGCAGCCTTAATTCATCTCTTGTGCATCCCCGGGAACTGTTCAAAAATTCAATCAAGAGAAGCGCAGCAGCCCTGATACTGGTACATAACCACCCAAGCGGAGACCCGGCGCCAAGCATTGAGGATATCGAGATAACCCGTCGGCTTGTGGAGGTTGGTAATATTATCGGCATTCAGGTGCTGGATCACATCATTATCGGGGAAAACGGTTTTGTAAGCATGAAAGACCAAGGTGTTTTTTAACGATATGTCACAATTAAACGAAGCTTGAAAGGGGTACACGGATGTTTGGGATTTTCTCTAAAGACATGGGAATAGATTTGGGTACTGCTAACTCGTCGGTATATATGAAAGGGAAAGGAATCGTTGTTAATGAGCCTTCGGTAGTGGCTATCCAGCGTGATACCGAACAGGTTCTGGCTGTCGGCGAAGAGGCCAAACAGATGATTGGCCGGACTCCCGGAAATATTGTCGCTATCAGACCTATGAAGGATGGGGTTATTGCGGATTTTGACATCACCCAGAGTATGCTCAGGTATTTTATTACCAAAGCGCTCAAGAAAAGGCCGTATCTGGTGCGGCCCCGAGTTGTGGTTGGTGTGCCTTCCGGAGTAACAGCCGTAGAAGAACGGGCCATCAGGGAAGCCGCCCTGCAGGCCGGCGCCCGTGAGGCCTACCTCATAGAGGAACCGATGGCGGCTGCCATAGGAGCCGGACTGCCTGTGCATGAACCGACAGGCAACATGATTCTTGATATTGGAGGAGGAACGAGCGAAGTAGCAATAATATCCTTAGGCGGTATAGTCACCAGCCGTTCTATCCGGATTGCCGGTGATGAGATGGATGAAGCGATTATGCAGCATATCAAGAGAATGTACAACCTTATGGTCGGTGAGCGGACAGCGGAAGAAATAAAAATTAAAATTGGAACAGCTTACCTGTTCCCCGAAGTCGAAAAGTATGAAGTGCGCGGGCGTGACCTGCTGACAGGTCTGCCCAAGACAGTGGAAATAACATCCGAAGAAGTTTACAAAGCCCTTTCCGAACCGGTTTCTGCAATTTTAGAGGCGATTAAAGTAACCCTGGAAAAAACGCCGCCTGAACTTGCCTCTGACGTTATGGATAAAGGTATTGTCATGGCTGGAGGAGGATCACTGTTAAGGGGCCTCGACCGGCTCGTCAGTGAGGAAACCGGAATACCTGTCCATATAGCTGAAGAGCCCTTATTCTGTGTGGCTTTCGGAACCGGTAAGGTACTCGAAAACCTCGATGTGCTGAAGAGAGTTTTAATCACCTCGAAAAAAATTAGCTAGAAAGGCGGGGTTCCTTTGCTCCGGTATCTCATAAACAGGTATGTCCTGGGGTTCTTCGCTATCGTTGTGCTCGCACTGGTTTTAATCAGTTATACGGGCCAGGATAGGCCGACTTTGACACCTGTCGAAAAAATCATCAAAGGTGTGGTAACCCCGCTCGAGAGTGGGGTTACACGAGTTTTAAACAGTATAGGCGATGCCGTTGGCTCAGTCTTTACGATAGGCAGTATCAAGGAGGAGAACAAGAACCTGAAGCAGCGCGTTTCTACTTTGGAATCTGAGAACCTGCTGCTGAAAGAGTATGAGTACCAAAACCTGCGCCTGCGGGAGCTGCTGATTTTTAAAGACACTGTCAGCCGCAGTTACGAAACAGTTTATGCTTCCGTCGTGGCCCTCAACCCGTCAAACACTGATAAAACAGTAACGATTAACCGGGGAGAAAATGACGGGGTCAGGAAGAACATGGCTGTAGTGACAAGCCTGGGTTTAGTCGGACATGTAATCAATGTCTCCGGTAATTCAGCCGAGGTAATGCTTATTGTCGATAAGAACAGTGCGGTTGGCGGGTTGGTCCAGGTAACGAGAACCCCGGGTATTATTGAAGGTGAAGGGAACAATTCGGGTTATCTGAAGATGACCCATATTTCCAAAGAAGCACCGGTAAGGGAGAAGCAGGTAGTAGTTTCCTCCGGACTGGGTGGTGTTTTCCCGAAGGGCCTGCCTGTAGGACGGACAACTAAAATTGAGATTGAGTCTAACGGTTTGGAAAAGTATGCCGTGATCAGGCCGTTTGTTGATTTTAACCGGCTGGAAGAAGTAATGGTGATCAAAACTGTTTTTGTGGGGAACGAACTTTCCCCTTCTGCGGGAGGGGGATAAAATGAGATACTTCGTAATGACTTGTTTGTTTCTTATCAGTCTCATTCTTCAATCTACTCTATTTTCCCACCTCACCGTAGCTGGTGTTAAACCAGACCTGGTATTAATTCTTGTAGTACTTTATGCTCTACTGCATGGGCCCAAAGAAGGGGTCTTGATGGGTCTTGCCGGTGGACTGCTGCAGGACCTGTTGTTTGGCCAAAACATCGGGATGAACGCCCTGACGAAGATAATAGTGGGGTATATATTCGGCGTTTTGGACCGTAAAATATACAAGGAAAACCTCTTGATTCCTATTGCCGCTTTATTTCTGGGCACTTTTATAAATGAAACCATTTTACATCTTCTGAGGCTCGCCGGAGGGACGTCGGTCACTTATTTTTCCCATGTGCGAACCGTTATTTTTTCGACTGCTGTATATAACAGCTGTCTGGCCCCATTCATTTACGGCAGGTTTTATAAATCTTCCCAAAAAGGTGTGCTCAGAATCACCGACGGCTAAAAACAGTTGACAGATGACAGTTGACAGATGACAGTTGACTCCTTACTCCTTACTCAGTACTCCGTACTCAAGAAAGCGGGGCTTTGAACGTGACTGAAAAGGTAATAGAAAAAAAACTTAGGATTTTCATGGCCCTTGTGACCGTTATTTTTTTAGTATTAATTTCCCGGTTGGCGCTTCTCCAGATTGTTCAGACTCAGGAATTCAAGACGATGTCAGAGCAAAACCGGATCAGGCTCGTGCCAATCCCGGCAAAGAGGGGTGAGATTTTAGACCGGAACGGCAAGGTCCTTGTACAGGATCGTCCGGTCTACAGTGTTTCGGTTTTTAACCTGGAGATGACAAAACAGGACCTCCAGAAGTTGGCAGATAGGCTGGCTTCAATGTTGGGTATGAAGTCTGCGGATATAATTGCCGCGATGAATGATAAGCTTGTCAAGAAATATGAACCGATTAAAATAGCGAAGGACGTCCCTCTGGATATTGTGGCCAAGATTAAGGAAAACCAGGCTGAGCTGCCTGGGGTGGAAGTTAATGTTGAACCAATGCGCGATTATGTATTTAAAGATTTTATGCCCCACATCTTCGGTTATGTAAGGGAGATTTCCCCGGCCCAGCTGGAAAAACATAAAGATGAGGGGTACAGTCTCGGTGACCGTTTTGGTCAGGCCGGGCTGGAAAACCAGTACCAGTCTTACCTTCAGGGAAAAGACGGAGACAGTATGGTCGAGGTTGACAAGTCCCAGCACCCGGTCCGCTCTCCTGTCGATATCAGGCAGCCAATCCCAGGCAATAACCTTGTTTTAAATATTGACGCTAAAGTTCAAAAAGCAGCCGAGGAATCACTTGACCGGACGATGGCCATGCTGCAGAAAGGCAAGTTTCCAAATGCCAAAGCCGGTGCTGTTGTGATGATTGATGTAAAGACCGGTAAGGTCCTGACGATGGCCAGCAAACCGGGTTTTGACCCCAACATTTTCAATGGAAAGATGACTCCGGCCCAAAGTGAAGCCCTGTTTGGGTCAAAAACCAAGAACCCGTTCCCGGCTTTCAACAACCGGGCGATGATGGGCTATGCACCGGGTTCGACATTCAAAATGGTGACTGCTACCGCAGTGCTGGAATCAAAAAAGGCAACCATCAATGATACCTACTTTGACCCCGGGTCGGTCTATCTTTACGGGCGGTCATATAAATGCTGGGTAGCCGGAGGGCATGGAACCGTAGATTTAATTAGAGCTATCAAATTGTCCTGTAATGTGTACTTTTACCAGATGGGTCTTAGAGCCGGTGTGGATAATCTGGTCAAATACGCCCGGGAGTATGGCCTGGGCCAAAAAACCGGGATAGACCTGCTTAATGAGAGTGCCGGCCGGGTACCCAGCCCCGAATGGAAGAAGGACTTGAATGAACAAGCCTTAAAAGATAAATATGAAAAAATATATCAAAAAATCGAAGACAAATATTCTGTACTGATAAATAAAGCCGCTACAGAAAAGGAACGGAAAAAACTTACTACTCAAAAGAACCAGGAACTTAACCAGCAGAAGGCTCAGTATAAAATTGACTACCGCTGGCAGGTTGACTGGCAGCCGTTTGAAACCATCATCATGTCTATAGGCCAGGGAGGTAATTATTACACTCCTCTGCAGATGGCCAACTATATTGCCACAATTGCCAACGGGGGCACCAGATACCAGCCTTACCTGGTTGACAGGGTAGTGGACTACCAGGGGAAGGTGGTCAAACAATTTGATAAAAAAGCTGTCAGCCATGTTACTGTCAGCCCTGCGACTTTGGCTACGGTCAGGCGGGGAATGAGAGCGGTAGTGGAGCCCGGAGGGACTGCCTATTCGATATTTTCTAATTTCCCGGTACCTATTGCCGGTAAAACCGGGAGCGCCCAGACAGGGAAGGACAAGTATGGGAATGATAAACCCACCCATGGCTGGTTTGTCGCTTTCGCCCCATATGATAACCCACAGGTAGCTGTAGCGTCGGTTGTAGAGTATGCCGGCCACGGCGGTAGTTCAGCCGGGCTAGTCTGCCGGGATGTCCTGGCTGCTTATTTTAATATCGACAAAACGCAGGTAAAGCAGGGCGGGGTTTCAGACGAGTAAAGGTTATTTATGTCTAATTATTCGAGAAAAACGGGGTAAAAAGACCTCGTTTTTTTTGTCCCTTCGGCAGGATTTAACTTCCTAATGTAGAATTTAACACCAAGGATTCAGGGCTTAGGATTTTTCTAGGATCCAGGGGGAGATAAAAATTGAAGAAAGCTAAAGGTTCCAAACCTAAGAAACTATTTGAGCAGAAAGAAGAAACAGACATAATGACAGGCGAAACACCTGATATTCAGAATCAGGTGACAGAAGAAATGCCTGCGGAGTTAGCCAGTATTCTGGATTTAGAGGTTGGGGAGACGGGAAACAGGATAGAGTTTGAGGAAGGTGAAAAAGTCCCCGTCCCGGAAAAGCTGAGTTTCAAGCCATTAGTACACAAAGACCCCTGGCAGCAGGCCTTTGTGGATGAGAATACGATTTTGATAAAGAGGACAGTAAGATCAGGTCAAAGTATTCAATTTGATGGAAATGTGGTGGTGCTGGGGGATGTAAATCCCGGTTCCGAAATCGTTGCCTCCGGAAACATTATAGTAATGGGTGCCTTACGGGGAGTGGTTCATGCCGGTGCTACCGGAAATGAGGAAGCCACTGTTTCAGCCTTTAAGCTTCAGCCCACACAGCTGCGTATTGCCAATCATATTACGAGAGCGCCGGATGGAGACTACCTGTCGCCAGACCATCCGGAAACTGCCCGGATAAAGGATGGTATCGTCGTAATAGAGGTATACCAGCTGGGCCAGGATAGGCAAACAAAGATTTGTTAAAGATTATGAATGAGGAGGACAAAAGATGGGTGAAGTCATTGTAATTACCTCTGGCAAAGGAGGGGTTGGGAAAACTACCGCTACCGCCAATATTGGAACCGCTTTGGCAGCGTTAGGACATAAGGTCGTAATGGTTGATACTGATATAGGTTTACGCAATCTGGATGTGGTCCTCGGTTTGGAAAACCGGATTGTCTATGATATAGTAGATGTTACTCACGGAAATTGCCGGCTCAAGCAGGCTCTAATTAAAGACAAAAGGTTTGAAGGCCTGCACCTTCTGCCGGCTGCTCAGACTAAAGACAAAACTGCCGTTAACCCCGATCAGATGCGCGAACTATGTTCGGAACTGGCCAAGGAATTTGACTACGTAATTATTGACTGCCCGGCCGGTATCGAACAGGGGTTTAAAAACGCTATCGCGGGAGCTGAAAGAGCTATTGTTGTGACCACTCCCGAGGTATCGGCTGTCCGCGATGCGGACAGGATTATCGGATTGCTGGAGTCGGCCGAACTCCGCGACCCCAAGCTGATAGTGAACAGGATAAGGCCGCTGATGGTAAAAAAAGGTGACATGATGAGCATGGATGATATTATCGACATCCTGGCGGTTAACGTATTGGGTATTGTTCCGGAAGACGAAATGATTGTCGTTACTACAAACAAAGGTGAACCCGCAGTTCTCGATAACAACTCGATGGCAGGACAGGCGTACCGGAATATGGCTCGCAGAATTACTGGTGAAGAAATACCTTTAATGGACCTTGAAGCTGACATTGGATTTATGAATAAGCTGAAAAAGCTTATCGGTTTTAAGTAATCCGAGTTTGTAGAGAGGGGGAACCGGACGTGCTGGAATTTTTATTAAGAGTTTTCGGTAAGGATAGCAGCTCCAGTAAAAACGTAGCCAAGGAAAGACTTCGCCTGGTATTGGTCCATGACCGGGCAGATGTATCTCCTCAGTTACTTGAAGAATTAAAAGAAGACTTGATTAAGGTAATCTCAAATTACATGGAGATTGACGAAAGCGCCTTGGAGGTTAATCTTGACACCTCCGATAATACGGTGGCCCTAGTGGCCAATATCCCTGTGATAAGAATGAAAAGAACCGCTAAGCGGTCGGAAAAAATTGGGTAAAACCCAATTTTTTTGCTTTCTGCCGGGGGTGGATTTTAGACCGGCAGATGATATATAATGAGAGTAGAATTGATAGAAAGAGGCGACATCATTGATAGATCGCAGGCAGTTAAAAAACTTTGATTTTACTCTTTTGGTGACAACTTTACTCATCATCATCTTTGGGCTTATCATCCTGAGCAGCGCCACCCATGCAACGATGACCAGGGGCGATGACCAGTTTGCTTATGTTAAAAAACAGGCCATCTCGTTCTTATTAGGCCTGATTGCGATAGGTGTGATTCTAAAAATCGATTACAACGCTTTTGTGAAATACTCTAAGTTTATTTATGTTGTAAACATTGCCCTTCTGATAGCTGTCATGTTTATCGGTTCAACCCACAAGGGCGCCCAGTCCTGGATTCCGATAGGATCGTTTTCCCTGCAGCCATCGGAATTTGCCAAGATATTCATGGTGATAACATTTGCCGTCTACCTGGCTAACCGGGAAGGAAAGCTGGACAGGTTCCGGGACTTATTCCCGACCTTTATCTTTTTTGGAATCCCGATGGGCTTAATAATTTTGCAGCCTGACCTGGGGACAGCCCTCGTTTTTATCGGAATTTATTTTGGCATGCTCTTTGTCGCTGGGGCGAGGCCGAGAAATGTCCTTATCCTGATTCTGATTGGGGCAATTATAATCGGGGGGGTCCTTACTGCTCAGATATCTTTTGGGCTGGATTTCCCTCTTAAACAGTACCAACTCGACCGTCTGACGATTTTTTGGGACCCCTATAAAGATTCCCGGGGTACGGGTTACCATGTTATTCAATCACTTATCTCTCTGGGCTCCGGAGGGTTGTGGGGCAAGGGTTTGTATCAGGGAACCCAGACGAGGTTGAACTTTTTACCAGAACAGAAAAATGACTTTATTTTCTCTGTCGTGGGGGAGGAGTTTGGATTTGCCGGGGCTTTGGCCCTGTTAATACTTTTCTATATATTTGTATTCCGGGGAATCAGAATTGCGATGCGTTCCAAAGATATGCTGGGGACCTTACTGGCTACCGGTATTGTATCGATGATTGTATTCCACCTGCTGGTCAACATCGGCATGGCGGCTGGGATTATGCCCATCACAGGGATACCGCTGCCCTTTTTCAGTTACGGAGGGAGTTCCATGCTGGCAAATCTAATAGGAGTGGGAATCCTCCTCAATGTATATGTACGCCGCCAGGTGCTGACATTTTAGGGCTGAATCCGGCCGGATGTATGTCTCGGGCGGCAAAACAACAACAGTCACTAAAGGCAAATCAAACCTGCAGTATCAGCCGGGACAGTTGTTAGATATGTATGTTTAGGGGGGGTGTCTCAACAGAGGCACCCGGGCTCTGATTGATATTGGGTAATACTGTCGCCCGCCGTTCCGACAAATTGGGGAAACCCCTGGCCCTACGTAACACACCTGCCTCTCCTTTGCATAATGCGAATCTGCCTCTTCAGAGAAGCTCTAACTTAAGAATATATATAACCTGAAACCTGTGGCAAAACTGCTTGTCATACTTTAAATCCCCGCACATATACATATAAAAGAATACAAGCTATCCGGGGGTAGTAGAGATGAAAGCTAACATCAGGCATGATGGTTCAAACCCAACGCAAAACCTTGATCTTCTTTATAAAAGTTACCGTTCCCGCAGGCGCCCCGTCCTTCATTGGGGAAAAATCGGGGACCACAAATGGGTTATCCAGCTTCTTGTTTCAGGTGGGATATTACTTGTTGTTTTAGGGCTTTTTAGGACCAGTATTCCTTTTTCCGGTTCATTGAAAAATAGTATCAGATACATGCTGACATCTGAAACTGATTTCAGACCTATTTACTACAGGGCCGTTGAGTTCATATCTAAGGCAGGGGGTTTCAACTGGCCGCCGCCTGACAGTGCCGGCCAACCGTCAAAACCGGCTGCAGCTGATGTATCTTCAGGTATTGTTTTGTCTTTGCCCGTATCAGGTAACATTATCCGTACATATGGCTGGGAAACTGACCAGATAGATGGCGTCCAGAGATTCCACCAGGGGATAGATATATCTGCCAAGGCAGGGACGGGGATAAAATCATCGACCGGCGGAATGGTTGTGAATATTGGAGAAACAAGTGATCTTGGCCTGTATGTCCTCATGAAAAGCGGGTCTGCGGAACTGGTAAGATACGCCAACCTGGCAGAGGTCTTTGTACACGAAGGGCAGCCGGTAAACCCAGGGGACATAATTGCCAAATTGGGCACAACTGCAGAGCGGCAGCCTCACCTGCATTTTGAGATTATTGTCAACGGCAGGCCGGTGGACCCACTGGATAAGCTGGGGGTTGATTTCACCAGGTTAGATAGTGTGAACAGACTTGATGTAAGATGAGACTGCTGACCATTTTTGGAGTGGATTTGCGGTTAAACATCTTTTTCCTGCTGTTGTTATCTCTCTACTGGTATTTCGGCCTCTTTGGCCGCGCGTTGATTGTTTTTGCTGTTGTTTTCCTGCATGAGATGGGCCATGTCGTAGTGGCGGCAGGTTACGGTATGAAAATAAAAGAAGTTGAACTCCTGCCGTTTGGCGGGGTAGCCAGGGTAGAAGGAAACATTGAACTTGACCCTGTCATCGAGGTTTATGTAGCCCTGGCGGGCCCGCTCACAAACGGGTTCCTGGCCTTGGGGGGATACATTCTGAATAGTTGCGGGATGGGAAACCAGCAGTGGCTCCCATTTTTTATTCAATGTAACCTGATGTTAGGTATCTTTAATCTGGCGCCGGCTATCCCTCTGGACGGGGGCCGAATTTTCCGGGCTTTGATGTCACTCAGCTGCGGCCCTCGCAGGGCCACCAACCGGGCAGTAGCCTTGTCAAGAATGCTCAGCGCTGCTTTGGTGATAGTGGGAGTTTGGTCTGTCCTCACAGATGGGGGAAGCAATTTAAACTTTTTGGTGATAGCGATATTTTTAATTTATTCGGCGGCGAAAGAAAAGGGTTCGGCTATGTATATCTTTATGAAATTTCTGACCCGGAAAAAAGAAGAACTGTCCCGTGCGGGGATTCTTCTGGCTCGCCAGATTGTGACTCTGGAATCGTCACATTTGAAAGATGTCGTTAAATATTTTGTGCCGAAGAAATACCACTTTGTCGTTGTTATTGGTCTGGACCAGAAAATAAAGGGAACTCTGACTGAAGGTGAAATTATTGACGAGATGTTGGGGGGCGGGCCTGAGACGCCGGTGGGGGTCCTCGTGCAGAGGAAAAAATAAAGGAATTTCTATGCCCTTGTAGAATTGAATAGTACCATCTTTTGGGTATAATATCACATATGGGTATAATATATCACATAGAGCCGTATCAAGGCATCCACTTGGAGGTCCGGTAGATGAGACAGTTGATTGGGAACACTATTTTACCCAAAGTTATAAAACCAGTCCGTTATGAGGGCAATGAATGGAACTCTGTCCACAAGGAATGGGACAGCACGCCTGTCAAAATTGCTTTTGCTTTTCCGGATGTCTATGAAGTAGGCATGTCTCATTTAGGGCTGCGCATCCTTTACCATATTGTGAACAGCAGGGAAGATACCTTGTTGGAGAGGGTTTTTGCACCCTGGGTTGATTTCGAAGAAAAACTGAGGGAAATTAGAATACCGCTATTTTCCCTGGAATCATATAAACCCCTGACGGAATTTGATGTAATGGCTTTTACTCTGCAGTATGAAATGAGTTTTACAAATCTCCTGAACATCTTAAACCTCGGCGGGATTCCGCTTTTAGCTTCCGACCGGGATAGCCGGTGGCCTTTGGTAATAGCGGGGGGGCCGACCGCTTTCAACCCGGAACCGCTGGCCCCGTTTATCGATGCGTTTTTGATAGGTGAAGGGGAAGAAGCTATCCATGAAATCATAGATGTCATCAAAAAGTGGAAGCAGTCTCCCGGTGGATATCAAAAAAGAGAACTGCTCACAGATTTAGTTAGAATACCCGGTGTTTATGTCCCCGAATTTTATGATGTCACATATCATGCCGACGGGACCATCAAAGAGGTGGTCCCGAATGTATCTTTCGCACCTGCCCATGTTGTTAAAAGGATTGTCCGGAATTTGGACACCGTTGATTTCCCGACCGGTCCGATTGTCCCATTCACCGAAATTGTGCATGACCGGATTATGCTTGAGGTACTAAGGGGATGCAGCAGGGGCTGCCGATTCTGCCAGGCCGGGGTGATCTACCGCCCGGTGAGGGAGAAGAAACCTGAAACGATTCTTCAACAGGCCTCCACCCTCGTGGAAAATACCGGCTATGATGAGATTTCCCTCACTTCTCTCAGCACAGGCGATTATACCTGTGTGCAGGGAGTCCTCGAATCACTGGTGGACAGGTATGGTCCCGTAGGAGTTGGTATTTCCTTACCGTCTTTGAGGGCTGACTCCTTCTCGGTGGAACTGGCTAAACAGGTCCAGCGGGTCAGGAAGACCACTCTGACGTTCGCGCCGGAGGCCGGAACTCAGCGTTTAAGGGATGTCATTAATAAAGGAGTTACAGAAAAGAACCTGATGGAAGCTGTGGAAGGAGCCTTCCGGGCCGGGTGGACCGGTGTGAAGCTTTACTTCATGATTGGCCTGCCGACAGAAGACAAGGCCGACCTTGACGGGATTGCCGACCTGGCTTATAAAGTGGTAGACCTCGGCCGGGATATTCTGGGCAGCCGGTTTGGCAGGCTGAAGGTTACGGTGAGTGCCTCATCATTTGTACCAAAGGCCCATACCCCATTTCAATGGGTTCCTCAGGACAGTATCGATACCCTGAAGGAAAAACAGCATTACCTGGCTCGCCGTTTAAAACACCGCCGGATAGTGTTTAACTGGCATGATGCCCGTCTAAGTTCTATTGAGGCGGTTTTTGCCCGGGGTGGGCGCAGGGTTGCGGCAGCTCTGGAGAAGGCCTGGCAGTTGGGGTGCAAATTTGACTCCTGGACAGACCATTTTAAATTTGACAAGTGGATTCAGGCTTTTGCTGAAACCGGCATCGACCCGGATTTTTATGCTAATCGGCCCTTCGGCAAAGATGAAGTGTTGCCATGGGACCATATAGATACCGGGATTAACAAGGAATTCCTGGCTTCTGAGTATGAAAAAGCGTTCAGGGGGGAGACCACTTCTGACTGCAGATATGATAAATGCACGGACTGCGGGGTGTGTCAAAAACTGCCTGCGGCTGTTGATTTAAAGGGGGGTGCAGTCAATGCCCCGGGCTAGAATAGAATTTTCCAAAGGAGACCGGGTCAGGTTCCTGTCCCACCTCGACCTGATGAAGGCCATGGCCCGGGCTATCCGCCGGGCCGAGATTCCAATCGCCTTTTCGGAAGGGTTTAACCCGCATCCTAAGATGAATTTCGCTTCAGCGGTGGCTGTAGGAGTATCAAGTGAAAGCGAGTATATGGACATCGAGCTTCAGCATGAGGTCGATATTAAAGAAATAGTCGGCAGATTGGCCAGGGCGATGCCGCCGGGCTTGGACATCAAGGGTGGAAGAATTGTCCCGGACAGCACCCCTGCTTTAATGGCTGAAGTTAACCGGGCTGCTTATCATGTTTCGGCACCTGCCAGGGAGCCCGTAAATAGGGAAGAACTTTCTGCGAAGATTGCACATTTCCTGAGTACTCCGGAGATAGTAATTGAGAAGAGGACCAAAAAAGGTCTCCGGCCCAAAGATATCCGCCCTGGAATAACTCATTTCAGAGGAAGTGTCAGTGGGGAGCGGGTTGGTTTTCTGCTGGGGACTGTCCTCGGCAGTGACGGCAGTGTCCGGCCTGAGGAAGTTGTCGGCGCCTTTGCCAAACAATCAGGTTTACCCATTGATTGTGATTCTCTGTACATAAGACGGATTTCTCTGTATACTGAAAAAGACGGGAAACAGATTAGTCCGATGGACATTTAAAGTTGCTAGTTGCTAGTTGTTAGTTGCTAGTAGTTTAGGGCGTTTTTATGGGGTTTTTAAGTTAGTTGGTACGTCCCAAGAAGCCCCCACCTCTAAGCGTTAGCGTAGGTGGTGGGAGTACGTCACTGCTTGAATACTAGCAACTAGGAACTAGAAACTAGCAACTGACAAGAGGTGAAAGATGTGCTGAGAGAAATACTGGTTAATGTTAGAGAAGAAGAAACCCGGGTTGGGCTGATGGAAGATAAAGTTGTGGTGGAGGTATATATTGAACGGTCTCTAAATCAGAGGCTGGTAGGTAATATTTACAAAGGCAAGGTTGAAAATGTACTCCCTGGGATGCAGGCTGCTTTTGTCGATATCGGCCTGGAAAAAAACGCTTTCCTTTTTGTAGAGGACGTTCTCCCGCCGAGAAGCACATTTGACGAGGACAGTACGGCAGGGGTAACCACAAATATCATGGATGTCCTCAAAGAAGGGCAGGAGGTCCTTGTACAGATTGCTAAGGAGCCCATCGGCAGTAAGGGAGCACGGGTAACCACCCATATTACCCTGCCTGGCCGTTACCTTGTATTGATGCCGACTGTAGATTATATAGGTGTTTCCAGGCGTATTGAGGACGAATCTGAACGTGACCGCCTAAAGGAAGTTGCTGAAAGAGTAAAACCGGCAAACATGGGTTTGATTATCAGGACGATTGCTGAAGGGCTGTCAGAGGAAGAATTCCAGCAGGATGCGTCACTGCTGACCAGGCTTTGGAAAAAGATACAGAACAGGGCGTTTCACGGCCCTGTACCTAACCTGGTTCATAAAGACCTGGAGCTTGTGCAGAGAATTCTAAGGGACTTATTCACAGAGGATATTGACAACCTGATTATCGATTCGCGATATGAGTATGAAAAGGTCCTCGAACTTATGGAACTGACCTCACCGGATCTAAAAAGCAGGGTAGCCCTGTATGAACAGGATAACCTGTTTGAAAAATACGGGGTGGATGAAGAAATTGAGAAAATTCTTAAGCCGAGGGTATGGCTTAAGTGTGGTGGTTATCTTGTCATTGACCAGACAGAAGCCCTCACGGCAATTGACGTAAATACAGGAAAATATGTCGGCAGCACAAACCTTGCCGATACGGTTTTGAAAACCAACTTGGAAGCAAGCATCGAGATTGCCAGGCAGCTGCGCCTCCGGAATATCGGGGGGATCATCATCATCGATTTTATCGATATGCCTAGCCATAGTCATCAAAACCAGATTTTACACCAGTTGGAAGAGGAGATAAAAAAAGATAAAACCAAGACGAATATCCTCGGCCTTACGCAGTTAGGCCTGGTAGAGGTGACGAGGAAAAAAGTGCGCCAGGGTTTGGGAAATGTCCTGCTTAAGGCCTGCCCGTACTGTGAAGGAAGGGGTAAGGTACTCTCTGAGGAAACGATAAGTATCAGGGCCAAGAATGAAATCATGAAGCTGGCCCTGCATAGCAGCGCTGAAGCGATTCTGGTGGAGGTTCACCCTTCGGTAGCTTCCCTGTTAATCGGGAGCGGGGGTGCAAACCTCCGTGAAATGGAGTCCAGGACACGCAAACATATCCTTATCAGAGGGTGTGAACATTACCACCAGGAGGTTATCAATATCCGGGCCCTCCATTCCCAGTCTGAGATTGACGCTATTGGAGTCCCGGTAAGGCCAGGTCAAATTATGGAAGTAAAAGTGGATGAGCCTCATGCCACAAATGTCTATGATGGTATCGGCAGGGTCAATGGTTTTATTGTCGATATCGAAGGGGCTAGCGCCCTTATCGGGGATACCGTCCCGGTGGAGATAACTAAAGTCTATCGGACATACTGTAAAGCCAAAATGGTTGATGTGGGGAAATAAAGTGATGGAGG
>Ga0265292_1002007_pt1 | contig 15435 bp, 18 predicted proteins | sample Munlanlewell296A_FD_189080 | JGI IMG/M metagenome (GOLD analysis project Ga0265292, IMG submission 189080) | Leachate microbial communities from a municipal landfill in Southern Ontario, Canada - Leachate well 296A | ecosystem: Engineered > Solid waste > Landfill > Unclassified | place: Canada... | reverse complement strand
AATATCGAGAAAGGTGGGGGGTGGGGGATAGCCTGTGGAAACGATACTGTACCAAAGGATTGGTATGAATGCCGGCATCCAAGCGCATGTGTAATAAGCGGGAATATCGTAAGGACATTGGGGTGTTTTGTCGACCCTCGGTTTCAGCACATGTATGTAGATGATTACTTGAGGGATATAGGGGAGAGTATAGGGGGGCTGTTTTACGATCCGGAGGTGGTGGTAGAACACCGCCATTTTTTAAACGGGAAGGCAGAGAAAGACGATAACTACAGGTGGATATATAGTGAGGAACAGGTTGAGTTTGGGTTAGCCGCATATAATCACTGGGTTAAACATTCAAGGCCTGATGATATAGTAAAGTTAAAGAAGGCAATGTGCTAAAGGAAATACATATTCTGACTATATTCTATGGTAAGGAACACGCAAAGTATTTAGGTGAAACAATGTTGCCTTCCTTAGTAAGAAGTCTTGATGGAATACATAGGAAGGTAAAGACAAGACAGTATATATATTGTTTGCCTGAAGATGAGATGGACGTGTATAGGGCGGAGTGGGAAGTAAATGTGGATACTGGACTTTTGAATGTGAAAAACCCCCGTCTTGAACTGCATAAGGCCATTATCAGGCAGATAGAGATTTCTTCAAGGGTGGGGGCTACAATAGTATTTGTACAGGCCGACCATGTTTACGGTTTTGGGCTGAGGGGATTGCTTGAAAAACATAATGATAAGTTCGTAGTGTGTTCGCATGGCAGGATTAGGGCTTCTGCTTTTGAAGATGTAAAGATGTTTCTGGGAGGTTCTTTTACTAATAAAGATTTTTCAATTCAGAACTACACCTACTGGCAACACTACATGGTTACGCATGGATTAAATAATCCTGAGAAATATTGGAAGGCTAACAGGAATGGTGATGTAATAGATGTTTATTTTAAAGAACCAGCCCCTGTATTATTCCCTGCTGATACGAAAATCATTGAAATCATACAGAATAAAGAATATAAAGGGCATACAAGGGATTCCGCTTGGGGGGCTTTTGAAGCCATAGACCATGAGGTCGTGGATTATTATTATAGGACTAACGGCTTATATTACTGTAAAGACAGCAACGAATTTATCTGGACTGAATTTACAGATGATAAAGAGTATGTACCGACAGTTCCTCAGGTAGAGGGAATAAATGCCTGTTGGATAGATAGTGCAAAGTTCTTTCGCGGTATACCATATAGGGTGTTTTTATGAAGGTTATGATTGTCGCCCCGGTATATAGACCTCTTGGGAAGTATTACGAACTTCCATTAGGGATTGCCTATATATCGTCAAGCCTTAAAAAAGCAGGGCATGATGTAACACTGATAAATGAAAACGAAGAACGACTTATCATAAAAGACTATGATATGTGGTATCAAAAAGTAACAAGAGATTCAGAAGTCTTACTTACTGGAGGACTTTCAGTCCATTACTCTAAAGTTAAGGAAATAATCAATAAGACAAAGAGCTTTAACCCCGACATCATTACGATAGCCGGAGGTGGGCTTGTAAGTTCAGAGCCGGAACTAATGCTGGAAGATTTAGGGGTGGATTATGCTGTAGTAGGCGAAGGAGAGAATATTGTTCTTGATATTCTGGGCGGAAGTGTTAAGCAGGGAGTCGTAAAGGCTGACAGCATAGATTCTATTGATAACTTGTCTTATCCTGATTATGACGGCTTAAAAGTTAATAACTATCTTGAAAGGCAGGTATGCGGAGATGACCACTATACCTACCCTGTAGATAATCCGAGGGTGCTTCCGATTATATCAAGCCGTTCATGCCCATTTAATTGTACGTTCTGCTTCCATCCGTTAGGGAATAAGTATAGACAAAGGGATACAGAAGCCTTTGGATTAGAGGTAGAAAATCTAAAGACGAAATACAATATAAACCTCCTTGCTGTACTTGACGAATTAATATCGGCTGATTGTGAAAGGCTTGCTAAAATCTGTGATGTACTTAAAAGATTTGATCTTAAATGGATGACTCAAATGAGAGTCAGTAAGGTAAGCAGAGAAATGCTTATGATGATGAAAGACGCAGGATGCTTTCAGATTTCATTTGGCATAGAACACGTAGACAGTGAAGTCTTAAAGAGCATGAATAAAAAAATCACGATGGAAGAGATAGACAATGCCTTATCTTTAGCAAGTGAGGTTGGGATTGGAATACAGGGCAACCTTTTATTGGGAGATAAGGCTGAAACCCCTGGTTCCTTAAAAAATGCACTTGATTGGTGGGAAAAGAACATAAGATACGGAGTTAACCTTACAAACGTGTTGCCGTTGCCGGGTTCGGATTTGTATAAACATTACGTAGATACAGGGGATATTCCCGATAAACTTGCATATATAAAAAATGGCTGTCAATTCATAGATAAGCACTTTGGAGTTGTGGGGCGTAGTATGTTGTCTTTATCATTAGAAAAGAATAAGCTTCCAAGTGAAGTTATTGAAGTAACTCATGCAGGGAAGGATTTTTTCAGGGGACAGTTATTTAACGCAAAGATAAAATGTTATCATTGTAACTCAATTAATGAATATAAGAATCTGTATATGGATTCCACTGGCAGCTCTTTCTTACAGGGGAAGGGATATAGGATAGGTTGTAGAACATGCAATCAAAGGACTGATTTCAAATTGGAGGTAAAATGCCGGGCATTAGAAGATGCGAGGTTATAGAAAACTGTCAGCCCCATAACATCACTGGTGCTACATGGGAATACGAAGGCATAAAGGGTGATGGTAGAAAGCCGGAAGAAATAGATAGGATGAAGGGGCAGAACTGTATTATCGTAGCAGGGGCAAGTAATGTATATAATGACTATGAAGAGGCAAGAAGATTCCTTAACGGCAAACCCTACGCATTACTGGCGGTCAATGATATAGGACAGTTTCATCAAGATAATGTCTATGCGATTGTAACCGCTCATCCTGAGTGGGCAATGGGGTGGTTAAACTGGCGATTAAGTAAGAATATCCACAATTCCAATACAGGACAGCTTCTTAATAAGCCTTTTATATATTCAGACCAATATCACTATGCGGTTGATACCGTATGGTCGGGACTTGGTAATCAGGTAGGTACTTCGGGTATGCTTGCCTGTCTTATCGCCATCTGTATGGGATTTGATAAGATAATTCTTTGCGGTATGCCTCTTGATTGGAGTTTAGGACATTTCTACGCACCGTTATATAGACAGTTTCCAGATCCTATTCTTGAACATATAGTTAAAAAGTCATGGGAGTATGCGTTAAACCGGCTCCCGACGTTTAAAGATAAGGTAAGAAGCATGTCTGGGCGTAGTATGGCATGGTGTGGCAGACCTGACACCGAATGGTTAAATGATAAGAAAGGAGGTGAAGAAGATGATAGGACAGATAAAGGTTTTGACTGTGAATGGCAGGATTTCCCCGATTAGTGATAAACTTTTTGAATTGCTATCTGCTAATTCCGAGATTGAGGCGGAGATAAGCAAGATACTTTCAGATGCAACCGTTAAGACAAGGAAAGCAGGGAAAAAGAAATGAGTAACATAAAGTCTAAACCACCTACTAAAGAATACGAGGAAGGATGGGAGAGGATATTTGGCGGTAAACAAGGAAGCAATAAGAAAAGAACTTAACGAATTAAAGAATCAGATGGAGTCTTTTAAAAAAACAGACCCCTTCTGGTTCTTTGAGCCGTCAGATGGGGTTATTGACGATATCCGCAGGGACCTCCTCTTAAAGCATATCCGCCCAGAGGACATCCCTGTTAAGCTCGATAGTCAGCTTGATGTTCTGTTTTGTGAGACATCATATCTTGGTGTATGCGGGGGCAACCAAGCAGGCAAAACCCTCATAGCTACGATTCTGAGTCTTATTAAATCTACAGGGGAACTTCCACTATTGCTTGAACCTCACAGGGATAAGTTCCTGAAAATAATAGAAAAAGTTAAGGGGAAAGTCATAAAGGGCAGGGTTATAGGGGTGGATTTTAAGCAGTTACATAGGGTGGTAATACCCTGCTGGCAGAAATGGACACCTAAGGCGTATTTAAAAAACGGCAAGTGGGAGGATTCCTATTCCGTCCAATACGAGACATTGACGTTGTATAAAGGCAAGACCCCATGCTCTGTTGTTCAGTTTATGACCAATCAAATGGATGTAAGTTCTTTTCAGGGCGACCCGCTTGATTGGTGTACCTACGACGAAGAACCTACAGAAGCAATACATAAAGAAAATAAAATGCGGTTTGTTACTTCCGATAAAATGGACTTTACCTTTGCATGGACTCCTACCAATGGACTTACGTGGGCTACGGATTTATTTCAGTATGGGATTTTTGAAGGTAAGAAGGAAAATGCCAGAACCCAATTATTTAAGCTCTGTACGGTTGTAAATCCTACTGCTAATCCTTCAGTTATAGATGAGATAGCATCTGATACAGGCAGTTATGAAGAATTGAAAATGAGATTATTAGGGGAGTTTGTATCTTTATCTGGACTTGTTTACGGAGGTCTATTCAACGAGAAGATACATTTAAAAGAACCATTCTATGAAAATCTTAATGAATTTCAAAAGAACGATTATCTGACTCTTTATGGTGCTGATCCGCATACAGTTACCCCGACTGCTATTGTATTTGTCCTTGTAGATAGAGAGAACAACTGTTATGTGGATAGATGTATTACAGGGGGTTGGGATACAGACGAGATAAAGTTTAATTTCTGGAAAACAGTGAATGAGAAGAAATACCGATTAGGGTGGGGGGCTGTTGATAGGTCGTCTAATTCAGATAACATAGCTTTCGGCGGAAGAAACATCTTTAAGGAACTTACCAGACCTACTTATAGACAGGGGCATAAGAGTGCAGGGGTGGCAGGTTATGACCCGAATCCCCAGATGATGCTAAAGGCACTCCCGGCTCTCAGGGAGTCCGAGAAGTTCGAGGGTTCTATTAAAGCAGGGGTTGATGAAATAAAACGCAGACTTAGAGAGCCTGCAAGGTTCTTTGTGATAAATAGACCTGAGAATAGAGAACTAATCCACGCCTTTAAGACAATGGAAAGAGATACCTATAAAAACGAAGAAACAAAGGGATTAAAGGATAGAATTAAGGAAGACAGACATCACATGCACGCCTCATTGCGGTATGTCTTTCAATTTCCGATTAACTGGTATCCAGTACAGATGTCTGTTCCTGAATATCAATATCAGGACGAAGGAGCGTTTCTATGAAAATTCATAAAATTGAAAAAATAACACCATTTTGGGATTTTTTAGAAGAAAAAGTCCCGCTGAAAAAGTCTCATAAAAAAAGATACCTTAAATGGCTTGATGATGAATTATATCCATCTGAAAAAAGCGAAACATATTGTATCGTAAGAAGAATAAAACAGGATAAAGTATGAAATTTATTTCGCAAACATTATTTTTTAGGAGTGGTAGGTCTCGTTACGCACATAATGGGATTATAGGGATTTCTCCATCAAAATCGGAAAATTGCATTTATTATGGAGAAGACGGATTATTTTATACGGAGGAGTCGGAACAGGAGTTATTTGGAGAAAATGCACTATCGAAAGAAGATTTAATAGAACTTGCCGAATTTATGATTAATAGATGGAAAGCATTTATTGAAAAAAATAATGGTTGATATCAATATCAGGACGAAGGAGCGTTTCTATAAAAAAGTTTGATGTAAGTGTGAAGTTTTACATGACAACTTGCACATATAGATATGAGATTGCTTATAATATGATTATCTTTAGTACAATCTATATGATGTGTATATTTAGCCTCTTTTCCACATTTTATACACTTAAAGTTATCTCTCTCAAAAACCATTTGTCTTATTTTTTTAAGAGAATTATGGTCTGGATATGGAGATTTTCCGCCATTCCATCTATAATGATTTTCTCCTTTATTACGACAAACACCTTCAACCCAACCTGCTTTTATAGCACGAACATGGTAATTGCAATAATCGGACAATTCTTTATTTTTTCTTTTTGCCCCGATACGTACCATTGTATTACAACTAATAACTTTGCATTTTTTAGTAGGCCATGTGTGGAAGCCTTTTCTCACAAAAACGAGATAATGATTTCGGCAATAGTTTCTTGCATAATGTTTTTCTATGCAGTTTGGTACTTCACACTTTCTCATAACACATATTATAAACCATTTAAAACGAAATGTCAACTAATTTAAGCTATGGACAACAATACAAAATTATGTTATACAAGGATTGAGAAAGTTAAAGTATTACTTGAAGAATTAGTCCAAAGAAGCTTTTACGGTGAGGTTTTAATTAAGTTTGAGGCAGGTCAGATAACAGTATGCAGAAAGACAGAGAGTATAAAGATGTAGGTATGAAAAAAGAAAAACTACCAAGAAAATATAAGAAACTTATTAAGCATTTAGGTAAGGTTTTGTTTGAAACCAAAGAGTTGAAGGGCAAGCGTATAAAAGGATTAGATAGTTGGGAGATAGGGATGAAATAAAAAAAACTTAATATAGTTCGGTATTGAAGCACTCAAGCCGATATTGTCCTTAGATGGATGGTATTGGCTTTTTTATTTTGATGAGGTGAAAATGGATGAAGAGACGGTCATAAAGAGAGCGCAGGAACTATTTAATCAGTCCAAAAACTTTCAGGCTGATAACTTTGTAAAGCAGTGGGAAAAGAACAACGATTTATATAATTCCAAGTTTAGCACAAAGGATGGCAAGGTATCAGATGTCCTTATGGGACAAGGCAAGCTCTTTATTCCGAAGGTCTATACCCATACCCAGAGAATACTTGTAGATGTTCTTGAAACCTTCTGCTTTGATATGAGTGAGATTGTTTCTTTATCGAATGAAAAAGCAATACCGTATGAAACAAGGGAAACAGTAAAAACCTTACTTAACTATCGTTTAAACGGAAATCCTATCAATTTCTATCAGGAACTTTATGAAGCCTGTCTTGATGCTTTAAAAAATAAAGGTGGTATCTTAAAGGTGTATCCGCAGTTAAAAATCAAAAAAGTAAAGACCCCTCGATTAGACGAATTAGCGATGCCCATGATGGATGAAAATTACGAACCTATTATGGATGAAGAGGAAATAATCAGCCACTATTCTCCGCAGATAGACTGTATCCCCTATGAGGATGTTTTCTTCCATGCTTCTGCTACTTGGAAAGATTACTACAGATTCCCGATAGTCCACAGGATGAAGAAGACACTTGACTACCTTAAAAGACAGGGATATAAGAACATTGATAAACTTGAACCCCGTATAGACCTGACAAGCGATACCATTAAACAGCAACGATTTGAAGGGTCGCCATTTGTAGAGCAGTCCCCGACAATCAAAGAAACAGGGGAAGTTTATATATTTGAATTTTGGGATTTTATGGATGTAAACAATGACGGGCTTCTTGAAAGCGTCAGCTACCTGATGGCTGGCGATTCAGAGAATCCTAATGTGCTTATAAGGGATGTAGAGGAAAACATGTTGCCTTACAGAAAAGCAGGGGCAATGTATAACGAATCCCCATTTGTATTGGGGAATTCCTATCCCGAACCCCATCAGCTTATGGGGAAGAGCATACCTGATATTACAGAGGGGTTGCAGAGGGAAACCAATTCCACAAGGAATCAAAGACGTGAAGCAGTGGCTTTATCCCTAAGACGCCCAATGCTTGTTAATAGAGGCGGGGGGCTTGACCTTATGGCTTTAGTTAATAGGAAGTCAGGTCAGATAGTGCTTGGCGATGATATATCCCCTTCAAGCGTCAGGGAACTTGAAATACAGGATATCAGGGGTTCTGGTGAAGACGAAATGCGTAATGACCAGAACTTCTTTGAGGCAACTTCGATTCCCCCTAATCTTTTGGGGGCTTCTTCAGGCCCAGATGAAACGGCTACTGCTGTTACACAGCACGCAGCCAATGCCAATAAGAAGATACAGATGGTAATAAGGAATCTTGCACAAACCCTTGTAATCCCTGCATTACAGAAACTTCTCAGACTTGAACAGGAATATGAAAGTGATGATTTTATAGCAATGGTTACAGGTAAGATACTCGGTTGGAATAAGGCAGGAGACAACATTCCCAACAAGTTTTTTATAGAGGGGGATTTTGATCTAAAAGTAAATACTAGCATCAACAAGCAGATACAACTTAATAAATTAATGATGATTATGCAAAATGGAGTTCAATCTAACGCTACGATGGGACAGCTTATCGGGATGGGGGTTGTAAACCCTGCAAGTGTCCAGTTTTTCAATCCACAGACTGTCTTTAAACGTATGCTTTCAATTCTTGGGGAAAAGAACGCAGAGGAGTTTGCGTTACAGGCACAGCAACCGCCTATGCAGGAAGGGCAGATGCCGGGGGTTGCAAGTCAACCCGCAGTTACACAGGACATGAACGCAACAGTTTCTAATATGAATCCTGAAACCACAGGGGGTTTAAATGTTGGATAAGGTTAAACAGATATTCTTTGGAAGGAATATTCAGGAAGAACGAGCGCAATTAGAGGCAAAGATAGAACTCGGTGATAGGTTTGAAGTCTTTATGAGGGAATTTTACCCTATATTTGATGAACATATATTTCAGGCATTTGAAAAAGAACTATACGATACATGGGTTAGGCTTGAACCTAAAAACACGGAGGGGATCCGAAATGCCCAGAGTATGCAGATTGTCATAGATAAACTAAGGGCTAAACTTAATCAGGTTATCGAAGATGGGCAATTTGCCCTATATCAACTAAATAACTCTACCTCGCAAGACCGAGAAGAGTAGAAGGAGATTTTATGTTAGAAAAAGAAGCTACCTCTGAAAAAGAGATGCCTGAACCGACAATAGGAGAACAATTATTCCCCGGAGCTTATGAACAGCCGAAAGAGGAAACTCCTGAGCCTACAAAGCCAGCGGAGAACGCTAAGGAAGAAGGTGCTGAAATACCAGTTCCAGCACCTACAGTAGAAGCACCGCCTCTAACAGATAACTACCTCGATACCGAGTTGTTAAAAGGGAAGAAGGCGAAATTAAAGGTAGACGGACAGGAGATAGAAGTACCAGCAGAAGAACTGATAAGGAATTATCAGACTTGGCAACATCTATCAAGAGTCGGTCAAAAAATAGGTGAACAAAAAAGAGAACTGAATGAGGAGATTGCAAGGCTTGAACAGCTTCAGCAACCACCTCAACAGACACAGGTTGATGAGTCATGGGGAGAGGTAGTAAACCCATTTATCAAGCCAGTTAATTCAAAAATAGTTGAGCTTGAGGCGACTGTTAAGAATCTGAATGAAGCGTTAAGACCTACGCTAATAAAGTCTAACGTGGACAGGACAGACGAACTGATGAAAAGCAGGGGGTTAACTGATTTTAAAGACTACTATCCCAAAATACAGAACTTTTTGCTTGAAAACGTAGCACCTGAAAAACTTCATGAATTTGATAATCAAGATACTTTTATTGCCTTGTATCAAGAAATGAAGTTACAGGATATAGTTAATGTTCAGGCAAAAACACCTGTAATACCACAACCTGTTGTATCTGCTAAACCTAAACCGATACCTAAAGTAGAGAGTTCAAACGCTTCTACAAATACAGAAATAACGTCAGCAATAGATAAAAAGTTAGAGGCTGCTACGGAAAAAGCAAAAGCTTCTAACAGTTCTTGGGATTGGGCGGAAGTTTTTCGTTTAAGGGATGAAAAGTCTGCTACAACCTAAGCAAGGAGATTTAAAATGGCTATCGGAACAAATATGTTTACACAGTATGAAACCATAGGTCTGCGGGAGGATTTGATAGACGTAATTTCAAATATTTCGCCAGTGGATACATGGTTTCAGTCAAGCATAGGTAGCGGAGTCGCAAAACAGAAATACCACGAGTGGCAGACAGACGCATTGGCTTCCCCTGCTGCTAACAAGCAGGTTGAAGGTAACCAGTGGACAGCCACCGCGATTACTCCGACTGTAAGAACCGGGAATTACTGCCAGATTCTTGGTAAGGCTTTTCTGATTGCAGAGAGTCAGGAAGATGCAAGTAAGGCTGGAAGGTCAAGCGAGGTAAACTACCAGAAGGCAAATAAGCTCAAGGAACTTGCAAACGATATTGAGTATGCCCTGATAGTCAACTCTGCTACAGCTTCCGGAGCATCCGGGACAGCAAGGCAGTTGGAAGGTTTGGCTGGTTGGATTACTACAAACGTAACGACTGGCACAGGAACTGCCAACGAAGTTCTCACTGAGACTATGTTGACTGACAACCTTCAGTTGATCTGGGCTGCTGGTGGTAAGCCGTCTAATGCCCTTATGGGAGCTTTTCAGAAAAGGAAGATAGACGCTTTCACTACCAACACAAGGAATATCAACGCAGAGCAGAAGAAACTCGTTGGTACAATCTCTGTATACGAATCCGCTTTCGGAATTGTCTCTCTCAGATTGCATCACATTATGCAGTCTACGCTTGCTGGATACGTGATAATTCTTGGCGACCTCGGATTGTGGAAGAAGGCGTGGTACAGACCTCTTAAGTGGCTGAAACTCCCGTACACTGGTTTTGGGGAGTTCTGGGCAGCAGAGGCCGAACTTACGCTTGAATCAAGGCAGGAAAAGGGTTCTGGTATGATTACAGGACTTACAACCAGCTAATCTAAGAAAGGAGATTAAAAAGCGGGGGTGGGTTTCGGCTCACCCCTGCAACAATATGATTATTAAATCTAAGCAAAATCTATCAACAGGTTTAGTAGGTATGAGGGATGAAGGCGACAATACCGTGTTCACCCATAGGTATCAGATAGAAGATGTTGCCCAGAGAGCCTATAAGTTAAGGCAAGGTGATAACAATGGTTTTACAGACAACCGGGATATGCGTTTAATCGGGGAAATCCCTCCTATATTTTTCACAATGCACCCTGAATGGAACTCAGACCCAAACTTAATCAAAGAATGGCTTAGCAAGGATGATGTGGGAAGAATGTTTAGAGCCTGTGATGGGGGGATATGAAGGTAGGGTATTTTTTAAGGGATAATGGAGCTTGCGGTTATTATAGGGTAGATTTGCCTCTTATGACTGCTACAAAAAGAAAAGTCATTGAAACCCTGAGGATAGAGAAAGGGGATAATGCGGAAAGAATAAGTTCTGCATTAGAAGGGGATGTTATAGTTTTTCCAAGACCCTGTGAGAAAAGGTTAGTTGAAGGATTTAAGGAATTACAGGATACGGGCAAGAAGATAGTTATCGATTTTGACGATAATATGTTTATGCTTTCGCCTTTTTCTCCCCACTATCATGATTTTGGGATAAGAGAAGTACAGTATAAAATGCCAGACGGTAAGGTTTTGGATATATGGAAAGACGGGGTTAATTTTAGCTTAAAAGATAATATCGAGAGGTCTGAATATATTCAAAAAGCGATAGAAAATGCGGATTTAGTTACAACTCCGACAAAAATACTTTCTAATCTTTATAAAACATTAGGTGCTAAGAAAACAGTAACGCTTCCTAATTGTGTAGATACGGACTTATGGCAGAAACTTTTATTAGAAGAAACCGACAAGTTAAGGCTTTTTTGGGCTGGTGGGCATTCTCACTATGAGGATTGGTTACTACTGAAAAATGTAGTTCCTTATATTATGAATAAGTATCCTGATATAACTTTAGTCTTACTGGGTTCTAAGTGGGATAGCACGTTACAGGGAATACCCCAAGACAGGATTGAATATCATCCGTGGGTTGCTACCCCTGCATATCCCTATAAGGTTTCTATCCTTAACCCTGATATTTCAATAATTCCATTAGCCGATACTGACTTCAATAGATGTAAGAGTCCTATTAAGTGGATAGAAATGGCTGCGATGGGAGTTCCTTCCGTTACAAGCAATATTCCACCTTATAGTGTTATAGCGTCAGAACATAATGGAATATTTATAGATAAAAATGCAGAAGATGCTTGGATAGAAGGTATCTCAATGTTAATAGACGATAGTGTTTTAAGGGCTAAAATGGGGGGGTATGCACAAAGGACAGTTAACATGAACTTTGATATTAATACTGAATACACGCAATGGGTCAAGGCTTATGATGAAATCCGGAAGAGTTGATATTTTACTCCCGACTAAGGGGGAACGACTGAACGGATTGATATTCCAAGTCAACGCCATTCTTAATCAGAGCTATAAGAATAGGGTTCTATGGGTTTTAGTAGATGGTGATGATGAGATATTTGATTTAATAAAGCGGACTATAGCCGAACAATGTAAAGGGGCTGTAGAAGTAATCCATGTTCCTAACGGTTGGAGAGGTAACTGGGGACATAGACCTATAAAATGGGCATTAGAGAATCTTCCACTTGAAGGAGAATGGGTTATAACGTCTGGAGATGATGATTGTATAATGGAGTGGGCTTTAGACGAACTTGTTAAGAACTCTGAAGGGGTAGATACAGTTATTGGAATCTGTATCCCTACGAAAAGGAATTACTCTTTTGTAAAGTTCTATCTTGGCGAGAATATACAGCTTGCAAACATAACAGGAAGTTGTTGTTTGTACAGGCGTTCAAGGGTAATGGAAGTTGGATATGATGATTCAAGGTATGAAGCAGATTGGGACTTAATAGAGAAGATGCTTAAATTTCCATATTGTAAAATAAACTCTGTATTATTCGTAATGCCACAGAGTTTTTAAGGAGGAAATATGGCTGTACCGACACCGCCTTCATTGGCAAATATTGTAGCAGAAGGACTTAAAAAGGCTTCAATAACATCCCCAGTAGCCGCACTTACGACAAGGGCGCAGGATTATTGGATGGAAGAAGTTAAAAACGATATACTTGTTTTATCTGGCGGAAGGAAGTTAAGCAGTCTCTACACTACTTCAACCACACCTTCTGTTAATGGTAAGGATAGATACGCTTGTCCTTCTGATTACTTTAGCGACCTTTCTTTAGAGATTCTTGATGGCAATACAAGGGGTACTGCTACCGCAGGGGCAGTTGGGTCAATAACACTTGAAAAAGACGAAGGGGATATAGTCGGGAGTCAGATATTCATTCTATCTGGCACTGGGGTAGGGAGTATGTCTCAGATTACGGCTTTTAATTCCGCTACGTTTGTGGCAAGCGTAACACCTAACTTTACAACCGCACCGGGGAATGGGAGTGGTTATTTAATCGTAGATAGGAATATAGTTCTAAACGAGAAACCCTTACATCACATGCAAAGTAACGAAAGAGGAATCCCAAGGGAGTTTTATCCGACTGGCAGTCCTACTTATGGGGAGTTCATCTTATTCCCTACTCCATACAATTCAGATGGGGATTTATATGGGATATTGATGCGTTATTATGCCAATCTTATGACTCTTGACCTTGCAGGAACACTTATGGCGACTCTATATCAAAGATGGCGGAATGTCTGGGTTCAATATATATATGCAAAGGCATTAGACGAAAAAAGTGATTCTAAGGCAGAAATAGAGATGAAAAGATACAATATGATGGTACATTCTCTAATAATGCGTGAAACTTATGGTATGGATATGTCCAATCTTACCATGAGGATAACAGATTACTAATGTGGACTAATTCTAATAACGCCTCAGACGCTTATAAAGGGCAGAATGAGGCTTCCGACACCTTCAAAGAGGAACAGTCTGTCTCTGATACCTATAAGGGGTCTGGCGAGGCTTCTACGGAGTTTGTAGCTGATAATCCAGCATCTGATACATGGAAGGGTGAACAGGCAGGTTCAGGGACTTATGTAGGCGAGGGTGGTTCTTCTGATACTTGGGGTCAGGGATTAAATGGATATGGAGCGGCTTTTCAGAAGAATGCCTTTCAGAATAATGCGTTTCAAGTAACTGGAACTTACGGAGTGGATGAATACAAAAGATGTCAAGGTTCTTCTGACACTTATAAAGAGGACAATCATGGAACAGATACCTATAAGACTGAAAGTGAGGTATCTACAACTTATGTAGGACAGGGAGCAGTTTAATGGCAATTACGCATTTAAAGGTTCTTGCGGTAGCAGATGATGCCGATGACAATACAGTATCTCCTACAGATTGGGGTGCAGCCCATGTAATCGCAAACGATACAATTACTTATTCATTGATACAAAATATCTCTGCCACAGACATGCTTCTTGGTCGTTCTTCATCAGGGGCAGGGGATATAGAGGAGATAGCTTGCACAGCAGCCGGCAGGGCGTTACTCGATGATGCCAATGCAGCAGCACAGCTTATCACTCTTGGTCTTTCAGCAACAGCAGCAGAACTAAATTTTTGTGATGGTGTCACAAGTGCTATTCAGACTCAGTTAGGGCTTAAAGCTCCACTGGCAAGTCCAACTTTTACAGGAACAGTAACTGTTCCATCAACCCTTTTCACTATTGGTGCAACTACATTTTCAGAAACACAACTTATAGACCTCACAGATGCAGGAGCTACCACATTACATAAACATGACCACGGCGGTATGGATGGTCTTACAGATGATGACCATACACAATATTCACTTTTATTAGGTCGTGCTGGCGGACAGACATTAATCGGTGGAACTGCCGCATCTAATTCTTTAACTCTGCAATCCACATCCAACGCTACAAAAGGGAAAATACTTTTTGGCACAAGTGCTTATGATGAGGTGAATAATAGGTTGGGCATCGGGACGGCGACTCCAACATCGTTACTTCATCTCGCAGCAGGGACAACGAGTGTGGCTCCACTTGGTTTTACTTCTGGTCCACTCCTGACTACCCCAATAGCAGGACGAGTAGAATTTCTTACAGACGATTATTACGGCACTATTACTACAGGTGTTGGAACTTCGTATTATCCTACCCAGTCAGACACCTATGTTAAAGCAACCTCGAAATATAGCGTAAATTATTGGCCATATTTTGCTACTGACCCAACTAAATCATTAATCGGAACTGATGAAGATACATCTTGGGCTTCTGGCAATGGGGTAATAACCAATCAGCGTTTTCATATTGATTTGGGTTCAGCAAAAACAATAAATAGAATATATTATGAAAATCGTGTTAATGGCATTGGCGGGGCGACCGACCAAGGAGTAAGGAATTTTACTTTCTGGGGTTCAAATACTGCCAGTGATTTTAGTGATTTGGTATATGCTAATAATGGAACTTGGGTGCAAATAACTACAGAGCAGTCAAGTTTTGACCAACACAGCACAACTAATCCTACTGTCGCTGACCCTAAATATATTATAGCTACTAATACTACTGCATATCGTTATTACGCTTTTAAGTTTGCAGACGCTTGGGGTAGTGCAGTTGTTATGGGTGTTCGTAGAATAGAATTACAAAATATACTTGCCAGAATGGGTTTTGTTATGAATAATGGAACGAATCTTGTTTCTGGCAGAGTTCCTTACGCT
>Ga0265292_1002006_pt1 | contig 15441 bp, 20 predicted proteins | sample Munlanlewell296A_FD_189080 | JGI IMG/M metagenome (GOLD analysis project Ga0265292, IMG submission 189080) | Leachate microbial communities from a municipal landfill in Southern Ontario, Canada - Leachate well 296A | ecosystem: Engineered > Solid waste > Landfill > Unclassified | place: Canada... | reverse complement strand
CTGTCAACCGTATCAAATCATATCATGGTGTCCCGACCGTGCTAGACTGAAAACATGAGGCTCCTTGCCCTCCTCGTGCTCTTCCTATTTCTTTTTTCTCAAGAAATACATGCCGTTACTGTCACCATAAACAGTTACACCTCTTCGATTTCTTCAGAGATTTTTAATGTCGAGGCCTCGATTTCAGGTGCTACCAATGCCACTAATTATTTGAGAATAGATTTGTATAAAGAAGGTACTAATAATTATTTCGGAGAAACATACAATGGTTCAGATTGGTATGCTGGTTCAGATGGCAAAAGTTACTTTCCAGTCCAAATCCAAAATTCCTCAGCTTCGGCTATCATTCAAGCTCAAATAGGCAATCCAAGTACAAATTCTTATCCTGGTCCAGGGGCCTACAAACTAAGATTACGTCGTTATACTAGCTCCGGTAGTCAATCGCAAAATGACCAACAGGTCCCCGTTGATATTCAATTAACTTATATTTTTCCAACTCCGACACCAACAGATACCCCTACCCCAGTACCAACGGCCACTCCGACACCTACTCAAACCCCGACCAGCACTTCAACGCCAATTTCGACCCCGACCAGCATCCCGACACCATCGTTTACTCCATCTCCTTCACCGACGGTAACGATTACAAAGGCGGTTACCCCATCTGTGTCTCCGTCGCCACCCGATGAATTCGACGTCCTTGGAAGTAGCGACTCCGCCCTACTTTCTGATTCCACCCCCACTCCATCACCAACTGGTCCAAAGAGCCAATCCGCTTTCGTTGGTACTACGGCCCTCTTTGGCGTCATCGCGGCTACAATCGTTCTTCTCTCACTTGCCTTTTGGCGGCTTCGAAAGCTGACTAAACCTGCTAAGATAAAGTCGTAAATATGGAAGGCATCTACGTTACTGGATCGGCAGAGGAAACCAAATCTCTCGCCTGCCAATTTGCCAAAGAACTGAAGGGGGGAATAACTCTCTGTCTTCACGGCGAACTGGCGGCAGGCAAGACCACCTTCACCCAAGGCTTGGGGGAGTTTTACGGGATTGACAGAATGACCTCTCCCACCTATGTTATCGTCCATCAATATCCGATAAACTCTCCCAAGTCCAAAATAAAGATTTTTTATCATGTCGATCTCTATCGACTGAATAACCACACTGAAATCAAAGCCTTCGACCTAGATGAACTTTGGGACGATAAATCCAATCTAATCGTTGTCGAATGGCCCGAGAGACTCGGGGATCATCTTCCCAAAAGCCGGTATGAAATCAATTTTAAAATTATTGGTACTGACGCCCGAGAAATTACCTTCGAACTGATATGAAACTTTACTTAGATTCCACCAACAGTCACCAGGTCTTGATCCGTCTTGATGGAGAAGAATTCACCACTCAATACTCCACCCCTCAGGAACAAGATATCCTTTCCTTTCTCCATGAGACTCTGAATCAGAAAGGGAAATCTCTTGATGACCTCACCGAAATCGAAGTTAATCAGGGACCAGGCTCATTCACTGGTACCCGGGTTGGCGTTACCATCACCAACGCCCTCGCTCTCGCCCTGAAGATTAAAGTAAACGGTCAAATTTCCCCCGTCCTTCCCGTCTACGCCTCACCCCCAAACATCACTCCGCCAAAGAAAGTGAGGGATTGACAAATAGTCCTTTTTAGAGGATAACCGCACGGAATGATTATTCCAGAGCGTTTTCGCCGTCTCATCTCATTTTTCCTGTCCTTCACCTTATTGTTTCAGACTTTTACCCCCGCAGTTCTAGCCGTCGACGATACTACCGCCACGGCCAGCGCTTCTCCCGAAGTCGCTCCTTCTCCTACACCAGCCATTGAACCAATTTCCCCAACACCCACGCCCACTTCAGGGTCCAACCCTGAAGTATCAAACGTCAGCGTTGGTGTTGATTATCGCTACAAAGATACTAATATGGTCGTCCGTTTTACAAAAATAACCAAACCGGGAAAGCTCACCATCAGAGAAATAAAACTTACCCCAGAGCAAATCGCTGCCACGGGCGCTCTCTCTGATACCGCCTACGACATCACCTCGGACATGGAAAATGGTACTTTTGCCTATGACCTCACCCTGCCTCTTCCCCAAAACGAACCAAACGCCAAAGTCGAGTTTGCCCACGATCAGGATTCACTTGGTCAGTCTCTTGCCATCGAAGAAAATATCACCAGGAATCCAGACACAATCACCATTCGTAGCCTCGACCACTTCACCATCTTCCTCGTCACCAGCGGCGAGGACCGAGCAGTCAACGGTGGCTTCTGTGGTGACGCGATAGATTGTAGTTTTGACGCCGATCTTCCCAGCTTAGAAGCCGTTGATTCTGATTATCTGGAGATTAGTAGTTTTGTTGATGGAAATCCCGCCTTTTGGGGAAATGGTGACTTTTCTGATGATCGATACGTTCAGTTTAACTTTTCTCCAGGTCTAGATAGCGAGGCCCCAATCAACAATTCTCAGTTAAACTTTGTCTACAAGACAAATGAAATTAATGGATCATCCGAGTTCGGGTTCGGGGGAAAACTGGTTGTCAGTGCGGATGACAACTTTGACGAGGGGACCGATTTTGTTACTACATCAATAACTCCAGACGCGACAAAACCAAGCACAGATCAGTCATTCACCATAAATCTTCCCAAGGAATATCTCGACGCAGACACACTTAATAATCTCAAGGTTAGATTTTATTTCTTCGGCGACGCGTTAGGAGAAGATGTCTCCGGGGTTACCACCAGTTTCAATCGGGTTATTTTAGACGTGAACCCGGACTCAACCTTACCGGTTATTACAGTTTTAGGGGATAATCCGGTTACTGTCGAAATTAATTCGACATATACAGATACCGGCTCTACCGCTATTGATGATGTAGACGGAAATATTTCCAGCCAGATAGTTGTCAATGATTCGAATGTCGATACTTTACAAGTCGGTTCTTACACGGTGTATTTTGACGTTGATAATTCAAGTGGCAATAGCGCTGTGCAAAAAACTCGTACTGTCAACGTTATTGATTCAATCGCCAATGCGTTTGCCATAATTTCAGCAAATTTGGCTGCACCCGGCAGTGATATTGCCAATAATCTCAATTTGGTTAATACAAATAATGTCAGCAGTTTCTCACCCTTATATTTTGAAAAATCTATTGATGGAACACCTGTTGGAAAACTAACTTTTACAGGAGCTCTTGATTTATCAGACGGTGCAACCCAAACATTCCTGCAAAATCTTGGAAGCAAACTTGATCAAAGTAACGGTCGAATAGCACTTGATGCAACAGAATCAGAGATGTTTGCATCCACCGGTGCTTCTCTTGAAATGTACGATATTATGTCACTTGTCACCTCATCAAATCTTGTTGTTCGCGATGACAACGGTACTGTCCTTGATCCATCAGATATTATTAGCGGATTCGTGTATGATTCCGAAGCGAATAAAGTAACTTTCGACACGGCGCATTTTACCCAATTTGACATCGACATCACCGCGCCGGCAACTCCTTCCGCCGCTCCAGCGGCGGGAGATTACAATAGTGATCAATCGGTGATTTTAACCAGTTCTGATGGCGTAAGCGGTGTAGATAAGATTTACTACACCACGGATAACTCCACACCTGATAAGACAAAAACAGAATACATCGGTGCAATTGTCGTAAATAAAGACTTGACGATCAAGGCCATCGCCTATGATAACGCCGGTAATGCCAGCGATGTTCTCGAAGCTGTTTACGGGATTGCCCCGGTAATTTCGGCAGAAACTTCCTCATCGACGACGGCGACTTCAGCGACAATTACTTGGACAACCGACGATCTTTCCACAAGCAGAGTTGTTTATGATACTGTTTCCCATGTTTTGGGCACGGCACCAAATTACGGATACGCTAATTCAACAGTTGAAGATTCAACAAAAGTTACTTCTCATTCAGTTGGTTTGACAGGTTTGACATCTGGAACAACTTATTATTATCGAACTGTTTCTCACGGTTCACCGGAATCGGTTAGTGGTGAGCATTCGCTTACCACTTCAACCTTCGGTGGTGTCGGGGGTAGCGGAGTCAGTGATGGAAGATTAGGTACTCCGTCCGCGCCCGTCTGTAGTGATACAAAACCCGGTTCCTCCCCAACCTTACTTAGTGCTTTCGGTGGAGTCAACAACGTGACTCTAAAGTGGACCGAAGCCACCGATCCACTAACCTATTACCTGATTACTTACGGTACAAAATCCGGTGCTCAGACCTATGGTAATCCCAATATCGGCGGCAAGGGGACGACCGGTTACACAGTCAGCGGCTTATCGGGGGGAATCACCTATTATTTTCAAGTCCGCGCCGGGAATGGCTGCGCCCCGGGTGATTTTTCCAATGAGATTAGCGCCACCACCCGAGGAATCACCATCGTCGGAGAAACTCCAGCCGAAGGGTTTGCTCCGGGCGTGAAAGGTGCTTCTACCGACTTGACGCCAACTCCGACCCCATCGGCTACTCCGACCAGCGCCGTCTTGGGTGAAACAAAAAACAATCAATTCTCTTGGTGGCTAATTTTTCTTCTCATCACTACTGGCGGTTTTGGGGCTTGGACCTTCTTCCGCCGCCGCTAAAATATTGTAAACTGGTATTCAATGGCCAGTAATCCCTTCCATCTTTTTTTACCGCATCAGCACAACAACTTCAAAGCGAAACTCCTCCACCACCATTCTCTTTTGGTTCTTTTGGGCATTTTTATCATGGCCCAATCGGCCATTTCCATTTTCCATACGGGGAACCCAAATGTTCTAGGCTATGCCTCCCAAATTTCCCCCACGACCATTGTTGAGCTTACGAACAGACAACGTCAAGAAGCCGGTCTAAATCCTCTCAAGGAAAACAAACTTCTCGACGAAGCCGCCGCCGCCAAAGCCGCAGATATGCTTGCCAGAGACTACTGGGCACATAACGCCCCGGATGGTACACAACCATGGTCATTCGTTCTCAATTCTGGTTATTCCTATCTTCATGCCGGCGAAAACCTTGCCCGCGATTTTCGTGACTCAGACTCTGTCGTCACCGCTTGGATGAAGTCCCCCAGTCACAAGGCCAATCTAATTAGTTCCAAATATCAGGATATCGGCGTTGCTGTCGTCGACGGCAAGTTAAACGGCGTCGAAACTACTCTTGTCGTTCAGATGTTTGGTACCAGCCAATCAGCTATCCCTTCAATCACCTCTGAAAGCACTTCTATTGTGCCAAGAGTTTTTGCCGAGGGGACCCGTTCTCCGGCCATTTCTAACCCCAAATTCTCACCCTTTGATGTCAGTCGCTCCATCTCTCTCGCCTTTGCTATTCTGATTATTATCACTCTTGCCTTCGATTGGTTGATCGTCTGGCGCCGAAACATCATTCGTATTTCGGGCAAAACCTGGGCCCACCTGACTTACTTCCTGACCCTCATTGCCATTCTTATATTACTCAAGCAAGGTCTAGTTCTATGAAAAGCAAGTCGCTTCGTCACGTCTCTCATTACATCGTTCTGCTCATCTTAATGGTTGTCGGTCTCTCCGCAGCCGCCCTAACTGGTCGAAATCCGGGCTCTCAGGCTATTGTTCTTGCCTCCATCGCCGTCGCCTACTTCGTTTGGGGTGTCATCCACTCCGTCCTTGAAGGCGAGCTTCACCCGGAAATCATTTTCGAGTATCTCCTCTTTGCCTCGCTCGGTTTGGCCTTGGTCATAGGTGTGCTATATTACCTCTAACTATGAAAGGAGTCATCACCGCCGGTGGTTTAGGTACCCGTCTTCGCCCCCTGACTTTTGCGACCAACAAGCATCTTCTCCCAGTCTACGACCAGCCCATGATCTACTATCCGATCCAGACATTGGTTAACGCTGGTATTACTGAGGTTATGATTACCGTTGGTGGACCCCAAGCAGGCCACTTCCTTCACGTCCTCAAAAACGGTGAAAATTTTGGTCTGACTCACCTTGAATTTGCTTACCAGGAGGGTGAAGGCGGTATCCCCGCCGCCATCGCTTTAGCAGAAAAATTTGCCGCCGGCGAGCCAATCTGCGTCATTCTGGGTGACAATACCACCGATGCTGATATTTCTTCAGCCGTAAAAAATTTTACTACTGGTTCGGTCGCCTTCTTGAAAGAAGTCTCCGATCCCGAACGCTATGGCGTCCCAGTTTTCGACGAAAAAGACAAAACGAAAATTATTCGTATCGAAGAAAAACCCAAACACCCAAAATCAAAATACGCTTCCACCGGTTTATATATCTTTGATAACAAATGTTTCGACTTTATCCGAAACTGCAAACCTTCTGTTAGGGGAGAACTGGAAATACCAGACGTCCAAAACCAGTATATCGAAAGGGGAGAGATCAGGTGGGAAATGCTGGACGGATTCTGGACTGACGCCGGCAAATTTGAAACCTTATTTGCCGCCAACGCCTACTGGGCCAAAAAGAAAGGCATTTCATGAAACTATTAGTCACCGGTGGCGCCGGTTTTATCGGCAGCAACTTTGTCCACTATCTTTGTGGCAAGTATCCGGACTACCAGATCGTTGTCCTGGATAAGCTTACCTACGCCGGCCACAAAGAAAATCTTTCCGGACTAAATGTTGAATTAATTGTCGGTGATATCTGCGATCCGGAAGTGGTTAACAGAGCTATGACAGGAGTCGATGTCGTCGTTCACTTTGCTGCCGAAACCCACGTCGACCGCTCCATTATGGGTCCGGAAGCCTTCATCCAAACCAACATCATCGGTACTCAGGTTCTTCTCCAACATGCTTTGAGTCATAAAGTAGGGTTGTTCCATCACGTTAGTACAGACGAGGTTTTTGGCGCTCTCTCTTTGAATCGGCCTGACCTCAAGTTTACCGAGGAAACTCGTTACGATCCCCACAGTCCCTATTCTGCCGCCAAAGCTGCTTCGGATCACTTGGTTCGCGCCTGGCACGAAACTTATGGTTTACCAGTTACGATTACCAATACTAGCAATAATTACGGTCCCTATCATGACCCAGAGAAATTAATTCCTCGCTTCATTACCAACCTTCTTTCCGGTCAAAAGGTACCCCTGATGGGTAAGGGAGAGAATGTTCGTGATTGGTGGATCATTGCCGAGCTATTGATTTGATTACTCATGCCGCACTCAAGAACTCCACATTAATCGGCGAAACTTTCTGTGTCGGAGGCAACTCCGAAAGAACCAACCTGGAGGTTACCCACGCTCTTCTGAAAATTCTCGGGTTAGACGAATCAATGATCGAGTATGTTCCCCACCGTCTCGGTCACGATGCCCGCTATGCCATTGATAGCAGTAAAATTAAAAGAATTCTGGACTGGGAGCCAGAAGCCAGTTTCGAAGAGTCATTGGCACAAACTGTAAAATGGTTTCAAGAAAATGAATGGTGGTGGCGCCCGCTCAAAGAAGGTCGACCTCTCATCGACCCTAAAGACCAAATTAAATTACTAAAATCAAAAGGAAAATAATGACGAATATTAAAGAAACATCAATCAAAGGTCTTTTTGTGTTAGAAAGACAGACTTTTTTAGACAATCGAGGTTTTTTTCGCGAGGTTTTCCATCTGGATGAGCTGGAGAAAACCGTTGGGCATGAGTTTCGGTCCGTTCAGTGGAACCATTCGAAATCTTTGCCCGGGGTGATTCGGGCGCTTCACGCTGAGAGTTGGAATAAGCTGGTTTATCCGGTCACTGGCCAAATGTTTGCCGCTATTGTCGACATCCGCCCGGACTCGCCCACCTTTGCCAAGGTTGAAACTTTCAATTTTGATGACGACCATCGCTACGCCATATTCATTTCAAAAGGTCTAGCCAATTCCATCTGCGCTCCGGGAACGGATCCGGTCAATTATCTCTACCTCGTTGACGCTTATTACAGCGGCTCAGACACCCGCGCCGTCGCCTACAATGATCCGGACCTAGCGATCACTTGGCCAGTCAAAGACCCAATCGTTTCCGACCGAGATAAAAGTAATCCGCGCCTACGCGATTTATTTCCCGAAAAATTCGGATCATGAAGGAAAAAATTTTGGTTACCGGGGCGTCGGGGATGGTTGGCGGCCGTTTTGTCGAAACATATTCAGACCCCGAGAATTTACTTACTCCGGATCACGACGTTTTTGATATGACTCAGTCGGAAAGCGTCTCCGCCTATTTTTTATCCCATTTGGAAATCACCACCGTCATAAACTTTGCCGCCTATACCAACGTCTCCGAGGCCCAAAAGCAAAAAGGGGATAAGGATTCGGCTTGTTATCAAATCAACGTCATCGGTACCGAGAATTTAGTCAATCAAATCAGAGATAAAGAAATTTATTTGATTCATATCTCAACTGATATGGTCTTTCCGGGAGATACCCCCGACCCCGGCCCCTACGCCGAGGATCATCCTCTTAATCCGGATCAGGATCGTCTTACTTGGTATGGCTACACCAAGGCCTTGGCCGAGCAGATAGTTACATCTGCTCTTCCCACGGCCGCAATCCTCGGATTAATCTATCCGGTCGTAGCCGAGTACAAACAGAAACTGGACTATCTTCGTTTCCCGCTCTCCTTCTATCAGAAAAACGGCTTACTTTACCCAATTTTTACCGATCAACAAATGAATATCTCCGATGTTGACGAGATTTGTCAGGTGCTTGATCAGCTCTTGGCCAAACATCTCCCCGGCGTATTTCATGCCGGCAGTTCCGATATTACCACTCCCTATCAAATCATGACCCAGCTCTTTGATCTGGTCTACGGTAATCACGATATGGTCAAGCCGGGGACGGTCGACACTAGTCGCTACCCTCAGTTTGGCGGCTTATTGAACAAGGAAACTGAAAAAAACCTCGAGATTCATTTTTCTTCATCGAGCCAGATTATTACTCATCTCTACGGCAGTTCTCATTTGTCTTGACATGATTGTATGAATGACATACAATGTTTGTATGAACACAATTACGACTAATATTTCAATGCCGAAGGGTTTATATGCTCAGGCCAAGGCTCAAGCGGAGAAGTATCATTATTGCTCTGTCAGCGAATTGATTCGCGACGCTTTGCGTTGGTGGATGAACGACAACCTAACTAGAAATGGTTTCACCCCCCAATTTGAGAGTGCGGTGTTGAGATCTGATAAAAGTTCTGTGAAAAATGATATAGAATGGGACGGAAAGGGAAACTTTGTTGATTTTGTTCTAAGCGAGGGCAAAAAGAAATATGATTCGGTACCACGCCAACGAAAAGTATAGTTTAGAATAGACTTGTGAAGCGCCTTTTTGCTGTCTTGCTACTTGCTACTTGCTACTTGCTACTTGCCGGCAAGGCTTTGGCCGACCAGACCCCTTACCTTTCCGATTACAATTTCCAGCTCGACCAATATCACAAGAACTACGCCGAATATCAAAATTTCAAAAACGACTATCTTGCCCGCCCCACTCTAGACAACGAACAAAAAGCGATTCTCTCCGCCAAACAAACAATTTCCTCTCGGGAACTAGCTTGGGCGAACTTCATCCTCGTTTTGTCGGATTCGATCAGTAGCACCGGCATTAGCTATCCGTTATCTGACAAGGCCAAAGCCGATCTCGCCACCATCGCCAAATACCACTTTGGTCAAGCGATATCCGTCGCAAGCGTTGTCACCCGGGCAGAGCTGACTACCTTCACCCAAAACGAACTAAAAGTCACTGCCACCCACAAGCTCGCCCTTTCTCAAGCCCAAGTTGCCAATAAGTTAGTCCAGCTGATCAAATTTCAAACCGACGCCAAGGTCGCCTACGACTCTCTCCTCCCCAAACTTACCGCAGTTACCGACGAGGTCTCGGTCAAAAACGGTTTGGACCAAATTCAGACTTCAAGTATCCAAATTAACGATCAGATTTCCACACTTGCCAAAAAAACAGGCAACCTTGCCACTGACCAATTTAGTGTCGACCAGTTTTATTCAAATAGTTCCGAGATCCTGATCCAAATCCGCGCTAGCGTAAACCGGCTGGTGAATATCATTATTGATCTAGACACCAATTATGTTCGTCACTAAAATAAAAGCCTTTTTTCTCAACCTCTATCCCGAGCTTTCTCGATTTCCTGTTTTCGCCCAAATCACCACCACGGTTATTCCTGCTCTGACCCCGAGAGTAAAAAAAGTTATGCGCTGGGGACTACCGGTTGGAACCATCTTTTTGGTGCTGATGTTAGGAATCAGGATTGGGGGGATCCTACTTGGTTTTTTTGTCCCGAAAGAGATTTCCCCTAACCCTGTCGAGGTCGTCATCCCCACTGCCGCCAGTAGCTATCAATCGGTTTTTCTCCCTCTACAGAGATCTGTTTCAGACTTTAACCCCCAACTTCCCGACCCCCTTCCTCCGGTCTTTGACGAAAAAATTTCCCTCGAGCCCATCACCGAATAACTCCATTGTCATCGCGAGAAGGTACTCCGACGCGGCGATCCAGCCCACTTGTCATTCCGGGCCCGCTTCGCAGCGAGGCGAGCTTGACCCGGAATCTATTTATATAGATTCCCGCCTGCGCGGGAATGACATTATAAATTGTGTTAGAATATTCCTATGAAAACAAAAACCACCTCCAGATTGTCCAAAAAAGTCGCCAAAGCGACCATCGCACCCGAATCAATCGCTACCCTTAGGACCAATCATCCCTCCAAAAAGTTTATTATCTTGGCCATCGTTATTCTCCTCGGTGGAATCATAGTTCTCGGATCCAAGAAATACAAAAACCTCATTATTGTTGGTAAAGTTAACGGACGCCCTGTGACCCGCCTCGAACTGGAACTGGCCCTGAACAGCCGCTACGGCAAACAGACCCTCGACGATCTGGCCAGCAACATTTTGGTGCAACAGCTAGCCGCCAAAAACGAAGTCACCGTCACCGATGACGAGGTTAGCAAAGAAATCGAAGCGACCTCTGTCCGTCTTGGGGGCAAGGAAGCTCTGACCGCCACCCTTGACCGCATGGGCTACACCATGGCTCGTTTACAGGACGAAATGCGGGTCCAGGTTTTAGTCAAGAAACTAGCACAGAAGGTTCTCAAGGTCGAAGTTACCGATGATGAAATTCAGAAATTCTTCAACGACAACAAGACTCTCTTCCCAGGCAAGACCTTCGATGAAGTCAAGGATGACATCAAACAAAATCTTCTTCAACAGAAGAACCAGCAGGAATTTGCCACTTGGTTTGCCGACCAAAAGAAAAATGCCAACATCCAAAGTTACCTCTAAAAAAACTTCTAAGACCAAGCCTGGTAGGTCAGTTCCCCTGCTCGGTATCGCCCTTATTCTCTCCCTCTCTATTCTCGCGTACGTCCGTTGGTTGAACGGCCAGGTCCCCGAAGCAGCCCAAAAGATAGAAGACCCGCCCACTGTTGTTGTCGTTGCCCCAGTCCCCCTGCCGAAACCATCGCTTACAAGCCGGACTTCAGTTGAGGCAGCGATGCGGACGCGGAGAAGCCGACGGGATTTTACCGCCGATAGTCTGAATCTCAAACAAATTGGTCAGATGCTCTGGGCGGCTCAGGGAGTCACCACCGATTGGGGTGGAAGGACCGCCCCGTCAGCCAAGTCCGCCTACCCCCTAACCGTTTATCTGGTGGCCAACAAAGTCATCGATCTGACCCCTGGTACCTACCAATATCTTCCCGGCGAAAGGGAGGCCATTCATAAAATTCAATTAATCAAACAAGGTGACCTTCACACTGTCATCGGCATTGCCATCGGCCAAAACGCCGCCTCCAACCCTCCAGCTCTGATCATCATCGCGGCTGATATGGCCAAAATGGCCAAGGCCTTTGATGGAGTCAGGAAAGACAACAACGTTTACCTTGAGGTTGGCCACGCCTCCCAAAACATGTACCTTCAGGCAGAGAGTCTGGGCCTCGGCATGGTCACCATGGCCGGATTCGATGGTACCAAGGTTGCCGCCGCCGCCGGTATCCCCGCCAACGAAACTATTATTTACGCCATTCCCTTTGGAGTACCAAAACCATAACCATGGCAGCTAAACCAGAAAAAAACCCACTGGATATTATGTTGGAAAATCTAACTCCTGAGCAAAAAATCGCCGTCGATGTAATAGCTCACGAAAAAAATATATCAATTCAAGAAGCTTTATTAGAGAAAATTAGACAAGAACGCGAAGAAAATCTCGCTGATCTAAGAGAACGCCACGCCCCTTAATTTCCTTTTCTCCACTCACCAATTTTTTTGTGATGTCCAGAGAGTAGGATTTCCGGCACTTTCCAGCCGTTATATTCTTCCGGTCTGGTGTACTGGGGATATTCGATCTGGCCCTCGGTTTGGTATGATTCTTCGACCAGGGACTCTTCGTTTCCAAGAACTCCGGGCAGTAGTCTCACCACACTATCAACCACCACCATCGCTGGGATCTCACCTCCGGTCAGGACGTAACTGCCGATTGAAATCACTTCATCAGCGATATGTTCGTGGACCCGATGGTCGATACCTTCATAATGGGGAGCGATGATGATCAGGTGTTCCTCGGTCTTGAGCTGTTCGGCCTTTTGTTGGTTGTAAATCCTCCCCTTCGTATCCATCAATATCACTTTTTCCTTATTACTTTCTCCTTTTGCCTTTAGATCGAGTATGGCTCGATCAACTACATCCACCCTCATTACCATTCCCGGGCCGCCCCCATAAGGTGAGGCGTCCACGCTCTTATGTTTATCGGCCGACCAATCCCGCAGATTGTGGATTTTAATCTCTATTAATCCCTTATCTTGCGCCCGTCTGACAATTGACTCCATTAGTGGAGCAAACATTTCCGGAAAAATAGTTAGAATATCAATCTTCGTCACAAAGTGTATTATACTTAAAACAAATGAAAAAACCCGTTGCCGTCATCATCATCCCCACCTACAACGAGGCCGCCACTATTGGTGAAATGATCGATTATCTTTTCGAAAAAACCTTCCCGGGAATCAAAGATTGGGAGTTGAAGGCTCTAATTGTTGATGATACGTCCCCTGACGGTACCTACAAAGTCGTCCAAACCAAACAGAAGAAATTTAAGAATCTTTATCTTTCTCTAAGCCAGGAAAAATCCGGCATCGGTGGCGCCTACGTTCGTGGTTTCAAATATGCCATGAAAGAGCTCGCTGCCGATGTGGTCATTGAATTTGATGGAGACTTTCAGCACCCGCCCGAGACCATCCCGGTTATGCTTGCCGAAATCGACAACGGTTACGATTACGTCCTCGGTAGCCGGAAAATAGAAGGGGGGAGTAATCCCAAGGGTTGGGGTTTCAAACGTGTCTTCTTTTCCGAATTTGGCGGTTTCACAGCCAGATTTATCCTATTCTTCCCCTTCAAAAACTTTTTCCGGATTACCGATCCGACGGGGGGCTTGAAAGCAAGCCGGGTCAAGGGTTTTGTTGACTCTATGGATATGGACCACCTCTATAGCCGCTCTTTTGCCTACAAGCTAGAATTTCTTTTCAAGATGATCAAACTTGGCGCCAAAGTGAAGGAGATTCCTCTCCAATTTGGCCTTCGGGAGAGTGGTGCTAGCAAGATCGAACCCCAAACTGCCAAGGAAATTTTGCTTACCGTTATCAAACTTCGCTGGTTTGACCCTTTCACTCAGAAATTTCTGAAATTCGGGGTTGTTGGTGGCATCGGCTTTGTAATTAATTTTGGTTTATTCCGTTTCTTCAAGGTCGTCTTCAAGGATTTGCCTTATAGCATTAGCATCATCAACTGGTTAGCCAACGCTCTCGCCGCCGAAGTTGCCATCATCAGCAACTTTACCTGGAACAATCTTTGGACTTTTGCCAAAGAAAGAATCACCTCTGCCGGACAGTTGATCCACAAATTTATTACCTTCAACCTTAGTTCGGTGGTGACCGGTATTCTCATTCCCTCAACCTTTGTCGCGGTCCTGACCTACTTCCTTGGTGACAAATGGTCATCGATCTATCTAATCATCGGCATCTTCGGTATTACCATTCCTCTAAACTGGATACTCTACAACAAAGTCATCTGGAAGAAAAAATAAACGATGTTCCCACTATCTCACATTTACGTATCCACAAAGGTAACAGGGCGTCAGTCGCCCTTATTGATATTCGGCAGTGTCCTCCCGGATATTGCAACGACCTCAAGAAATAGCATCGGTCGGGACAAAATTCACTATGCCCCAAATGAGTTTAGACAGTTTGTGAATTCAATATTTCCAGAATTATCCGATCTTGCCATTGGAGTCGATCTTCACAGTCACATCAATCAGGGCGCCGACTTCTATAGTGATAATTCAGAAATTGGTTTTGCCTATATCTTTGGAAGGAAAATGGTTCGAGACGTTATGAGTTTACTTGGAATAGATGACGAACCAAAGAGCCTAGTGTTGGCTCACAATCTAATCGAAGCTGGGGTTGATATCAATCTAAATACCGATCATTCAGAAGTCTTGACTCTTTGGCGAAACAGCCTAAAAGAAATGGATATAAAAAAAGTCATATCTTGTCTATCATCTTACCTGTCGCTTCCGGCCGACCAACTCGAATCTGAGATCAATTTTTTTGTCGACTTCTTGGGCCCAGACAGTCTGATAAGTGTAGAGACTATTGTTGATCGGATCGCCTTGCCTTTAGTCTCGATGAGATACGGAAAGGTGATCGATCGGAATCAAACTATCTCTATATTAAACACAGCGCGAGATTTGACTGCCTCGGATTACATGAAACTACTTGACAATGCAGTTTCAGAAATTACCTCCCACGGAAAAATAAAGGTTTAATAACGGAGTCTAAAGTTTCTTGATTTCCGTTTTGTCAATAATGCTTGTGAAAATATAGGTAAATTCTCTATATTCCTGTAAGTAGTTCTTTTGATCTATCTTCAAGATCCTGATATTTTTTATCTTTCACCTGTTTCGAGTTTTTTCAGTTTTTCAGTTTTGAGTTTTTGTCTTACAGGTATGGCGCCCAATCGGGGATGGGGGCTTGGTTATTGAGAATAAAATTCCAGGTATAGAGGAAAATCGGCAAGATCAATAGAATCAAGACCCACCTGAACTCTTTTTTAGAAACGACTTCTCGCCAAGCGATCAGAGCCATAGGTGCCAGGGGGAGAGAATACCGGGCGATATCCCGGTGGGCCACGAAAAGAGTCGAGACGAAAAAGACCCCCGCAAAAAATGACTCCGGATACAATTTTTTCTTCCACAATTTAGTCACCGTCAAACCATATATCAACCACAGCCAAATGACTTCCTCCAGCCAGAAGTCTCCCGTCCAGAATCTACCTTTGGGGGTAAAGACGGAGAATGGTGGCCAGAACAAATGAAAATTATCTCCGGAATGGAAATACGCCAAGAAATCCCCGGTCTGCATTTTGTAAAAAGAAAAAAGCAGTAACACCGTCGCAGGCATCAACAAAAGCGGCCAACGGAGGA
>Ga0265292_1002005_pt1 | contig 15444 bp, 10 predicted proteins | sample Munlanlewell296A_FD_189080 | JGI IMG/M metagenome (GOLD analysis project Ga0265292, IMG submission 189080) | Leachate microbial communities from a municipal landfill in Southern Ontario, Canada - Leachate well 296A | ecosystem: Engineered > Solid waste > Landfill > Unclassified | place: Canada... | reverse complement strand
TTTAAAATGAAATTGAAACCCGGTTGTGAAGCCGAGTATAAAAAGCGCCATGATGAAATCTGGCCTGAATTGGTTGAATTAATTAAAAATTCCCGAGTTTCAGATTATTCGATTTTTCTGGATATTGAAACCAATACATTATTTGCGGTACAAAAACAATCCGGAAATGAATCATCCCAGGATCTTGGCACCAATCCGGTTGTGCGAAAATGGTGGGATTATATGTCAGATATCATGGAGGTTAACCCGGATAATTCTCCGGTGACGATTCCATTACCGGAAGTTTTTTACCTTGATTAATCGCCGAAAAATGAATTCAAGAGAACGAATATTACGGGCTTTCGGGAAGATCAGAGGGTTGCCCGACAGGGTCCCAATCCAGTTTGATTTATGCCGGCAATTGGCCGATCATTTTGGTAAAGTATTAAACATCCCGGTTAAGTATACGGAGAATTTATATGAAGATGTTACCTATCGCATAAGCGCCAACGAGTTGCGGGTAGCCTTGGGCAGTGATGTTGTGATTACTGGTGCATCGGTTTCTGATGATTATAAAATTGTAAAGGATGCTGATGGCACCTGGTTGAATGAATACCAGATGCGGATGCGTCAGGGTGATATTTATGTGGAGGTCGTCGGTTATCCTCTTGCACATGCAGAAACCAAAGCCGATATCATGGCCTTTGATTTTCCTGATCCTGATGCACCTGGCCGCTACCGGGATGCAGAAGCTTTGGTGAAAAAATACCATGATGACTACCTTGTTTTTGGCGATATCGAGGTAACCGTTTTTTCTCTCGCTCACCAGTTGGTCGGGATGGAGAAACTTCTGGTCGACATGATGATGGAAACCGAATATGTTATTCCGCTGTTTGAAGCCTGTGCTGAATTCCAGACCCAAATTGGACTGCGATTGATCGAAAAAGGGGTTGATGCGATTTGGTTTGGCGATGATTTTGGCACTCAGGTTAGTCTGATTATTCCTCCATATACGTTCAGAGATCAGCTCAAACCCATTTACAAACGGATGATCGACCGGTTTAAGGAAGCGAAGCCCGATATTATCCCGATTTTGCATTGCGACGGAGCCGTGAGTGATTTGCTGATCGATATCCATGAAATCGGTTTTAAAGTATTTAATCCGGTTCAACCCGGTGTTCCTGGCCATTTACCGAAAGATATCAAGGACAATTTTGGTGATTTATTCAGTTTCTGGGGTGCAATCGATCAACAGGATCTATTACCTAAAGGCACTGACGAAGAACTGGAACAAGACATCATCGAAAAAATCACTGTTCTGGGCAAAAATGGTGGTTATATGATTGCCCCGGCCCATATTATTCAAAACGATGTAAGCCCTGAGCGAGTTGAGAAGTTCATCGGATTATGCCTGAAACATGGGAAATATGCCTGAAAATTAATACTGACTCAATATCCAAAATTATGAAAACAGCATACAGATTTTTTCCCGGATTTATCCTCACTGGGCTGCTGGTGGCGTTTTTGGGGTGCTCTTCGGATCCTTCCTCGAAACTTAATACCGGAAAAGCGAATAATCCCCCGAATTTTGGCCAGCGGAAGCCGGTCACTTTCGATATGCTGAGAAAGAATTTCAGCAATCCTGACATGATCTATGCCCCGTTTGTTTTCTGGTTCTGGGATGAACCCCTGAATCAGGATAAAATGGCCGAGATGGCACGGGTGATGGGATCTCAGGGCTTTAATCCCGGATATGCCCATGCACGGCATTCCATGGTTGGGACTCCGAGCCTGCCCGACGAGGAGTGGCTGGGCGAAAAGTGGTTCAATTCGTTTGACGCTGCGCTTACCGAAGCTGAGAAGCAGCAAAAATATCTGGGTTATTGCGATGAATACTGGTGGCCAAGTTTCCAGGCAAATGGCAGGGTGCTGAAACAATATCCGGAGCTGAGGGCTGAGTCGCTGAACTGGCAGATCATCGATGCGGACGGTGGGACAGCAGTTAAGGTTCCAGCATCATATTTTGCCGTGGCTGCGCAGCTGGCAAAACCTGTTGAGGTTACCCCCCCGCAAGCTCAATTTGGCAAATGGATCTGGAGTCCCGATGGAAAGGAAATGAAACATTCCTGCAGGTTCCGCTATTCATTTGAAATCCTGGTAGGAAGAACAATTAGCCGGGCAAGTATCCGGATTACAGCTGATAATGGTTTTATCCTTTATATTAATGGTCAGCGTATTGGTGAAGGTTCGGAATGGGAAAAACCAGTTTCTTTTGATTTGACAAAGGTACTTGATGCAGGGAAAAACCTGTTAGCGATCGAATGCAACAATATTGACGGGCCATTTGGATTAATTGCCGGATTGCTCGCGACACTTGATGATGGAAAAACCATAAAGGTCCATACCGATCAAACCTGGATGACTTCTCTTTCATCCAAAAAAGGGTGGGAACTTCAGGATTTTGAATGTGTTAACTGGAAACCTGCCCGGGAGATTGCTAATACCGGCGACAATCCATGGTCTTCGGTAACCAATGCTGAAGAGTATAAGCCCGCACTAATTCTTAGTAAGACTCTTCAATTAATCGGGTCAGGGGATTCATTTACCTGGAATGTTCCTATAGGTGAAATGTGGCGCGTTTATGTGTTTAATAAATATTATCATCCGGGTGCTGCCGATGGTCAACAAAGCAACAGCATTGATTCTCGTTTGGGTTCTGCCTTTATTAAAACTGCACTGGAACCTTATGCCCAGCGTTTTAGCGGCCGGATGGGCAAGTCTATTCCCGGGGATTTCATCGATCATGAAGGAGACTATGGATGGCAACTGGCCTGGTCGGGTTCGCTCGATAGCTCCTTTCTGGCACGGCATGGACGGAATATCCGCCTCAGTCTTCCTTTGATGCTGGATACTGATGAGGAAGGGCTCTCTGCAAAGGCGCGCTGGGAGTGGTTTGATCTGGTATCTGATCTGTATGCAGGTAATTTTCAGGCTGTTACGGACTGGCATGAGAAACGTGGCATGTACACAACGGCCCATGTGTGGGAAGAGGGGATTCAACCGCAAGTCAATTGCGTGGGTGACCACCTGAAATTGCTGAGGGCACTGACTATGCCCGGGCAGGATTGTCTGGGATTGAAAGCCTTGCGGGTTCATGATTTTAAGGAAGCACAGTCCGTATCAGAATTCGAAAATGTCCGGTTTGCCAGCGAAGTTCTCGGAGCGAGTGATTTTGAGTCGGGGAAAGGGCTATGGGGAACCTTTACACCATCATTGCTGAAGCAAAGCGTCAATGCTTTCACAGCCTGGGGTGTCAGTCATGTGATTCCGCACGGCGTGTTCACTACCCGCAAATTGAGCGGCAATCCATGGCCTCCCGACTGGTATAACGAAAGCCCGATGTTTCCCTATATGCATCTCTGGACCGATTTTACGCGTCGTGCCAGTTACATCAATTCGATGGGATCCACTGTGCCGGATGTTCTGCTGTATAACCCGATGGAAACGGCCTGGATCAATGCTAATGCGCCATTGCTGGATGTTAACGGGATGTGGTCCTTTACAGAAAATCTAGTCAACGGCAAAAGAATCAATGCGATCGACAAAGTGTACGCCGAGGCTATTAATGACCTTACTAATGCCCGGGTGGAGTTTCTGGTGGGCGACCGCTACTATCTGAAACAGATGAAGTTAAAGAAGGGTAAGTTGGTTCTCGGGACATTTGCTTTTAGTACCATTGTTTTGCCGGAAGTGGAAATTCTAACCCTGGAGGCAGCAAAAAAGATCGTTGATTTTGCAAAAGCCGGTGGAAGGGTTTATTGCCTGGGCGAGTTGCCCCTCGCCTCTGCCGACAATGGCATGAACGATCCGAAGATGAAGAAACTGATGGATGCGCTCAAAGCAATGCCCACTTTTACTGCTTGCACGGATAGCCTGGAGTCATGGCTGGGCAAGAGTGACGCGGGATTGGAAAGTACGGTTCGATTTTCATCAGGTGCCTTCCCGATGCTCCAGCAACACCGGCGCATCGATGGGAAAGATTTCTTCTGGATGGTGAACAATGGTGATCAGAAACAGGTTTGTGAAGTCAACATTAGCGGTGCACACGGTGCGGCCTCGATATGGGATTGCGAGACCGGCGAAATCAGGACAATCTCTTCCATGGATGTTGACGATGGGAGCAATATCAGGCTTACGTTCAAACCGCTCGAAGCCTACTGGCTTGTCCTTGACCCGGATTCCCCGGTAAATAAGGTGAACGAAAAACCCGAAGCTCAAGACCTGATCACTGTGACCGGTACCTGGAAAGTGACTTACGATGCAGGGATTCAGCCCGCCATGGAATTCCCGTTAACCCCGCCAGCAGAATTTGTTGCCGGTATAGAAAAGCAGTTGGAAGATTGGAAAGTCTGGGGCTTGCAGAAGTTCAGCGGTTTGATGGATTATTATAAGTCGATCAATATCGAAAAGATTGATAAACAGATGTTCCTCGATCTGGGCAAAGTTTGCCATGTGGCTGAGGTATGGATTAACGGACAATCAGTGGGGGCAAAAATGTGGGGTCCGCATGTATTTGATATATCGGGCGTTGTCAAGCCGGGGCGGAATGAGATCCGGGTAAGGATTGCCAACCTGATCAACAACAGTTACGGCGATATGCAGGAATCTGGCCTGATAGGTCCGGTACAGATCAGGGGACTTGACTGGTAATAACGGCCAGGCATTATTGGCAAAGAAGTCAAACATAGGATGCTGATGAATTTATGGGGAGAAACAATACTATGAAAAAAATCATGATGTCGGGTCTGATTTTGTGCGCATTGGCCGGGATTGGTCTGACAATGTGCACGTTGGACGGGAAAACGAAAGCGGGAGATGATATTGCCAAGAACTTTGTGACGCCGCCCGATAATGTCAGGCCATGGGTGTACTGGTTCTGGCTCAATGGCAATATTACCAGTGAGGGGATCACCGCCGACCTGGAGGCGATGAAACGGGTTGGCATCGGAGGCGTGTTGATCATGGAGGTTGACCAGGGAGCACCGGTGGGACCGGTGGCTTTCATGAGTGACAAGTGGCGGGAGCTATTCAAACACATGGTGTCGGAAGCGCACCGGCTGGGTATCGAAGTGAACATGAACAACGATGCGGGCTGGAACGGAAGCGGCGGCCCGTGGGTGCCGCTCGACAAGGCCATGCAGGTAGTAGTTACCAGCGAAAAGCAGGTTCCGGGAGGAGTGAAATTTGAAGGGGAGTTACCCAAACCTCTCGTAAAAGATGAGTTCTACCGGGATATCGCCGTGCTTGCTTTTCCAACAGCAAAGGATCCGGCGAATCTCTCCTATCGTATACAGAATTTGACTGACAAGGGAATGTCGTGGGGCACAACGTATGCCAGCAGTGTTAAAGCCACCCCGGCTTCCAGCGTTCCCGCAGAATCTGTTATAGCCAGAGAAAGGATTATCGATCTGACGTCACAAATGGATAAGGACGGGAAGCTCACCTGGGATGCTCCGTCACTGCAGGGATCAGCATCCGGAGAATGGACAGTGATTCGTTTTGGCCATACATTCACAGGCAGGAAAAATCATCCCGCACCAGCTACCGGTATGGGTCCTGAGTGTGACAAACTTAGCAAGGAAGGTGTTGAGGCAAATTACAATGGAATGATCGGGAAGCTGGTCAAGGATGTCGGTTCACTGGCTGGAAAAACTTTTGCCACGACGCATGTTGACAGCTGGGAGGTTGGCGCGCAGAACTGGACCCCGAAAATGCGTGAAGAATTTAGGAGGTTGCGCGGTTATGATATGATGACCTTCATGCCGGTGCTGACCGGCCGGATTGTGGATAACCTGGAAATCTCCGAACGGTTTCTGTGGGACGTTCGGCAGACGGTGTCGGACCTGTTGGCGGAAAACTACATTGGCCACCTGCGAAAGCTGGCCAACAAGGATGGCTTGAGGCTCTCCATGGAGGCCTATACGACACCTGCCAACGACCTCGATGTTGCTAATTATGTCGAGGAACCGATAGGTGAATTCTGGTGGCCAGGCGGCGGCGGACTCTTTTGGTCGCTGAAGTCGATGGCCTCAGCAGCACATGTAAATGGCCAACCGGTTGTCGGGGCTGAAGCTTTTACGGCTGACGATGGCGAACGCTGGATGGCGCATCCGGCCAATATCAAAGCACTGGGCGATCGTGCTTTTTGCGATGGAATAAACAGGTTTATTGTGCATCGTTATGCCATGCAACCCTGGGTTGAGGACCGCAGACCGGGAATGACAATGGGTCCATGGGGATTGCACTATGAACGGACTCAGACCTGGTGGGAGGATTCCAGAGCATGGCATAAATACGTTACCCGATGTCAGTACTTGTTGAGGCAAGGAAGGTTTGTTGCCGATGTACTCAGCCTTCAGTCGGAGGAACCGATGCAACGATTTAAAACGCTGAGATTGTCAGGTTATGATTATGACGGCATCAGCCCGCAGGCCTTTTTGAAGAATGTAACTGTAAAACGCGGAGTTTTGGATTTGCCTTCAGGTATGAAATATCGCCTTTTAGTGTTACCTGATGTTGAGGCTATGACCCTTCAGATGCTGGAGAAGATTGAAGACCTGGTTGAGGCTGGTGCAACGATTGTTGGAAAACCTCCGGCCAAATCTCCTGGTCTTTCAGGATATCCGGAATGCGATGCTCAAGTTAAAAGGCTGGTGGAGAAGTTGTGGGGTCCAGGTCCTGAAACCGACAGAAAGGTTGGTAAAGGGCGGGTGGTGGCAGGTAAGACTCCCTCCGGGGTTCTGACTGCCATGGGGGTTCAGCCTGATTTCATTGCAAGCCGGCCAATACGTTATATCCATCGCGTGATGGACGACAAGGATGTATATTTTATCGCCAGTGCTGACCAGCAGTCTGTTGAAGCTGTTTGCACCTTCCGTGTGAGCGGTAAGAGCCCTGAAGCCTGGTACCCCGAAACCGGCTATATGGAACCCATTTCAGTGTTTGAAGAATCTGACGGTTGCACTCTTATTCCACTGAAGTTCGAGCCATCCGGTTCAATGTTTATCGTATTCAAAAAAGGCAAAGTGAAGGCTTCTGAACAGATCGTTTCAGTCAAACGAAACGGGAAGGAGCTGGTTAATATGAGTTTAGCTGGCCCGAAAGTTGAGAATAGTGATATGACCAATACTTTTACCATGGTTGCCTGGGTCAATCCGGATATTGAAATTACGCTTCCTCAGGAAACCAACGATGGTCTGGCAGCTAATATTGTAGAACGCAACGATGTTGTTTATCCACCACCGGGACATGAAGTTTGGACAGAGAATAATGCCGGCGCGGGTTTCGGCGTCAGCAAGAATGGGGTCTGCGTATATGAGCATGGCGAAAGCTATTTTCCGGCGCTCCTGGTGCATGCCGCGCCGGTTGCCGGTTGGACCCATGTTGCGGTGGTTTATCAGGATGGAGCACCAAGCCTCTATCTGAATGGGCAGTTTGCCCGAAAAGGATTAAAGAGCAGGATGATTGTGCATGGAGGGATTGGAGTCAGTCATGACCGGGCGGTAAAGGCTTTCAGGGGACAGGTTGCCGGTCTCCGACAGTACCCGAAAGTGCTTACTGCAGAGGAGATTGTGAAACTTGCTCATTACAAACCGGCCATGCCCGATGTTATACAAGAGCCGGCATTTGACCTTGTCAGCCAGGAAATCTTACAAAAGGGAACCTACGAGATTAAGACGGTGGATGGCAAGATCCGACAGGTGGTTGCATCTGATCTGCCGGAACCGCTGGACATCAAAGGGTCCTGGGAATTGAATTTTACACCGGGGTGGGGTGCGCCTGAAAACGTGGTGTTCGACAGCCTTGTGTCATGGAGCGAACACAGTGATAACGGTGTGAAGTATTTTTCAGGTACGGTTTTGTACCGGAAGGTATTCGATTTCACGCCATTACCGATGTCAAATCCCCTTCTTAAGCCGGCCGTTTATCTTGATCTCGGAAAGGTCGCTGTTATGGCTGGGGTGAAACTTAACGGCAAAGACCTTGGCATTCTCTGGAAGCCACCTTATCGCGTGGAGATTACCGATGCAGTCAAGGCCGGGAAAAATGTTCTGGAGGTTAGTGTCGTCAACCTGATGGTGAACCGAATGATCGGAGACGAACTCCTGCCGGATGACAGTGAACGAAAAGAGGATGGAACGCTTAAAAAATGGCCGCAATGGCTGCTTGAAGGAAAGCCAAGCCCAACCGGCCGCTTCACCTTTACGAGCTGGCGCCTCTGGAAGAAAAATTCACCGCTCCAGGAATCCGGCCTGCTCGGCCCGGTGACGATACAAACCGTTCAGCGAATAACAAGAAAAAATGTTCGATAACAAATATCAATAAAATCAGATTAATAGATATCAACTCCGAATCGTGGATTTACTGCATTATTGTAAATAGATCCGAATGTAAATGTAAATCCAAAGGTCGTATTATAGGTATATTGAGTTGCAATTTCTTTTCTTCTTAAAAGCATTTCTTCAAAAGTTGAGCCCCCTTTTTCGAGTGAAAACTGATCGTGAATAAGTGAGACACCAGCGCCGATATTAAATGATAATCCTTTTGCTAACCGTAAATCGAATCTGCCAATAAAACTGAGATGATTTTTGCTCCAATCATGCAGATAATTTTTCCATGCAAGACTTATATTTCCTGATCCCCATTTCTCAACAACTTTAAAGGCTACACAGAGTAACTGAGAACCCAGATTATCAATTACTTTATTGTAAATTGTGGTATCGCGGTAATTATAATATTCATAACCAATTCCATACTGAAATTTGAATTGCCTCCGGGTAGCCTGTGCATAAGGGAAAATGTTATATTCTATGGCCGGTCGAAATATCAAAGAAAAATCGGAATTACTATAAATTGAAGAATTTACCCAGGCTGAGGAACCCACCGACCAGTGTTCATTTATTCCTTTAACATACTGAATATTTGCATATTGACTCCGGCTGAAACTATTAATCACCAGGTCACCTATTTTATACTTATTATCACTCCATCCATAACTATAACCTACAATAATTTTATTTTTTTCAGTAATCCTTTCTGCATCGAAATTGCCATTCATTACGGTGGATTTATAACTTTTCTCGCCATTCATTAACCCGGATATACTGGTCCGGAACACCCAGTTGTTCCATTTATCTGTGGTCACTGTTTCCTCCATCTGTTCTGTAAACCGAATATCAAAAAACTCAGTAAGAGGTGTTTTCAGCACATAGCGCATAAGTGCCATCTTAAGGATTTTAACGGTCTTTATCCGTCTGACTTCATCTGTTTCATCAGGTGAATGGGATATCATAACAGTATCATTCATGCCTGCAAACCTATTCTGGCCTACAAAAAAATATGTTTCTTTTCCTCCGCCGGACCCGGTAGGCTGCCAGGCCGGGATTACATAAACATCTGCAACCCTGAGATCTCTTACATAATTAATAAATGTTATCTCCTTTTTGATGTAGATGGAAGCATCCATGTAAACATTAAGGGCATCCTTCCGGATTGTGTCAGATTCCATTAAAGTTTCCTGGGAAAAACAGGTTCCGGATAAGATTAAAAACATTAATGAAATTAAAGTTTTCATGATTGCAAGGTGTTTTGGTAGTTGCTTTTTTGACAGACATATAAATATACAACAATTAGTTAGTTATTTGAATCCTTACCACAACCCGTAAGAAAGTTCTTAAATTGTTAACAAACCTTGATGAACCTAAGCCGATCCGAAGTAACTTGATACCCAAATTGGATCATAAGTATTCAACATAAAACGCATGAGGTAATGAAACCCATAATCACATTCAGCGTAATGCTGTTTTGCAGCCAGATCAATTTGAACGGACAACAGATCGACTTATCAAAGAACATTGATAATAAGAGCTTTAATCCCGGAACACTTTTGTGGTATGAGGCACCCGCAAAAGTATGGGAAGAAGCATTACCGGTAGGCAACAGCCGCCTGGGTGCCATGGTTTTCGGCAAAAATGGTGAAGAACGCATTCAGTTAAACGAAGAAACCTATTGGTCCGGAGGCCCCTATTCAACCGTTGTGAAGGGGGGGTATAAAGTGCTGCCTGATATTCAAAAAATGATTTTTGAGGGCAATCCCATTGGGACTCAAAGTATACGACAAACATCAATACGGAAATGAATTACTGGCCCGTTGAATCCGGAAATTTGTCGGATTGTGCAGAACCTCTGATCAGGTTGGTAAAAGAGTTGACCGACCAGGGCTTCCAGGTGGCAAAAGAGCACTATGGAGCCAGGGGCTGGGTGTTCCATCAGAATATTGCGTTGCGAAAGTAAAAAAAAAGGCCGCCTTTTCATGCGGCCTCTTTTCAGCCAATCTAAGAATGTTTAACCAAAACAAATGAAAAGATTCATGTATAAAAGTAGTCTGATTGTTAGCAAACGATTGCAAGAATGTTAGCGCAAATGGATTGTATTTTATCCAATTACAATTCATTAATCCTGATAGCTTCAGTTGATTGCGGAAAGCAGGGCTAAGATAGCGGCCACTTATGATAAGATGGTGTTGAATAATCGTCAAAATGACCTATAACTTTAAACTATACAATCCAAAAAGCGCCAATATGCATCAAATTCTATCTGATCCGGATTCAATAACGATAATTGATCGTTCCACCATTAAATCGCATGTTTCTATGACCAGAGCTATCGGGCTTATGGAGATAGCTTTTCGTATTTTATCTGAGGAATCGGCATATATTCCAAACAGAGTTGTGGTTTCAACGCCCGATGATTCTATGTCCATTTTTTTTAAGCCAGCATTCCTGAGCCAGTATAACAGAATGAGTATTAAGATATTGACGCAATTGCATATTAACGGTAATCAACATATTCCCACCATAAAAGGAATGGTTCTTCTGATCGATATGCTGTCAGGAAAGATACTGTCAATTTCTGATGGAATCTATATTACTGCTCTAAGAACCGCGGCTGCATCTGGACTTGCCACATCTTATCTGGCAAATCAGGATGCCTCAGAAGTGGCAATTTTTGGATGCGGTGCACAGGGAGGTAAACAGCTTGAAGCCTGGTGTTCACATTAATGCCATCGGGTCCTATCGTACTGATATGCAAGAACTGCATCCGGATATTTTTAAAGTCAGCAAAACCTACCTGGATGATGCAACCAAACTGATGATCTTTACCAATACCCAGCGGGTTTGGCGTTATAACACCAAAGGTGATTATTGGGTGATGGATCTGAAAACCAGGAAACTGAAGCAACTGGGCAACGAACTGAAACTGATAAGGCATTTCTTGATATTCAGGATGACACTCAATGGATGCAGGGTGGTAAGTTTTTTACCTGGAGCAGTGAGCGTGATGGTTGGCTTCATTTGTACCTGGTTTCAAGGGATGGACTGCAGGTGAAGGATGTAACGCCCGGAAACTTTGATGTAGTAGATATTCAGCGTATTGATGAGAAAGGCGGCTATGTATACTTCATTGCTTCGCCGGATAATCCGATTCAGCGCTACCTCTATCGCAGCAAACTCGATGGCAAAAGCAAGCCCGAACGGATCAGTCCGATGAACCAGCCCGGACAGCATGCTTACCAGGTATCACCTGATGCAAAATTCGCCATTCAAACCTATTCCAATGTGACCACTCCAAATACGATAAACTTCGTTTCACTGCCTGCTCATAAGTTGGTCAGGGTACTGGAGAATAACGACCAGATCAAGTCACGCTTTGCCGCCCTGAAAATCCGGCCGAAAGAATTCTTCCGCGTTCCGGTGGAACCGGGAGTTGAACTGGATTGCTTTATGATCAAGCCTTATGACTTTGATTCTGCAAAAAAATACCCGGTTATTTTTAACATTTATGGCGAACCCGCCGGTGCTACCGTTCAGGATAACTGGGGTGGGGGCGACCTCTTCAATCATACCTGGCGCAGAAGGGCTTCATCATTATGAGTGTCGACAACCGCGGAACTAAAACCCCGAGAGGACGCGAATGGCGCAAAAGCATTTACCGTCAGATCGGAATACCCTATGCGCTCACACGGAATATATGAGAGGGAAGGAACATCCACTCAATTGAGGAAATTGTGGACAGCCTGGTGGCTTGATAAACTGCCGGCAGGAGGCAGATGACGAGTGACAACATAAACGATAACCAATTACCGATTACCTGAATCTTTAACTTCAGAATTCAGGATTGGTCTTCGAATCTCTACATTCAACCTTCCTCTTTTTATACCTCAATTTTTACATGAGGCGCCCCATCCGGCAAATTCTGCAGGAAAGAACTCAGTTCCTGGGGCTTGTTGGTGGTGAATGATAAAAGACGGCCGTTGGTCATCCTCAGGATAATCATGTATTTACCTCCGAAAATCAACATTCGCCACTGTGAAGGGATGGTTTGCTGTTCAGTAAAATACATAGATGCTATGGTTCGGTTTTTATTAAATCATTACCCAAAACAAAGATAGAATATTAATTTCGTAGGTATGAAAAATTCAATCTTGTGCTTCCTGCTCCTTCTCGGCTTTTTCTCCTGCAAAAGCCCCAATACCCTCTGGATCGTTGAGTCGCCGGCCGGTGACCAATACACTAAAATGGATACAACAGGGGTCTCGGTTATTCCTAACGGACGGTTAATTAAGCCATTCGGGCACACTTTTCGCACAGCTCCGCATCCGTATGGGCTTTGCCTGAGCCCCGATGGCAAAACGGCAGTTACAGCCAATTCGGGAACCAGCCCGCTGTCAATCACGATATTACATAACATTCAATCAGACTATCCTGAGATCCAACAGATTCCTCCAGGAGCAGAAACCGATAGAGGAGTCCTGGCCAGCGTTTTTATGGGCCTGGCGATCTCACCGGATAATCAAACGGTATATGTGTCTGGTGGACAGGAAAATAAAATTTACCTGTTTGACCTGAAAACCGGTAAGGAAAAAGGTTTTATTCCATGCGGAACCGTTTCAGCCGAACGCGATTATTCACATGGCTACATCGGCGACATGACTCTGAACAAGGCCGGAGACCGGCTCTATGCAGTGGATCAGATTAATTTTATACTCCTGATTATCGATCCGGTAAAAAAGGAAATCTTGCACCGGGTGAATACCGGACGGTACCCTTTTGGCGTATGTCTTTCACCAAACGAAAAGAAAGTATATGTTGCTAACGTTGGTATGTATGAATATACCCGCATCGCCAGTCTGAATAAAGATAGCCTCGATCAAACCTCCCTTGGTTTCCCGGCTTTTGCATACCTTTCCAAAGAAGCTGAAGAAGGCATTCACAACGATTCTGTTAATATCCCGGGACTGGGAAAACCCAATACACCGGAATCCTTCTCAGTATGGACCATTGACGTTAGCGACCAGGCTAATCCTAAAGTAACAGTAAAGGCTAAAACCGGCAACCTGGTTGGCCAAATGCTGGAAGATTTTCCGGCGGTGGGCGGCTCAAGTCCGAATTCCGTTGTAGCAACGGATGACTTTGTTTTTGTCAGCAACGGGAACAACGACAATATTTCTATCCTCGATACCCGGACAGATACCGTTTTTCATACGATTCCGCTCATTCTGGACCAGCGTTTGCGCAGTTTCAGGGGAATTATACCCTTTGGGCTCGCAGTTTCACCGGACCAGAAACGCCTGTTTGTCGCTGAATCCGGTATCAATGCTGTTGCCGTTATCGACATTCCTTCGAAACAGGTGATTGGCCACATCCCCGTCGGCTGGTTCCCGGCAAAGATCCAGGTTTCACCCGATGGGAAGAAGCTAATCGTATCTAATGCAAAAGGTTATGGAAGCGGCCCTAATGGCGGCCCGGATTTTCTGAAAGGACCGGAAGGCACCTATATCGGAAGCCTCATGAAAGGATCAGTAACTGTTTTGGATATACCGTCGGACCGGAAACTTAAAAGTCTGACAAAAGAGGTGGTTTCAATGAACTTCCTGATGAAAAAGTCGACCGATCCATCATTTGCTTCCCGGAAAGATAACCCGGTCCCTTTGTATCCGGGGTATTCCAAATCACCGATCAAATACATCGTTTTTGTTTCCAAGGAGAACCGCACGTTCGATGAGATATTCGGACAGGTGAAAGCTGCCCATGGTGAGCCTTCCATGGCCAGGTATGGTGCTGGGGTTTCCTTTACCAACAAGGCTAAAAATCTGGTTATTGACAAGGCTGATGTCATGATCAATCACCTCTCCCTGGTCAACCGTTTTGCGATGTCGGATAACTTTTATGTGGATTCGGATGTATCGGCCGACGGACATCGCTGGCTGGTAAATACTTATCCGAATGAATGGGTGGAAGCCACTGTACCGGCCAGTTATGGCGGTAACCGGGATTACGTGGCTGCTTCAAAAGCCCCAGGTAATCTTGGCTTTACGGGTGCTGCAGGTGCCATTTACCCGGAGGATTATAACGAAGCAGGCTCTATGTGGGACCACCTCGACCGCAACAAAATCCCATTCTTCAACTTTGGGTTCACTATCATGTTTGAGCCCGGAGCCTATCAGCCTGAATATAAGTACACCGGAATCCGGCACCTCGCCAACTTCCCGATGCCCGCACCGCTTTTTGCCAATACATCCAGAGTTTACCCTACCTATAATATGGCTATCCCCGACCAGTTCCGGATCGATCAGTTTATCAAGGTGTATAATGAGAAATGGGCCCAACCGACAACTGACAACCGACAACAATTAACCATTGGAGCCAGCCCCGAATTTCCCTCCTTCATGACCATAATCGTCCCGAACGACCATGGTGCCGGTGAGCGGCCGGAAGCAGGGTATCCGTTCCGCGAGAGCTATATGTGTGATAATGATCTGGCTGTAGGGCGATTAGTGGAATTCCTGAGTCACACCCCTTACTGGAAAAACATGGCGATTGTAATCACTGAGGATGATGCGCAGGGTGGGGCAGATCATGTGGATGCACACCGAAGTGTACTGATGGTGATATCTCCTTATGCCAAAAAGAATTACGTTTCTCATACACACGTCAGTTTCGGCAGCATTTTTAAAACCTTCTGGAATATCCACGGAATACCTTATCTCAACCAGTATGATGCCGGTGCCACCGATTTGTCTGATATGTTTACCAATGTTCCTGATTTTACGCCTTATCAGGCCATTCCGGTTGATATCCGGATATTCGACCCGGCAAAAGCCCTTGACCCGTTTGATGAAAAATTCAATTGGAAAGCCGTCTCAGAATCACCGGAGATTGATAATGTCCGTGATATGCTCCGCGAAAGCAAAGAGGTTGAAGGTTGGCGGAAGTAATTGTAGAGTCCCCTCGGTTTTGTAACCGAACATAAAAGTAGATAACTTAGAGGAAAAATACACAATCTGTGCAAAGACCGTTTCACGTCTTGGGAAAAATATTCCATAGTAGAGTTTGGTTTGGGGTT
>Ga0265292_1002004_pt1 | contig 15446 bp, 20 predicted proteins | sample Munlanlewell296A_FD_189080 | JGI IMG/M metagenome (GOLD analysis project Ga0265292, IMG submission 189080) | Leachate microbial communities from a municipal landfill in Southern Ontario, Canada - Leachate well 296A | ecosystem: Engineered > Solid waste > Landfill > Unclassified | place: Canada... | reverse complement strand
GTTGCTCCGTGGTCTTCAGATCGCATCCCGCCGGGCGCAATGAGTGGGCCGGCAGCACTTGGACCGCGAGAAACGATATTGTCAAGAAGGAGAACAGGGTTGGGCTGGGCCTCGCGGGCGACCACGCCTCGCGCCCCACGAACGCCCAGCGTGGGCCAGTGGGAGGACCTCGAGGAAAGCCATCGGCGCCGACGAGGCCGCCCCAACCAAGCGCCTGCCAAGATATGAAGCCCGCCACTACGCCCAATAGGGCGCTCGGCCCCTTCGGCTATGAACGGAGGTGTTATCCTGCGAACGTACCAATCGTTCTCCAAGGGACCAATCACATGAAGGCCAACCAAGCGTTCAGAACGCGTGATGACGCGGTCTCGCCCGTCATCGCGGTCATCCTCATGGTCGCCATCACGGTCGTGCTGGCGGCGACAGTGTATGTGTGGGTATCCGGCTTCGGCGCGCAATCGGGAACGCCGGCGAAGACGATCTCGCTGTCGAGCTCGAACGCCCTCTCCAACACCTACAAGAACTACACGGTCGCCTCGGCGACGAGTGGCATGAAATGGTCAGATATCAGCATCACGATCGATGGGGTCGCGCGCAACCAGACGCTCGAGAGTGTGGCTGGTGCGTGCACGACGAGGTTTGATGGACTGAACACAGAGTGGCAAGCCTGCTCTGGTGCCACCCCTGCTGCGACGACTGCCGTCGTAACAGCAGGCGATCAGGTCAGTTTCGCCTCGGTCACGTCCGGTTCGACGCTTCGCGTCCTGGACACCCAAGCCAACTCGGTCATCCTGACGCTGACCATCGGCTAATCCCAAGACGACGACCGTCCCCGCGGCGACCGGCGCGCTCGCTCCGGCCGCCACGGGGTTCTCCATTTTCCGGCTTCACTTCGCGCGATCTGTAGTTGGACTTCCTTGAGCGCCAGGACTCGCTCCGCTCGGATGCCGGCGACATGCTTCTTGGTACGCGAAGGCGCGAAGATCGCGAAGAGACTCGGCTTCCCCTTCGCGTCGCTTCGCGGCTTCGCGTACAAACTCGGTCCGGGTGGGACCCGATCACGCCTTCGGCTTTCCAGGAACCGCCAGCGCGGCATAGGCCTCATCGTAGCCCATTCGCTTCACCCACGGCACCACGCGCGAAAGATCCACGTCACCATCGAGCGCCATGAGCTCTATGTCGCGCAGGCGCAACGGCCTTCGGCGCGGGTCGCCCCGCGTGGCCTCGCGGAGAAGCATGACGGCGAGGCCTTCTGCCGTGAGCACGCGGACGGGCATGGCGTGTTGAACGACTTCGGGTGTGGCCTCCCCGAACGCCCATCTTTGCGCGTCGTCCTCCACTGGGATGATGTCGATGGTCAGCCCGCTGGCCACGTCCCGGAAGGTGACCTCATTGATCATCTCGAATTCGTCGCGCCGGAAGGCGCGGTGGACTGGGGCGAGGTCGGCACAAAGGACCATGACGTCGATATCGTCCGTGTACCTCGGGTGGCCGCGCGCCGCGAGCGCAAAAGAGCCGCCGATCACGAAGGGAACACCCTCCACTTCGAGGCGGGACCGCAAACGGTTCAACACACCCGCGAGCGTCGTCAAGAGTCGATCCGCCCCAACTTGAAGAGACGGAAGGCCGTCTCCATCCCAGACCCGCCTCTTGCCACTGCGCGCCGTGGGGCCCGGATCGCGGCGCGAGCAGCTTCGCGGCGCGCCTCTTCCCACCGCGCCTTGAACTCGTCGCCCTCGATACCATCCATGAACACGTTGAGGACGTCGTCGAAAGACATGCCGTGGGCTTTGTAGCGGGCCAGCCTGCGGCGCGTCCTCGCAGCCACATGAAGACTCGACCGCTCCATGGATAATCCATGTATTGTACATGTATATCAATTTGTGCTTGCCCTCTCCGTGGTGCGGTGACAAATGGCGACGTGACGCTGGGGGCGGACCCCCAGACCCCCCTTCTAGTACGCCTTGCTCTTCCGCACGAAGTGCATGATGCGCTCCGTCGTGGGCATGTAGTCGTGCTCCAGGGTGTACGGGAACGGCGTGTCGAATCCTGCGACGCGGTAGATGGGCGCTTGCAGGTACTCGATGACGTTCTCCGCGACGAAGGCTGATATCTCACCGCCGAAGCCACCGATCTTGGGCGCTTCATAGACGTTGATGAGCCGGCCCGTCTTCTTGACGGACTTGAGGATGGCTTCGCCGTCGAATGGGAGGAGCGTGCGCAAGTCGAGCACTTCGATGCTGATGCCCTCGGCTTCGGCTTGCTTGGCGGCTTCGAGCGCGACGTGCGTCATCGCGCCGTACGTGACCATCGTCATGTCCTGGCCCTCGCGCGCGGTGCGGGCCTGGCCCAAGGGCACTGTGTAGCTGCCTTCGGGCACTTCTTCCTTGATGGCGCGGTACACGCGCTTTGGCTCCATGAAGATCGTGGGGTCCGGGTCGCGTATGGATGATATCAGGAGTCCCTTCGCGTCGTAGGGCGTGGATGGGATCACGACCTTGAGGCCCGGCGTGTGCGTGAAGTAGGCTTCGCCCGACTGCGAGTGGTACTGGCCGCCGCGGATGCCGCCGCCGTAGGGCGTGCGGATGACCATGGGGACCGAGTACTGGCCGCCGCTGCGATATCGGATCTTGGCGGCCTCGTTCACGATCTGGTCGAAGGCCGGGAAGATGAAGTCCTGGAACTGGATCTCTGGCACGGGCTTGAGCCCATACAGCGCCATGCCGATGGCCGTGCCGATGATGCCGGCCTCCGCGAGTGGCGTGTCCATGACGCGAGCTTCGCCAAACTCCGCTTGCAGCCCGTCGGTGGCACGGAACACGCCGCCGTTCTTGCCGACGTCCTCGCCCAGCACCACTACGTCCTGGTCGAGGCGCATCTCGGTGCGGAGTGCGTCCGTGACGGCTTGAACGAGCGTGAGGTTGGGCATCTATTCGACACTCTCCTTGAGTTCCTGGAGCTCCTGTTTGAGGTGCCATGGCACTTCCGCGAAGACGTCCTCCACGAGGAGGTCAACGTCTGGCATGGGCGTGGCCTCGGCGACCTCGATGGCCTTCTGGATCTCGTCCTTGACTTGCGTGAGGAGCTGCTCCTCCTGGTGCTCGTCCCACGCGCCCTTCTTCACGAGGTAATTACGGTAGCGTGCGATGGGGTCCTTCTCGCCCCACGCGCGCAGCTCATTGGGGTCCACGTAGCGCTTTGGGTCATCGCTCGACGAGTGCGGACCCATGCGGAACGTGTAGCACTCGATGAGCGTTGGACCACCGCCAGCGCGCGCCTTGTCCACTGCCATCTTGGCGGCCGCGTACACGGCGAGCACGTCGTTGCCGTCCACGCGGATGCCCTCGAAGCCGTACGCTTCGGCCTTCTGGGCGTACGTCTCGCTGGCGGTCTGCTGGTGGCTGGGCACGCTGATGGCCCACTGGTTGTTGTTGCAGAGGAAGATGACTGGGGCCTTCCAGACGCCCGCGAAGTTGAGCCCCACGTGGAAGTCGCCCTCGCTCGTGGAGCCGTCCCCGAAACTCGTCATCGCGACTTGCTTCGTGCCCTTTAGCTTCATGCCGTACGCGGCGCCGACGGCTTGCGGCACGCGCACCGTGAGCGGGCTGCTGATGCTGAAGTAGTTCTGGTCCTTGAACGAGAAGTGATTGGGCATCTGGCGGCCCTTGATGAGGTCCTTCGCGTTGCCGTAGAGCTGGTGCACCATCGACTCGATGGTGGCGCCGCGAAAGAGCGCCACGCCTGGGTCACGGTAGTGCGGGAAGTACCAGTCATTTGGCAGCATGGCCGCGCCAGCGCCAACGTGCACCGCTTCTTGCCCCTCGCTCCCGATGTAGAAGCCGATGCGGCCCTGGCGCTGGAGGTTCATGCCGCGCTCGTTGAGCAAGCGCACGCGGACCATCGTCTCGTAGATGGCCTTCAGCTCGCTGTCCTTCAGCTGGGGCTCGCGGGCCTTGTCCCATGAGGAGCCATCGCCATGGAGCACGGTCTGGATCTCGTACTTCGTCAAGGGGCGTCTCCGCAGCAAGAACGTGAGGGGTTCAAAACATTACCGCCGGCCAAGTGCCGTCACCAGAACATCCATGCTTTCGTGCATCGTCGTGCGCAGTCGATGATGCTGCGGGCGGCACCGTTCCTGACTCTGGTCGTCCTCCTGCTCACACCGCTCGCGGCCCCTCAGCCCTCCGCTACCGGCACGCCGAAGCTGGAGATGGGCCAGTTCCCCGATGCTGTGCATCCGCTTCAGGCGCCCGTGAAGACCGGCTTCGCGCTCACCATGTCGTGCCTGAGCGACACGCCCGGGCGCGCGGCGCATGCCGTCGTGTGGGTCGCTGAGAAGCCCACGTGGGCCACCGCGACCGTGTCGCCTGGCGACTTTGCTGCGCCCGAGGGGTGCACGGCCCCGACGACGCAACTATCGGGCGAACTCGTGGTGACCGCGAACGACCAGGCGCCCGCGGGGCGGCCCGGCCGCATCACGCTCATGGCGGCGCAGGTCGATCCCACCGGGAACCACACCACCAGCGCGATGGTGAACGTGACCGCCTCGTACTTCAGCATCATCGACACGCAACTCGCGGAGACGATCAAGATAGTGAAGCCCGGCGGCACTGTGACGTTCCCGCTGAAGCTCACGAACTTCGGCAACGATCGCACGCGCGTGAACTTCAGCGTGGGCGACGTGGGAGAGGGACTCACCGTGGGCCCACTTCCTGATATCATGCTTGGCAGCAAGCAGCAGGGGGACTCGAACATCTCGCAGGACGTGCCGATCGTCGTGACCGCGGCGGGAGGCGTGGGATACCTCAACCGCGTGGGCGTCATCAACGTGAACTCGGCCTCATTCTCCGCGGTCGATGGGACCGTGGGCGACTCCTCGCAGCACTCGTTCGTGGTCACGACGAAGGGGCTCGACGCCCCCCTCGGCTTCGCAGCGCCGCTCGTGGCGCTCACGTTGGCTGCGCTCTCCCACGGAAGATCCTCGAAGAAGCCGTAGATGCCAGGCGCGAGGGAGCCTAGTCAATCCGGATGGCAACGTGCCGGTTGCCCTGCCACTTGTGCAGGTGGTCATTGTCATCCATCACCTTCTCGTTGCGTTGCCCGCACGCCAAGCAACGGAAGGACCACTCGAACTGGGTCTTGTAATCACCACGCGCGGCAGCTTGGGCGGACCCAGCCGCCCGGTTCTCTCGAAAGAACTCCTCGTGCTCGCTCATCTTGTCGCACTTGGGGCACTCCCCACGGAACTTCTTGGGGATCGGCGCTGCCGGAGGCGAAGTCACGAGGCCAGCATGCCAGTCCCTGCGCTTGAGGCCCACGCCCGTTGGTGCCACGGCGGGGCTCCGGGTCGCGAGCCGGTCGTTCACAAGTAGGGGAATTGGGAGCCCGTGTTGAACAGCACGACGCTTTCGCCTCGCTCCACGCCGCCTTCGTCCACGAGCGCACGCACACCTGCGAGCGTCGCTGCGCCTTCGGGCGATGCGTAGAGGCCCACGTGGCGCGCGAGGTCCTTCTGCGCTTCAAGGATGGCGTCCTCGCTCACCGCGACCGCGTCGCCGTCGCTCTCGCGCAGGGCTTGGAGGATGAGGAAGTCGCCGATCGCGCGGGGCACGCGGAGGCCCCACGCGGCCGTGCGCGCGTCCTCCCACGGTTCCGCGTGCTCCGCGCCCGCGGCGAAGGCGCGCACGATGGGCGCGCAGCCCTCCGCTTGGACGGAGATCATGCGCGGGCGCTCGGGGCCGATGAGGCCCAGCGTCTCCATCTCGGCGAAGGCCTTCCACATGCCTATGATGCCAGTGCCGCCGCCGGTGGGGTACACGATGACGTCGGGCAAGTGCCACCCCATCTGCACTGCGATCTCGTAGCCCATCGTCTTCTTGCCCTCGACGCGGTAGGGCTCGCGCAGCGTCGAGACGTCGAACACTTCTCCCCTCGCGGCGCGCGCTTGCACCTCGCGCGCGGCATCCGTGATGAGGCCCGTCACGTAGTGGACGCCCGCGCCGAACGCCTCGCACTCTCGTGCGATGCCGCGCGGCGTGTCCGCGGGCAGGTAGATATCAGCCGCCGCTCCTGAGCGAGCCGCATAGGCCGCGAGCGCTGCGCCCGCGTTGCCCGCGCTTGGCACGGCGAATGCTGCGATGCCCAGCTCGCGCGCTTTCGACACAGCGGTCGTCATGCCGCGCGCTTTGAACGAGCCCGTCGGATTGCTTGACTCATCCTTGATGACGAGGTTCGGGATACCGACTTCCGTCGCGAGGCGCTTACCCTCAAGCATCGGCGTCATGCCCTCGCCCAGACTTGTGATGAAGCGAGCACGGAGGACCGGCAGCATGGCTTCGAATCGCCACAGGTCATCGCGGCCGCGCTCCCACGAGTCACGAGTGACTGCGTCCTTGGCGGCTTCCATGTCGTAGCGCGCAAGCAACGGCTTCCCGCACTTCGAGCACAAGTTCTGCGGCACCGCGGCGTCGTGGCGCTCGCGGCACTTGCCGCATTCAAGGTGCGTGAGGAAGCTCATGGCGTCGCATCCGGCCGACGGGCTTGAAGCCTTGCGGCGTGGTTGCGGTGTCTCATGCGCTCGCTGCGGTTCGCACACCTACTCATGATGGGCGCGCTGCTGGCTGGTTGCGCGTCAACTCCCGAGCCGACCGTGGCGCGCGTGGGTGTCCACCTCAAGCACGACTATTCGGGTGGCGCGTCCGAACTCACGACGTTCACGATCCCAGCCCATGCTGGGGCTTTGTCCTCTAGGCTCGCGTTCATTTCATTGACGCCCGGTTCATGCGCTGGAGGCACGGCACACATGACTTTGCTTGCGCCAAACGGCGACAAAGTCGACGACATGTCCGCGCCCGGGCTCACGGGACCTGGCGTATCGTGCGACGGCGCCACGCGGGCCCGAACGGCGGTACTTGACGCAGGAACGTGGACAGTCCATTTCGAGGGACAGGGTACAGTACAAGCCCAAGTCAACATCACTAGTTCCTGAGTGGGAGGCCTGTTCTCAGCCTTCCTCGGGTACCTCGGGCGACTCGGGTACCTCGTGAGCAGCGCCGCAGGCAGCCGATTCCGGTAGCCCTCAAGGAGGACGATCGCGGGGAGTGGCCGTTTTCGGTCAAGTCCGTTGAACCCGACCCCTGGGCACAAAGCTTCCCTCGGATGTGCGGGGTTGCGCGAGAGTAAGGTCACGCCAAGACCATGGGCACTCGGGTCTCTGACTATCGACGACGAATCGGTACGCGAAGCCGCGAAGCGGCGCGAAGGGAAAGCCGCGTCTCTTCGCGATCTTCGCGCCTTCGCGTACCAAGAATCATGCTGCCGACTGGAAAGCGGCGCAGGTCCACCCGGTAGAACCATGGAGGGAATTGCGCCCCGGGGCCGTTGAACCCGGAAACCTCAAGCCCGCCACCCGCCCTCGCGACGTCCATGGCCGAATTCGAGCTGGTCTCCTCTCAAAAGGTCGAGTTCAACAACGGGGGCGAGTTCCTCGAACTCTCCATCAACCTCGTGAAGGACAACGGACGCGAATCGCCCTACCTCCGGCTCGCGCGCGGGTTCTACAGCAGCGAGGGCGAGCCGCGCTACAAGAAGGGAGGCTGCACGCTCCCCATCGACCGCGAAGTGCTCAACCAGCTCTCTGACGCGCTGAAGGCGTGGGACATCGGCCCGGCCGAGAAGAAGAAGTCCGCGAACGCGAGCACCCCCGCACCCGCCAAGAAGCCGGCCGCCAAGGGGAAGAAGGCGGCTGCTGAAGAGGAAGACGAAGCCTGAGTTCCATAACGATAGCTTGATGTCATGGCAAGCAAGCAGCGGGGGCGATGTCGTTCCTCAAGCCCAGCTTAGGTGGGCGGAACGGCCATGACACTGCGGTTTTCTGCGGAGACTGACCGCTTGGCGGACGCGTACCAGGACGCGCTGCGCGAGAGTGAGGACCGCTTCGAGCAAGCGATGCGCGACCTCGCAGCGTTGCAGCGCCGCCAAGAAGAATTGGAGCGCGATTACGCGGAGAGCCAACGCCGCGTGCGCGCACTACGGCACTTGCTGGATGATGACCCCCTGCATCCGTGAGCACCGGGTCGTTGGCGTGTTCGCGTGCTGGCGTGTTCGCGATCCAGAGCCCGAGCCACGAATTCACAATCGGAGCGTTCAAACGAGCCGCGTTGCGCTGTGCGCCCGCCATGTCCCTCCTCAAGCAGATCGACCCCGCCTCCGGCCAAGTCGCTGATGTCACGCCCCAGACGCCCACGCCTGACGCGCGCGCAGCGTTCGCGGACGGCCAGCAGGAAGTCGTGAACGCTGTCCACCACATGGAGGACGCCTTCACGGTCGCGCTCAAGGAAGCCGAAGACAAGGTCTCCACGCTACAAGCCCAGAACACGGCGCTGCAAGCGCAGATCGACACGCTCACCAAAACGAAGGCCGAGAGCGACGCGAAGCTCGCCGTGCTCGCGGAGCTGAAGGCGAGGCTCGCGGGGATCTGAGACGTCGCCACCTCAGGTGACAGGGACGACAAAATCCCTCCACGCGATTCATACCTCTCCGGCGAGTCCTTAGGGCGACGACCATGACCTCGACCAAGCTCGCCGGCGTCCTCTTGCTCCTTGCTCTCCTTGGCTCGGCCACTCTTGCGTTCGGTCAAACCTCGTCGCGGGCCCCGAGCCTCCAAGTGTCGGGCGCCCCCGTCACCTCGGACTCGACGATCGGCCCGACCCTCCACGTCGATGTCGCCGCCAGCAATGCGTCCGCGAGCGTCGTCCTCGTCGTCACGCACGACTCGCCAGCGGGACCGGTCTTCGACCGCATCCTCCCGATCACGGTGCAGCAGGATAGCGTCCTCCGGCTGGCGCTTCGAGGCGTGCGTCTCGACGTGCCGCACCACCTTTTCGTGATGCGCCCCCAAGACGCGCCCCGCAACATGCCGCTCGTGGACGTGCCTGACGAGTCCACGTTCGACGCGACCCTCGCGCTCGCGCGCGGCGACGTCGCGGCGGCGCCATCCGAGACGACGACGGCCGTCGAGGTCCACCGGCTCACCGATTTCTCTGACTCGTCGCTTGGTGACTCGCGCATCGCCGTGACGACCGATGGCGTCGTGGTCGTTGCGGACGCAACGAGCGGCGTGCTATCGCTTCGCGCGTCGCGCGATGGCGGTCACCAGTTCGGACAGCCCATCGTGCTCTCCACGCGCGCGGGCTCCCCGCTGATGGCGCTGCGTGCGATGGGCGACGGCACCGTCGTCCTCGCTTACAAGAACTTCACGGACGACGCGTGGCACCTGCGTCGGTGGAACCCCATCACGGGCCAGTTCCCGGTCGTGCGTGACTTCACGGCGACGGACTCCGGCGGCGACGGCGGGTGGGGCCTGGCTATCGATGACTCGGGGTCCGCGTTCCTCGCAGTGCTCCGCTTCGCGGCGTCGGACGCGAAGCCCAATGGCGTCACCATCCTTCGCCTGGACCCGGACGGCTCGCGCCAAGTCGTGGGGAACGTGCCCACGCTCGAGGCCGTGAACGGCATCGCGCTTGCCGTCACGGGGACCACCGCGACGATGCTCTTCGAGACGGGCGGATACGCCGGGCAAGGCGTGCACCGATTCTACCTCACGACTTCCGCGAACGCCGGCAGCACGTGGACGACGCCGGAAGAGCAAGTCGCGGTGGAACAGGCTTTCCCAACCGGCGCGGACTCACGCTTCCGAGGCTCAATTGGCCCAAGCGGCTCCGTGCAGACCGTGCTTTGGGAGAACCCCGGCTCGAAAGGCGCGTACGTCAAGTGCGGCCCGAGCGCGAAGGCATGCACGCTTGTTGACCTGACGCCTACGAACGGGGGGGTGTTCTTCGGCCGCGCGAGCGCATCCACGGGAGCGCGCATCGCAGTCTCCTGGTTCGCTGCTGGCGAGCGGATGATGCTTTCGGACGATGGCGGCCGCACGTGGAGCGCGCCATACCGGTTGGACCGCGGTTATCCTAACGGGTACCGGAACGTGTTCGACGTCGCAGTGCTACCCGACGGGCGACCGGTCACGTCAGGCATCGAGCCAAGCCAAGTGGGGCGAGAAGGCCCAGCGGTCGCGACGTGGTTCGACGCAACGCCGACGCGAAAAGCGGACTTCGACCTGATCCTGGGCGAGGACCCGATCTACCCGACCCCTACACCCTCACCCACCCCCACCGCTGCACCGCCAACCCAAACCACGGCGCCAACTCCAAGCCCGACGCCTCCACCGCCCACCCCCGCGCAAGCCAGAGTCGAGGTCACCATCACACCGAGCACCGTGGACGTCCTGCCGGGGGCCAGCGCGAGCATTATCATAACGGTCAGGAACGTGGGCGACGCAGACGTCACGGTGACCATGGCGGGCGTGGACTCGCTTCCCCCTGGCGTGGACGTCACCCAACGCCCGGCAACCGAGGTAACGGTCGCACGGGGCGAGTCGCGCGTGCTCCTCGCAGACGTGAACGCGGCCAATGGCGCCGTCGAGGGGAACGCCACCGCGACCCTGCACGTGCGCTATCAGGGCGCGTCCTCCGGGACCACGCCGGCAACGTTCCGCGTCCACGTCGGCGCCCCTCTCCAGGTCGGCCCAGGGGAATCGCCCGCCGCCCCGAACGTGCTCGTCCTCATCACGCTGGGCATCGCGGGCAGCGCTGCCGCCGTCGTCCTCGTGCGGGGCGCCGCGCGCTCGGACACCGCAAGGGTCGCCGTGCTGGCCGCCGCGCTGCCGCTCTACACGCGTATCTCGAAGGCGGACATCCTTCAGCATGAGGTCCGCGCTGGCGTGTACACGCAGGTCCGCGCCCAACCAGGCGCCCGCTTCGGGGAACTGCGCCAAGCGCTCGACCTCTCGAACGGCGTGCTCGTCTTCCACCTCCGCGTCCTGGAGCGTGAGGGGTACGTCCGAGTGCACAAGGAGTGGACGCGGCTTCGCTACTACCCAAGCGACGTGCTCGTGCAAACGACCCGGGTGAGCGCGCCCCAGTCCGTGACGCAGCTCGTCGCGCAGGAGCCCGGCATCACGGCCGCCGCGGTGGCCAAGCGCCTCGGCATCAGCCGGCAGCTCGCGCGCTATCACCTCAAGAGCCTGGAGCGGCAGGGGCAACTGGCTGGAGGCGGCGCGGGCTACCATGCAAAGGTCCGGCCATAAGGCTCAAGAAGGGGCGAGCCCTCGCCGCGATTGAGCCCCATGGCTGTGGTCATCATCACTGGAGTCCCCGGCGTCGGGAAGAGCACCGTCATCGATGCCGCCCAGAAGGCGAAGGGCTACAAGGTCGTCGTGTACGGGACGGAGATGTTCACCGTCGCCAAGGCCAAGGGCCTAGTGAAGGACCGCGACGAGATGCGCAAGCTCGACCCCACCGTCCAGCGCGAGATCCAGGAGGCCGCCGGCCACGCCATCGCGAACATGGGCGACGTCATCGTCGATACGCACTGCACGATCAAGACGCCCCGCGGCTACTTGCCCGGCATCCCCGCGTGGGTCGCGCAGGCCCTGCGCCCCAAGCAGCTCATCCTTGTTGAGGCGCCGCCGCACGACATCGTCTCGCGCCGGAACAACGACCCCACGAGGGCCCGCGACCCAGACACCGAGGAGGACATCGCGAACCACCAAGCCATGAACCGCATGGCCGCGATGACCGTCGCCACCCTCACGGGCAGTACCGTCGCCTTCATCCACAACAAGACGGGCGACGTTGACGGCACGCGCGACCAGATCCTCAAGATCCTTGGGTGAACACAAATGGCGGACAACAAGACAATCGCCGCGGCGGCCACGAGCGGCCTCACGCGCCCCAAGAAGAAGAGCCCCATGAGCACGTTCCTGCTCTTCGCGAGCTTCGCCGTCGTGATGATCATAATGTTCAACGAGCCGCTCCGAGTGGCCTTGGGCACCATCGTCGGTTACGCGTTCGACCCCACCATAGGCTTTGGGCACGCGTACCCGATCTTGACGATCCTCCTCGCGAGCGTCATCCTCGTGGTCGCGACCACCGCCATTCGCCACTTCCTCGTGGACTGGGTCAACATGGCGCGCGTGCAGGAAGCCATGAGGAGCTTCCAGAAGGAGTTCGCGGCGGCGCGCAAGGAGAACAACACGTACAAAATGAAGAAGCTCACCGACGCGCAGCCCCAAGTCATGTCGCTGCAGGCGGACATGAGCACGGAGCAGATGAAGCCCATGGCGTTCACCATGCTCCTCGTCATCCCCATCTTCGCGTGGCTCTATGCGTTCGTCGCTGCGGCCGCCGTTCTTGGGAACCACGTCGCGCGCGTGCCGTGGGACGCCGCGTGGGACCTCACCATCAACACAGCCCCGCCCGACAACCACTGGTACTTGCTGGGCTTCCTCCCCCGCTGGATCGTGCTCTACTCGCTCTTTGGCATCCCCTTCGGCCAGATCGCGCAGCGCGCGCTCAAGCTGTGGGAGTACCGGCACCACGACCTTGACGCTGATGGGAAGACCCCCGCGCAGGGAGCCTAGGGCCATCTGAGGTCTTCATGGAACTTTCGGCACACCCTTGATGTAGTTTAACTCCGTAAAACACTCCGTCGGCGGCGTGCTGACGCTGCGCGGGAAGGACTTTCGTCTCACCCGCCATGCGTTGGACGGCGCAAATGCAGAGGGCCTCCATGTCCACCTCATCTACGACATCCTCGAAGAAGAAGGCCAGAGCGCCGAGATCCACCGCAAGCAAGAGACGCGCGTCCACCGCCGTGGCCGCACGATCATCATCCGGTGGATCGAGCGCGAGGACACGTTCCACGTCCTCAACGTCTCGGCGACGCGGCGCCGTTAGGAAGGTCCATTGTCCTCACCACGTCGAGGACGTGGAATGCGAGCCCGCCGTCATCGAGCTGACTTTCCCTCGGGGGAAGCTCCCAGTTGGCGGGTACCGCTGCCCTCGTTGTGGCGAAGAGATACTTGAAGGAGGCACCGCCGGGCTCGCCCAGGACCTCGCCCGCAAGCTTGGCCTCTACGGGAGCGAACATGCGCGTTCGCGGCGCGCGCTCAAGATCGGGAGCAGCGTCGGCGTCACGCTCGACCGCGAACATCTTGCCGCCCTGGGGATCAGGCCGGGCGATCTCATCGAGATCGGCTTGAACGGTGATCACCTTGAACTTCGGCGCGCCACGGCATAGAAGGCTGGGCGCCGGGTACCGCGTCGCATTTTAGGGGCGCGTCGTCAGCGAGGCCGCAGCCGAGCGGATCGCGGGGGTCCGGGGGCAGCCGAGCCCCCGGCAGGGGGCGCGGGGGACAGAGTCCCCCGAAGTGGCGCGTTAGCATCTCTCATGCAATCTTCTCGTGGCGAACGATACTCTGGGGGGCTTTGCTGCCCCCCAGACCCCCCGCTCACGAACTCGCTGCGGCGAGTTCGAACGACGCCGAGAAGATTCGCATCCCTAAACGATGCCTCGGTACCGGGCGCCGCCACCTTCTTGACCCGGCGGCTCCTGGCCCGCTCATGCATGAACCGCGCCCGCCCCTCGTTGCCGTCGCCGGCGCGCCCGGCACGGGCACGACGACGCTGTGCCGCATCCTCTCGGCGCGTCTCAAGCTTCCGCACGCGTACGCGGGCCAGTTCTTCCGCGAGATGGCCAAGGAGCACAGCATGGACCTCGTGCAGTTCGGCGAGTTCGCCGAGCACCACCGCGAAGTCGATACGGAGTTGGACCGCCGCATGATCGAAGTCGCGCGCAAGCGCGGCTGCATCCTTGAGGGGCGCATGGCAGCGTGGCACCTCACGCAGGCCAACGCTGGGGGACTCCGCATCCTCCTCGAAGCCCCAGAGGACGTGCGCGCCAAGCGCGTGGCGGCCCGCGAGGGCATCGCTGACATCAGCAAGGTCCTCATCGAGAACCGCCACCGCGAGGCCAGCGAAGCCAAACGATATCGCGAGTACTACGGCTTCGACCCCAACGACCCGCGCCACTACGACCTCGTCATCGACTCGGCGCACTTGACGCCCGACCAGATCGCGGACAAGGTCGTCTCGAAACTGTTTCCCTAAGGGGGGTCTGGGGGGTTTACCCCCCAGAGTCGTCGCCGCTGGCCAGCGAAGGCCTAAAGGGGGAAGCCTTGGCTCCGAGAACTGTGCCGGGCGAACTTGACGCTGGGGGGCGAGCCCCCCAGACCCCCCATTTGATGCTAGTCCGAGCCAAGGCGGACACCGACCCGGCCATCGGCATCGACCCCACGAAGCGCCCCATCGCGGATCACCTTCGTTTGGGCGTCATCAACCTCGACAAGCCAGCTGGCCCCACGTCGCACCAGGTCGTCGCGTGGATCAAGACCGCGCTCCAAGTGAGCAAGGCCGGCCACGGCGGCACGCTGGACCCGGCCGTCACTGGCGTGCTTCCCGTCGCCATTCTGGACTCGACGCGCGTCATCCGCACGCTGCTCGAAGCGCCCAAGGAGTACGTGTGCGTCATCGAGGTGCACCGCGACGTGGGCGCGGAGCGCGTGCGCAGCGTGCTCTCGCAGTTCGTGGGCCCTATCTATCAGGTGCCCCCGTTGAAGAGCGCCGTCAAGCGCGAGCTTCGCGTGCGCACCATCTACAAGATGGACGTGATGGAGGCCACGGGGCGCATGGCGCTCTTCCGCTGCTCGTGCGAGGCAGGCACGTACATCAGGAAACTTTGTCACGACGTGGGCCTCGTGCTTGGTCCCGGCGGGAACATGAAGGAACTGCGCCGCAGCAGGACTGGCCCCTTCCCCGAGGCCACGGCGGTCACGCTGCAAGACGTGCGCGACGCGTTCGAGCACTGGAAGGAGACCGGCGACGAGAAGTGGCTGCGCGAGGTCGTGCGCCCCGTCGAAGAACTGGTCGCGCACTTGCCGCGTGTCGTCATCCGGGACAGCGCAGTGGACGCGGTGTGCCACGGCGCGGACCTCGCAGCACCTGGCCTCGTACAGATCGAGGCAGGCATCCACGAGCAGGACCTCCTCGCCATGTTCACGCTCAAGGGAGAACTCGTTGGCGTGGGACGCGCCAAGATGGAGGCCGTGAGCGCCGTCAAGCGCGAGAGCGGCGTCGTGGTGAAGACCGAGCGCGTCGTGATGCGGCCCGGGACCTATCCGCGGAAGTGGGGCGGGCAGGCATAGGTTTCACGGCTTGGTGAAGGGCGCAACGATCTCGCCCCAAGCGAGCACGCTGCCCGCGAGCGCTTCCCACACGTGCTCGGCGCTGGAGCCCGGCGGCAGACCGAGCGTGGTTCCCCCGACTTCGCGGCCACGCGACGACGCACGCCACATGCCGTCGCAGGCCACGTCGTCATCCTTCGTGCGGGATCAGTTCCTCGATGCTGCTCACGACGCGCACGTCGGGCGGTTGCGTCCACCCGCACGCTCGTTCCAGGAACTTCGCGGTCAATTCGCCAGTGATGCCCCACATGATGCGGGGCCCCAAATGCCAGTAATGCACGCGCCGGTCACGCGGCATGGAACCATC
>Ga0265292_1002003_pt1 | contig 15448 bp, 15 predicted proteins | sample Munlanlewell296A_FD_189080 | JGI IMG/M metagenome (GOLD analysis project Ga0265292, IMG submission 189080) | Leachate microbial communities from a municipal landfill in Southern Ontario, Canada - Leachate well 296A | ecosystem: Engineered > Solid waste > Landfill > Unclassified | place: Canada... | reverse complement strand
TCTAAATTGGAATCTCAAAATTTTTACTTTAATATCAATTTGTTTGTGACAAAAGTCATACTGCCTTTTGTCAGGAATCCGGATAACGTATCAATATTGGTGATACCTTAGCCGCCTTAAAATTATTTGATTCATGTTAACATCCATATCAAAAATCACAGGATTACGCATTACCGCGTTTTTGTTGGTCTTCCTTCTTATTCCACTTGCATCCTTTGCAGCAGGCACCGGAGTAGTTCCGTCGATCGGGCCGGTGAGGGTGGAGTTTATTCTGTTTGCACTGACGCTCCTGAGTGTAGCCGTGTTCCATAAATATACCATGCAGGTGGCACTCACCGGATTGGTGGTAGTTCTTGCCTTCAGGTTCATTTTCGACTCCGGATTTAATCTGCCCGGGCATATTCTGGGCACTCCTGAGCGCGAAGGAGAGTGGCGGACCCTGCTCAATCTGCTGGGGTTGCTGTTTGGCTTTGCCATCCTGGCGAAGCATTTTCAAGAGTCGAGGGTGCCGGATATACTGCCGAATTACCTTCCGAACGGATGGACCGGCGGCTTGGTTTTGCTGCTGATTGTTATGATCATATCGTCCTTCCTCGATAATATCGCTGCTGCGATGATAGGGGGTACCATGGCGATGGTTCTGTACAAAGGCAAAGTTCATCTGGGTTTTCTTGCGGCCATCGTAGCAGCCAGTAATGCCGGTGGTGCCGGATCGGTTGTAGGAGATACCACCACTACCCTGATGTGGATTGATGGAGTTAATCCGGTTTGGGTGCTCCACGCTTTTTATGGTTCGATTGGCGCCTTTCTGATATTTGGGATTGTGGCAGCGCGGCAACAGCATAAATATCATGCGATTCATGCCAGCAATGATGCGGGAATAAGAGTTGATAAAGGTAAACTCCTCATCGTTTTAATGATATTAGTTGGAGCCATCTCATCCAATTACCTGCTCGATTTTCCGGCATTGGGTGTCTGGATTGCTATTCTGGCCGGTGCCGCTTTCAGGAAAACCCCCTGGTATGAAATGAAAAATGCATGGCGTGGAACAGTTTTCCTGATGTCCCTGGTTACGATTGCCTCGTTAATGCCGGTTGAAGAACTTCCCAAAGCCTCGTGGTTCAGCTCTTTCAGTCTGGGTTTTGTTTCGGCCGTTTTCGATAATATCCCGCTCACCAAACTCTGTCTGGAACAGGGTGGCTATGACTGGGGCATTCTATCCTTCGCGGTCGGATTCGGCGGTTCCATGATCTGGTTCGGGTCATCGGCCGGTGTTGCCTTATCGAACATGTACCCCGAAGCCAAAAACACTTTCACTTACCTCAAAAAAGGCTGGCACGTAACGGTGGCTTATATCGTAGGATTTTTTATCATGCTCGGCATTGCAGGATGGAACCCGCATCCGCCGCATAAAAAATCGCATCAGGAGACAGTAACCGAAATAATAAAAGATTAACTTACTGGATGTTTTTTTTCAGCCTTGTCCTTCCTAAACATTTCTAAATCTGATAATTATGGCTAAAGGTATTTTAAGAAAGCTTTTGTTGCCCAAGGAAGAGAAGTTTTTTCCGATGTTTGAAGATATGGCAGAATTAATCTCAAAATCTGCCCACCTCCTGGCAAGGATTATCGACCATAATGAACCTTCAAAACAGGAAGAAACTTTTCGTGAGATCAAACTATTGGAAACCAAGGCAGATGATATCGTTCACCAGGTTTTCGACACACTCGATACCACCTTCATCACGCCATTCGACCGGGAGGACATTCAGCGGTTAACTTCTAAAATGGATGACGTTCTCGATTACATTAACGCCACGAGCCAGCAAATCAAGCTCTATAAGCCGAAGAAACTGCTCCCGCAGTATCGCGAACTGTGCCTGGTTGTAGTCAGAGGGTGCGAGCAGATCCGGATTGCGGTTCCGGAATTACATAATTTGAAAAATCCGGGCAAAATCAATGATGCCTGTGTAAAGATCAATGAACTTGAAAATGTTGCAGATGATATCTATCACCAGCTGATATCTGAGCTATTTGATACTGAAACCGATCCAATCGAACTCATAAAGAATAAAGAAATCCTCGAAACCCTGGAATCCACCACCGACCGGATAGAAGATGTTTCAGATGTTCTGAAAACCATCATCATAAAATCAGCTTAACACTTTAATAACAAACAGAATATGGCAAGCGGATTCATCAAAAAAATTCTTCTCCCCAAGGAAAAAAAATTCTTTCCGTTCTTTGAAGGTCTGGCCGATCTGATCACTGATTCAGCCCGGGTTTTACTCAAAATTGTGGAGAGTACTGAACCGGCAATGCAGCACGATCTTTTCCGTGAGATAAAAAATCTTGAGAAAAAAGCCGATGACATCGCCCATGCAGTGTTCATGCAGTGTTCGATGCCCTGGATACAACCTTTATTACCCCGTTTGACAGGGAAGACATCCATCAACTCACTTCCAAGATGGACGATGTACTGGATTTTATTAATACCACAAGCCAGCAGATCAAATTATACAAGCCGAAAAAAATGCTCCCGCAGTTTAAAGAGATGGTAGTTATTATTATCCGGGGTTGTGAACAAATCAAAGTTGCCGCAAATGAACTCCACAACCTTAAAAAGCCCGGAAAAATTTCAGATGCCTGCGTTAAGATCAACGAGCTGGAAAATGTAGCCGATGATATTTATCACCAGCTCTTATCTGAATTGTTTGAAACCGAAACCAATGCGATTGAACTGATAAAAAATAAGGAAATACTTGAATCACTCGAAATGGCTGTCGATTCAATTGAGGACGTATCAGATATCCTGAAGACCATTATTATTAAATCAGCCTAACTAATCAGTATGTCAATCCTAGTAATAATAATTATAGTCATCGCACTTTCATTTGATTTCCTGAACGGAATGAATGATGCTGCAAACTCCATTGCCACAGTTGTTTCCACAAAAGTACTGACGCCTACCCAGGGGGTTGTCTGGGCAGCGTTCTGGAACTTTTCCGCTGTTTTCATTTTTGGGGTACATGTTGCAAAAACCATTGGAAAAGGAATAGTCGATGCTAATGTCATTAATGAATATGTCGTTCTGTCGGCATTGATCGGAGCGATTGTTTGGGTGTATGCCTGCACCCATTTCGGCCTGCCCATCAGCGTATCTCATGCACTGATTGGCGGATTGGTCGGTCCGGCCCTGCTGATCGGTGGCACCAAGGCGCTGATAGCTGCAGGTCTCATCAAGGTAACATTGTTTATTTTCCTCTCACCGATCATTGGATTTTTCCTTGGATGCCTGATCATGATTGGAACGATGTGGTTATTCCGAAAACGTTCCCCCCGAAAGGTCGATGGGATTTTCCGGGTCATGCAGCTCGTATCCTCAGCTGTTTTCAGCTTGGGGCATGGAACCAACGATGCCCAGAAAACCATGGGAATCATCACCATCCTTCTTTTCAGCACCGGGTATCTGCAGGGAGAGTTCCATGTACCCACCTGGGTCATCTTTGCCAGCCATCTGACTATCGGTGCCGGAACCCTGGCCGGAGGATGGAAGGTAATAAAAACCCTAGGCACCTCACTCACTCATCTGAAACCCGTTCAGGGATTCTGTGCAGAAACAGCAGGAGCCTTGACCGTAATCGGCAGCACACTCGGCGGAATCCCGGTGAGCACAACACATACCATCACCGGTTCAATCATGGGCGTGGGTTCGGTAAAACGGCTCAGTGCAGTACGCTGGGGGGTTGCCGGGAATATCGTTCTCGCATGGGTACTCACCATCCCGGCAACGATCGTGATGAGTGGAGGTACGTACCTCATTATCAAGCTCTTTGTTAAATAATTAGCGAGCGCTAGCGAGCATAATTAACGAACGAAGTGAGTATATTTACATAAATCGCAAATCGTATGAAACAGAAAATCATTTTTACCTGCCTCGTTTTCCTGAGCGTACTATTTTCCTGCCAGACGAGCACAAAACCAACCGTTATGGATAATCCTCTGCTTATTGAGTTTTCTTCCCCTTTCGGCGTTCCGCCGTTTGATCTTATCAAGCCTCATCATTATACCCCGGCATTTTCACTCGGTATGGAGGAACACATGAAAGAGGTTGAATCCGTCATAAACAATAAAGTGGAACCCACTTTCGAAAATACCATTGTGGCACTGGATAAGAGCGGTGAACTCCTTGCCAGGGTATCCAGAATATTTTTTGGGTTGGCCGAAGCCAACACCAATGACTCACTGCAACAGATTCAAGTAGATATTTCTCCGAAATTATCGGCACATAGTGATGCCATAAGCCTGAACCCCAAGCTTTTCAGCCGGATAAAATCGGTTTATGAAAATCAGAAGAAGTTCAATCTCGATGCCGCTCAAACCTATATCCTCGAAAATCTTTACAAGGGATTTGTCCGTAACGGAGCCAACCTGAGTCCTGAGAAACAAGAGGAACTGAAAAAGCTGAACTCCGAATTATCGGTTCTTACCGTTCAGTTCGACCAGAATGTGATGTCGGAAACCAATGATTTTAAATTGGTTATCGACAAGAAAGAGGATCTGGCCGGTTTGCCCGAAGGCGCAATAGCCGGTGCTGCAGAAGCAGCAAAAGCAGCCGGGATGGAAGGCAAATGGATTTTTACCGCTACCCGTCCCAGCATGACCCCTTTCCTGCAATATGCTGAAAATCGCGATCTGAGAAAGAAATTGTATGAGGGATACCTCAATCGTGGAAACAACGGAAATAGAAAAGACAATAAAACAACACTGGCCAAAATAATCAGTCTCAGGGCACAAAGAGCTCAACTGCTGGGCTATAAGACTCATGCACATATTGTTCTTGAACCCAGGATGGCAAAGGTTCCGGAAAACGTGTTTGCACTTCTGGATAAGATCTGGGCTGCTGCCATTCCTGCTGCTATCCGCGACCGCGAAGAGATGCAACAGATTATCACTAAGGAGGGTGGGAAATTCAAACTCGAGAGCAGCGACTGGTGGTATTATGCCGAAAAACTGCGAAAAGCCAAATACGATATGGATGAAAACGAACTGCGCCCCTATTTCAAGATGGAGAATGTCAGGGATGGCGCCTTTGATGTGGCAAACAAATTATACGGAATTACTTTCACCGAAATCGTGAGCATCCCGAAACCCCATGCCGAAGCAATGGCTTATGAAGTCAAGGAAGCAGATGGTTCCCATATCGGGATTCTATACATGGACCTGTTCCCGCGCTCAAGCAAACAGCAGGGCGCCTGGTGCGGTGCATACCGTGATCATTGGGTAAAAGATGGCAAGGAAATCACCCCGGTTATTACCATGGTTGGGAACTTTACCAGGCCTGTCGGAGATAAACCCGCACTGATCAGCCTGGATGAAGCCCGAACTCACTTCCACGAATTCGGTCACTCCCTGGAAGCCCTTTTTGCAGCCAATACCCTAAGCACCACATTCGTAGCACAGGATTTCGTGGAATTACCCAGTCAGATCATGGAACACTGGTGCACCGAACCCGAAGTGCTGAAATCCTATGCCCGCCAGTATCAGACAGGTGAACCGATCCCAGATCAACTGATCGGAAAAATGAATAAAACCAGCCACTTCAATCAGGGTTTTGTTTCGACCGAATTCCTCGCTGCCTGTTACCTCGATATGGCATTTCATACCCAAACAGATACCGCACTGCTCGATATCGGTAAATTTGAGAATGACTTCCTCACCGGTAAAGGCCTGATCCCGGAAATCAAGCCCCGTTACCGGAGCACCTATTTCATACACATCACCGGGGGCTATGATGCCGGTTATTACGGCTACGAATGGGCGGCTGTTCTGGATAACGATGCCTTTGAGGCCTTTAAGGAAAATGGGCTATTTGACAAAGCAACCGCGCAATCATTCCGCGACAATATCTTATCCAGGGATGGAACCATGGATCCAAACCAGATGTTCGTCAATTTCCGCGGCCGCCAGCCGGATATTACGCCGCTGATGCGGAATAGAGGATTTATAAAATGATCCTGTAGGGACGCATAATTGCGTCCTGATGAAATGGACGCAATTATGCGTCCCTACAGGATCATTCCGTCTTCGAGAGTTTGTACGCCATGATAAAACGAAGCTCACTATAGGTGACTTCCTCTCCCAGGCGATCTTTTAAAGGGCCGAGGCTCATCGTGTCAATTTCCTTTGCTATTTTAAGTACTTTGGCAACTTTTTCCTGATCCACCAATCGGAAAACATCAATCAACCCTTTTGCAACATATTGGATAAGATGACCTTCGATTGTCGAAACAGCGAGTGAGCGCTCCGCAGCAATCTCTTTAATGCTTTTCCCCTCCCTGTATAAATCAAAACTGATCTCACTCGTTTTACGTCCATCTTTCTTCTCGTTCTTCCCCTTCTTGTCTTTCTTGTCTTTCTTAACTCCCTTAACGTCCCTAACTTCCTTAACGTTCTTCCCGATCTGTTCAGCCCGCCCTTTATATAGCATTGAATCCAGCAGGGTCTCTTTCGAGAACTCTTTATCCTGGATTGCAGACCGGATAAGTTCTTCCGCTTTATAGACGACCTGCCGCTGTTTGAAGAAGAGCCGTTCCATATCCCTCAATTCCGTAAGATACGCTTTGATCTTTTTCTGCTTTTCCAACATCCTGATTTGTTTAAAGATCCGTTCTGAAAAACCATTAAGAAGGGGTTCAAAATAGCCCCTGGCAGCTTCCAACCGGGTATTCAGCAATGTCAGGTAATTTTCATCAGGAGTTCTCAGGATTCTCTTCAGTTGATCCATAAATTTACCGGCCGTCTCTCTTAATGGTTTAAAATCCGATTCCAGCCTTTGTGCCCATCCTTTTTGCTGCTGTTTCACTGACCTCTTCTCATCTTTATCATGGCTTTCGGTGAAATAGTGGAGTTTTGTCAGTAATGAACTGAAATTAAACGACTTCAATACAATATCCCGGATAAAATACCGGATCTCCTCCTGCAAAACAGTTTCCAGGAGCGGTTCGGTTTCTTTACGTTGAACAAACTGTTTGAGTGCTTCATCCTGACCGGGACCGGAGTAGGGGATCCGTGCCGAGAGAACCAATCCATCCAATGAGACCAATCGCGAGAGTGCCACGTAAATCTGTCCGGGTGCAAAAGCCGATGACACATCGATGATGGCCTTTTCAAATGTTAATCCCTGGCTCTTATGCACCGTGATTGCCCAGGCCAGTTTGATCGGATATTGCGAAAAAGTTCCGGTCACACTCTCTTCAATTTCATTGGTCTCATTGGAAAGCGTAAACTTCTTATTCTCCCAGGTATACCGTTCAACGAGTGTATCCGGCTCTCCGTCGCTAAAGCTGACCTCGATCTCATCCTTTGAAAGTGCGCTGATGGTTCCAATCTTACCGTTGAAATATCTCTGTTCGCCGGAATAATCGTTTTTAATAAACATCACCTGGGCACCCTCTTTCAGTTCCAGCCTGGACTCCACGGGATACAGGTATTCATTGAAATCGCCCTCGATTACAGCATCATAGCTGAATAGTTTGCCCGGCAGTTCCTTTAATGCTTCCCTGTTTATCGTATCTGCTTTCCGGTTATGTGTGGTTAAATGAATGTATCCATCCTTGCTACTGGCCTGGAAATCCGGAACATACCTTTTATTCAATGCTTCCACATCCTCACGGGTAACATTGTTCTCACGGAAATGATTGAGCAGATTGATAAAAATAGTATCAGTCTGCCGGTAGATCTTATCCAGCTCGATATAAAGAGGTTGCTGATGCTGCAGCGCCCTTGCTGCGAAGAAATAGATATCGTGATAATAGGGTTTAAGATAGTCCCACTCTTCCTGTCTGACCACCGGGGGCAGCTGAAACAGGTCGCCGATAAACAGCACCTGAACCCCGCCAAAAGGCTCGGATTTGTTTCTCCTCACCGCCCGTAAAGTCACGTCAATGGCATCCAGCAGATCGGCTCGCAGCATGCTCACTTCATCAATGATCAGCAACTCCATCTCCTGCAGCAGCTTACGCTTTGTGGCGTGCATCTGAAGTCCCCTGAGCAGGGAATCCGGTGTGTTCAGCTGTATCGCGATGTTCCCGGAATTCGGGAGATTATTGGATGGGATGAATGTCCCGAAAGGCAGCTGAAAGAGCGAATGGAGGGTAACTCCCCCGGCATTGATAGCAGCAATTCCGGTAGGTGCAGCCACAATGGTGTTTTTATACGTATGTTCAACAATGCTCCTCAGAAAGGTGGTTTTTCCGGTTCCGGCCTTCCCGGTAAGAAATATATTGCGGTTCGTATTATTGATAAAACGGGATGCAATAGCGGCGGCATCTTCAAGGCTGTTGGTCATAGGGTTTGGGGGTTTAGCAAATCACACATCAAAAACTGATTAGTTGCCAAGATATTATAAAGCAACCAAAATTTTTATCTTTCAGGTGTGACAAATTGGAGTCAATCGGCATTACTCCCCGCATTCGGTTTGTTTTCAACGAAAAGGGCAGGCCGGTGGCTACTGCCCTCGGCAGGAAAACTCTTTCGCCATTTTTTTTAATGAATACTATACTGGAGGAAATTTGATCTCCTGATGGAGTTTCCTTGATGTCGATGTATTTCAGCACTTTGTTCCTTCTGATTTTCGCAGCCATATCTTTTGATTTATTGCCAAGATATTGGTAGGGATACCTATAAAAAAGGACACTTAAAAGACGGTGGATAGCGGACCGATGTGCTGGTTCTTTTGGACTTTGCCGCAAAAAAGTTATTGAACAAAAAAGGGAAGCATTGCTCCCCTTTTAAATCTCGAAATAGTCCCAAGTCGCTCTGTCATGAGCTTTAAATTTTCGGTGTGGTTAGAAGTTGGTTTTATTTTTTTGTCTGACTGGCTCTTTTTGTCAAAAGTTCTTGTGTATTAACAACTTTCTTGAATCCTTTATTTTTTAATCCGTTATAAAGTTCTTTATCCCCAGTCCACAAAACTCCTTTCAAATAATCTGTGAGGGCAACAAAATCGATGTCATCAATGTCAATGTCTGCCGTGAGTCTCTCTGCTTTTAACCAGATTTTTTCTGGAATTTATTCTTCGTTAATAAAATGAATTTTGGTAAAAAGCCGGTAAAGAGATTCTTGAAGTTCTTTATCTGTAAATTTTGAAATCCGTTTTAGTTTGTCCCAATGTTTTTCAATTTCAAAACGCATATAATCGCAACTATAAAACTCAAATGCACTATCGTAATCAAAAATTAAGTCACCAATGGTTCCGTTTGAATTGAGTAGACCACTGAAAATAATGTTAGTGTCAAGAATTATTTTCACTTGATAAATTTGCTGCGATTTTTAGTCCACCAGCCCTTTTTTACGTCTTTTGCCAGATTGTCAACGTCAGCTTGTTTTGCTTGGGAGTTGGCCGTAGCTTCTTTATAGCAAAGATAATCGATAAACCGTTGAAGACCATCAGGGTTAACAGTGGAAGGAAGCCGGATGATGATTTCACTATTCGTTCTTTCTATGTACATATTTTTTAGCATTTCGATTTCAAAGTTATGAATTGTCAAGGTCATTGTTGCGTTCATTCTGAAATTTTAGACCTGACGGGCAGGCCTATCGACAAAAAAAGGGGTTCCTGGCCCCTTGAGGGTTAAATTGGCTGGTAGTAGTAATTGTCAGCTTCTTCCATTCCTGCGTAAAGTTTCTGAATTGCCGTATAGTCGTCCTTGAAATCCAGGGCGGTTTTCATGTGAAGGCCTGAAATTTCCGAAGCGAGTTCTCTCATGTGGTCTTCAAAATCTTTCTGAAAATCAATCAGTGTGCTAGTTGAGTGTTCCATGGTCGTTTGTTTTTAAAATTTTCTGCCTTCATTCAACCGAAAGACTGATCTGTCAAAGAGGAATTGGAATACCGGAACGCAGCGAGGATATGTCGGGAAAATCCTTGCAGAATCACAAGAGAAGGTTGTTTCTTAGCGGAATAATTTCGAACGCACGGCCGGTTTTATGGAACTGCCGGCGGGCACACCGATTTAGATTTTCGAAAGAGTTTGAATGCCCGAAAGACCGCAGGAGGGAATTCGCCTATAGGAATAACAGCACTTCATCCAAACCAGACCGGCCTTCCTTTAAAGGTATTCAGGTGAATGCACGGATGGTTTGGGTTTATCCCTTTAACAGGAATGGAGATGTTGAATTTTCAATTTCACCAATCATAAGTTGGATTCACAGCATTTAGGGACAAGAACTATTCCCCTTTTTGGAGATATTGGGAAGATCCTGTAGTGTTCAGGATTGAAACGGATATCCTTTTTTTCCCCCAAGGAATGATTTGAGGATAAATCCTGATCCTGAGGGTAACGTCCAAGAGAACATATATCTACTAATCAAGTAACAGATTCATTAAGCTGATAAATGCCATGCTGATCAATGTTTGTTGAGATGGAGGATATTTATTTTACCTTAACCACCTCAGTTTGTAACCATTTCTACATTAACGAGCAGGAGATATCGAAACAACTCAAACTGGAAAGAAATCGGACACAATGGTGGCCAGCCCGGTGCTTGTGAGAAAATTGGTAATCAGAGGCCAGAAAACGCATTAAACTTACTTTGATTCGGTCATTCATTCCTTTATCACTAAGGTCCTGAAGGGTGGCAGACCAGCCTCAGACACAAGAATCAAGTAGACCCCAGGCGACAGGTCGGAAATGTCCATTGAAATCTCGAAATTGTTAACCGTCCTGAGAAGTATACCCTGCGTGGAATAAATTTTTACATCGACGGGTTTTGATAGTCCGGAGAAATTCAGTATCCCTTTGGTTGGATTTGGATATATCCGTATGGGATTATCAGGGAATTCCACGATCGAAGTGACATCGCTAACAATATCAAAATCAGAATACTGAGCAACGAAAATGTCCCAAACACCCTGTGAACTTAATGAATATCTTGAAGGAGTCAGGTCAAGATCAATTGTATTATAGAAGCAACCGCATATTAATGCAGTAGTATTGGCGAGCTTAAAGGCTCCGAATTGTTCCATGTAACTGCCACCTAAAAACTGTGCCGCAGCGAGGTAATTTAAGCTGCTGTCATATTTGGCTATGTAATTACTGTAGCCGCTGTTGGTCAGAAGGTTTTGGCCATCAGGATTAAAGTTTGCACTGAAATTCAGGAACCCAAGGGTATAGATATTTCCCTTTTCATCGGTTTCTATCAGATAAGGATTAGGGCTACCCCCCGGAAAGTCTTTTGCCCAGATTAAATTATGAGTTGTGTCGTAAAGAGCAATAAAATCCCTGCCTATATGATACCCTCCGTAGGGACTCCAGATCATATCCTTGTTGGTAAAGCTTATCGTGTCATTATTGCCATAAAGAGTGAGTTTGCCCCAATATCTTGCTTTAATGATCAGCTTATCTGATTTGGTTTTTGTTAAAAATCCCATACCGATATAGAAGTCACAATCACCATAAAGCTGCGTATGGGTTGAGGTGCCGCTAATATTGTCCCGCGACTCATATATCATGTTTGCCACACTATTCCCATCCGGGTTAAACCAATGTTTGAAATTTTTGATCAGAACAAAATCCTGTTGATTGAAAAATACCGGATTTCCCTCAATCCGATTTTCCCAGAGGGGTTGCAACCCTTTATTAAATTTAATTAAAGTGTCATTAGAATAAGTAAACAGATGGTTTTGCTTGTCAATAAATATCTTGGAGTTGGGTGGATAATAACCCAGGGCTGGTATGGCATTGACGGCGAGAAAATTTCCGTTTCTGTCATATTTCGCTATAAATGAATTTGACGGTGAGCAATCGAAATATCTTGTTCCGGTAGTCGGATCAAAATCGTAGCTTCCGGATCCAGACCCCAAAACATACACATTCAAAGAATCATCAACAAGCAATTTGGCGCCGGTGGATTCCTGATCGATTGTAACTACCCAGATTAAACGAAAATCCTTATTGTATTTCGCTAGGAAAAGGTTTGAATAATTAGTATTACCCGCGTTTACTATCACCGGAGTCCCAACGGGATTCATATTTACCGTACCGGATATTCCTCCGGTCATGTATATATTTCCAAGTGAATCTTTTAAGATATCCTCGGCGACATCGTTTTGGGAGCCACCGATTTTAAAAGCCCAGTCAAGGGTTTGCGAGTAACCGGTAAACGACACCAAAATGCCGAGTATTATTACCGAGAGAAGTATTTTTTTCATTGGTAAATAATTGGTTAAGATGGACTAAATATACACAAATGAAACGAACTCGAATTTGTCTTTGTTGCGGCTTTCCCTAAGGAAATGATGCAAGTGAGTTAAATGGATTCATTCAACTGGTAAATTACCTCCGGCTCAATGTTTGTCGAGAGAACGGTCAATCCGATTTGTTTCTCTGTAGCCAGTTCTCTTGCAAGGTTCATCAATTGAACGAAATCGTGTGATTTGTAAACCTCCAAATGGACCTTTTCGTAATGAGCTTTTACTGCAATCCAGACCAGGCACAGCGGCGGAAATGGATCTTGGGTGGTATGAAAATGTTGACTGGTACAGAAATAGACTTGCTTTTTCATGATTAGTGGATTTTGCAGTTAATAATCAAACCGGATTTGTTGGCGCAGTAATTACAGATGCGGCAATCCGATTTGCAGATCACTCCCGGCAGTCCGATAGGATCCGAAACGACGTTGAACAGGTTGTCGATCATAACCCGAGCCGTTAACTGTAAAGTTTGCCGGAAGATTGGTGAAGTCCAGATCCCGCCTGGCTGTATAGGTCCAAACCGGAACATCAAGCAGATCGGCTATTGCAGAAGCTTTATCAACATCCTTCTGGGTTCTGAAATCACCGGATTCGGAAAACCTTAGCTTGTTATAGGCGAACTTGTTCAGTTCATAAACAAATAATTCCGGAGTACACATTTCCCAGAATTTCGCCTGGAAGTTCCGGTGCCGGATCACATTGGGAAATAGCCTTTCAGATTTGTAAGGGTACCAGGCACACCGTTTAAAGTATGCGCATCCCGCTGAGCAGCATCCGGATTCGGTCAAGGGCGAATGTCAGATAATGTACCCGGTATCTGACCGAGTGCGAAGTAATGGAGGGAGGCCACCGGTGGTATTCCCCACCGTGGATACCCGGAATCCCTTTACCTATCCGGGACTGCGAATACCTTGTGCTACATTATTATAACATAGTCGATTGCCGGGTTCTATGCATGTACTACTTTTCTTACCGCTGATTATTCGGTAAAATTGAACGCCGATGTGGAAATACTTCGGTCCGGAATGATTGATCAATTCGGAAATGAAGTTTCCGCTAGAACCAGTGACTTTTTTGTTTCTTTATTAGGTTGGGGTGAAAAAAGAACACCGATTAAAGGAAGGATGACTTTGTTTGGATTTGATCAATTACGTCGCTCAAAAAAATCCCGGTTGCGTGGGCTTTCCAAATCTGCAAAAAAATATTCTCCGTTTACAAAGGTGCAAGGAATTGGTTGTAACCGGAATGTCATGTACTACTCACCGGGCTTCATGTTACTTTTATTATTGACTGCCTTGCTTTAAGAATGTTTTTGTTCGTTCCCCTAATCCTTTGCAAATAATTAGAATATGGTTTTAACTTGCTGTTAGTTATTTTTTCGGCTGCAGCTTTCACTTTTATTTTCTCAGGTGCGTCAATGCAATTGAGGAATAAATTAATACCCGTAACTGTCTGGTCACCTTTATATTTTGTCTTGCGATAACTTATATTGAAACCACCCTCTTTTATTATTTCTAAAATGTTGTTCAGAATTGGTTTGAAATCCTGCTGAGATGAAAAAGTCAGATCGTCAACATACCTAGTGTAAGTAAGATTATTTTGTCTACAAAGTGAAATCAGTTTTTTGTCTGTTTCAAGAAATACAAGGTTGGCGATATGTGGGCTCGTTGGAGTTCCCTGAGGCAATTCATATTTCCAGGTTGTCAGTTTGGTAAGCCAATGAGCTTTATGGTCAGAGAAACCAAGGAGTAAAAAAGTATGGTACACCTGTTTGTGTTTTATACTTGGATAAAATTCTTGCAGATCAGTTGTAAACTGATATTTATTTCCTTGGTGTGGTTTAGCGTTGGTGATGTTACTTCTTCCTTTAACTCCTCCATGAATGTTATCGGGGAGTGAAATAGGAACAAGTATTTGATTCTTTATCGATGACTGAATAATTTTCAGCCGTTTCAGAGACGGTCTAATCGCTCTTTGTTTTATCGTTCCATCCTTGTATTTTTTGAAATCACCTGTCGACTTGTTGATCTTCTTCTCAAACCACTCGTTGTAATAATCATCGCTATGGCTTGTGATATATTCCACCTCGTTGGGTTGGCAGCCAATAATTGCACAAAGATGTTTGAGTTGGGCTTGTTTATACAGCGAAGAATTCATTTACCAAGGAATTTACAGAAGGACTTACTATAGCAAATGCTTGGCGTTTGCTAGGTTGAACATCTTCTTCTGTCATTGAAAGGAAAAATAAAATTGGCAAAGGAACCTTCAATTGCTCGCTGATTGATTTAAGCGTTGATAGATTGGGTTCTTTCAGATTGTTCTCAACCTGGGAAAGGTAAGTTTGAGAAATACCGCATAAAGTGGCAAACACACCTTGAGTTTGCCCTTTCTGCTTTCTAATATTTTTTATAGTTCTGCCTAAATCCATTTTGTTTGAAAAAAAATTAAGGAGTGTTCGGATTTTCTGACGCGTTTCTTCTTTTAATTCTCAGATTCATTTGAAAAACTTGGCTAACAATTCAACAGTTTTGACTACTACTTCTAGTATGTCTTTGTTGGTTTTTCCCTTTTTCCGTTTCAGATTTTGAAGAAGAGTTAATGCTTCATCAAGGATTTTTATATCCTCTTCCGAAAGAGAACACCGGTTCTCGGTGATAGTTTCGATACTTAGTATCAATCTATCAATGTTTTGACTTTGTTTAATTCTGGCCATAATAACTAAGTTTAAATAAACGAGGCAATATTACCCCTGCTCCGTTGGTAAAACTGCCCGCTATTACCACAACCAGAAAGCTCTGGAGACTAAGTGCGTAAACGATGTTCCCATTACACTCACCTAATTTTTCCTGCTCCAAAAATCAATAATCAATTGATATCTTGATGCATAAACTAAATAATAGCATTACCAATATCAGCTACAGTCTATCATTGCAACGATAGGACTGAAGAGCATTGTTGTGCCATTAATAAACCCTAACGGGTTGTTCTTTCGAACTGTCAAGTGAACTTCACTTAGCAACCAGAACCAAAACACTTTTCAAAGAACTTATGATGCAAATATAATAAAATATTGCTGACAGTTAATAATACAATGAAGAATTTTATCAACAGGCTATGAACAATTTTGTTGAAAATCTAGAAAGAGTCTGTGTTCATTGGGATGATATGCTCCAAAGGGCTGCTTTTTCTATTA
>Ga0265292_1002002_pt1 | contig 15450 bp, 13 predicted proteins | sample Munlanlewell296A_FD_189080 | JGI IMG/M metagenome (GOLD analysis project Ga0265292, IMG submission 189080) | Leachate microbial communities from a municipal landfill in Southern Ontario, Canada - Leachate well 296A | ecosystem: Engineered > Solid waste > Landfill > Unclassified | place: Canada... | reverse complement strand
AAAGGATAAGTGATAAAGGCTTTTCCTTCGTGCCCACCTGCCCCCGGTCTTTGGGGGTTCGTGACCTTTGTGTTTAGATGGTTTTTGCAGTAGAGTCAGATTATGCAACTGGCATGAGTTCTTTCAAAGCCCGATAGCCAATAACATGCACGCCAATCTTCTGAATGTGCTGGCGAAGTTCCTCATTCATGAAATTCTGATAATCGGCGGCACGGCAGCGCCAGTCGGGGGTGATGGCGCGCAGTTCAGGCGTATCCTTGGAAGGGTGGATGATGAAATGGGTGATGCCGGGCTGGAGGTCCGAGAAGGCCTGCCTGGTGCGTTCCAGACGGTTCTCGTGGGTGTCCAGGTGCATCCCGCCGAGCACGTCCAGAAGCGGCAGGCCGGACCCTTCGAGCTGCTGGACCAAGGCGGCAGCCATTTTGGCAAATTCAGCCTCCAGACCGGCGGCGCGCCAGCCCGCCTCGTCCAGGCGGAAAATCATGGGCGGCAAGTGGAACTGCATGGCAAGCTGGACATAAATGCCCATGAATTTGGGATGTGCCACGGAGCCCATGTGCGTATCAACATGGGTGGGGACGATCCCGGCTTTGAGCGCCCGCTCCACCTGGGCGGTGAGTTCCAACTCGACGGCTGCGGGGTCGCCGTGTTCCTGGGCCGGCTCGGAAAGATGATAGAAGTATCCCTCTTCATCAACCATGCCGGAGGCGGGGTCGCGAGTGGAGACAGGCCCCCAGCGGTAGGTTTTCCATTCGCTGGTCAGGGTGAGATGGACACCGAGATCGGCCCTGGCATGCTGGCGGGCGTAATCGGCGGTGTGCAGGAACCACGGACAGGGGACCATCACCGCGCCGGATGAAATAATGCCAACTTCATTCAGGTCTGCAAAAGCCTCCACGCTGGCCTGGCACATGCCGATATCGTCGGTGTGGATGATGGCCAGGCGGTCATTGTCTGCCAGGCCAAGTTTTTTAAGCACAGGATTGGGTGTCATCGTCATAGAAAACCTTCCAGCGAAGATGAAGTTTTTTTATTATAAGGGGTTTTTCTGTTGAACGCAACAACATAGAAAATAAAACAAAAAAACAACAAACAGACAGGCTCTGAAGGAACCTGTCTGTTTTGGTCAAACCTTTATCTGCACCGCTTCTTATGTGCGCCCTCCCCCTGAGTTGAACTGACCCCCAAAACCGACAACTAAACGTTTGGCAGCCACCTGACAGTTTCAGATGGAACACCGAATAAGTCTTGCAACCACATCCGCCGGGGGGCTAAAGTCCCCGGCTCAAAGTTAAAGCCCGCTAAAGCGGGCTGCTTTTAGCCGTCTTTTGACGGTTTCCACTGTGAGCCGGGGAATTCATTCCCTTGTGTAAGGTATGGTAATGCCAATCCAAGCAAAGTGTCAGGTTGCTAGACCAAGAACCATTATGCTTCAGAAAACCAGTATTACAGAACTAAGGAAGTGAGCTGGCACAACGAAAACCAACGCCGTCGCTGCCGTCAGGAAGGCTCCTGAAACGCATCGCGGAACGGGTGCCGCTAGGGAAGCTGTTATTGGTGTTGACCCACGAGCCGCCCCGAAGCAAGCGTTTTTGACCAGAGTCAGGACCCAAAGGATTGGATGGAGGACTCTCATAATAATAGTTCTCACCATACCAGTCATTCACCCATTCCCAAACATTGCCAGCCATGTCGTAAATGCCGTAAGGGCTAACGCCATTTGAATAATTTCCAACAGGCGCAGTATCCGCATAACCATCATTTGAGTTTTTATCAGCCAATTGTTCAATCGCACACTTCACATCACAGAAATTGCCTAGTGAGCCGTCAAAGTCGTTGCCCCACGGATAAACATATTTCTCCTGTGTAAGATCGTTCCAACTGGCGGCTTTTTCCCATTGGGCTTCGGTGGGCAAATCTCCGCCTGCCCAATCCTCGCAATATCTATTGGCTTTATCCCAATTTACATAGATGACAGGGTAATCATCAAATTCAGGGTTTCCGTAATAATTGGGATGTGTATATGATTCTATGGAGGAAGGCGGTTCACACACGCCTGCATCGACACAAGCCTGATATTGTTTATTGGTCACTTCGGTTTGGTCAATCCAGAAGGCGTCAAGGTAAACTGCGTGAACTGGTTTTTCATCTGATTTGCCATTATCGCTTCCCATCATGAATTCACCCTCTGGCACATAGACAAGTGTTTCACCATTTTTGCCAATCATGGTGACCCCAACGCCAGACGTGGATGTGGCAGTAGGAGGCATAGAGGTGGCAGCAGGAGACATAGAGGTGGCAGTAGGAGACATAGAGGTGGCAGTAGGAGACACAAGAGGTGTAGCTGTCGGCGCGGCTTTCGAGCCACAAGCAGTCAGCATGAAAAGCGCCGCAATGATCAAATACAAGAGTGAGGGAAATGTCTTTTTCATTTTTTGCTTTCCTTAAACTGGGTTTATGAAAATTTTATACAAGACCATTATACGACTTTCGCCAAAGCAACACAGTCATACGGAATTTGTTTCTAGGAACAAAAGAGGAACAAAATACCCTGCGGGCGGGGGAGGAGATTACTTCCCGCGGGGACGATGTCGTCGCAAAGAACGCTCCTCCCCTAAGAACAGGGGGACGATGTCGCAATGACACGCGACACGGGGGGCACGGGATCCCCTACTGGGACGATGCAATGGGTTCGGGGCGCGGCCTCCCCTTCACCCTTCAGGTACTGCGCGGGGACAATGTGCGGCTGGCTGCCCGTAATCCGAACAGTACCGTCCCAAAGTAGGCCGCGTAGGCCAGCACCTGCATCAGCGAAGGACTGGCGCTGTACCCGAACAATGCTCCCAGCGTCTGCCCGAGCACAGACTCCGTGCTGACCACGCCTCCCAGGTCCCAGACGTGCTCGATGAGGGCGGGAATCCAGGCCACCAGGACCAGTTCACCCACGCCGCGCGCCACCAGCCCGGCGGCAAACAGGAGCAGCAGGAAACCTGTCACCTGGAAGAAGCGCCGCAGGTCGAGCCGGACGGTAGTCGCAAAAAACGACCAGCCGAGCAGAATGGCTGTACCGAGGCCAAGCAATGCACCCAGGATCGTCTGGCGCGCGTTCGAGGAAAACGTCGCGGCCGTCAGGAACAGGGCCAGTTCCACACCCTCGCGCAGGACGGCGATAAAGGCCAGCCCAAACAGCGACCATTTCCCGGTCTGCGAGGCGCGCTGGACGCCGGATTCGAGTTCGGCTTTCATGTTGCGCGCCCGCTGGTTCATCCAGAAGATCATCCAGGTGAGAATCCCGGCTGCCAGCAACATGGTAAGGCCCTCAAAGATGGCTTCCGCCGGGTCCTTCAATTCCAGGCCGAGACGCGTGAGCAAAATGGCGGTGAGCAGACTGAGCAGGGCGGCGCTGCCCGCTCCGGCCCAGATGGCGGAGGCCAGGTCCCGGCGGTGCATCTGACGGAGAGCGCCCAGGACGATGCCGATAATCAACGCAGCTTCAAGTCCCTCACGGAGGGAAAGGATATAGGATGGAAGCATGGGATGCCTTGGATAGTTGGTATTATAGATAATGTATATCCAATTATACCCTATTCTGACACCCCTTTGCCGGGTGAGAAGTGATTTAGGTAACAAAAACCCTGAAAGGTTGCAACCTGTCAGGGCTGAACAAATCAAGTCTTTCTCTAGACGCGATAGCTTCTGCGACGGTACTTCATAATTTCGTCGCTCTGCCCACACCGATTGCAACGCTTTCAACAGTGAGAGGAGAGTTCGGAATGACTTCCGGCTTTCCAAGCCGATGTAAATTACGACTGATTAGCAACTCTGTCATTTCTGCATGGTGAGTGCTTTTCATGGCAACAGTCTCGACTGTAAAGCTATGACGATTTACAATCTGCCTAACGCCTTCGGTATTATCGTAAGTCATGAGGAAATCGCCTGCCAATGTTTCGGTGATACTAAAAAGCTTTTCGTGGTCAAGCTCAAAGTGAGTATATAAACGCGTCCCGGCTTTTTTACCCGCAGCGGTGTAAGGCGGGTCAATGAAGTAAACAGCATCGGCGCGATTTGCGTTTTTTGTTAAATACTTAATGCCGTCACCTTCAATAAAGGTAATCCGCTCGCGAATTTTGCCGATTGCCAGTATCCGTTTTTGCAGGGTTTCGGGATACCAGCGTGATTTCAAGCCCTTGCCATTTTCGCCGTTTTTGACCTTGCCAGCACCGGGGGCTAAAATTCCGCCGCGATTGATGCGGTTTCGGATAATGGTCTGAAAAGCCCTTTCTTGTGTTGAACCATCTGTCTGAAAAAGTGCTTTCTCGACATTTTCGGTGGTCAGATCGAAATTTACAATCCGGTTTGCCAGCCATTCGTAATCGCCATAAATAATTGTATTCCAGACAGCAGAGACTTCTTCGTCTAGTTCTATCAGCGTCACATGCTCGGCCAGTTGTTCAAAGGCGACAGTTAACCCAATAATTGCCCCGCCTGCAAACGGCTCGATAAACTCTGCCGGGCGTTTTGGCAGATTGACCAGCCAGCGTCGAACAAAAGGAACCAGCCAAGTCTTTCCGCCGGGATAGCGGAAAGGACTGCGTTTTGGCACAGACGCAACGTTGACAATTTGGCTGGTGCTTGGACTGCCAAACAAGGGCAGTTGAAAGCTTTGCGCCACGGTCACTTTTTTACTCCTGGGCAAACTCCGTCAGCGTAGGTGCGTCGGGCGGATAACCATTATCAAGTTTTTCGTCAAGCTTTTCTTGCAAATGTTCGACAAAGTTATCTACCGAGCCCGCTTCTGACGTGGTGATGGTCTCAAGGGCTGGTGTAAATGCGGTATACACAGTCCGATGCTTTGTCAAATTATAGCGATTTTGGGAAGCATCGAACGCCAAATCATAAATCAGCCAAGCAATTTCTGCTTTATTTGGGCTGGTTTCCGGAAGGTTGGGCAAAGTGGCAAAGAAATGCCGATCCACAACAACAGCCGTTTTCTTACCCCATTTACTCAAAATGCTGTCTTTGTAAATCAATTGTGGCGCCAGACGTTTCCGAGACGATGAAAGGTAATCCGGCCGCGGGTAAAATGGGCCTTCCCACGTCATTTCATGGTGGCTTTTGGGGTCTTGCATGTAATGTGCGAAGGCGTTACGGATATTTCCAGAAATGTAAACAGCTTGCACTTCTAATGCACCGAAATCCACGATACGACCTCGGTTGTTATAAGTGACAAGAACGACATCGATGTTTCCTGCCGAGCGGCCATTTTTGTCAGGTAGACGAACTTCGGTTAACGAAGTCCAGGAAACATCCGGCGGAAAGAAAAACGCCGCCGCGTCATCTGTAATTAACCAACTCTGCCGAAAACGAATTGGACAGGTGACAACGACATTTTCTTCCTCGAAGATGCTGCACACGCCCAATGGGTCTTTGGCTTTATCTTTTGTACAATTCGGGACTTTGTTGTTATAGGGACACAGCCGTTTGGCTCGGTGGCGATTTGCTTCGACCGAGAAATTATCGATTGGAAAGCCAAAAACTTCTGCGAGAGGATGTCTTGGCATTTTTTACTTCTTCCTTTTTGTCCGCGTCCCACCATAAAACGCCGGGGCAGTAATCGCATAAATCGTGCACAGCCTCCCATCCAGCATCCTCGAGCGGATGCGAGCATCCATCTCTTCCAGTGTGTCAGCGGTGGTGATGACGGTCGGCAGTTCGGCGTTGTAGCGGTAGTTGAAGAGTTGGTGCAGTTTTTCGCGCGCCCAAGGGGTCATGGACTGTGTCCCCAGGTCGTCCAGGATCAGGAGCGGCGCGGTACGGATGTTGTCGAAGCGGCGGTCGTAACGAACATTGCTCTTTTCATTGAATGTTGCGCGCAGGTGATCAAGCAGGTCGGGGACCATGACAAAGAGCGGTTGGTCGCCCAAATCGGTGCGGGCGTTGGCAATAGCAGCAGCAAGATGGGTCTTCCCGCAACCATAAGGCCCAGTGATGACCAGCCAGCCCTTCGGTTTGCGGGCAAAATCAGTAGCGGCTTTGAGCGCCTTCTCCAGCGAATTGAGTTTGTCGGGGGATAGACCTTCCTCACCGCGGTCATCAAAATTGACAAACGTCTTGTTTGCATGCAAGTCGAGTGAGGAGAGTTCGTGATGGCCTTTGTCGTCAAGTGGATGACGGTAATCAGGAGCAGTGATAATAACTTTACTAACTAGTTCCGGGTCCTGGATACGCGAACGGATGCGTTCCTCAATGTCGTCCAGCGGCACGTTGGTCGTCACCACCAGCGGCAGTTTGTTGATGTAGCGGTAGTTCACAATCTGGAACAGTTTTTCCTGCGCCCAGGCAGTAGCGGACTGTGTCCCGAAGTCGTCCAGCACCAGCAGCGGGGCGTTGCGGATCTCATCGAAGCGCTGTTCGAAGGTGGTATCTTCGCTGTCGAAGGAGAAGCGCAGCAGGTCGAGCAAATCGGGGACGGTGAGAAAGAGCGTGGGCACGCCCATGCTGACGGCGAAGTTGGCGATGGCCGCCGCCAGGTGGGTCTTGCCACAGCCGTAGCCACCCTGCAAAAGCAGCCAGCCCTTGAGCGAGGCGGCGTACTGGCGGGCGATGTTGTACGCCTGTTCTAGTAAATTCGCATGACTTTTTCCTAGGTTGATTTGGCCGTGCGGCTGGAAAGACTCGAAGGTCAGCCCCTGGAGTTCGTCCAGGTGGCTGAGCGAAAAGAGCCGTTCGCGCACCGCACGCATCACGTCGAGATTGCGGCAGACGCATATATCCAGCTTGCCGAAGTCGGGTGAGCCGGGTTCAGCATCGCGACGCAGGTAGCCCAGTCCGTGGCAGTGCGGGCAGTTTGGGTCGCCGAGGGCCTCAATGTTCGATGAAGTCGGCGTACTCGCCTTCGACGTACCGGCGGCCATCTTCTTGAGCGTCTCGTCCATCTTGCTTTTTGGCATGGCCTTTCACCTTCCAGTGTTTCAAAATCGCTTCCACATATTTCAAGTTGCGCTTGTTGTTCTTGACGGCAATTTCCAGCGCCTCCGCCACCCATTCGGGCGGGTAGGTCTGCTCGGCGTCTTTCAGGGCGTCGGCGATCAGCGGCGTCAGCGGGCCGATGTTTTCTTCGTAGAGTTTGAAAATGTTCGGGCGTTCCGGTGGCGGGTTGGATTGCGCGGCTCCTTCGGGTACATCCCGTTGGCCTTTGGCGAACGCTTCGGCGGCGGCCCGTCCGCGCGGGGAATTCAGGAAGTAGAGCGCCGCCGCATTCTTAAGGACCTGCAACAGGCTGCCGCGCTGCACGGCTTTTTCCAGGGCCAGACCGGGGTCCGGGACAATCTCGGCGAAATCCTGTTCCCGTAAAAAGCGGACGCGGCTCTCCATGTGCTCAAAGCGCCACAGAGCGTAGAGGGTGACCTTCAACTCGTCCGCGTCGGCGATCTCGTTCAGCAGTTGCCGGAAGAACGAGTCGGGGATTTGGGTGAAGGTTTCGGAGTCGGTGAAGCCGGGAAACATTTTTAACACGAAGGGCACAAAGGGTCACAAAGGACGAATAACGATTTTCGGATTACGCCTGACTCAAATCAATACTGCGCGTCGCCGCGTCCACAAACTTGGCCAGGTGGCTCATAAAAACCAGTTCCACGCTGCCGGTGGGACCATTGCGGTGCTTGGAAACAATAATCTCGGCCACATTCTGCTTGACAGTGTCCTTCTCGTACTGGTCAGGCCGGTAAATGAACATGACGATATCGGCATCCTGCTCGATGGAGCCCGATTCCCTTAAGTCGGAGAGCACCGGGCGCTTATCAGTGCGCTGCTCGACGGCGCGGCTCAACTGCGCGGCGGCCAGCACCGGGATATTCAGTTCGCGCGCCAGTACCTTCAGGCTGCGCGTGATGTACGAGACTTCCTGGACGCGGTTCTCGGTGCGCGTGTCGCCGCTCATCAACTGGATATAGTCGAGGATGATCAGGTCGAGGCCGAATTCCATGTGCAGGCGGCGGCATTTGGTGCGCAGGGCGAGCGGGGTAATGGCAGGGGTATCGTCCAGGTAGATGTGAGTGTCAGAAAGGACCTCGATTGCATGGGTAAATTTCGGCCACTCATCCTCAGCCAATTTACCGGTACGCAAGTGTTGGGAGTCGATTTCAGTCATTTGGGTAATCAGGCGCTGGGCAACTTGCTCATTCGACATTTCCAGCGAGAAGATGGCGACGTGCTTCTTATGCAGCAGGGCGGCGTTCTTCGCCACCGAAAGCAGGAAGCCGGATTTGCCCTGACCCGGGCGGCCAGCAATGATGAGCAAATCAGAAGGCTGCAAGCCCATCAGTTTGCGGTCGAGATCAATGAAGCCGGTCGGGACGCCGAAGAATTCCTCGGGACGCTTGGCGAGTTCGTCTATCCGGTCGTAGACTTCGCTCATCACCTGGCGGATGGGCTGCACGTCGTGACGCAGCCGCCGCTCGCTGACGTTGAAGATGGACTTCTCCGACTCCTCGATGATGTTCTCGACCGTCTCCCGCTCGTTGTAGGCCAGGGTGGCGATCTGGTTGGCAGCGGTTAACATGCGGCGGCGGATAGCGTCCGCCTCGACCATCCGTCCGTAGGCCTCGGCGTGCAGTGAGGTCGGTACCTGGTTGAGGAGCGCGGTCAGATAGGCCGGGCCGCCAATCTCGGCCAGTTGACCGGCACTACCCAGTTCTTCGGTGACGGTCAGGAAATCCAGCGGGATGCGTTTTTCGTGCAGACGGGTGAAAGCCTCCCAGATCCAGCGGTGCCGGACAATATAGAAATCGTCCGCCTGGAGGAACTGGGCCAGGTCGTAGTAGGCTTCGGGGTTAATGAGCACGGCCCCCACAACGGCTTCTTCGGCTTCGCGGTTGTGGGGGATGACCGGGGTGGATGGGAGGGAGGTCCCTTCGATGGGGCTCAGGGCAGGTTCTTCGGGAGAAGGCAAATCGGCCATTGATTATTCCGGTAGGGCGGACCGGAGTTTACCCCCAAAAGAGGGTGTCCGCACTATGATTTTGGTTTCTCTTCGTCGCCTTTATCGGTACCGAGTTTCTTCAGGAAGTCTTCGAAAACATCCAGGCGTTTTTCGTCCTCCGGTTCGGCTTCCGCACCCGGTTTCTCGACCGGTTCGGAAGGGGTCTCTTCCTGTATATTTTTCTCGGGGACAATGCCCGCTTCATCCATCACACCCTGGCTGACCAGGACCGGGACGTGGGTACGCACTGCCAGGGCGATGGCATCCGACGGACGCGAGTCGATGTTAATGATCTTCCCTTCTGTTTCAGCAACGATGTTGCCGTAAAAGATATCCTCTTTCAGGGCAACGATCTCGACGCGTAAAATTTTGCCGTTAAAGAGAGTAAAGAGATTTTTGAGCAGGTCATGGGTCAGCGGGCGGCTGATCTCCACTTCCTGCAACGCCACCGTGATGGACTCGGCCTCGTACGGCCCGACCCAGATGGGCAGGTAACGTTCCACATCCGTCTGGCGCAGTACCACCACCCGCTGCGGGGACATCAGGCTGACGCGTACACTGTCAATCGTCACTTCGACCATGTCAGGCATAGGGGACTCCGCTAAGTTACGTTATTCTAACACGTCGGGAAGGGGGATGCAACCAGGCAATCAGGGGAGCGGAGAAAGTTGCGGGCCAAAAACCATCCCCATTAGAATCGCTTGTGTTACGGCCCAAATTGATGTATATTGTTATCATCCAATCCATTTCACCTAAAAGGAGATTTTATTATGGCAAAACTTGCGGAACTTGCACGTGAGGCACTTGCCTCGAAACTTGAATCAGGTGAAGAACTTCGTTCGGTGGGTCAATTCCGAACCGGGCCTATCTGGGCCATGATCCTGCTCTCCAACTTGTTTGCTTTTGCATTGAAGTACTATTATGCAGGGGTTACGAATAAGCGCCTGATCATCGTCCGGCTCAATTCGTTCAACAAGCCAATTGACAAGGAGAACTACAGCATTCCTTTGACTGACGTCGAGTTGAAGGGGAATGCATTGATGGTAAAACTGCCCGACAAGGAAAAACCGGTCAAGTTCGAGATGATTTTCGGCTTTCAGAAGCTCACGGGTATGGATGTCAACGAGTTCAAGGCCGCGTTGGGTGCTCGATAAGAGAACAATTTTCTTGAAATATTTTTTCAAATTAATCACTCTGCCAGATATGGCAGGGCAGTTTTATTTCCGTACCCGGTTCAGTGCCTCGATAAACACCCCCGCTATTTTTCCAAATTGACATCCTCCCTCACGATGCGGTAGGACTCGGCGCCCGTGGCGCGCAGGTGGGAGGCGTCCGACAGGGCCTCGTGCAGGAGCCCGGTCAGCGCGGCGGGGTCGCTTACGCCCCAAATTCAAACGTCGGCATGCCGCGCATTTTCGTCCGGATGCGGAACAGCCCGCCGGAGAGAGGAACCTTTGCCAGTTGTTCCGCGCTCATCCATTTGCGCGCCGAGGTAATGTAGAGATCGGTCAGATCCGGCCCGCCAAAGACACAGGAAGTGACATTCAACGCCGGGACGGGGATCGCTTCCAGCAGTTGACCGGTGGCCGGATTCCACCTGGTGAGTTTTGCCCCGCCCCACATCGCCACCCATAACATCCCTTCGGCATCGGAGGTCATTCCATCCGGCCAGCCCAATTTAGGCGGGACGTTGACCACCGGGCGCGGGTTGGCGATATTGCCGGTTGCCAGATCATAGTCGAAGGCGGTTACCTGGCGCGTGGGTGTGTCGATATAGTAGAAAGTCTGGTAGTCAGGACTCCAGGTCAGGCCGTTGGAGATGCGGACGCCGGTCAGCAGGGTTTTCAGCGTGCCGTCGGGAGAATAGGAATATAGCGAGCCGCTGGCTTCTTTTTCTGCATCGTCCATCGTCCCGGCCAGGAAGCGCCCGGCCGGGTCGCATTTGCCGTCGTTGAAACGATTGCCAGTCAGGTGCGGCTCGGGATTGGCGAGGAAGACCATCCGCTGGGACGGCAGGTTGAAGGTCATAAAACCGCTGTTCAAGGCAATGACCAGGCTTGTACCCCGGGTCTGCAGGGAGACTGGCCGCGGGGCTACACAGCCCAGGCTTTCGCCCACATTGACCCAGTGGTCGATCTCCTCACCCGGGTCATAGGTATGCAGGCGCCCGGTGTGGATGTCCACCCAGTAAAGCAGGCCGCGGGAAGCGTCCCAGGCGGGACCTTCGCCGAGATCGGCGCGTGCGTCCAGGAGCAATTCAGGTTGCATGGTTTTAGCGGGTCACTTTCGCTCGCACCACAAAATGATCCACCGCACCGAAACGGTACTTGTATTCCTCGTCCCCCCGCATGAAATCGAACTCGGCGCGCTTGTTCTCGTTGGCCCATTGCAGAAGATGCCCCAGCAGCACCCAGCCGGGGGACAGTTCCAGGAAGCGCTGGTCTATGCCGGAGTTGTAGACCCAGATGCGGTTCAAGTAATCGAAATTGAGGTAGCCGGCGGCTTTCTGCCCGTCAACTTCGAGGAAGGCCAGTTGCAGCCAGCCATTCTCGAAAGCGGCGCGGCACGAGAGCTGCATCTGCCGGCGCATCGCCTCGGTCAGGAATTTCGCCTTCTCCGGTTCCTCCGCCATCATTGCCAGGAAGGCATCCACTTCGGCATCGAGAGTCGCACCATCTGACACACTATACCAGCACACATCCCTGCCACTTTCTTCGGCGCGGCGCATTTTGCGGCGGATCTCGTGGCGCTGTTTTTTGTCAATGCCGGAGAGATAGGTCTCGAAGTCGCCCGTCAACGGGATGGACGGGGTGTGGTAGGTCTGCTCCTGGACGAAGGTCCAGCCGCGCTTTTCGGCTTCGGCTTTTAGGACCGGGAGCGTGGGCGAGGCTTCGGGGAGGTTCTGCCAGTCGAGGATCTGCCATGGTTTCGACTCTGCTTCCGGGGCAGGCACGCTCAGCCCGGCGGGCCCGGAATGACCGAGAAAATCCAGCAAACCAGAGATGAAAGCGGATAAATCTGTCGGGCGGACGATCAGGTCAAGGTAATCCGAGATTTCGATACTGCCGAGCAGCAGGAGCGCCGGGTCACCATCTCGATTTTTGGCAGCAAAGAGCGGGGCCACCCCGGCCAGCCGACCATCCTGACGGGCGACAACGACTGCCAATTCTGAGTCCGGCCACTCGCCCCCGCCGCGCGTCCCCCACCAGATGCGCAGGTATTCATGACGCAGGAAGGGCACATGGGTGACGCTTTCGTCCAGAAGTGCGTTCCATTCAGTTGCCAGTGGCTCAAGGTCTGTGAAACTGCGGTGAAGGGTAAATTCCATACGAAGATTTTACCAGTATAATGTGGGTGTGGCTGCCGCGTTCGATCTTAACCTGCTCCCGTTCTACCGTATCAAAGGCCAGGAATGGCCGCAACTGCCCGGGTTGCTGGCAATGGTGCCGCCCCGGCGCACTGCCCGCGGCCGCGAGGATGACCGCCTGATTATCTACCTGACCTTTTCAGGTAACGACCCCTTTTCCTCCAGCGAGTATAACCAGACTGCCACCCAGATGGCCAAGCGGTTTTACCAGACCGCCGGTTCGTTGACTTCCGCCATCCGCACCGTTGCTCAGACCCTCAACCTTTCGCTGGTGGACCGCAACCTGCGCACCACCGGCAAGGGACAGTACATCATCGGCCGGTTGATCCTGGGTGTGCTGCGCGGTTCGCAATTCGTAGTTGCCCAGTGCGGGCCGACGCATGTTTTCCACCTGACGGGGAAGGAGACGCGCCAGGTTCACGACGTACAAATTTCTGGGCGCGGCCTTGGCATCGGCCAGGCTACCCCACTCTATTTTGCACAACTCAACCTGAATCCCGGCGACCAGTTGGTGCTGTGCGCCGACCTGCCCTCCGGCTGGGAGCCAGCCCTGCTGGGCGAACACCTTGTTTCACCGGACGCCCTGCGTCGCGAATTGCTTTCCATCACCGGTGACGACTTGAATGCGATATTGGTTCAGGCGCAGGCAGGGAAGGGCAATCTGAACATCCTGAAAGCGCTGCCTGCGCCTGCTCCCGACGCAGCGGCTCCGGACCATCAACCGGATTCCGTGGTAGTCCCGGTTCCAGCACGGGACGTGGAACAGGCAGCCAAACCTGCTCCCGCGCTTGCCGCGCTTCAACACTCCGACCCTACTCCGACCCCGGCCCGCCCCACCTCGCAGGTGGAGAGCGGACGTCCCGCCAGCCGCTTCGCCCGCCTCCTGGCCGGATCGGAGACAAATGCTCCGGCGGGCGCTCCGAAGCCTGAGACTCCGCCACAGAACACCGAGACTCCCGTCACGGCAAGCAGGCCAAGGGTCCAGAACGTACCGGCGCAGCCGGTCCGCCGCCCGGTGCCTGTTTCGACAACGACTGTGTCGCGTCCAGCCGCGCAGACCGGGCGTTTCGTTTCCTCGCGCACCACCGGCGAACTGCCCGAAATCGTGCGTCCGCCCGCCCGCCGCCAGGGCGTCTACCGCGGGCTGGCAAATGTTATCCAGGGAATACGGGTGCGCACGCAGAAGATTTCTGAGGGCTTAAAAAAGTTCCTGCCGAATCTATTGCCAAATCCGAAGGAGGGCGAATCGGAAGTTGGCGGTTCCAGCCTTGCATTTTTGGTGATTGCCATTCCTCTGATTGTCGTGACGATTGCAGGATTGGTCTATACGCGTTATGGGCGTGCTACACAATACCAGGAAAACTACAACATGGCTCTGGGACAGGCCGCACAAGCCCACGGACAGACCGACCCGACTGAGGTGCGTCGCGCCTGGGACAGCACGCTTTATTACCTCGATCTGGCCGATCACTACCAGGGTACACAGGACTCGCTTAACTTGCGCCAGGAGGCGCAGACGGCTCTCGACAACCTGGATAGCATCGTACGCCTGGATTTCCGTCCAGCGATTGTCGTAGGATTGAGCCACACCGTGCAGATCAACCGGATGGCTGCCACCAACACTGACTTGTACCTGCTCGACGCATCACGCGGGAGCGTGATGCGTGCTGCCCTGGGAAACCAGGGATATGAAATTGATACCGGTTTTAAATGCGGGCCAGGGCTGTATGACACAACCAACGTGGGGAACCTGATTGATATTGAAGCCCTGCAAATGAGCAATATTTACAATGCCCGTGTCATGGCTATAGATGCCAGCGGGACTCTGCTCTACTGCGGGTTCAATATGCAGCCGGTGGCTGTGCCTCTCGGCCCACCGCCGCTTGGTTGGCAGGGCATTTCTGCTTTTGCCCTGGATACGGATGGCAAGTATTTGTACGTACTCGATCCACCGGGGAACACTGTGTGGGTGTATCAAGGGGATTTCGGTAAATTCATTAATTCCCCTACCATGTTCTTCGGTCAACAGATACCACAGAACTTTAGCACCTCCATTGACCTGGCCGCCAATAATTCTGACCTGTACCTGCTCTTTGAAGACGGGCATATTACGGCCTGCTCGGCGAGTCATTATGAAGGAGTCCCGTTGCGCTGTACCGATCCGGGCACCTTCGTTGATAACCGCCTGGAGCGACAACCTGGCCCCGAGATCACCGATGCTATTTTTAACCAAATATCCATCGCTGCCGCGCCCGACCCGTTGCTTTATCTGCTTGAACCGCTAACGCGGGCAGTCTACTACTTTAGTCCGCGTTCCGATTCACTGGAGTTGCGCGGCCAGTTCCGGGCTAATGTGAAGCAAAGCAATACGCTGTTCAACGGCCCTGCCACGGCCATGACCATCAGCCCGAACCGTTATATTTTCTTCAGCATAGGCTATCAAGTGTTCTTCGCCACCAATATGCCATAAGAGGAAAAATGAATAACCCGTCCGGTAACTCCAAATCGTCTCTTCTGGGTGCTTTGCTCAAGCTGTTTAGGTACCCAAAGTCTCCCTCTGCCGGCCGCGTTGTTCCACCCGATAACACCACTGAACCGGTACGGATTGTGACCGCGCGCGTGCTGCTAGTCATCTACGACCCGGTCATGGACCCGGCTTCGGGTGTCAAACTCTCCCAGTTAATGCAATGGCAGCCTCCCGATGACCTGGTCAATGCCTACATTCACGATATTCTGGAGACCAGCGGCGGGATGGCGCGCTACCAGATTATCCAGCGCGTGGAACTCAACGAGTTCCCGGCCAAGACCGATGGTTATCGCTATGATCCTCAAACCTATCTGGATGTGCTGAAGGGTGTTCAGCCGCCGCATAAGTCCGAAGGAGCCGACTACCAAGCCATCCTGACCGGATTGAAGGTCTTGCCGCGTATCGCGAAGCGCGAAATTGACGAAGTGTGGCTGTTTGCCTTCCCACAAGCCGGATTCTACGAATCAAGCATGGGCGGAGCGGGCGCTTTCTGGTGCAATTCCCCGCCTATGACGTGGACATCCGGTTCCACCCGCCGGTTTATCGTCATGGGGTTCTCCTACGAACGGGGCGTCG
>Ga0265292_1002001_pt1 | contig 15455 bp, 18 predicted proteins | sample Munlanlewell296A_FD_189080 | JGI IMG/M metagenome (GOLD analysis project Ga0265292, IMG submission 189080) | Leachate microbial communities from a municipal landfill in Southern Ontario, Canada - Leachate well 296A | ecosystem: Engineered > Solid waste > Landfill > Unclassified | place: Canada... | reverse complement strand
GGATTTCCGATTATATCTGGTCGGATGATGCAACCAAATTAATGATTTTTACTAATACCCAACGGGTTTGGCGTTATAATACCAAAGGCGATTATTGGGTGATGGATCTGAAAACCAGGAAACTGAAACTGCTGGGCGACGGTTTGAAACCGGCCTCCCTGATGTTTGCCAAGTTTTCTCCGGATGGACTTTATGTGGCTTATGTGAGTGAGCTGAATATCTATGTCGAGCATTTGGAAAAGGGAACAGTTCGACCACTAACCAGCGATGGTGTCGGACCTATTGTAAACGGCACTTTTGACTGGGTATATGAAGAGGAGCTTGATTGCCGCGATGGCTTCCGCTGGAGCCCCGATAGTAAAAACATCGCCTTCTGGCAGCTTGACACGGAAGGTATCGGTACATTCTATATGATCAATAATCTGGATTCAATCTATCCGAAATTGATCCCGATTCCTTATCCTAAGGTTGGTACCACAAATCCGGCAGCTAAGGTGGGAGTAGTTTCAGTTCTGGGCGGTGAACCCCGGTATTTCAATATTCCAGGTGATCCCCGGAACCACTACCTGGCTCGTATGGAGTTTGCGGCAAGCAGCGATGAAGTTATGATCCAGCAACTTAACCGGCTTCAGAATACCAACAAAGTGATGTTGGGAAATATCCACACTATGGAGGTGAAAACCATTCTCACTGAAACCGATAAAGCATTTGTTGATATTCATGATGATACAGAATGGATGCAGGGTGGAAAAGCTTTTACCTGGAGTAGCGAGCGCGATGGCTGGTTGCATTTGTATCTGGTTTCCAGAGATGGACTGCTGGTGAAGGATGTAACACCCGGAAACTTTGATGTGGTAGATATTCAGCGTATTGATGAGAAAGGGGGCTATGTATACTTCATCGCTTCTCCGGATAATCCGATTCAGCGCTACCTCTATCGCAGCAAACTCGATGGCAAAGGCAAGCCGGAACGGATCAGTCCGCTTAATCAGCCCGGTCAGCATGCCTATCAGATATCGCCTGATGCAAAATATGCCATACAGACCTATTCCAACGTGACCACTCCCAATACGATAAACTTCGTGTCATTGCCTGCACATAGGTTGGTGAGGGTACTGGAGAATAACAACGAGCTAAAAGCACGCATTGCTGCCATGAAGATCCGACCGAAAGAATTCTTCCGCGTTCCGGTTGAGCCAGGGGTTGAACTCGATTGCTTTATGATCAAGCCTTATGACTTTGATCCTGCAAAAAAATACCCGGTGATTTTTAACATATATGGCGAACCCGCTGGTGCTACCGTTCAGGATAACTGGAGTGGGGGCGACCTCTACAATCAATATCTGGCGCAGAAGGGATACATTATTATGAGTGTCGATAACCGCGGAACCAAAACCCCGAGGGGGCGTGAATGGCGTAAAAGCATTTATCGTCAGATCGGAATACTGGCTTCTAAAGATCAGGCAGCTGCTGCTAAAGCCATCATAAATAAATATCCATTTGTCGATCCTTCCAGGATCGGCGTATATGGCTGGAGCGGAGGTGGTTCCATGACTCTCAACTGTATGTTCCGTTATCCGGAGATCTATAAAACAGGTATCGCAGTGGCGTTCGTCTCTCATCAGAAATTTTATGACACCATTTATCAGGAACGATATATGGGATTGCCGGATGACAATGAAGACGGCTATCGCGATGGATCACCGGTTACCTATGCCAAGAATCTGGAAGGCAATTTGTTGTTAATACATGGTTCGGGTGATGATAACGTACATTATCAGAATTGCGAGGTGCTCGTGAATGAACTGATCAAGCAGCAGAAAATATTTTCCATGATGGAATACCCGATGCGCTCACACGGAATCTATGAACGCGAAGGAACATCCACACAATTGAGGAAACTATGGACAGCCTGGTGGCTGGATAAACTTCCGGCTGGAGGAAGATGACCGATAAATAATCCAATTGCCATCGACAAGAAAAAGAATGATTCAGTTTAGGTAATCTTTTTAAATATAGTATTTTACGGTTAAAGAAGGCTGGCCAAACTGAACGGCGGAGGTTGGTATTTTTTTCGTTTTGTCCACAATGAGTTAATCAAACCTATTCGTTCACTTCCCAGGGCCTCGTATATAGGATTTCCCCATTATTACCCCAATATTACACCAGTAATCCGGGACTAAATGAATTAATTCATTATTACTGCCGTAATCCGGTAATAAAAATGACGTATCAGCAGGCATGGAAATGAAATATAAATATGTTTTTTTGTGTTTTAGCCCTTGTTGGAATGGTAAGTAGTCTGATTGCGGTTTGGGATAAGTCAATAGAAATGGAAATTGCCATAGTGGGCCTTATTCCAAAAAATCACAAAGGGGGGGCTATTACCTGAACAGGTAGTGAAATATTTGATTCAACCCAAGCGAGCTGAATATGGAATCGTAGAAAATAATTTTAACTTATTTTCTTTTGTCTCCTCTTCTCAAAATACTCTTCAATTGCCTTACCTGCTAAAAAGCCAAGAGCAAAAATTCCGGCTATGAACAAGAATTTAATCAGCCCATCAAAACTTTTAGGACTGATATCTGGCCCATTAGGTTTGGCAGCAGTAATCACAAATTTCGCCTCAGGTTGCATTGTTCTTGCCACCTGGCTAACAACAAGCGGATTCTCCACCGGTGAGAAAAAGCTAATCGATTCGTAACTCATTTTCTTGATAAATTTGTATTGTCTGATCTTCCTGATTAAAAAAGAAACCATAGTATAAAAAAAGTCGTACCAATTTACCCGATTTCTTGTGCTGAACTTGCTGGTAGTACCCACCATCCTGAAACCCTTCCTTTTTCATGTGGGCAACAGGTATCGGGTCGGATCCCCAGATCCGAAATAAGCGCTCAAGGATCTGATTCTTTTTACGGATCTCCGATTTAATGGCATTAAGACGTTTCTCTTGCTCGGCATTTTGCCGATACCGGGCTTTCTCCTGACACTCACGACTGCAGTATTCTATGTCGGAACGCCCGGATTCGATCAGTTTGTAACAATCCTCAAACTTGCATTTCCTGGGTGAAGTGAATTTCATAATAATAAAGTTAACAATGACAAAAATAAGTATTTATGTTTTATCTTCAAAAAGTTTTGTATATTAATTATATAGTTAAATATTTTTCATTAATTTTGCAACAATTATTGTCTTATAAACGTTAGAAATGGTTAAAAGGTTACAATGAACGGAATGAAATATTTTATCAACAAAGAACTGAATCGTTTACTGAATCCGATGGTGGCTCAAGAATTTTCTCCAATCTTCGACAGTGTCAGGGACTTACGGTTCACTGTTAAGGATGTGGGGATCAGCTCAAGGGTAATGTCCTATTGGTCTAGCGAGGGATTATTGTTCGAAGACTACAGGGAGCAAAAGTGGCGGATGCTTGACCTGGTCAGCCTGGTCTGGATGAAGATGATCGTGAAGATGCGATCCTTTAATATTTCTTTCGAAACCATCCGGCAGATCCGAAGGGATTTGCAGCCGCAAGACCTGATGGATCATATTTTAAACTCCCAGGAGCTCCGGGAAATGATTCTCGACATGGCTGAACGAGAAAAGCAAGCCGTTCCTGACCTGGAAAAGTTTTTGAATGATCCTGAGGTTCGGGAGGCGGTCAGGTGCCAATTACCGAATTTATTAAAGGTTCTCATTCTCGATGCGATCATCATGAAAGATCATCTCGCCCTGCTGATCAACCAGGATGGTGTTTTTCTGCCGTACAAGGAGAGCTTCCGGAATGACTACATGGAAACACCTGATCTTAAACGGTTTTTAATGGGTACTTATCTGACGGTCTCCATTACGGAAATTCTGGTTGAGTTTTATAAGGCTCATGAACCTCTTTTCCTGTCAGAAAAGATGTTACTGCTAACTGAAGAAGAATCGGCTGTTCTTAATGCCATACGTCAGCCGGGAATAAAATCGGTCATGGTCCGGTTAAATATAAAGGGGGAATTTGATTTACTCGAAACCACCCGTGAACAAAAGGTGGACCGTGCAGCAAAATTGTATGAGATAATGCTTCAGGATGGTTATGAAGATATTACCATAAAGACACAAAAAGGCGAAATCGTATTTTGTCAAAACACAACAAGAACACGAATAAACAAGCTGGGTACTGGATGAGCCAGACCGATCGGCAAATGATCTGCCTAACCGGGATTAGGATGGCGGATGGCTATATTAATTATTATATGATTTCTCTCGAAGACCTGTTTCAACTTATGAATAAAATCGATCGATTGAACCAACGGCTTGAAGTGCTGGATCACGCCAACCTGAATCCGGAAGCTCCATTCGGCTGGCTAGATGGTCCTGACGTGATGAACCTGCTTAAGATCAGTTCGAGGACTTTGCAAAGCTATCGCGATAATGGTATTCTTCCTTTTTCGAAAATCGGAGGCAAAGTCTTCTTCAAACGGAGCGATATTGAAACCATCCTGGAGAAAAACAGGGTGGATACTTATTAACTTATGAGGTGAGAAAATAGGCGAGGGGCTTTCAAATTTTTCACAAATGTTTCACATTAAGAAAAAAGGCCCCCAGCCAAAAACGCTGAAAGCCTTATTCTCATTGGTCGGGATGGAGAGATTTGAACTCTCGACCCCTCGCCCCCCAGACGAATACTCTAACCATGCTGAGCTACATCCCGGAAATGGGTGTGTGTTTGGGTGTGTGTTTGGGTGTGAGGGGCAAAGGTAAGAGTTTTTTGGTTTTTTTCAAGCAGCATAATTCGGTACGGTTTTTGGCATCAACCTCAACTTGAAAAGTATGACCAGAAACTGTAATTTTGACATCTAGCTTCTTTACATCAGCACATCAGCACATCAGCACATCATGACATCAACAAATCAAAATAAATGATACAATTCGCTTCCCTAAGTAAAGATATTAAAAATACCAGCAGCAACCTCCCAGCAGAAGTTAAAGAACACGTTCATGTCCTGATCCTGGGTTCCGGACCGGCTGGCTATACCGCCGCAATCTATGCCGCACGCGCAAACATGAAACCAGTCCTCTACCAGGGATTGCAGGCAGGCGGTCAGCTGGCTACAACCACTGAAGTGGATAATTTCCCGGGCTATCCCGAGGGAGTTACCGGCCCCGATATGATGGAACAGCTCCAGAAGCAGGCCGAGCGCTTTGGAACAGAAGTGCGCTGGGGATTGGCCACAGCCGTCGATTTTTCCGGACCCAAACATAAAGTCTGGATCGATGACGAATACCTGATCGAAGCCGATACAGTCATTATTGCCACCGGTGCTACAGTCAAATATCTCGGACTCGAATCGGAAGAAAAATTCAAGGGATCGGGTGTCTCCGCATGTGCTACCTGCGATGGGTTCTTCTACCGCGGTCAGGATGTAGTGGTGGTGGGCGGAGGAGATACCGCCACTGAAGAAGCTACCTACCTTGCCGGACTGTGCCGCAAAGTTTATTTGGTTGTCCGGAAGAATTATCTGCGTGCCTCAAAAGCAATGCAGGATCGTGTAACCCGTACCGCCAATATTGAAGTTTTGTTCGAGCATGTTACCAAAGAGATCATTGGAAACCAAACCGTTGAGGGAGTCATTCTGATAAACAGCAAAGGGGAGGAAGTTAAAATCAACGTCACCGGATACTTTGTGGCTATCGGCCACCAGCCCAATTCTGATATATTCAAGCCTTATATCGACATGGATGAAACCGGCTATATCAACACTGTTCCCGGTACCTCAAAAACAAATGTTCCCGGTGTTTTTGCCTGCGGCGACGTTCAGGATAAGCACTACCGCCAGGCAATCACAGCCGCCGGCTCCGGCTGTATGGCCGCACTGGATGCTGAGCGGTTTCTCGGGTAAACAAAAAAAAGGCTAAAGGCTCAAGGCACAAGTAAGGTACAAGGGCATGAAGGAGCTCATGACTAACCCCAGACTTCAGTCTGGGGCTTTGATGAAGGCGGGAGATACTATTAGAAGGCTCAAGTAACTAGCAGATCGCAAAATGAAACAATTATTAATAATCGGCCTGCTAATATCCTTTCTGACTGGTTGCACGAAAGAGGATAAATGCATGGATTCCGGCACCATTACCGGATTAGATCCGCGCGATTGTATGTGCTGTGGAGGATGGTTTATCGAGATCAGAGATACTATGCGCCGATTTGATCAGGTTCCGGCGGATTGTGTAATCGATTTTAACACAATAACCTATCCGTTGAAAGTGAAGCTCGACTGGAAAAAGAAGGACACACTTTGCTTAGGCGATGAGATCCGGGTAACCAGAATGGAACAAGAAAAATAAGGCTTAAGTCTCAAGGCTCAAGTTATAGATTCCAATTTAGAATTCTGAGTTCCGAAGTTGGAGATTCAGGTATCCGGAAGTAGTAAAATCTTACTTCAATATCCTTGAATCTTTTACCTCAGAATTCGGAACTCTTAATTCGAATCTCTAAATTCTTACTTTCTCCTTCTCTTTATCCCTGAGCCTTAAACCGTCGGAAGATGATCCCGATTGTACTCTTTGTTATTCAGTTTTACGAGTATCTGCGAAAATGCGTGTATGGTATATTCAACATCTTCCAAGGTATGTACTGCAGTCGGAATCAGGCGGAGCATGATCACATCCTTCGGAACTACCGGGTAAACAACGATTGAGCAGAATACTCCGTAGTTCTCACGAAGGTCAAAAACAAGGTTGGTGGCCTCCGGGGTTGTTCCATTCAGAAAAACAGGAGTAACCGGGGATTCAGTATTTCCAAGGTTGAATCCATTGGCTTTCAGTCCGGATTGCAGGGCCTCAACGATGGTCCAGAGTTGCTTCTTAAGTTCAGGCTTCGTCCTGAGCAGTTCAAGCCGTTTCATGGCTCCGATTACCATCGGCATCGGGAGTGACTTGGCAAAGATCTGCGACCGCATATTGTATTTCAGGAAGGTGATAACCTCTTTAGTGCCGGCAACAAAGCCTCCGATCAGAGCCATCGATTTTGCGAAAGTCCCGAAATAGAGATCGATCTGATCCTGTACTCCAAGATGTTCACCCGTTCCGGCACCTGTTGCGCCCATGGTCCCAAACCCGTGTGCATCATCAACCAGGAACCTGAATTGATATTTCTTCTTCAGCTCAACGATTTCTTTAAGCTTTCCTAAGTCGCCCGACATGCCGAAAACTCCTTCGGTAATGACCAGAACGCCACCACCGGCAGCTTCTGCAATCTTTACGGCACGGGTTAACTGCTTTTCGAGGTTCTCCATGTCGTTATGCGGGTAAACAAAGCGTTTGCCGATATGCATCCGCAAACCATCAATAATACAGGCATGAGCTTCGGAATCGTAAACTACAACATCTTTCCGGTCGAGGATCGAGTCAATGATTGAAACCATTCCCTGGTAACCGTAGTTCAACAGATAGCACGATTCTTTACCTTCAAAGGCAGCTAGCTGTTCTTCCAGTATTTCATGCTGACGGGTATGGCCCGACATTGCCCTGGCGCCCATGGGATAGCCAAGACCCCATTCAGCCGCTGCTTTTGCATCGGCTTCCCTTACCTCCGGATGATTGGCCAGACCCAGGTAATTGTTTAAACTCCAGGCCAGCACTTCTTTACCGCGGAACATCATCCGAGGTTTGATCTCTCCTTCAAGTTTCGGAAATACAAAGTATCCATCGGCTTCTTTGGCATATTGCCCAAGCGGCCCCTTATTACCCTTGACTTTTTCAAATACGTCCACGGCTATCAGATTTTGATTTTATATTGCCTGCTAAAATACTATTTTTCCACCTCAGCAGTTTTCAGTATAAATACCGCAAAAACATGTATCTTTGCGCCATGCTTAAAAAATCGGGTACTGGGTTCTTAACCATTGGATTACTGGCACTTCTTCTGGCCTCATGCAGTGATTACCAGAAGCTTTTGTCCAGTACTGATTATGATCTTAAATACAAAAGGGCGATCGAATATTTCGATAAGAAAGATTATACACGGGCCTCAACTTTGATGGAGGAACTGTTAACCATCTATCGCGGAACCGACAAGGCCGAAGAGGTCAATTATCGATATGCATACTGCTATTACCATCAGCAGGATTATGTAATGGCAGGTTACTACTTTAAGAACTTTGTTACCTCATTTCCGAATTCCCCTTTTGCCGAGGAATGTGCCTACATGGTTGCCTATTGCTATTACGAGGATTCTCCTACTTCAAGCCTTGACCAAGCCAATACCTATAAGGCCATGGATGAAATGCAGATGTTTATGAACCAGCATCCTGCCAGTAAAAGGATTGCCGAATGCAATAAACTCATCGATGAACTCAGGGAAAAGCTGGTTAAAAAATCTTTCGATAGCGCAAGCCTGTATTACAAACTGGGTGATTTTAAAGCAGCAATTACTGCACTCAACAACGGATTGAAAGAATTTCCGGATACTCATTACCGGGAGGAGTTGCTTTTCCTGGTATTGAAATCCAGTTATGAACTCGCCAGCCGTTCGGTTTATGATAAAATGAAAGAACGTTTCCAAAATACCGTTGAAGTCTATCTTGGATTCAAAGAGGAATTTCCTGAATCGAAACATTTGAAGGAGGCTGAGCGTATTTATAATAATGCATCTAAATACTTGAAATAATGGATTACAAAAAAAGTAATGCCCCGTTAACCACGGTTACCCGGAATCTCTATGATATGGATAATCCAACAGGGAATCTATATCAAACTGTGGCCATTGTTGCCAAACGGGCAAATCAGATCAGCGTGCAGATGAAGCAGGAATTGAATATCAAACTCGAAGAATTCACTTCATTTACCGATAACCTGGAAGAAGTTTTTGAAAATCGCGAACAGATCGAGATCTCAAAATTTTACGAACGGTTGCCAAAACCGACTCTCATTGCCATCCAGGAATTTATGGAGGGTAAAGTATATTACAGGACTCCCGATATCGCTGCAACGGAAGAGCAATAGCCTTCCCCGCTGGTTATGTTGCAGGGGAAAAAAATCATTCTTGGTATTACAGGCAGTATTGCTGCCTATAAAGCAGCTTACCTGACGCGTTTGCTCGTACGCGAAGGTGCCGATGTGAAAATCATTCTAACCCCCTATGGTAAGGAATTCATAACCCCCGTAACGCTGGCTACCCTGTCAAAAAACACGGTCTTAACCGATTTTTTCCGGCATGATGACGGCTCCTGGAATTCTCATGTTGATCTTGGAATCTGGGCCGATATAATGATTATAGCCCCGGCTACAGCCAACACCATCGCCAGGATGGCTAACGGCATCGCTGATAATCTTTTGCTAACCACCTATCTTTCAGCTAAGTGTCCTGTAGTGGTTGCTCCGGCAATGGATCTCGATATGTTTCGCCATCCGGCAACTCTCAAAAATCTGGAAACCCTGAAATCTTACGGGAATTTCATAATCGAACCTGCCACCGGGGAGCTTGCGAGCGGATTGGAGGGCAAAGGACGAATGGAAGAACCGGAGAATATCGTTGCCTGGCTGAAAGAGTACTTTAAAAAAAAAAGCCGGTTTAATGGTAAAAGAGTTCTGATTACCGCCGGACCTACCTTTGAGAAAATCGATCCGGTGCGGTTTATCGGTAATTATTCCTCAGGAAAGATGGGGTATGCCCTGGCCAAAACATTTGCTGAAGAAGGTGCCGCGGTTGAACTGGTATCCGGACCCGTACATATTGACCTCGGTATTCCTGGAGTGAAAATTCATCCGATTGTATCAGCAGAGGAAATGAACCAAAAGGCCAGCACTCTTTTTCCGGATATGGATATAATTGTCTTTGCTGCTGCCGTTGCCGATTATAAACCAGTGAATCAACTGGCTTCAAAGATCAAACGAACAGGAGATGAGCTGGTTCTGACTTTGATTCCCACTGAAGATATTGCGGCCAAACTTGGCCATCAGCGATTGAAAGGCCAGATCCTGGTTGGATTTGCACTCGAATCTGAGAATGCTTTAACTAATGCTTCCAGAAAGCTTTCAGATAAGAACCTGGATTTAATTGTCCTGAACCGGCTCAATGACCCGGGCGCCGGATTTGATTTGGACACGAATAAGATTATCATCATCGGGAAAGACAATAATCAGAAAGATTTCGAGTTAAAGTCGAAGAATAATGTTGCAAAGGACATTGTTGATGAAATCTTTAATTTGATGATAAATGGTTCATATGCGTAAGATATTTCTCCTCATTTTGATCTCCCTGGTTTTCCGGGTTGTTTCAGCTCAGGAACTGAATTGTATGATCAGTGTCGTATCCCAGCAGGTACAAGGGTCGAGCAGAGAAATATACGACAATATGCAAAAGGCAATGATGGAGTTCCTCAATAATCAGAATTGGACTGATCACATTTTCAAAGAAGAGGAACGTATTCAATGTCAGCTGATGTTTAATATTACGGACCGGATCTCCGATAATGAATTTCAAGGTACTCTCCAGATTCAATCAAGCCGTCCGATTTTTGGGACTTCCCAAACCACCGTCATGTTCAATCACCGGGATAACGATATCCATTTTAAGTATGACGATTTTGAACCCCTGCGATTCAATGAAACCCAGTTTACATCTAATCTTGTTTCTTTACTAGCCTATTATGTCAATATTATCTTAGGACTTGATTATGATTCCTTTGCACTTGAGGGTGGCACCCTCTTTTTCCAGAGGGCCGAAGCCATTAAAAACAATGCCCAGAATGCAGCAGAATCCGGTTGGAAGGCTTTCGAAGGAACAAAAAATCGCTACTGGCTGATTGAGAACCTTTTAAATGATAAATACCGGGCAGCGCGTTCCTGCTTATATCGGTATCATCGAATGGGGCTCGATCGATTGGTGGAAAGAACTGATGAAGCCAGAGCAGAAATTGCCGATGCTTTGATTGAACTGCGCCCCGCATACCGTGAGAACCCCACAGCCATGATATTCCAGGTATTCTTTACCGCGAAATCGGATGAGATTGTTAATATTTTCTCTGAGTCATTTCCTGACGAAAAGAACAGGGTGATTAGTGCTCTGAAAGAGATCGATCCCGCAAATACCGGTAAGTGGGACCGGATAGCGAAGGTAGGGCTCTGATGTATTATATTTGATTAGATGTTAATTTCTTTATCGATACGGAATTATGCACTGATTACCAGTCTGGATGTGGAATTCAGGACCGGACTGAACATGATTACCGGGGAAACCGGGGCCGGAAAATCTATCCTTTTGGGAGCATTGTCGCTTCTGCTTGGTAATAGGGCAGATAGCCAGGTTCTTAAAGATAAAGGCCAAAAGTGCCTGGTTGAAGGCACATTTGATTTATCAGGGCTGGATATTCAGGATATTTTTGTTCGCAATGATCTGGACTACGATAATCCAACCATTTTCCGACGCGAAATCAATCCCCAGGGAAAGTCGAGGGCTTTTATAAATGATACCCCGGTTACATTAACCGTATTACGGGATCTCGGTACGAAGCTGGTTGATATTCATTCACAGCACCAGAATCTTTTAATTAACGACCCCGTTTATGCCCTCCATGTGGTCGATCAATACGGCAGGTTGCAGATACAGCTCAATGAATATGTGAAAATATACGAGAGGTATAAACAACTTACCCATACCTTACATCAGCGGCAGGAAAAGCTAAACCGGGCTAAAGCAGATCAGGATTATCTTGAATTTCAGCTGGCACAGCTGGATGAGGCTAAACTCTCTGCTGATGAGCAGGATACCTTAGAGCAAGAGCAGCTTTTGCTGGAACATGCCGGTGATATCCAGATGCACCTTTCAGAGGGAGTTCAGATTTTACATGAATCTGAAGACTCAATTCTTTCCCATCTCAAACAGATCTTGTCGGGATTGCAATCGATTGCTCCGTATTACCCTGAAATAGCCGATCCTGTCTCCAGGTTTCAGGCTTCCTATATCGAACTCCAGGAATTATCAAGGGAATTAAACCAACTGCAAGGCCATGTAGAATCGGATCCGGTTCGTCTGCATTGGATAATAGAGCGGCTGGATATGGTGAACAGTCTTGAGAAGAAGCACCAGGTGACTTCAATCAGGGAATTGCTTGATTTGCAGACCTCGTACCGTGAGCGATTAAATACGATACAAACATCAGACGATGAAATACTTGCGCTGAAAGCTGAGCTTGAAAAGGTTAACGGCGAGCTTGCCCTGGCTTCGCAAAAGCTTTCAAAGGAGCGCAGGAAAACCTTTCCGGATTTTGAGAAAAATGTTTCTCAGCTGGTAAGGGAATTGGGCATGCCCAACGGCCGGTTTGAAGTTCATCATGAGGTGTCGAAAGAGTTTACCCCGGATGGCATTGATGAAGTAAGGTTCTGGTTTTCAGCTAATAAGAATCAACCTGCCGAAGAGCTTTCGATTGTCGCTTCGTGTGGAGAAACCAGTCGCTTGATGTTGAGTATTAAATCTTTGATCAGTAATTCATTAGCCATCCCAACCGTAATTTTTGATGAAATTGACTCTGGTGTTTCAGGCGATATTGCCGATAAGGTGGGCAACCTCATCAGCCGGATTTCGAAAGGACGTCAGGTTTTGAATATTACCCATCTGCCCCAGGTAGCTTCAAAAGGTGATCATCATTACAAAGTGTTTAAGTATGATGATGTCAAAACCACCCATACCACGATGAAATTGCTAACCACTGAAGAGAGGGTTACGGAACTTGCCCAAATGCTATCGGGCGAAAACATTACGCCCGAAGCCATCCAGAATGCCCGGGTACTCCTGAATAAACCTTAAAATTTACCGTTGAAGAAGGGGCTGTATTTGTTTTAACCAATGCTCCTTTTGCCTTACGTTTGGGTGAAATCGATCAGCTGGCTGCGAAAAAGTGTATCACAATCACCAACCTATACCACGGCAGGTGGCGGTGTTCGTGGATTCGATGGGTTGTTTGATTTTTCCAACCGGATGTCACCACTGGGTAATGCCACCGCCGGGGAGTGCGCCGATTACTGCCTCACGCTTTTCTCAGATCTCACCCGAAAGGTGACCATGCAGAATCTATTCCACGACGGAGGATTTTCAAGCATGGGCATGAGTGAGCGCGTAATGGGGTTTTACAACAAATGCCTCGATACTAACTTGCCGGAAGAATGGTAACACGCTAACGTTGTCAGTTGTCGGTTGCCGGTTATGGGTTGGCTGGCTACTTTCCGGATAACTGACAACTGATAACTGATAACTGACAACTGCTAAATATACATCAGGAACAGTATCAATGGAATAAGGATTCCGATTGCTGTGTATCCTGCACCTTTCCATCCCTTGATACTGTTTTTGCCCGAGCGGATAATAAACAATCCTGAGATAGCAATAATTAAAAGGGCAACGCAGAATATATCAGAGAACCATTTCCACAATGCTCCGGGATTATAGTGAAGGTAGTTGAACTGGTTCAATAACGGCCGCTTTCTGATGGTTTCCATGGCTCCTTTGCCGGTTTCCAGGTTTATTTCCACATTTCCATGGTTCAGAAATACCTTTAGGGTAGAGTTTGAGGGGAAATAATGCTTTTTGTATTCCTTTTTCATGTCGAGATCGTCAAGTAGCGAGATTACCCAATCTTTATTGATCTCATCGCGGGAAATCTTTTCATTTAGTGTGACATCAAATTTTTTAATCACATAATTCGGGTTCCAATCGCGAAGATGGTTCAATGCAATACCGGAGATCGCATAAATAAGGCACATTCCGAAAAACAGGTAACCCAGATCCCTATGCAGGATGGAATTCAGCTTTCTTAATTTCATAAATTATTTTTTCTCAGTAATGCTCTCAACTTCAAGCGAATAGAAGGATATAAACCCTTTACCGCCAGCAACAATCTGCTCCCGGTATCCTTTTATCTGGTCGAGTTGAGTCGTTATTGCAGATTCGTCAAGGCCTTTTGCTTCTGCATCATAGGTATGTGTTTCTTCTTTCAGTTGAACCTTGGCACCATCTTGTAATTCTTTTTCCCAATTGGCGAGGTAGGTTTCATCGATCCGATCTTCCTTCAGGTAACCGGTAACCGTAATGTCCGATCCTTCCAACTCCACTTTAAATGTTGGTATCTTATTGCTGGCAAGTACTTTAAAACTCTCTTCTCCCAGAAAAAGTCTTTTACCGCTCTCACGGCACACATGGGCCACCATTCCGTCAAGACTGATCAGCTTACCCATCAGGTCAGTGGCTTTCGTTTTAATTTCACTTAATATAACAGGAATAGCTTCAGTTTTAGCTGGTTTCGGGTTATTGCAGGCTGAAAGTAAAACGCTGAATAACAGGATTGGCAAAAGAAATTTCTTCATCGGATTAGTTGTTAATAATAGATTCATTTTCAGTTTGTAATGCGCGAAATTAATGATTCGCTTCCAACCTTTTGCGAGATTAACTAATCTTTAACACATCCTTTCGGGCACTCGAATAAAACACTACTTTTGGAATCATGAAAATCAGAAATGAATAAACGGATCTGGGTTATGCTGCTGGCAATAGTAGCTTTTTTGCCAGGATGCAAAAAATATGAAGATGGCCCACTGATGAGTTTGTATTCCAAGGGAATGAGGGTGGCCGGAACGTGGTATTTTCAGAGTGTTCTGTATGGCGCAAAGGATTCAACCGAACTCTACCGTTACCAGCGCATGGATTTTATTTATGTCAAGAAGATTGATGGGGGGGCATTTACCTGGAACCACAATTTACTGGCTACATCAGCCGACGATAATCCATTGGAAGGTGGTAAATGGAGGTTTTTTTCCGACCGCGATTCTTTTGAAATGATTGTATATAAGAATCAGTTTAGAGATTCGGTAGTCATGAGATGGAAGATAGACCGGCTGGCTTACACGGAATTCTGGCTGGAAAGGAATGTAAAAGATACTATCAACTTACAATGGCAACTGGTTAAATATGCCTTCTAAAACAAAAAATCCCCGTTCAACGGGGCTTTTTTGTTAACAGAATCAGTTTTGCTAATAATCTTTCTGCGGATTTCAGCAAAAGCTTCAACTCCTTGTCCGAAAATAGCCATCCACTTTTGCTCGGTAATCAACTCGATGGCTTTGGCATTTTCATTTTTACGGGCCATGTATTCTGCGATATAGAATTTCACTTCGGAATATTGCAGGATATACAAAGGTGCATCTGCAGTATAGGCAATTGCTAAACCCAACAAGTGACCGAACAAGAGGTGAAGAAAGTTTTCTGTGATGGAGCTTATCATAGTGTATCCAACCAAGAGTACTCGAATGAAAACAATATTGACCTGGTTCTCACGGGTATCCAGGGAGCGGTACCCCGGTATGACCCGGAGATGACTCCCGAGGGTCTTCGGGTGAGAGACCGGCACACCGGTGAAATTCAGATTGCCACAAAGTCCCGAAGCAAGAAAAACGAACGTTGGCGGATAAACCATGAAAA